>Ga0182013_10001777_pt1 | contig 29051 bp, 24 predicted proteins | sample 612S2MmetaG_FD_120487 | JGI IMG/M metagenome (GOLD analysis project Ga0182013, IMG submission 120487) | Permafrost microbial communities from Stordalen Mire, Sweden - 612S2M metaG | ecosystem: Environmental > Terrestrial > Soil > Wetlands > Permafrost | place: Sweden: Stordalen | collected... | reverse complement strand
GGAACGCCCCAATCACCTGCCGCGGCGCCCCTCCCCCGGCTGCCCGGCCAACTTCCAAAACTGCTCCACTTTTCTGCGCCCGCTTTGCAGGCAATTTCGCATCGCTGGCGCACAATCCATCTTGATCGGTTTTACAAGATGCCGAATTCGGAAAATTTCGGCCCTCGAGAGGCCCTTTTCCTGAAGAAAACGGTGGGTTGAACCCAAGGCGGCTTCAAAATCAAGAAAATCGTGCCCGTAACTCTTTTGTTGTCTAGAATCTGCAAATAAGTCCTTTGTTATCTAGAATTTGGAAGGATAGACTCCTTCTACCTCTATGAAAACAGGGAATTTCTTTACAGAAACCCCCTTTTTTTTATTTTTTTTTTTTGGAACCAGCTGTGCGTGCCGAACCGGGTGCCCGGAATTCTCTCTGTTCCAGCAAACGCGCCCAAGACAGTGCGGCGACCCTCAGCCATGGGAACCGCACAGCGATTCCTGGAATGTCCTGCCAGCGAGTCACGGGGCCTTTGTTGAGGTGTCTGCCCCGTCTTCCGGCACAAACCCACTGTGCCGGAATTAGGTGCAGGCTTTGATCATTCGCTCAGCGATTCGCAGGCATGATTTTCGGGACTGCTGTTGGCGTGAGTGCTCGCACGGGAGCGAAGTGCGTGGCGCTTGTCTGGTGAGTGGTTACGATAATCGCGTCTGCCGGTTTGCTGCCCGCGCATCGATAGGAGTGTGGAGTACCTGCGTCGAAATAGACCGCGTCCCCTGGCTCCAGCGTTGAGATCTGATCGCCGTGTTGAATCTCCAACTCCCCGTCAAGGATGAACAGAAACTCAAATCCCGGGTGCATGTGCGCCTTCGGGTCCATGTCTTTCGTGAGGGGCACGAATTGCGCGAAATAAGGATCCATGTGGCGATCGGGAACCATGTATCCGAGGCTTTCAAAGAAGTACGTGGGCACGGTCACTGCCGTCTGCGGCAGGCGAACACGCTCCTTGCGCCGATGGATCCTGAAAAGCGCGTTGGGCTCCGTCTCAAAGAAGTACGACAGATCCTTCGAGAAAACCATCGCAATGCGCGACAGGTTGCGCAACGTCGGCACCACGCGGCCCGTCTCCAGTTGCGACAAAAAACTGGCCGAGAGGCCGGTGTGCTTGCCCAGCTCAACCAGTCCCATCGACTTCTTCAGTCGCAAACGCTTAATCCGCTCTCCGATGCGTTTCTCGGCGATGAATCGTTCGGCGGTCTCGGGGTCGACCTGGGTCTTCTGCGTCTCTTCGCGTCGTACTCCTGCTAACTCAGCCATTCAACCCTCCTCGAATCACTTCTATAAGATGCAAATCCGTCGGAAATGTTGCCCGCATCAAATTTTTTTGCCGTGCTACTAAACGCACTACCTCCTAGTTTGGCATCAAATCGCCAGGAGTGTTGTGATTAACCCTCTCGTCGACTCAAATTCAGCGCGCTTGACCGTTATGATGTCCGGCGCGTCCGGCATGCTGGGGGTGGCCGTGCGCCAGTCGCTGGCCGCCCGTGCGGCAACCGTTCGGCAACTCGTTCGCCACACTCCGACCGAGCCAAATCAGCTGCTTTGGGACCCCGGCGCTTCCCCCGCCTTGCCGGATCGCCAACCGCTCGAAGGCCTGGATGCCGCCATTCATCTCTCCGGATCCAGCCTGGCCGCGCACCGCTGGACGGCCGCCTACAAGCGCGAACTCGTCAGCACACGCGTGCAATCCACACGAAACCTGGTAGCGACGCTGCTCTCCCTCCGAAGTCCTCCCGCGGTCCTCCTTTGCGCATCCGCAGTCGGGTTCTACGGAGATCGCGGCAACGATCTACTGGATGAACGTGCGGCACCGGGAAGCGGATTCCTGGCTGAGCTTTGCCAGGAGTGGGAAGCGGCCTCCCACCCGGCGACCGATGCCGGAATCCGCGTGGTCCATCTCCGTTTTGGCGTTGTCCTTGGGCCCCACGGCGGCGCACTCGACAAAATGCTTCCGCTCTTCCGCTACGGTCTTGGCGGGCGTCTCGGTTCGGGCCTCCAGTGGATGAGCTGGATCAGCCTCGCCGATCTGGTTGCTGCCGCTCTATTTGCTTTGGACAATCCCCGGTTGTCCGGCCCAGTAAACTTCACGGCTCCCCACCCGGTAACGAACGCTGAATTCACGCACGCTCTTGCACACACTCTTCATCGCCCCGCCGTTTTTCCCGCACCGGCCTTTGCCCTGCGCGTTGCGCTCGGCGAAATGGCCGATGCGGCCCTTCTCTCCAGCACGCGGGCCATCCCCGAAAAGCTCACAGACGCTGGCTTCCGGTTCACTCACCCCACCATCGACCTGGCATTGAACGCGGCTCTTCGCGCCCGCCAATAGCCTTGCGCCTTCGCCTCGCCAAAAAAGAAAAGCCGCAGCACCCTTGAGTGCTGCGGTTAAATTTCGAGAGGGAACGTTATCTGGGTCGTTCTGCCCGAGGAGCAGGCGCGTGCGATTGCAGCGATTGCTGCTCTGACGTGTGCCGTTGCGCCAGCTGCTGGGTCTGTTGCTGATGCTTCTGCTCCAGCCTCTCGGTTTGGTCAGCGTTCAACTTCTTCTGGTGTTCTTTTTCCTGCTGTTGCTGAAGCTTGTTGCGCTCCTGCTCTTGCTTCCCTGCCAGCTTCTCCTGCTGCTTCTGATAATTCTTCTCAACCTTCGAGGCGCCCTTCTCGAGAGGAGCGGGGTGATTGATTGCCGGCAGGTCCTTGGGGTGAATCGCTGCCTTTCCCCCGGCTTCGCCTACTGCACCTGCCCGGTCCCCTTCCGTTCCCAGCGCAGACGCAGTGGAATGCTCAAAGTCTCCCGGTCTCGCGGTTGCGCCAATGGGTGGATTGCCGTGATTGGCTGAAGCCCGAAGGCTGGGAGTGGACCGAGCCACCGATTCATGTTGCGTCTGCTCCGCGACAGGTGGAAGATGCCGGCCCCGTGCCGCGGCCTCTTCCTCAGGCGTTGGGCGCGCCACAACGCCACCGTTGCCGCCGTTGTAGCTCACGTGATTGTTGTTTTCCTCGACCCTGGTGTTGTACACATTGTGGATCTCGGTGACATTCACGTTCATCACGGCCCGGTTGTAGAAGAAGTGGCCGCCATCCCACCTGCCACCGCCAAATCCAACTCCAAAGTAGCCGAAGCCGTAGTTGATGCCGCCGTAGAAGCCGACCGTCTGACCCCAATACCCTTCGTTCCAGAAATAGCCGCCGTCGCCCCAACCCCAATAACCAGGAGTCCACAGGAAACCAACCTCCGGCGCCATTACCCATGTTCCCGGAACCCAGTAGTAGTCGCCCACGCCGTCATCCCACCCCCAGTAGCCGGGAGTCCACATATACCCGTCGCCCGGACAGATCGGCTGCTCATACACGGGTATGACTGGCGGAGCAATTCTGACAGAGACCCTGACCTGCGCAAACGCAGCGGCAGGAAGGGCAAACAGTATCAGAGTTAGTAAAATCCGAATCGTTCGCATAGTGTCCCTCTTTCTTTCGCCCTTTAATTCATGGTTTGCTGATCAGCTGCACCACCCGGTTTGTCGTGCCACATTCGAAGGACAACAACGGGAACACTGCAGCGAGGCAACTACTTTGACCGGATGCCGCCCCGCAATCGCAAGTTGCCCCGGCCATGCGGTTTATCCTGAAGAGTCAGTCCGGCGTTTCTTCGCCGGTCATCGAGGATCGATCCATGCCTGAAGAAAGCATCACCCCTGTCGAGTCAACCAGCCCCAGTAGTGCGCAAGCGCCGCAGGTAGCCACCATCGCCACTCTCGGTCAGCACGAAGGCCAATCCGTGCTCCTGAAAGGCTGGCTCTACAACTCGCGGGAAAGCGGCAAGCTGCTCTTTCCCATCTTTCGCGACGGCACCGGCACCGTGCAGGGCGTGGCCCACGTGAAAAGCGTTCCCGAGCACGTCTTCGCAGCCCTCAAGGGTTTGACCCAGGAATCCAGCGTCATCGTCACCGGCAAAGTCCGCGCCGACAAGCGCGCCCCCGGCGGCTACGAGCTCGACGTCGAAGATATCGAAGTGATCCAGCGCGTCCCCGAGTCCGACCCTTACCCCATCACGCTCAAGGAGCATGGCGTCGACTTCCTCATGGAGCATCGCCATCTCTGGGTTCGGTCCCCGCGCCAGTCCGCGATCCTCCGCATCCGTGCCGAAATCATGCGCGCAGCCGCCGAGTACTTCGATACCAATGGCTTCATCCGCACCGATCCGCCCATCCTCACGCCCGCCGCCTGCGAAGGCACCTCAACCCTCTTCCCCGTCGACTACTTCGGCGACCCCGCCTTCCTTACCCAGTCCGGCCAGCTCTACATCGAGTCCACCGCGCTCGCCCTCGGCAAGGTCTACAGCTTCGGCCCCACCTTCCGCGCAGAAAAGTCGAAGACCCGCCGCCATCTCACCGAGTTCTGGATGATCGAGCCCGAAGTTGCCTACTGCGACCTCGACTGCCTGCTCGTACTCGCTGAAAATTTCCTCTCGCACATCGTGCAGTCGGTACTCAAGAATCGCGAACCCGAACTCGCTGTCATCGGCCGCGACAAGGCCAGGCTCGAAGCCATCGTTCCGCCGTTTCCGCGGCTGCGCTACGACGAAGCCGCAGCCATGCTGAACCAGGCACACAAAGACGGCCACCTCGAAGCGCCCTTCGAGTACGGCAACGACTTTGGCTCACCCGACGAAACCTGGCTCAGCTCGCAGTTCGACAAGCCGGTCATGGTCAACCGCTATCCCGCCGACGTGAAAGCCTTCTACATGGAGCCCGACCCACGGGATCCGCGCTTTGCGCTCTGCGTCGACGTACTCGCGCCCGAGGGCTACGGCGAAATCATCGGCGGCTCGCAGCGCGTCTCCAGCTACGAGCTCCTCAACAGCCGCATCGAGCAGCACAACCTGCCCAAGGAAGCCTTCCAGTGGTATCTCGATCTGCGCCGCTACGGATCGGTGCCGCACAGCGGCTTCGGCATGGGCATCGAGCGCGCCGTCGCCTGGATCTGCGGGCTTGACCATGTCCGCGAAACCATCCCCTTCGCGAGAACACTCCACCGCATCTACCCGTAGATTCGCGGGAGAACCTCTGGCGGGTGCCCCAGGTCTCGATTTTGAGACCTGGGAGAGCACGCCCCTTAAGTCTCCTCGCATCATCTCCTACCAACTGCCGTCCAAAATGAATCGGGCCTGTCCGCAACGCGAACAGGCCCGATCCATTTCCCGCGAAGCATCAGTCACACCTGCATCACTTCCGCTTCCTTCTTCCGCGAAAGCTCTTCCATCCGGCGAATCTCTTCATCCGTCATCTTCTGGACTTCTTCGAGCGCCCGCTTCTCGTCGTCTTCGCTGATCTTCTTTTCCTTGGCCAGCTTCTTCAGCGCATCGTTGCCGTCGCGGCGCACATTGCGGATCGCCGTCCGATGTTCTTCAAGCACCCGGTTCAAGTGCTTCACCACATCGCGCCGCCGTTCTTCTGTCATGGCGGGAATCGGGACACGGATCACCTTGCCGTCCGACTGCGGATTCAGTCCCAGGTCCGAAGTGCGCAGCGCCTTTTCAATTTCCTTCAGCACTGTGGGATCCCACGGCGAAATCAAGATGAGCTGCGCCTCGGGCGTCGACACCTGCGCCATCTGGCTGATCGGCGTCGGCGTGCCGTAGTAGTCCACCTTTACCTGGTCGAGCATGTGCACGCTCGCGCGCCCCGTGCGCGTCGAAGCCAGGTTCGCCTGGAACGTCGCCACCGCCTGGTCCATTCTTCGCTTCAGATCGCCCGAGAGTTCTTTCAGCGCCGGAATCGCTGCCATCACTGAGACTGCCATGGTTCTCCTCGTACTCTCCAAAACACTATATTAGCGGAACCGGTCCGCCCGCAAAGTGCGAACCTCCCATCTCGATCTCTGCAAACGTGCTACTCTCCCTTTGCGTCTTCGCATCGAGGCTTCCCATGCGTACCAATCGGTCCGTTCCTCCGTGTCCTGTGATTCCCGTGCTCCGCTACCCCGATCCCAGCGTGGCGGCCAAGTGGCTCTGCAAAGCCTTTGGCTTTACATTGCGGCTGCGCATTGCCAATCATCGAATTCAGATGCGGGCCGGCGAAGGCTGCTTCACCATCGCCGAGGGCGACATCGTTCCCAATCAGTCCGCTACTGTGCAGGTACGCATCGAAGATGTCCACGGTCACTGTGAGCGGGCGCGGGCGGGAGGCGCCAAAATCCTCTCCGAGCCAACCGACCACATCTACGGCGAGCGCCAGTACAACGCCGAAGACTTTTACGGGCACAGATGGGATTTCACCGAGTCCCTCGCCGACGTGGAACCGGAAAGCTGGGGCGGCACGTCCGTGAACCTTTAAGGTATGCAGCTGGTTTACATACCACGCCATCAGCTTAAAAACCGCTTCAGCTTTGAATTCCAGCCAGAAGGCAAATCATCGCCGCCGTAATCAAAGCCACGCGCACGCGATGCAGCGTGTCCCATTTCCCGTGTTTATGACGCTCTGTCTCCGTGAATGCTTGCGCTTCCGCCCGCGCCAGCCGATTGTTGATCGGCACCAGCAGGAAGATCGACATCAAAATGGCTATTGCCCACAACGCAGTCGAAGCACCGAGCAGTTTAAGTCCTGCTTCATGCCGGTTCACGATCATCTCCGCAGCAAGCAGACCAATACTAGCGATGTACCATACGGGCATCCCGCTCCAAGCAAGCGCGCAAACAGCCGGGTCGCCTCGGTGCGAGCGACAGTGTCAAGCTGCTCCAGGATGGGGTTCACAAACACGGCCACTGAGAATTCGGTACCAATCAACAGGCCGATGCACAAAGTCGTGGCGATCGCAAGAAGGTTCGTATTTACTCCTGCAACTTAGACAACCGTACGCCCCGTGCTGAATCAAATTGTTGCACTGACAATTATGTCAGTGCAACGATTGAGGCCCCGCTCATGCCTGTATCAAAAAAGAGATTTCTCCGTGTCCCATCGACGCTATGCTGTCCGTGGTCGACGGGCGCTGGAAGGGAACCATCCTGTGGCGACTCACCAGCGGCCCCATGCGCACCAGCGAACTGCGTCGCAGCATTCCCGAAATGACCGAGCGAATGCTGATCCGCCACCTTCAGGAACTCGTTCGCGACGGGATCCTGATCCGTCATCAGCAAAACTCTCAGCCTCCCTGCGTGCGTTATTCCATCTCCAAATACGGATCGACTCTGGTGCCCGTGCTCGAGACGATCTGTGCCTGGGGCCGAACCCACATGCAGCCTCCCAGGCGCTAGCGTTCATTTGTCTCCAGTTAGCCGAACGATCAGCCGACGACGAGCGCGTCAACTGAAGCCGCCTGCTCATGCGCATGATAGCTCGACCGCACCAGTGGCCCACTCTCCACATGCCGGAATCCCATCTTCAACGCCTCAATCTTCAACTCTCCGAATTCGCGCGGCGTATAGAGGCGAGCCATCGGCAAATGATCGCGCGACGGACGCAGATACTGCCCGATGGTCAGAATGTCGCAATGGACTGCAGCGAGATCGCGGAATACCTCGATCAACTCTTTCGTCTCTTCGCCCAGCCCAACCATCACGCCCGACTTCGTAATCCCGGCGGGATTCAACTCCTTCGCATAGTGAAGCAGCTGCAGCGTCCGCTCATAGCGCGCGCCGGAACGCACTACGCGGTAGAGTCGCGGCACGCTCTCGGTATTGTGGTTAAGCACCTCAGGCCGCGCGGCAACGACAATCTCGATCGCCTGGCGGTCACCCTGGAAGTCGGGAATCAGCACTTCCACTCGGCATCCCGGCGCCTGCTTACGAATCTCGTCGATCACCAAGGCAAACATACGCGCCCCGCCGACTAGATCATCGTCGCGGTTGACGCTCGTAATTACTGCGTGCTCCAGTCCAAGTAGGGCAACGGCCTCGGCTACGCGCCTTGGCTCGTCCAGGTCAATGGGCTCGGGCCGGCCCTTGGGAACGGAGCAGAATCCGCAGCGCCGCGTGCACAGGTTGCCGAGCATCATGAATGTCGCCGTTTTATGGTGCCAACATTCGCCGATATTCGGGCAGTGCGCGCTCTCGCACACCGTGTGCAGGTTGAGGCTGCGCGCCAGCCGCTTCAGGTCGTGGTAGTTTTCGCCCACTGGGGCTCGCGCCTTCAGCCACTCCGGTTTCGGGGTGGGTGTTCTTTGCGCAGGCTCAATTTGAACGAGATCCATCACGCTGTTATTGTAATTGCCGAATGGAATCGACAAACTGAATGGTCGGGATGGGCAGATTTGAACCACCGATTGCTCGGCTTTGCCTCGCACCCCTCGCAGACCGGACTGGTGCACCTTCGCTTCGCTGAGGCGCAAGGTTGGTGTACGCCGCGGTCGGCAGTCTCGAACTGCAATGGCGGAAGGTTGATTGGAATCGACAAACTGAATGGTCGGGACGGGCAGATTTGAACTGCCGACCCCTCGCACCCCAAGCGAGTGCTCTACCAGGCTGAGCCACGTCCCGACACAACGTAGCCGGCCCACGGATGAGCCGGCTTTTGGGGTCTGGAACAGTTTACACCAGCGCAACGCCTCCGCGTAGTCCGCCTCCAACCTTGTAGTTCGCCTCCATCTGACGACCCTCCTCTTCATCTCAGCCCTCACAACCGTGTACACTTTTCCGCACATGCGCATCGCCGATTCTTCCCGTTCCGTGTCTTTCCGCCGCCTGTCGTTGCTCCTGGTCGTCTTCTCTCTCAGCGTGGCCGTACTCACACTCACCCACGCCTCGGCGCAGGAGAAGACCACAGGCCATCTGCTTATTTATGCCATCGATGTGGAGGGTGGACAGTCCACATTGCTGGTAGACACTGCGACTCATGCCTCGCTTCTGGTCGACACGGGATGGGGCAACGTGAACGGCCACTCAGCCGACCCGATTGAGAAGGGTATGCACGACGCCGGCGAACCCGACCAGACGGGTCGCGACGCCGAGCGCATTCAGGCCGCCATGCGCGATGCGGGCATCACGCGGATCGATCACGTGCTGATCACCCACTTCCATACCGACCATGTGGGTGGCGTGCCGGAACTGGTCAAGCGCGTACAGGTCGGCGAATTCATCGACCACGGAGAGAACCGCGAAGACTCTGACATCACCCGCCACGATTACGCCGCATATCTCAAAGCCATTCAAGGAAAGCCGCGCCGCATCGTGCATCCCGGCGATACCATCCGCATTCCCGGCCTCACCGCCATCGTGATCACAGCCGATGGGGAGCATATTGCCGCGGTTCCCGGCGTCAAGTCGACGTCCAATCCCCACTGCGCAACCGAGCCCCATTGGGACCTGGACACCACTGAGAATCCGCGCTCCACCGGCGTGCTTGTTGGTTTCGGCAAGTTCCGCTTTCTCGATTTAGGCGACCTCACCAAGGCCAAGGAGATTCCACTTGTCTGCCCCAACAACCTCATCGGTTCGGTCGATCTTTACCTTGTGAACCATCACGGCTTCAATCTGTCGAATTCCAAGGCGTTTGTCGACGCCCTCCATCCGCGAGTGGCCATCATGGACAACGGCGCCCACAAGGCCGGCAGTCCCGAAGCCTGGCAGACCGTTCACGAGAGCCCGGGGCTCGAAGACCTGTGGATGTTGCATACCGCGGAAGGTTCAGACGCCGCGCACAACAGTGCCGAGCCGCTCATCGCCAATCTGAAGGGTGGAACCGACGGCAATTGGCTCAAGGTGGTCGCGTCGACCGATGGCAGCTTTTCAGTGATCAACGCCCGCACCGGCCAGACCAAAAATTACCCGATTCGTTGAGAATTTTGGCTCATGGAGGGCGAGCGGTCAGGAAACCGATGCTTTTCGTCTAAAAAGAAAAAGAAAAAAAAAGGGTATCTCTGTAAAGAAGTTTCTTGTTTTCAGGCAGTTAGAAGGAGCACTTCCTCGCAAAAATTAGATTCTAAAGGACTTCCTTGCAGAATCTAGACAACAAAGGAGTTACGGGAGCCAAATCTCTCGGTTTTCGACCTCTTTCAGGTTCGAAAAGCTGCCTTACCTGGAGTATGCATCGACGAAGGTTAATTCTGTGCAAACACAAATGGCCTCGCAGGAAGGGCAGCGGGCGGTGCCCGGCCTGTGGCGTAAGTTATTGCATTGGATAAGCTTGCGCACTCATCTCCCAACGATCCCGCAGTTCACGCGCGCGCGTTGAATGGCGCCTTTCCCTTGACGAAGTGGCGCTTGAGCACAGAGGTTTCCGGAGGCAGCAACTTTGGAAAGGTTTCGATTTCAAAACGACGGCAACTCTGGAATGTCTCAGCTATTCCGTTGCCCGGGTTTTATCGTGAGTTCCGGTAAAGAAGCTCCAGCGCGTCGCATGCGGTGCGAACGCCATCTTCGTGCGCAACTTGCGCCGCCACCTGCGCAGAGCGAATGCCAAACTTGGGGTCATCCAGCATTTCTTTGAGCTTCGCGGCCACCTTGCCCGGCGTGTAGCTGGCCCGTTGAATTACGCGCGCCACTTTCAGGCGCTTCATGCGCCGCGCGTTGTCAGGCTGATCGTGGGAGTAGGGCATAATGAGCATCGGCTTACCCGCGCGCAGGCATTGCGCCGTTGTTCCCACGCCGCCCTGGTGCACCACCATCGCCACGCACGGAAGCAGCGCAGAATACGGGGCATACTCCGCGACGCAGATTGACTCCGGCAGCTTGTTGGCGGGCCGGTTGCGCTCATCGGAGCCGATGAGCAAAACCGCTCGGATGCCCAGCTTGATGGCCGCGCGAGCGGAGTTCTCGTAGAAACTGCCCGCCGCCAGCACTGCCGCCGATCCCAGCGTAAAAACCACAGGCTTGGGGCCAGCCTGCAGAAACTTCTCAACATGGGCGGGAAGTTGGGCATTGCCAGCGTCGGAATCGTAAAAGCAGAAGCCGGTGATTTTGGTGTTGGCGGGCCAATCTTTTTGTTCGGTACCAAGGACTCGCGAAAACAGGGCCAGGACGAGGCGCGGCGAGTGCTTGGCGTCGAAGAGCGGGTTGGCGCCGTGGGGCAATCCGAGTTCGCGGCGCAGATCGTAGATTGGGCTGGGCCATTTGCGGCTGACGAACCGAGCCAGACGCTTAATGCCTCGACCCATGCCGGGGATGGTTTTGTCGGCGCGCGCCAGGCGCGGATACATGGGCAGCACGGGCGGATCGTAGGCCGAGAAAAAGGAGAGCGGCGCCAACACATAGCTGGCCCAGGGAATGCCCGTCACTTCGGCAACCAGCGGGCCGGCGTAGTTCAGTTCGCCGAGCACCAACAGGTCGGCACGGGCAGGCACGGTTGCGGCATGCAGCAAATCGTCGTAGGTATTGCGCAGGGAAGGGAACAGGAACTCGCGCAAGCCGCGTTCGGTGCCCTTGCGCACGTCGTAAATCATCTCAACCTGCAACGTGTCTTTGGGATCGATCTCGGGCCGGACCGCGTGGAACTCGATTCCCAGTGGCCGGATTTTGTTTTCGTAGAGGGAAGGGACCGCCATGACCGGAACGTGTCCGCGCCGTCTCAGTTCCAGCGCAATGGCGATCAGAGGATTGATGTCTCCAAACGTTCCGATATTCGAAAGAACCACGCGCAAAGAAGGCAACCCCGAATTCCCGATTGATGAGCCTCTTTGAGGGTAAAGCATGCCCGCCGGGATGGATTGCGAGTTCCGTCACCGAGCCCAATGCGGCCTGACATCGCGGTTCTTCGTCTAAGATATGAATCACTCCCATTTCGGCCCGCGCGCCGGATCCATCGATTCTGCCTGGAGTTCAAATGTCCTTCGAGCGCCACTCGCTTCGTTTCGTCTTCGCCGCATGCATTCTCGTCTGCGGCCTGTCCGCGGTTCCCACGCATGTCACCGCGCAGGAGCCTTACAAAGTGATCGACAAGTGGAAGCTGGGCGGCGATGGCGGCTGGGACTATCTGACCGCCGATCCCGCGGCGCACCGGCTCTACATCACACGCGGCACCCGCGTCGACGTAGTGGATACAGAGGCTGGGAAGATCTCCGGAACGATTGACGGCTTGCACGGCATTCACGGCGTGGCCCTCGACGATGCCGGCAAGTTTGGATATATCTCTGACGGCGGCGCCAACGCGGTAGTCGTCTTCGACCGCTCGAACCTGGCCACGGTCGCCACCATTCCCACGGGGGGCATGGGTCCCGACAGCATCATCTTTGAGCCGGCGACGCAGACGGTGTGGGCATTTGAGGGCCGCAGCAAGGACGCGGCGGTGATCGACGCGGCGACGCGCAAAGTGGTTGCCAATATTCCTCTTCCGGGCAAACCGGAGGCTCCCGCCGTGGATGGGAAAGGCCTGCTCTACGACAACATTGAAGACAAGAGCCAAATTGTTCGCATCGACGCGCATACCAGGACCATTACGGCGACATGGGCGCTGACGGGCTGCGAAGGCCCCAGCGGCCTGGCGATTGATGCGGACGGCGGACATCTTTACCCGGTTTGCGACAAGCACATGGCGGTGGTGGACACGAGCACCGGCAAGGTTCTCGGCAACCCTGCCATTGGCGACGGACCCGACGCAGCCGGTTGGGACGCCGCCCACAAGCTGGCCTTCGCGTCGTGCGGTGAAGGGGTGCTGTCGGTGGTTGACGGCTCCAAGCCCGGTTTTCCAACCGTTCAGACGCTGGCAACCGAGAAGAGCGCACGCACCATGGCTTACGACTCCGCCGCCGACCGCGTTTACCTGGTTTCAGCCCAGTTTGGGCCGCGTCCTGCCGCAACGACCGACAATCCTCGCCCACGCGCGCCAGTTGTTCCCGGCAGTTTCACGGTGATCGTGGTTGGGCGGTAGCGACGACAAACCGCGCACCACGAGCTGCAGGCACCAAGTCGCGTCTGCACCGACCATTAACCGCCATCCGTGCCTTATACAATGCCACCAAGGGAGCTGCACAACCGCCATGCCTCGATCGCTTCGCTTTGTTCGTTTTGCACCCGGCCTCGTGCTGACATTCGCCGCCCTGGCATTTTTTGGCCGGGCCGCCGTTCAGGCCCAGTTCGCCCCGCCTGATCGCGGAACTGCGGTGCACGATCCCTCGGCCCTGCGCCCGCCTGCCGGCGCTCGCGTGGCTCTGATTGAATTTGAAGACCTGGAATGTCCGGACTGCGCACACGCCAATCCGCTGTTGAAAGAGGCTGCCGCCAAGTACAGAATTCCCTGGGTACGCCACGATTTTCCGCTGCCCTTCCATGCCTGGAGTTTCACCGCAGCCGTAAACGCACGCTGGTTCGACCTGAAGAGCAAGGCTCTTGGCGATGAATACCGCGACAGCGTGTTTTCAAATCAGCCTTCAATCACGAGCCCTGAGATTCTGCGCGACTTTACCGACAAGTTTGCACAGAGCAAGGGAATCGCGGTTCCGTTTGCCATTGATCCGCAGGGCAAACTCGCCGCCGACGTCAAAGCGGACTATGCTCTCGGCCAGCGCGTCGGCATTGAGCACACGCCGACGATCTGGGTTGTGACGGCCAACTCAAAAGGCGCGCCTTTTGTTGAGGTTATAGACCGCACCAAGCTTTACCAACTTATCGATCAGGCAATGGCCGATACGCACACGCGCTGAAGTTCGTGTTTTCCCCGGTCCCCACGTGCGAGGGACCGGGGGACCCAAATCCTGCTTGGTTTCATAAGTCCCCAAAGTGCCAGGGATGTCAGCCTTCTTCTTAAGCCCAGCTGAAGCCGCTCTTCTGGAGGGGCAGGGTGCGTACGCGCTTGCCTGTTGCGGCGAAGATGGCGTTGGTGACAGCGGGCAAAATCGGCGGGAGCGTCGGCTCGCCGAGGCCGGTGGGGGCGTAGTCGGTTTTGCGCCAGTAGACCTCAATGGGCGGCACCTGCTTCATGCGCAGGATGGGGTGGTTGTGGAAGTTTGACTGCACCACGCCGCGGCCTTGCGCAAGCGTGATCTCCTGTCCCATTTCGCTCATGCCGTCAATGACACCGCCGAAGCCCATGCTCTCAGCCGCTTGCGGATTGATGATCTGGCTGCCCACGTCTCCGGCCGCCCAGACATGGTTGACCGTGACCTTGCCGCTTGCGTCGACGCTGACATCGGCCACTTCGGCAAAGTAGCCCAGGTGGCAGAACCACGCAGCGATGCCCATGCCGCGGCCGGGCTGTTTGGCACGCTTGGCCCAGCCTGATTTCTCGGCCACGAGTTCGAGTACGCCTTTGTAGCGATCGGCGATGAGAACGTCTTGACCGGTAGGCTCATGGACGTCGACGGCAACGCCTGTCCACGGAGCCGGTTTATTGCTGAGGAGTTCGAGCTGGAACTCGAGAGGATCGCGGCCGGCCTCGTGCGCCAGCTCATCGAGAAATGACTGCGCTACCCAGCAGAAGGCATTGTCTCCGGGGGCACGCAACGCTCCGCAACGCAGCGTGAGCGGCTGAACGGATGTGAAGAGCGCGTAGGCCGGTGCAAAGGGGGAGGGATATGAATCGGGCCCCATGTCGCCACCGGTTGCTATGTTTTTGCCTTCGCCGAAGGTGACGAGATGGTGACGCCAGGCGGTGAGTTTGCCCCGCGCGTCGAGGCTGCCTTTCAATCCAACGGTTGCACCGGGACGAAAGGGATCGTGCGCGATATCGTCTTCGCGCGACCAGAGCAGCTTGATCGGCGCGCCGGTCTGCTTGGAAATCCAGGCAGCTTCGACTGCGTAATCGTTTTGCAGGCGGCGGCCGAAGCTGCCTCCGCCGCGCACCATGTGGGTAGTGATGTCGTCTTCTTTGATGCCGAGGGTTTTGGCGATGAGGCCGCGGCCGTCGATCGGCAACGTGCTGCTGGTCCACATTTCGAGCTTGCCGTCTTTCCAGTGGGCAGTGGCGCCCTGCGGCTCCATTGTGGCGTGGGCGATAAACGGATACTCGTACGTGGCCTCGACCACTTTGGGCGAAGATTTGAGCAGGCTGTCGACATCGCCGTAGGTGCGCACGGTGATCGACGGTGGGGTCTGAAGCAGTTCGGCGGCACGCTTGGCGAAACCCTCGCTCGATTGCGCGGCTCCGGGTCCGGGGTCCCAGTCGACCTTGAGCTGTTTGCGCGCCTGCTGCGCCTGCCACCATGTGTCGGCGACGATGGCAACACCAGCTTCCATGCCTGGTTCCCAGGGGATGTACGCAGCCGGCGCAATGCTGCCGTCGATGATCAGGACGTGGCGTACGCCGGGGAGCGCCTTGATCGCATCGACGTTTGCGGTTTTCACTTTGCCGGCAAAGACGGGCGCCCGTTCAATGCTGGCGTAGAGCATGCCGGGCAGTTTGACATCGATGGCGAACAGAGGCTTGCCGGTGACGAGGGCGTGCGTGTCGACGCCGGCCTGGGAGTGGCCGATGATGGTGTAGTCTTTGGGGTCTTTGAGCTTTACGCTGCTCAGCGCGGGCGGCGGCAATGCTGCGGCCTTCGGGGCAATTTCGCCATAGCCGATTGAACGCCCAGTGGCCGCGTGCATGACTTTGCCGTGTGCCGTGCTGCACTCGGAGGCGGGAACACCCCAGGTTTGAGCAGCGGCGGCGATGAGCAGTTGACGCCCGGCGGCTCCCACGCGGCGCATCGGTTCCCAGCCCATGGGCGTGTTTGCCGACCCGCCGGAGAACTGGATTCCGTAGATCTTCTCGTTCAGATCGGCCTGCTGCACGCGGACATTCTTCCAGTCGACGTCGAGTTCCTCGGCGATAAGCATGGGCAGCATGTTGCGCATGCCTTGTCCGGTTTCAGAGGCGCGCGCCATGATGGTGACGATGCCGTCGGGGGCGATCTTGATGAACGCCTGTGGGCTGAGGTCGGGTGGTGCACCGTGCCCTTGCGCTGCGGCGAGAGGAACACGGTAGAAGTTGAGTGCGAGGCCGCCGCCGGCCAGGACGCTCAACTGAAGAAACGATCGGCGATCGAATTTCATGGCTTGAGCCTCCAAAACTACTTGGCGCCGGCGGCGTTGGCCGCTTCGTGAATGGCCTGACGGATGCGCGGATAGGTGCCACAGCGGCAGAGATTGCCGCTCATGGCCGCGTCGATTTCGGCGTCAGAGGGGTGCGGGGTTTGAGCAAGCAGAGCGGCGGCGGTCATGATCTGGCCAGCCTGGCAGTATCCGCATTGCGGCACATCCAGAGCTTCCCAGGCCACCTGCACCGGGTGCAGACCGTCGGGAGACAGGCCTTCTATCGTGGTGATGGCCTTGTCTTCCGCGGCGCTGACGCGCGTGATGCACGAACGGACGGCGCGGCCATCGAGCAGCACCGTACATGCGCCGCAGAGGCCCATGCCGCAGCCGTATTTTGTGCCCGTATAGTTGAGGACGTCGCGCAACACCCACAGGAGCGGTGTATCGGGCGTGACGTCGACCGTGGTGGCAACGTTGTTGATGGTCAGCTTGAGCGGCATCTCTGCACCCCATCGGTTTGGATCAAGAGATCAACGTTCCGGCTGCAAGACCGGTTGATTGCGGGTCAGCTCGAAGAGCGCAACAGGGGAATCGGCGACTGGCCCGGCTCCTGAACGTCGATGACATTCAATATAGACGAGGAGACCAGCCACTGGGATTCTTGATGGGTTCTTGTGAATTGCCGCGTTGAAAAAGCAGAATCTAGCGGCTGAAAGTCACGAACCGGCGCCCCGCCCAGAGCCTGTAACCACCTGCTGGATCGGCGGTCACTTGCAAAGGCGTAGGCCGCTTCAGCGTCGCGTCAGTGGACGAACTGACGGTCAGCACATCGTGAGCACCCACGTCGGTGACGACAAATTTGTCATCGGCGATGAACCCTACGCCGTAAACGCCCGCGGGCAGGCTCGACCCGCCGATTTTGACGGGAACCTCGGCAATCAAGTAGGCAGAGTACTTAGCCTGAATGTCGGTGGAGTAACCGCTGGTATCGACCAGCGTGGCCAACACGTAGTAGCCATCGGAAAACTTGACTCCGCCGGAGTTGCGCAACTGGGTCGTGGCCGACTGGCCTTTGTAATAAACGCTCGCGGGAAGCATTTTCTGCATATCCGCTGGTTTCAGGACCGTATCGCCAGATGTTGCGGCGGCCTGGGCTCGCGCCACCGCGGGTGCGGCCATCATTGTCATGGTGATTGTTGCGGCAACGGCCCACTTCAAGAATGAAGGAAAACGCATCGTACACACTCCCTTTTGGTTTGCGTCTGGAGTATATCGCAGGTCCCGCACGGTTAGTTTTCTGTTGAGAGCACATCGTAGAAGTAGTTAATCGTGGCGCGCTTCAGCGGAGCGGATAGTTTTGGCAGTGTCACTGTTTGCTCAACGGTTGCATCGCCGATGACGCGAACCGACCCGAGGCGGACGACGCCACCGCTGGCAAGCTCAAGGTACACAGGCACGATCATCTTGAATTCCGGAGGAACAGAGGACTGGGTGAGTTTGAAATGCAGAATGGTCGCGTCTCCATCCTGTTTCGTATCGCTTTCGAAATGATAGTTGGGCAAATCGGTGCCGTAGACATACTGGTTAAAGAACCAATCCATGCGATGATTGCCGTCCAGATCCATCTGGGTGCTCATGTGCTTTTCTACAATGGCCTTGAAGTCCTCAGTTGTGGCGGCTTGCAGGCGGTATGAGGCAACCAGATCATGCATGGTGGCGCGGAAGCGGTCGTCGCCTTCATGCTGGGCCCACATCATCATGCGAATCATGTGCAGGATGTATGCGCCCTTGGGGTAGACAAGATTCTGGTAGATATCCCACCCAGTCTTCTCTGAGCTCAGGCGCACGCCCATGGTGACCGGACCCACATCGATGGGTCGAAAGCCCTGCGCATTCTTTTCGGTGATCAATCGGCGTTGCTGCTTCCAGAATTCGCGAAAATCATCCGGCTTGGGCCGCGTGATCTGGAGAAAAATGGACGCGGAGGTGTTGGCGAACCCCTCGCTCATCCATTGGTCGCGATAACTCCGGAATCCGACAGTCTGTCCCCACCACTGGTGCGCCACTTCATGGGCAGTGACGACTTTCCAGTACATATCTTCCGGGCGCAAACCCATGAAATGCTGCTGAGTGGTGTCGAGAAAGCCGCAGATCGGCAGATAGACAAGCATGGGCCAGCTCTGGCCGTAGTTACAGGCGTACTGCTGTGTGAGCGCCACGCGGGCAAAGGGCAAGTCGCCGAAATAATCGGTGTACAGGCGCGCCGCAACTTCTCCCTGGCTCAGTTGCACAGGCAGCATGGATCGCGTGTCGAGGGTGCCCAGAACTCCGCCCTGCATACTCTGAAAGTTATCGGGCGGAGTCGTGTTGGCGTAGGCGTCAACGGTCAAGTTGTCACCGAGTTTGCCCGGAATGGTGGCTTCTTTCATGGTGAAGCGGCCGAGGTTGAAGCCGACCACGGCAACCGGCACATCGGTCTTCCATTCGGTTGTGGTGAGTTTCCCTTCGTCGGTAGAAGCGACTCTGGTTCCGGTGGCAATCAGTTCCAGGCCTTTCGGCACATGAAACACCATGCGGTAGGTGGCATAGTTCCCCAGCCCGCTGGATGCATTGGGATACCAGCTTTCTCGCGCGACGGGGTAGTAATTCGCGCCACCCTCATCCATCACCACATCTTTGCCGGCATAGGTTACGCGAATCTCTGTCGTCTCGCCCTTGTTCAAAGCCCTGGCGAGCACCACGCCGAAGTCCGGATCGTCTTCTTTCCGTTCCTGCACAAAATCCAACGGCTCTCCCGTCGCCGTTTCGGCGCGGCTTACACGCAACGTTGGATACAGGTCGAGCGGCACCACAGCAATGCCGTCTTGCAGTGCCTCAACGAACACACTGGCTCTTCCGCTCAGGAAGCCGTTCTTCTCGATCGACACATCCAGGTCTTCCTTCTGAATCCGGTAGGCCGTGTTCGACTCGTTGCCGCTGGGCATGCCGTTCGAGTACTCACTGGCGTGATGAAACGCCAGCGGGATGCTAACACCCCAATCGTTCCAGTCAAGCAGTTCGACCTCTTCAGGCGCCACCATTCCGGCTCCCTGCGGGTCATCGACAAAAACAAGGTGCGGCCTTTTGCGCGTGCGAATGGCAGCCATGAAATAGCCGCCCGGCGCCGAACTCACCACATCCTGCAGCAGGCGCAGATCGAAGTTTTCATGCAACCGCTCGCGGGCGAACTTATGAAACTCCTGCGCGTCGCGAACTGCATCCTCGTCTTTCTCTGCTTTGCCCTGGGATGCCTTATGCAACTCCGCGGCTGTGGCATCAGTGAAACGCAGCACGAGTTCGTCGAAGTCATCGTCGAATTCGGCTGTGTGGCTTGTTATTTGAAGATTGTGGCGTTCTTCGGCGCTGGGCGGCGTAATGTGCAAATGTCCCAGCCCCTCAAATACGGCGCCGGTGACTTTGCCGTTTACCTCGCCGTAGAAGGTCACCGATCCCTGCCGCAGCGTGAAGACCGCCGCATCGCGCCGCAGTTCGCACTGCTTCACCTGGATGACTTCTCCACCAGGAAGGAGGCCGCGCAGTTGCTGGTAAAACGGGCTGCTGTTGGCCGGCCGTTGAGCAGGTAGAGACGAAAGACTTAAAAGTAGAACGACGCAAAGAGAGGCACACGCAACGCGGGCGCAATACGACATTCCATCACTCCAGAACGGAAAGACTCGTCACTCAAGTATGAGCCGGGAATCCTGGCATGTCATCCGCGCGCCGGTTACCGAAGTTCAGGCTACCGCAGGCTCGTTCAGAACGAACAAATCGACATATTCATTTACCGGCAAACTCTCAAGCCTCTGGAGGTCGAGCGAAGCATCGAGGATGTACCGTTGGCGATCGTCGGGATAGAGGCGGCGCAGATTGGTTTTGAACTTCTCAATGAGCAGCGGCAGGCCTTCCTCGCGGCGCCGGCGGTGCCCGATCGGATACTCCACCGTCTCATCGAGAATGGTGCCATCGCTCAACTCGATCTGCAGTGCATTGGCGATCGACCGCTTCTCAGGATCGTGATAGTCACGCGAGAAGCCAGGCACCTCAATGCACTCGATTTTGGCGCGCAGCGCATCGATGCGCGGATCGGTGGCTATCCAGTCTTCGTAATCGGCGGCCGTGAGCCGGCCGAATAGGAGCGGAATGGCAATCATGTACTGCACGCAGTGATCGCGATCGGCAGGATTAGCGAGGGGACCTCTCTTGTCGATGATCCGCAGACACGCCTCGTGCGTGCGCAGCTTGATGCCGCGGATGTCTTCGGCGGTCTTGCCACGGGCCTCCATTTGACGGCGCAGGGTCATGGCTGCCTCGACGGCGGTTTGCGCATGAAACTCGGCCGGGTAGCTGATCTTGAACAGCACGTTCTCCATTACGTAGCTGCCATAGGGGCGCTGGAAGCGAAACTCCTGGCCCTTGAACAACACATCGTAAAAGCCCCAGGTCTTCGCTGTGAGCGCCGACGGATAGCCCATCTCGCCGGCCTGCGCCATCAGGGCTAAACGCACCGCGCGGCTGGTGGCATCACCCGCCGCCCAACTTTTGCGCGAGCCCGTATTCGGCGCGTGGCGGTAGGTGCGCAGGCTTTGCCCGTCGACCCAGGCCAGAGAGATGGCGTTGGTGGTTTGCTCGCGCGTAAGACCGAGTAACTGGCTCACCACGGCGGTCGACGCCACTTTGACCAGTACGACGTGATCGAGGCCAACTTTGTTGAACGAGTTTTCAAGCGCAATGCAGCCCTGAATCTCATGTGCCTTGATCATCGCGGTCAAGACCTGGCGCATGGTTAGCGCTTGCTTACCCTGGGCGGCAGACGTGCGTGAAAGCCAGTCAGCAACCGCGAGGATTCCGCCCAGATTGTCAGAGGGATGGCCCCACTCGGCAGCCAGCCACGTATCGTTGAAATCGAGCCACCGAATCATGGCGCCGATGTTGAACGCAGCCTGCACCGGGTCGAGCTGATAGCTTGTGCCCGGCACGCGCGCACCGTTGGGAACGATCGTTCTCGGCACAATCGGACCCAGCAGCTTGGTACACGCCGGGTATTCCAGCGCCTCGAATCCGCAGCCCAATGTGTCCATCAGGCAATGTTGTGCGGTCGCGTAGGCGAGTTCGCTCTCGATCTGAAAATCGAGCGCGTAATCGACGATGTCCGCGATGACCTTGTCGGGCGCCGGCCGTTCATTCGAGATATGGCTAGACACGTGCTCTCCCTCAGGCCCGCTTTTCAAGCGGAACGAACTCCCGATTTTCCGGGCCGGTGTAGGTTGCCGACGGGCGGATTATTTTTCCATCCTGCCGTTGCTCAATCACGTGCGCGCACCATCCGGACGTCCGCGCAATCACGAACAGGGGCGTAAACAAATCGAGAGGGATGCCCATCTGGTGATACGCGACTGCCGAGTACCAGTCGAGATTCGGGAACATGCGCTTGGCATCGTGCATTACTGTTTCAATGCGCTCTGCTACGGAGTAGAGCGTCGTATCGCCTGCCGTTTTCGCGAGACCGTGCGCGACATCTTTCACAATGTCGCTGCGGGGATCGCTGATGGTGTAAACCGGGTGACCGAATCCGATAATCACTTCGCGCTCGGCCACACGGCGGCGTATGTCTTTCTCCGCCTCGTCAGGGGTGCGATAGCGCTGCTGAATCTCAAGCGCCACTTCGTTGGCCCCGCCGTGTTTCGGGCCTTTCAGCGCGCCGATGGCGCCGGCAATGCACGAGTGAATGTCCGATCCCGTGCCGGCGATAACCCGTGCCGTAAAAGTCGACGCGTTGTACTCGTGCTCCGCATACAGAATCAACGACGTCTGCATGGCCCGCGTCCACTCAGGAATGGGCATGGTTCCGTGCAGCAGGTGCAGAAAGTGCGCTGCAATCGAATCATCGTAGCGCTCAACGTCGATCCTGCGGCCGTTGCGCGCATAGTGGTACCAGTAAAGAAGCATCGAACCCAGCGAAGCGAGCAGCGAATCGGCAATCGCGCGTGCGCCCACGTCGTCGTGGGTAGGCCCCTCAGGCAGCACGCAACCCAGCACAGACACGCCCGTACGCAACACATCCATGGGATGCGTCGAGGGCGGCAGCAATTCCAGTGCCTGTTTTACCGCCGCGGGAAGATTGCGCAGCGGCTTGAGACTTTCTTTGTACGCGGCCAACTCGGCGCGATTGGGCAGCTTGCCATGCACCAGCAGGTAAGCGACTTCTTCATATTCACAGTGGGCAGCGAGGTCGTGGATGTCGTAGCCGCGATAATGCAGGTCGTTGCCGCTGTGGCCCACGGTGCAGAGGGCCGTGTTGCCCGCGGGCGTACCAGACAGCGCAACAGATTTCTTCGGTTTGAACGCGGCGGGAATTGGCTGTGAATCAGTCATACGACACTCCGAAACGGGAAAGGGCGGGACACTGGCGGGACGAGTTCACTCCTTTGCTTTTGCGAACAGTTCGTCCAGCTTTCGTTCGTACGCGTGATAGTCGAGATGCTTATAGAGGTCGGCGCGGGACTGCATCAGGCCGACCACGTTTTTCTGCGTGCCTTCGCTGCGAATGGCCTCATACACCTTGAGCGCGGCCGCATTCATGGCGCGGTAAGCGCCGCAGCAATAGAGGATGATGTCGACGCCGGCCGTGGCGAGTTCATCCCGCGTCCACAGCGGTGTCTGGCCGAATTCTGTGATGTTGGCGAGGATCGGGACGCCGACAGCGTCGCGAATCCTGGTGTATTGGCCGAGTTCGGTAACGGCTTCAGCAAAGATTATGTCGGCGCCCGCCGCTACATAGGCTTGCGCCCGTTCAATGGCCGCAGCCAAACCCTCGTTGGCCAATGCGTCTGTTCGCGCCATGAGCACGAAACTTTCGTCCGTGCGCGCGTCCACGGCGGCTTTGATGCGATCAACCATTTCGTCTGATGGGACAAGCTCTTTCCCGGGCCGGTGTCCGCAGCGCTTCTGACCCACCTGGTCTTCCATGTGGATGGCAGCTGCACCGGCCTTGATCATCGAGCGAATGGTCCGGGCAATATTGAAGGCCCCGCCCCAGCCGGTATCGATATCCACGAGGAGTGGAAGGCTGCTTGCATCGGTAATGCGCCGCGCGTCGATCAGCACATCGTCCATGGTGCTGATGCCCAGGTCGGGCAGACCCAGCGAGTTGGCCGCCACGCCGCCGCCGGAAAGATAGAGGGCCCGGAAACCGGTCGCCTGCGCCAGCCGAGCCGTGTAGGCGTTGATGGCGCCGGCCACCTGCAGCGGCTTCTCTTCGCGCACAGCGGCACGGAATCTATCTCCCGCGGATTGTGGTTTGCTTGTCTGCTGCATGGAATGCCTGCGCCGCATCATAACAGCCCCGCGGCACGGCTTTCCCACCCCAGGTCCCCGGTGCGACAATCATTCGGTTGGCGCGGACCCTCAGGATGATAGGACCCCGCCCAAAGGAGAAACATCGCCATGAAATCACTCTTCGCCTGTACCGGCCTGCTGCTTGTCACGGCAACTGTTTTTGCACAGCAAGGTGGACCGCCCAAGAGCCCGTCGGAAACCGCCAGCGCCACCGTTGGCGGCAGAGCCATCAGCATCGCCTACAGCTCGCCGCGGGTGAACGGCCGCGAAGGCAAGCTGTTCGGTAAAGACGGCCAGATCGGCAAAGACCCAACCTATCCCGTGTGGCGCGCCGGCGCCAACAATGCCACGAAGCTGCACGTCGATGGCGATGTTCGTATTGGCGACGTGGCCGTTCCCAAGGGCGACTACACGCTCTATGTCGACGTCTCCGACCCCGACAATTGGACCCTGGTGGTGAACAAGCAGACCGGCCAATGGGGCACAAAATACGACAAGGCGCAGGACCTGGGGCGCACACCGATGACTATGTCGAAGCCGTCATCCATGCTCGAAAACCTGACCTATACGTTGGTCGACAACGGCGGCGGCAAGGGCTCACTCACGCTGGCATGGGAAGACAAGAAGGGCTCGGTCGAGCTTTCCGCGAAGTAAGGCCGATCCGCGCGCAGCTCTCGCGCAGGGTGCATTGCCGTTTCCATGCACCCTGCCGATAGAATAGGAGCAGTGGGTGAATCTTCCCCGGAGGGACTTGCACCTTGCCGCTGTACGCCTATCGCTGCACCCAGTGCGGCCATCGCTTTGAGAAAATCCAGAACTTCTCTGCCGAGCCTGAATCGGTTTGCCCGCAATGCGGCGGCGTTCTCGAGCGCCCGCTTACCGCGCCCCGCCTGCAATTCAAGGGCGCGGGCTGGTATATCAACGACTACGCTCCGAAAAGCAGCGAGTCAACGTCAGAATCGACCAGCAGCGAAAAGAAAGACGCACCGGCCAAGACAGAAGCCGCAGCTCCCGCATCCACGCCCGCTCCGACCGCCGCATCGAGCTCTACACCCTCCAGCACGTCCACGCCGGGTTCAGGTTCTTAGCGGGCGTGCGCTTCAAACGCTGAGGCATGAAGCGCCATAGAGGCAGCGAGCATGGCAACGCCTGAGTCGACAGCACCGCTTACGAGCCGACTCTTCGCCGACAGCGCCCTGTTCCGCTGGCAAAACCAGACTCTGCGCGGCGACCTGATTCTCGTCATCCCGATCGCCATCTGCCTCGCCGTGGGACTTGCCACCGGTCATCCCGCAGCGGGCATGATCGCGGCCGGCGGCGCTGTCAATACGGGCTTCGGGACCAAGCAGTGCATTCAACGCTCCATGCTATTGCCGATGATCTTTGTCACGTTTGGCATGGCGTTCTCAGGCTTTGCGGGCGTACTGCTGGGCCATGAAAACTTGCTTCTTGTTTTTGTCTCGGCACTATGGGCTTTTGGCTACGGCATGCTCACCGGGAGACCAGGAGGCTATGGCTGGGTTGGGCAGCAATGCGTAATTACTTTCCTGGTGGCCTCGGCGTTTCCGGCATCGGTCGCAGCGGCTTCAGGGCGCGCTTTGCTTCTGTTCGCAGGCGGGGCTCTGCAGCTTGTCTTCTGCTCTCTCGTCTTTCATCTGCTCGCCGATCTGCGCGTGCGGCTCTTCATCCTGAGCCGGTATATCCGCGATGAGGAACTGAAATTCCGGGCGACGCTTACGGGCACTGCGAAATCGTTGCGGCGGTTCAGCTTTGAGCATTCGGCTTTGCCATATGCGCTGCGGCTAGCCGTCACCATTGGAATTTCAACCGAAATCTACCGGCGCCTGCATTATCCCAGCGGCTACTGGATTCCCATGACCGCGCTACTGGTGTTGAAGCCGGGGTTGACAGACACCGTCAGCCGCGCAATTGCCCGCATGATCGGCACCACGGGCGGAGCCATCGCTGTAAGCTTCTGCCTGGCGCACATACCGACAATTCCCATTGTGCTGGCAGCCCTCACGGTTCTGTGCGCCTGGCTTGCTTACGGACTACTCAACGTGAACTACGCCCTTTATTCCGTTGCCGTAACCAGCTATATCGTTTTTCTTCTCTCGCTGAACGCGATTCCCGGCCAAACTCTGGCTGTGCGGCGAACTTTTTGCACACTGCTCGGCGGAGGTATCGCGCTGGCCGTCCGGCTGGCCGTCGTTTCGTTTCGCCGACGCCACTGAGTCAGCTTAAGGGATGTATGCTGCTGCAATCGCCGGGGATTGTCTGTTCCGACCCAATGTCAAAGCTCGGTGCCCGGAAGTCGTCCGAATGGAATGGCATGTGATCGCGGCAGCGATTTAGACTAGTCGAGAAGGCTCGGAACAGGATCAATGTTGCCGGGCAGACAAGGCGCAGATGCACCCTAATTTTCACTTTACGGCTCTTCAAGTCCTATGGACGTTCACGTTTGCGGCGCAACTTGTGTTGCTCGTGGTTTTGATGGGCCGCGACCGGATCAAGCGGTTTCCGTGGTTCACGCTCGCCATTCTGTTGATGGCGCTTCGCTTGATGGCGAGCCGGCTCCTGTACGGCCGGCTGCCGTCGGTGACGCTGAGCGGCATTTTTATCGTGATGGCCGACCTGGCGGCGATTGTGGGCCTGTTGGTGGTGGTGGAGATGGCCCGGCGTGCCTTCGCGGGCGCGCGCCGCAATGGATGGATGGCGGTGGCCGTCGCCGTTCTCATTGTGGGTGTTGGCGTTCTGGCGGTGTTGGGCGGTCCGTGGCCGGCATGGAAGACGCTGAAGCCTGACTCGAGCCTTGCCGATCTGCGGCTGATGCAGTTCGGCGCGCAGAAGCTCGACATGTTTGTGGATCTGCTGACGGTGGAGCTGGGACTGCTGGTGATTTCGCTGGGGCGGCGTTTCGCGGGCGGGTGGCGAACACACACGCAACGGATCGTTATCGGGCTTTCGACGGCGTCGATCGCGCAGTTGGGCATTCAACTGGTATGGAAACTAGTTGCCAAGTCGGCTCAGCCGCACTCGCAGGCTGAGTATGACCGTGTGGTGGGCTTGCGCGACAAGCTCTTCAACGCCAACGGCGCGCTCTATGTGGTGATCCTGATCTGGTGGATTGCGGTGCTCTGGAAAGACGAGCAAGGTGCGGGTGGTGAAGCCGTGACGGCGTCGCCTCAACCGGAATATATTGCTCCTGAGAACGAGACGGCCGGCGACTAGGTTTTCGATCGTGAATTCGTGCTTTCCCACCCTTGCCACGATGAAGCTGAGTCAAGGATGGGGCGCACAACCTTCAAAAAACGTGGCTTAAATATGGCAGCTTGCCTGGCCGCGCTTTTCTAAATAGCGCTGATGGTAGTCTTCGGCGCGCCAGAAGGTTTGAGCCGGCTCAACTTTGGTGACAACGCGCTTGGGCGCGAACTTGCCTTCGGCGGTCAACTGCTCGATCTTGGCTTCGGCCTGGGCCTGCTGCTCCGGCGAGTGGAAGAAAATGGCGGAGCGATATTGCGTTCCCCAGTCGGGACCCTGGCGGTTCAGCGTGGTGGGATCGTGCAGCTCGAAGAACGCGTCGAGGAGCTGGGGGAAGCTGACCTTGGCGGGGTCGAAGTCGAGCTCGACCACTTCGGCGTGGCCGGTGGAGTCGGTGCAAACGTCCTTGTAGGTCGGACGATCGAGCTTCCCTCCCTCGTATCCGACCGCAGTCGCCTTGACGCCGGGAATGGCCGCAAACGCAGCCTCGACGCCCCAGAAACAGCCTGCTCCAAATGTTGCTTTTTCAGTGTTCATGGTTGTTCAGATGCTCCAAGAGGGTTGCTGGTAACAAAATTCGAACCGCCGAGCCATGGCACGGGAGGAACGAGCTTCATCGACAGGATATAGAGAATTCCCGAGGTAAAGAAGCCGACGAACCAGGCGTAGTCGTAGAGGAAGCGGAGGGGTTGGTAAACGAGGCCGATGAGCGCGATGACCACTCCCGCAACGAGAGCCAGAATCGCACGCGGGTTGATTCCTTTTGAGTAGTGATAGGCGCCCTGGCGGTGGTAGAGCGAGTTCACATCGAGCATGGTTTTGCGGATGAAGAAGTAGTCGGCGATCATGATGCCGGCGACGGGCCCGAGCAGGCCGGAGTAGCCGACAAGCCAGCCGAAGATGTAGGCGTCGGGCGTGGCCAGCAGCTTCCACGGACACATGGCGAGGCCGAGAAACCCGGTAATGAGGCCTCCGGTGCGGAAGCTGATGAGGCGCGGGTAAAGGTTGGAGAAGTCGTTGGAAGGCGAGACGACGTTGGCGCCGATGTTCACGTTGAGCGTGGCGATCAGGATGGCGACGAGCGCGATGAAGGCGACCATCGGCTGATGGAACGCGCCGATCAGCAGGATCGGATTCCAAATGGGATGGCCGAAGAGCACCGCGGATGCGGAGGTCACCGAAATGCCGACAAACGTGTAGAGGGTCATGGCGACAGGCAATCCGAATGCCTGGCCCCAGGCCTGAGAGGTTTGCGATTTCGAGTAGCGAGTGAAGTCGGGGATGTTGAGCGCCAGCGTGGCCCAGTAGCCGACCATTGCTGTGAGCGAAGGCAGGAAAACAGCGAGGAATGCGGAGGTCGAGTGAAATTGGCTAGGCGTCGACAGCATGGACCCGAAGCTGCCGGCCTTGATTCGGACCCAGATTAAGAGCGCTGCCGCCATGACGAACATGAAGGGCGCGCCAAAGGCTTGCAGATGGCGGATCGATTCGACTCCACGCCAGACCACGACCATGTTGAGGAGCCAGAAGCCAAGGAAGCAGGCCCAGAGAATGCCCGAGTTGGTTGCTACGGAAGGCCAGATGACGGCGAGCATGGAGTGGATGGCGGTGCCGCCGATCCAGGATTGAATGCCGAACCAGCCGCAGGCCACAATGGCGCGTAGAATCGCCGGTAGATTGGCGCCGCGCACTCCAAACGGAGCGCGAATGAAGACGGGAAAAGGAATGCCGTACTTGGCGCCTGCGTGGGCATTCAACAGCATGGGGACGAGGACGATGAGGTTGCCGAGCAGGACGGTGCCGACGGCCTGCTTCCAGTCCATGCCTTTGGCGATGAGCGAGGAGGCGAGCTGGTAGGTGGTGACCTCCATGGACATGGAGAACCAAAGAGCGATGTAGTTGTAGGTGCCCCATGTGCGCTGCGCAGGGGTGGTTGGGGCCAGGTCACGATTCGATAACGACGGATCGTTGCTGCTCACGGGTCTCCTTGAGGGAAGGGTTCCGGCCAGACAACAACAGGCGTTGGCTTAGAAGAGAGTGTAGCTGGTATTAGAAGCTGGCTTCAAAGGCACGGAAACGACGCTCGAGTTCCCATTGCGCTGCGGCTTTTTCGCTGCTCTTCAAGAACGCAACGCAGGCGGAAGCAGGCCTTTCGGCGCCAAGGGGCTGGCCTTTGCAGGAAGGCGCCGGGGTTGTGAAGGCATCTTTCAAGGCCCACAAGCTGACGCCAGGCAGGAAGTTGTGCTCCATGCCGGTGCGCGCCAGGTCTTTCAATTGTCGGTAGCTGAGGTGGTAGTCGTTGGCGGCGCGGACGTATTCGTGGGTGAGGTCGATGCGGCTGACGCCCTCATCGTCGGTAGAGAGCGCGACGGGAACGTGTGCATCGAGGTAGAGCGGGAAGGGATGGTCGATTCCCTTCACTCCGAGAATGCCTTCGTTGGAGCTGAGGTTGACTTCGACCATCACGTGCTTTTGCGCCATCTCTTTCAGGAGCGCCTGGGC
>Ga0182013_10001776_pt1 | contig 29056 bp, 19 predicted proteins | sample 612S2MmetaG_FD_120487 | JGI IMG/M metagenome (GOLD analysis project Ga0182013, IMG submission 120487) | Permafrost microbial communities from Stordalen Mire, Sweden - 612S2M metaG | ecosystem: Environmental > Terrestrial > Soil > Wetlands > Permafrost | place: Sweden: Stordalen | collected... | reverse complement strand
TACCGCACGGCCTTGGGAAATCGAAAACAAGGGGGAAATTCAGAGGCTCAAGATACTGGCACAACACCGCTGCTCAACAGGCCGGGGGTGCCTGTGTGCTCAGGCTATGCATAATTCAGGTGCAGTACTCGTCCACGTCGCGTTGGCCGTAGGTGCGTTGCAGACGCTCGTTCTTGTGGCTGCCCTCGAGCATCATCAGGCCGCCCATGGAGTAGTCGGTGTCTCCGAGCGGCACCCAGGCGGTATAGAGTTTGCGCGTGCCGCGACCCATATAGACGATGTCGCAGTGGCTGGGCGTGCCGGTCATGCCGGGAGCAATGCAGCGGAGCCAGGTGAAATCGAAGTGCAGGATATCTCCTCCGAGGAACCTGGAGAAGAACCGCATGAGGAGACCTTCGGGGTTATAGAGCAGGTGCTGGAGAGGAGGATTATTCTTCTGCGCCAGCTCGGGATGGAACCATAGCTTGGAGCCCGTCTTGGTGATGCCGTCCATGAGCGGATATGCAGGATCGAGCTGGCCCTGCTCGGCGAGCTGCTCGAGGATGCAGCGGCGGGCGGCCAGGACTTCATCTTTGTTGAGGAGATCGCGGAGAAGCAGGTAACCGTCCTGGTCCATACGCTGGCGCATGAGGGCGGTGTCCTGAGATACGGCGCTTGAGGTAGAGGTCATGAGGCCGACCTTGTCCTCGCCGTCCTCAATGGGATGTCCACAGGAGATCAATTGGGGGAATGCAAGAGATGAACCCATACTCTGCCTCGCTTCGGGATACGTTGATTGTGCCGTTCCCGCCTAAAGATGCACGGGAACAGTGGGGGATCGCTTCACCTGACGAGAATATATAAGAACTCGAAGACGGCAGGCAAAGTGACTTATCTGTGAGGAACGCCCGCTTCGTTTGGAACATCGGACATGCTCTAATGACCGCACGACCTGTTTCGACGGCACGATATTGCTCCTGCTACCGACTCGCTGGTCGCCAAGCCACAGGAGAGAACAGATTCTTCTCCGGCGATTTTTCGCCCGACTTTCCGCTTTCGTGCCGCAAACGCCACAAAATGAAGGACGTTATTCGGCCCTGAGCGATGCTTTTGATCAACATCGCTCGTCGTCATCAATTTGAAAAAGATGTGGAGCTTTTCTCGCGAGAAGTGAATCCTTTCCCCAGAGGTGATTGCAATGAAGGTTGGAGTGCTTGGATCCGGTGAGGTTGCGCGGACGCTGGCAAGCGGCTTGCTGAAGCATGGATATGAAGTGAAGCTGGGATCGCGGACCCCGGAGAAGCTGGCGGAATGGGCGCGCGCTAATTCCGGAGGGCTGACAGGGACATTCGCCGAGGCCGCGGCCTTCGGCGAGTTGGTGATTGTCGCCGTGAAGGGCAACGCTGCGGCCGAGGCGCTGCGGCTGGCCGGCGCGGCCAACCTGAAGGGCAAAGCGGTAGCGGATACGTGTAACCCCATTGCGGACGCGGCCCCGGTAAACGGCGTGCTGCAATTCTTCACCGGTCCCAATGAATCGCTGCTGGAGCAGCTGCAGGGCGAGTTCAAGGATGCGCACCTGGTGAAGGCGTTTAATTCGGTCGGTGCGGCGGCGATGGTGGATCCGGCTTTTGCGGGCGGCAAGCCGACCATGTTCATCTGCGGCAACGATGAGGGCGCAAAGAAGGCCGTGGGCGGGATCCTGGAAGACTTTGGATGGGAGACGGCGGACATGGGCGGCGCGGGCGATTGAGCCGCTCTGCATGCTGTGGTGTATTCCGGGCTTTCTGCGCAACGAGTGGACCCATGCGTTCAAGCTGCTGAAGAAGTGAATGAGGCGAGTGTTCACTCTTCAGCTAACTTTGTCGGATAGATAAGCGGATCGGCCAGGAAGAGGCCAGAATGCCAAATACTGATTTCCAGGACAAATGGGCCTTGATAACCGGCGCCAGTTCGGGCATCGGCGCAGCCCTGGCGCGGGAGCTTGCGGGTCGCGGGGCCAGGCTGGTGCTGACGGCGCGCAGGCGGGAGCGGATGGATGCGCTGGCTGCCCAGCTCGCGGCGAAGGGAACTGAGACGAGGATCGTGGTCGCCGACTTGAACGATCCGGCCGCACCTCAAAGGATTTACGACGCGACTGAAGGCGCTGGGATCTGGATCGACATCCTGGTGAACAACGCGGGGCTGGGCCAGTATGGAGCGTTTACAGCCAGTCCCCAAGAGCAGGAGCTGAGCCAGGTTCGCGTCAACTGCGAAGCGGTGGTCAGGCTATCGCGGCTGTTTGTTCCGCGGATGGTCGAGCGGCGGCGGGGATGGGTCCTGGTAGTGGCTTCGACGGCCAGCTTTCAGCCGGTGCCTTACCTCACGACGTACGCGGCCACCAAGGTCTTCGACCGGTTCTTCGCTCTTGGTCTCGCCGCCGAGGTGGCGCGCTTCGGTGTGAAGGTGACGGCGCTTTGTCCCGGACCGACCGAAAGCGAGTTTTTTGACGTGGCGCAGGCGGGAGCTTTCAAGCGCGGCGTGCAGCCGACAGCCGATGTCGCGCGGCTGGCGATGGATGCGCTCGCGCGCGGCCAGCGGACGATTCTCCCAAGTCTCAGCGGAAGGTTTACCGCGATCCTGGTGCGGTTCCTGCCGGTTGGATTGATTACGCATTTCGTCGAGAAGCAGGCCAGGCCAAAGGGGGAACAGCGACTGAGGGACTCAGGAACTGAGCGACGCAGGGACTGAGGGACCGGGTTCCTGGCCGATTTCCCTGTGATAGATTGGGCCAGCGGGAATTGAATCTGGCGGTACATGGCCCACGATGAGCGACGGCGATCTCAACAGGGAAGATGATGCAGGCGGCGAGGAGAATCCCCCGCACGCCTCGGGCGATGATCGGAGTCCCGGCGAATCGGTGCCGGATGCACTGGTGCGGATCGAGGGGGTCACAAAATCATTCGGTGAAAAGATTGCGGTCAGGAATGTCTCGTTCCATGTTCCGGCCGGGCAGATCTGCGGATTGCTGGGGCCAAACGGGGCCGGGAAGACGACGCTGTTCCGGCTGCTGATGGGAATCCTGAAGGCCACCCAGGGCCGGCTGCTGGTGGATGGGCGCGACGCCTTCGAGGACCGGGTTGAAGTCAAACGGCTGATCGGGTTTCTTCCCGATGAGCCGATCTTTTATTCCTATCTGTCGGGCAGGGAACTGCTGGAACTGAGCGCGGCCATGCACGGGTTGAACGCCGCCGATACGCTGGAAAAGTTTGCGCCGGTGATCGCCAAGCTGCGGCTGGCCGAGGATATCGACAACTACGCCGAAGACTATTCGCGGGGGATGAAGAAGAAGCTGGGTCTGCTGCTGGCCATGCTGCACGAGCCGAAGCTTCTGGTGCTGGACGAGCCGACCAACGGGCTGGACGTGGAATCGACGCGGCTGTTTTACGACTTGATCTCAGACACTGCCCGGCAGGGAACGACGGTGCTGTTCTCAACCCACCTGATGGATCACGTGACCCGGCTCTGCTCTCATGCGGTCATTATCAATGAAGGGTCGCTGGTGGCGAACGGGTCTCTGAGCGAGCTGTGCGCCACCTTCGGCGAAACCAGTCTCGAGGAGATTTTTCTTAAGCTCACGGCGCGGCCGGAGCAGCAATGACGGCTGCAATAGGTCCCGGGTTTTGGAGGACGGTCTGGTTGCTGCTTGGCGCCGCGCGTGGTAGGTCTACCGGGCGGCGCAAGCGGCAGCGGCAGTTGCTGGCCAGTCGCAGCGGCCGAATGGCGACGCGGTTCAGCGGCGCGGGCTTCGTATTCGCCGTCCTGTTCATGGTCATCCTCAATATTCTCTCCGCATTCGCCGTGCAAATGGCGGTGGAGGCGGCGCAGCGCACGGAGATGGAGCGGCAGGGAAAGATCGTGGTCAGCCGCGTATTTCTTCTCTCGGTGAAGGAAGCGCAGGCACACTGGAGCGGTTCGCGCGAAGCGTCGGACGCGTCTCTTTCGTTCGAGGGCGCTTATTCCCGCGAAGCACGCACCAAGGCCGACAGGGAGGGCGGATCGCGCACGGAGATTGAGCTGAGATTGCGCAGCGCGATGCGGCTGCATGGGACGGCGGATTTTGTGACCTATGCGGAGGCCTCGCCGGGAATCAAAGCATTGGTGCGAAGCGGGCCGCTGGCGGCGATGCTGGGCTCGGTGATGCTGCTGTGGTGGGCGGTGATGCTGGTCTTCCAGGGCGAGGGGCTGGAACTCGATCTGCAGCGTCGCAGGCATCCGATGTGGGAGTGGCTGTTCAGCCATCCGGCGCCGCCGAGCGCGATCTTTCTGGCGGAGATGCTGTCGCCGATTGCGGCCAATCCCATTTATTGGGCGGGGCCGCTGTTTGCGGGCTTCGTCTTCGGGTTTGCTTACGGGCCGGCGCTGGGAGTGCTGGCGCTGATCCTGGTGGGCGTGCCGCTGACGGTGGCCGCGGCCTGCCTGGGGAAGGCTCTGGAGATCGGGGTGATCCTGCGCTTCTCTCCGCGCTCCCGGGGCGCCATGATGGGCTTCATGAGCTGGATCGGCTATGCGTCGATGATGCTGCTGTTTGTGGGCGTCTTCGTGATCCCCAAGATGGTGACGGCGATGGCAAGGCCGCTGGCGATTCTTACCAGGGCGCCCTGGCCGTGGCTGGGATGGTTTCTGGGTGCGCGGGCGGATGGATCGTTTTCGTTTGTGACGGGGGTGCTCATCTGCTGGGTTGCCGCCGGGGTTACGATCGCCGGCTCGGTGGGCTTCAGCGTATGGGGCGCCCAGCAGGGGCTGGCCGGCAATTTCGCTTCCAGCGGCCGAGCGCCTTCGGCGGCGCGGGCAAAGCGTACCGGAACCAGGCCGCCATTTCAAAGGGATCCGCTCTATCGCAAGGAGTTTTTGTGGTTCGCGCGCGATCGCAGCGCCATTGTGCAGACTATCCTGATACCCCTCACGGTGGCCGGCATCCAGATGTTCAACCTGCGCGGAGTTCTCAGTCATGCGCAGGGAGCGTGGAATTACATCTGCGGCGCGGGCATATTTTTCGGCACTTACTTCCTTTGGATCCTGGGGCCGAGGTCGCTCCAGTCCGAGGGCCAGGCGCTCTGGATCGCGCTCACCTGGCCGCGGGGCATGGAAGACCTGCTCAAGGCCAAGGCTTGGCTCTGGTCGATGATCTCGTCAGCGCTGGTTGCGCTGGTGCTCGCTTATGCGTGCTTCGTCTTCCCGCACGAGATCTGGAAGATCGGACTGGTGGGGTTCGGGTGGTTTATCTTTTCCCGCAGCATGGCCGAGAAATCGGTAACGCTGGTGACGGTGACGCCGGCCTCGGGCGAGGCGGAGAAGATTCCCTGGGGCCGGCGGTGGGCGGCGCAGCTGGGAATGCTGACATTCGCCATCGGCGTGCTGACCGAGCAGTGGCACATCGCGATCATGGGGATCGTCTACTCGTATGTGACGGCGGCGGCCATGTGGGAGAGTTTCCGCGCGCGGCTGCCCTATCTTTACGACCCATGGTCGGAGCGCGTGCCGCCTCCGCCTACGCTGATGCATGCCATGATCTCGATCAGTATTTTGGTCGAGGGCGGGGCGGTGATCACGGGCATCGTCCAAGTGGTTGCAGGGCGCCAAAACGTTGCCATGGCGCAGGCGATCGGATATGCGGTGTGCGCGCTGATTGTGTCGGTCTGCGTGGTAAGCTTCCTCCGCAATCGCCATGTGACGCTGCGCGACGTGGTGGTGTGGAAGGCAAAGTCCCGGATTGTTCGGGACCATCACCCGTCGGGGCGCAGGCTGGGGCTCGATGACCTCAACACTCCGGTGGCGCTGTTGACCGGAGCCTGTGGAGGGTTGGCGCTGGGGCTGCTGGCGCATGTTTATCTTGCGGCGCTGGAGCATTTTCCAGCTGCGGCGGAGTTGGTTCGCAACGCGCACGAGCAGATGACGCGGATACCGGACCTGCGCATTTGGTATGCGGTGATGGCGGTGGGCTTTGCGCCATTTGCCGAGGAGTATCTGTTTCGCGGACTGCTTTACCGGGCGCTGGACCGGGAGTGGGGCGGATGGCGGGCGGTGATCGGCAGTGCGGCGTTTTTTGCGATCTATCATCCGCCGTTGTCGTGGCTGCCCGTGGCCTTGCTGGGGGCGGCCAACGCCGTGCTGTTCAAAAAGACAGGACGGCTGGCGCCGGCAATTGCGCTGCATATGGTTTATAACGCGGTGGCGTTGATGTAACTGGGGCGAAGGGACTTAAGAGCTGATCGACGGAGGGTCAGGGAGCATGGGTCGGGTATCAGGCGGGGACTGAATCGAACGGTTGACTTTCAGGTTACTGAAATACACGGGAATGAATTACTAGAGTGTTATTGAATTGTCAATGGCCTACCCGGTTTGTGTCACATCCAACCCCTTGAAACTACTCGATACTGAAATCGGGTGTGTCTAGAGATGGGTTTGATGCTGGCTTCGCAACTCGGTGAGAATCAGGACAGCGGTCTGCGTGCCGAATCGAGCATGTTTGACCGCAATCCGGACCCGGCTCTGGATGAGCTGACGGAGCTGGCGGCGGGGTTGTGCGGCGCCGAATATGCCTACATAGGATGGATGGACTATAGCCGGCTGTGGTTCAAGGCGCGGTACGGCTTTCAGGGGTCAGAGCAGACACGGTCCGCTTCGCCATGCCAGTGGACGATGGAACGAGGAGCCCCGCAACTCGTCGAGGATGCCTCCGAGGATCCGCGCTTTCCCCCGGAGGGGATTTCACTTTGTGCAGGGGTTTGTTGCCGTTCGTATCTGGGCGTGCCGCTGATATCGAGCACTCAGCAGGTGATCGGGACACTGGCGGTGCTGGCGCGGGGAAAGCGCCGGTTTAGCCGGGAACAGATCAGGGTGATTGAGGTGCTGGGGCGGCAGGCGGTGACGCGGCTGGAACTCTACAGCCGGGTCCGGCTGCAGGAGCAGGCGCAGCGTCTGCGGCAGCGGTCAGAGCGTTCGCTGGCGATCGAGCGGTGTTTTGTGTCAGCGACGCTCGACTCGATACCTGCGCTGGTGGCGGTGCTGGACACGGCGGGGCGGCTGGTGCGGATGAATTATCCTTGCGCGCAGCTGACCGGTTTGAGCATGACCAACTCGGTGGGGCGCCTTTTTGTTGAGGAGTTTCTGGAGCCGGGCAGCCGTGGTTGGGCGGAAGAACGGCTGCGGGAAGCAGCGGGGGGACAGGTTTCAGGACCGCACGAGACGGTGTGGCGCAGCGCGGCGGCGGAAGCGGGAACGGCTCCGCCCGATGGCCAGATTCCGACCTACGCGTTGCCGCGCAGGGTGAGTTGGACGCTGCGGCCGCTGATGGGACCAAACAGCGAGATCCAGTACCTGATTGTGAGCGGACAGGATGTGACCGGGCAGCGGCAGATGGAGATGGCGCTGCTGTCGAGCGAAGCGCGCTACCGGGAGATGGTCGAAAACAGCCTGGGTTTTGTGTTTACCTGCGCGATGGATGGGCGGCTGACTTCGCTGAACTCGTTCACGGCAGAGACGCTCGGTTATCGAACAGATGCCCTGATAGGCCGGTCGGTGACGGAACTGATGGACACCGGCGGTGCAGCGTCGTTCAAGGAATGTCTGCGCTCGCTGGAAACGCGGGAGGAGTGGCAGGGCGCATTGCCCATCCGCCGCAGCGACGGGGTCTACCGGCGGATTGCGTTCAGGAGCCGGCGGATGCAGCTGCCGGGCGAGCGGCCGTTTGTGTTGAATCATGGAATGGACGTAACGGAGCAGCATCACGCCGAGGAGGCGTTGCATCTGGCGACCAGGCAGCGGGAGCTGATTCTGGAATCGGTGGGCGACGGGATCTGCGGTATCGACCTGGAAGGCCGTCTGACGTTTATCAACGAAGCAGGTGCGCGGGCTCTGGGGCACCGGCCCGAGGACCTGGTGGGCAAGGATGTGCATGAAATGATCCAGCACAGCCACGCGAATGGAACTCCGTATTCGAAGATGAAAAACCCGATTTTGCAGGCGCTCAAGAGGAGCGAACCGATCAGGGTGCGGGGCGAGGTATTCTGGCGGCGGGACGGGACCGCGATTCCGGTCGAGTACAGCGCCAATCCGCTGCTGGAAGCGGGGCGGGTGTCGGGCATGGTGGTCGCGTTCCAGGACGTGTCGGAGCGGCGCCGGCTGGAGCGGATGAAGGACGAGTTCATTTCGACGGTGGGCCACGAACTGAGGACGCCGTTGACCTCCCTGCGGGCGTCCCTCGGTCTGTTGCAGTCGAATTCGCTCGAGAAGCGGCCGGAGAAGCAGCGCCAGATGGTGCAGATGGCCATCGGCAACTGCGAACGGCTCACGCGGCTGGTCAACGACATTCTGGATTTCGACAGCGTGGAAAAGGGGCGGCTGGGATTGAACCGCCAGCCGATTGAGGCGATCATCCTGTTGCGGCGGGCCGCGGACGCGGCAGACGGGGCAGCGCGCGAGGCGCACATCAGCTTCAAAATCGATGCGGTGCGGACGCCGGTGCTGGCGGACGAAGGACGGATCGTGCGGGTGCTCAGCGAACTGGTGGTGAATGCAATCAAGTTTTCCGCTCCGGAAACGACCATCAGGCTGAGCGCGCAGCGGGAGAGCGACCCCAGGGACTTGGGCCATGTCTGTTTTTCGGTCGAGGACCAGGGTCGGGGAATTGCCGATGACAAGCTGGGCCGGATTTTCGAGCGGTTCGAGCAAGGGGATGCCTCCGACGCTCGGGAGATGGGCGGAACGGGGCTCGGACTGGCTCTGTGCCGCAGCATCGTGGAGCAGCATGGCGGGCGCATCTGGGCGGAGAGCGAAGTCGGCAAGGGGACGCGGATCCTGTTTACGGTTCCGGCTGCGGGGTAGTCGGGCTTCCCTGCTTCGCGTCGGACTAGGTTCATGACCCAGCTACAAGGGTCCCATCCTATCTCGTTCGCCAGAACATCATTCTGTCCCACAGTGGCGGGTTGACATGATGGGTTTGAACGGGCTGTCCGCCGTGATTATTCCTTCGGCTGCGCGCAGTCTCTTAAGACTCGCAGCACTGAAAGTATCGTATTCCAACTTCGCGTCGTCGCAGGTACGCCGAAGAGCTCATCAAGCTTGCCAAGATAGCCTATTGTCTTCATGTGGCGACGGTAGACTCCAAAGACCAGCCGGCTCCTCGAGCCGACGATTCGCACCAGCCACTTCTCGCCCTTGGGGATCTCAATCGGAGGGTCTGCCTTGCAGTGGCCAACCTTGGACAGGATGCTCAAGAATCGAATGGCTTCCGGCCGCGAGGGCTCGGAAGCAAATGGATTCTCCATTTCCAGTCGGAGAAGATCATCGCCGTCACAGAACGAAATTTCCGTTTCGAACGGCAGTCTTCTCCTCAAGTCAGCAAGGAAGCCTGCGCGCGATCCGGGCTTTCGAACGACAAGTGTGCCCGCAGCGCCCACATTCACGACATCGTATGCGCTCAGTTCTTCGGCCAGAAGGCTCGGGCGAAGTCTTCTGTGTCCTCCAACGTTGACCCCTCTAAGAAATACAACCAGAGCCATGGCCTGTCACTGCAAGCGATTATCACATCGTGGATGGTCAGCATGGGTGTGCAACCGCACTTTGTTCGTGGTAGCGCCCCGGCCGAGGCCCATTCGGGACGAGCAATTGTGACCAGTGCTCGACCATCGCGATGCTCCATACTACACAGGACATGCACATCGTTTGCGCCTGCTGCTCCCTGACTTGATAGATCCAGATCGATGGAGCGAGGATCGCGCGATCCTGCAATGTTCGGGGAGAATCAATGAAAATCACGATTGCAATGTTAGTGCTGCTTGCGGCGTGGCCGTTCAGTGGAGCCAAGGATTACCCGATGACTGCCGATCCCGGCGTTCCGGCGGCGTCGGGGCTCGTTAAGGTTCAAAGAGACAAAGACAACGGAAACATGAAGCTTGATATAAAAGTGGACCACCTTGCGAGACCTGGCAGCCTCACTCCCTCTGCCAATAACTATCTGGTTTGGATTCGACCCAACGGCGGCGAGGCATTCAAACAGGGCGCGATCGGGGTCGACAAGAATCTAAGCGGCGAGTTGAAATTGGAAACGGTCTCGAAGGACTTCGATGTGTTCATTACCGCCGAACAAAGCGAAAGCGTGACGGTCCCTTCGAACGTAGAGGTCTTGAGCGCCCACGTCAGCGCGAAATAAGCCGCTGTGCGGGCTGCGAGCCGGTGTTGGGGTTAGCGCTGTGAATTGAAGATTGCCGAGTAGGCTGTGATTGGCCCGCCCCAGTTTCGGATTTGCCATCGATGGCATCGGCCTCTTCCACCCCGCCATGAGAGAATGCCTTCGACGGCCTTCCCCTCTCTGCATCTAAATGGCCGGTGGATGACGATTGATGGCACTCCAAGCACGGGTAATGGATTTGCTTTTTGGGCGGCCGCTGGCTACCAGCGAGGAGCGCGCCGAGCACATCGGGCCGATTGCCGGCATACCGATCTTCGGGCTCGATGCGCTGAGTTCGGCGGCGTACGGGCCAGAGGCGGCGCTGACGCTGCTGATCCCGCTTGGCCTCATCGGCGTGCATTACATCGTGCCGGTGAGCGTGGCGATAGTGGTGCTGCTCGGCATTGTCTACTTCAGCTACCGGCAGACGATCGAGGCCTATCCGCAAGGCGGCGGTTCGTACACGGTGGCCAGCCAGAACCTGGGCGCGGGCGCAGGGCTGCTGGCGGCCGCGGCGCTGATGATCGACTACGTGCTCACAGCGTCGGTGGGCATCTCGGCCGGGGTGGGCGCCCTGATCTCCGCAGTGCCCAGCCTGCAGCCGCATACCCTGGAGCTTTGCCTCCTGGTGCTCGGACTTCTGACCATCGTGAACATGCGCGGGGTGCATGACACCGGCGTGGTGTTCATGATTCCCACATATCTGTTTACGGGGACGTTGCTGATCGTAATCGGGGTCGGAGCCTTGCACGCGTTTGCGAGCGGTGGGCATCCGCATCCGGTGACTCAGTTGCCCCATGTTCCGGCGGCGACCGAGATGGTGGGCTGGTGGTTGCTGCTGAAGGTGTTCTCATCGGGCTGCACGGCGATGACCGGCGTGGAGGCGGTGAGCAATGGAGTGATGGCGTTTCGCGATGACACGCGCAAGAACGCCAAGACCACGCTGACCATCATCATCGCGTTGCTGGCCGTGCTGCTGATCGGCATTGCCATGCTGTCGAGGGCCTACGGCATTGCGGCCACCGATCCGAATGGGCCGGGATACGAAAGCGTGCTCTCCATGCTCACCCGCGCGGTGATGGGCCACGGGTGGTTTTATTACCTGACCATCGCGTCCGTGCTGCTGGTGCTGGCATTGAGCGCCAATACCGCATTTGCTGATTTTCCGCGCCTCACACGGGCCATTGCGATAGACGACTACATGCCGCATGTATTCCTGCTGCGGGGCAGAAGGCTGCTCTACTCGTGGGGTATCTACGTGCTGGTGGTGCTGACGGCGCTCCTGCTGACGATCTTTGGAGGCGTGACGGACCGGCTCATCCCGCTGTATGCGATCGGGGCGTTCATGGCCTTCACGCTGTCGCAATCGGGAATGGTGATGCACTGGAAGCGCCAGGGCAAGGCGCCGATGCGGATGTTCGTGAACGGGCTGGGCGCAGTGGCGACCGGCATTACCACCCTGGTGGTGCTGGTAGCCAAGTTCACTTCAGGGGCGTGGATCACGGCGCTGCTGATTGTATTGATGATCGTGCTGATGCGGTCGGTGAAGAGGCACTACGTGAAAGTGGACGCGGCCACATCGCTGGACCGGCCGATTGTTCCGGCGCAGGTGACCGAGCCGATCGTGGTGTTGCCGATCGATCGCTGGAGCCGGATCACCGAGAAGGCGCTGTCGTTTGCGCTGGGAATGTCGAACGATATTCGCTGCGTGCATGTGCAGGTGGCCGACGATCCGGACACGATCTGCGAGGTGTGGGACAGGGACATTGCGGAGCCGCTGAAATCGGCGTCGAAGTGCGTTCCGAAGCTGGTGATTTTGAAATCGCCCTACAGGTATGTGTTGCAGCCGATGGTGGACTACATTCTGAAAGTCGAGAAGGAATCGGAGTTTCACAAGGTGTGCGTGCTGGTGCCTGAGCTGGTGGTGCGGCACTGGTGGGAGAACCTGATGCACAACCGGAGGGCGGATCTACTGAAGGTGATCCTGCTGGTCAGGGGCAACCGTCGGATCGTGGTGATCAATATCCCTTGGTACCTGGATTAGAGGTCTTCTACTCGCTCCTTTGTCCCAGATGGTAGACAAGTCCCCAATTGGCATTCATGACGTCGGTGCCGGGGTTGCTGGGTGTGATGTAGGCGTTCGAAAAATGGAAGTCACCCCACAGGCCGAGCCGCAGATCGAGCCGGGGGGTAAGCGGAGTCTGGACACCGAAGCCGGATTGCAGGCTGAAGTCTTCATAGCTGGCGGCGGTGGACAGCACCTTCTGCGTGAAGATGACCGCTCCGCCTTTGGCCTGGATATAGGGTTTGATTTTCTTGTCGCTGCGCCACATCATGTTCAGACCGATGGGAGAGAATCCAATTCCAGGCACCAGCTTGCGGTAGGGCGATCTTGGATTTCCCCAATAGTCGGATTTGAGCGGCTCGACGAGCAGCACGAAGGGCAGAAACTCCGCCACGTAGTCCATGCGCGCGCCAATGAAGCGGCCCCAGGAGTTGCGATCGTATTCGACGCCGCTGGTGTAGAGCTTGGTCATGTCTTCGATGGCGAAGATGTTGTAGTTGCCATAGGAGACCAGGCCGTCCCAGATAATGTCTCTCTGAGGCGGCGGCTGTTTGATGCGCTTCGCCTTTTTCTTCCTGCCATCGATCACTTCAGGGGCGGGAGCCGCGGGCGGTCCTGGAGTCTGGGCAGCGGCGGGCGAATCGACTGCCTGCGAAGTGCCGGCTTCCTGGCTGCGCGCAGCTTGCGGGAGAAGAAGGCAAAACGCGACGAAAATGAGCAGGGGAATCCTGTTTTTCGAAGCCGGGCCGTTGTGGATTGCGGTCAGTTCCATGAACTTTTTCCCGGAATTCCGGAGTTCGAAGCCGAAGCGGTGTCTGTGCGCAATCGTGGGTCTGAACTGGCGATGAACAGCTCTCCTGATCGATTGTTCCAGCACAATTCTCTCCTGTGAGTCGGTAGAGTCAGTGGTTGATGAACATTGCGGATTGCCGCAGCCGAATTATTGAGGAAAAGGCAGTGAGACGGCAATGAATCGCAAGATGGATCAGTGGATAGCGGCGACGTCTTGATGCTGCTTTCGGTCTTCCGCGCGACTGCTGGCTAGTGCGCTGCTTGCGCTCTGAGGGTCACTTGCCGGTTATGATGGGTACCCGGATCGAGGGTTGAGGCGAACTTGCCCTGTTTTCAAATGGGGAAGCAAGGCAACTGTGCCTGGCGGAACTGAAGTCCAGCGAAAACTGTTCCCTTGATGCACCGGGACAGCGAAGCATTTCTTGCAGTGTACAGCCTTTCGGTTCAAGTGCAATGCTTTTGATTCCGTTGAATTTCACCGGGGGCAACGCGCTTTCGATGGCAGGGAGGCTCAACTTTGCTCGACCTGCTTTCCGAATCTGCGGTGGAACCGTCACAATGGTGAGTGGACTCGGCCGAGAACAAGAGAGAAAAGAACGGCTTTGCGGGGCCAAAGGCCAGCGCCTGCCATGACGCGCTTAGGCGGCCTGAAGGCCTCGGCTCCGTTCAATCGGTTCGCCAGCGTAAGGGTGCCCGAGATGCGGTGGCGCATGGTTCCAGCGTGAACGCCTCCAGGTATCTTATCCTTGCGATTTGGGCGATGGTTGCAATGTGGGTGGTGACCATGGCGCTTGCGCAGGACCCGTTGCCCCAGCTGGGGCAGGCAGCGGCAGTGGACCGGACTCCCGCTACCCTGCACGGGGTAGTCCGCAACGCGGCGACGGGCGAGCCCGTGGCGCGGGCGCTGGTGAGGATCGAGGGAGACGCGAATGCGGGAGCGCTGACCGACGGCGAGGGGCGATTCGAGATACCTGGCTTGGCGGTGGGGCCGCAGTTAGTGGCAGTGCACAAGCCGGGGTTCATGGACGAATCGAACGGCGGCGGGGACGGTGCCGTTGGCGGGAATGCGGACGCGCTGCACAACGTGCTGGTAGGTGTGGATATGGCGGACGTCGAGTTTTCGCTGACGCCGTTGTGCGCTGTTCGCGGGCAGATCGATTTGTCGACGGGCGAGCCCGCGGAGCGGATTGAGGTCGGCCTGGCGCGGAGAGTGATCCAGGATGGGCGGGCAGTGTGGCAACAGAACGGCTTCACCAAGACCAGAAGCGACGGGCGGTATCGCTTTGGCGGGCTGCCGAACGGAGAATACGCGGTCTACACGGTTCCTACGCTGGATAGCGAGGCGGCTACCGAGCAGGCGGCGCCGGGCAGCGGCGCGGCGGACCAGAGGTGGGGGTACGCCGGAGTGTATTATCCGGATGCGCGCGACCCCTCGGGCGCAGCGAAGATTGCGCTGGCGAATGGTCAGCAGGCCCAGGCAAACATGACGCTGCCCCGGGAGGCGTTTCAGACAGTCACGTTGACGGTGCTGGCGCCGCCGTCAGCGGGGGCGGCGCAAATGTTGACGGGCCAGGTGATGGACGGCGCGGGACGCGTGCTGGCTTACAGGACGCAGTATGACGCGGCAACGCATACGATCCAGGTGGCGCTGCCGGATGGCGGCTACTCGATGCTGGTGATAAACAACCAGACCGGGATGATCAACTTCGGAAGAAATGAACAGGGCGGGGCACTGGCGGGGATGGTGGATTTCTCGGTAGCCGGGCATGCGGTGACGAACCTGCGGGTGGCCCTTTCAACCCCTCGGCCAAGCCCGGTGCAGGTGAGCGTGATCCGGAGCGGCGCCGGACCCGGGGCTATCGGGAACGGGCAAATCACCATCATGGCAAGCTCGGCCGCGGGATGGATAGACGACGGCATGACGCAGGAATATAGCGAGGGCACGCTGCCCGGGCCGCTGGAAACGAATTTCGAAGTGCCCGGCGCATATTGGCTGCACACGAACATCGTGGCGCAGGGGCTTTGCGAGAGCTCGTTTACGGCCGGAGGAACGAACCTGGGGCGGGAGCCCCTGACGGTGGGGACTTCAGGGTCCACGGCGTCGCTGGAATTGGCTTTGCGCGACGACTGCGCCCGAATTTCGCTGAGCCTGCCGGAGAGCGTGGCGGGAATGACCAGCGGAGAAGAACGGTTTTACACGGCGTACGTGGTACCTGATTTCGATTACACGTGGGATGTGCGTCCGCTGATTCTGCGGCCGTCATCGGGAGCGAGCGTGAGCTGGGGCGACTTGCCGGCGGGAAATTATCACGTGTACACGCTCGAGGGGAATTCGAAGCTGGAGTACAGGAACCGGGCGGCGCTGGCGGCGCTGGCGAATGGGGGGCAGGCGGTGACGCTTTCACCGGGGGAGACCAGCGATGTCGTGGTGGAGGTTCCGGGACCGTGAGGGGAATAGATGTACGGGCAATGCGGCCGGCGGCGATGCTGCTGATTGGCCTGCTGGGTCTGGCTGGGCAGGCGCGGGCGACCGGATACCGCATTGCGGGGACGGTGGTGAATGCGTTGACGGGCGAGCCGGTCCGGGGCGCGGCCGTAGCGGCGCTGACAGTCGAGGATAGCCGCTCGGTGGCGTCAACTGAAACGGGCGAGAATGGCCGATTTGCAATGGATGGGCTGCCCGCGGCGAAGTACCAGTTGACGGCGTCGAGGCGCGGCTATTGCACGGGATTTTACGACCAGCATGACTACTACAACACGGCGATTGTGACCGGGGAGGGGCAGCAGACGGACAATCTGGTGTTCCGCCTGACGCCGGGAGCGGTGCTGAGTGGGGTGGTCACCGAGGATGGCGGTGACGCGGCAGAGGGTGCGACGGTGATGCTGTTCGAGAAGCCGCACCGCCATGAGCCGGGCGAGAAGATCGAAGAAGTTGATACGGCAGAGACCGACGACACCGGAGCCTACGAATTCGGCGGGCTGCGGCCCGGCGAGTACCTGCTGGCGGTGAAGGCGCAGCCGTGGTATGCGATGAACCGGCCGCCGGGACGAGCGCCGGAGACCGAGGCCGAGGCGGCGCTGGATGTGGCCTACCCGATAACGTTCTACGATTCGACGACGGAGGAGGGATCGGCGACGCCGATTGCAATCGCGGGAGGGGATCGCGTGGAGGCGAATATCTCCCTCCATGCGGTTCCGGCGGTGCACCTGGTGGTGGATGAGCCGGTGAAGCAGGACGGGGCCGTGCCGCGCCCGGATCTTCAACAGACGGTCTTTGGGATGGAGCTTCCGGAGGGCAGCGAGCAGGTCGAGATGGAGGCTAAGGCGGGAAAGACGGAGGTCAGCGGCCTGGCGCCAGGGCACTACGAGATCACGGTGGGGGAACCGCCGCGGGTACTGGAACTGGATGCCGCGGGCAGCTCGGAGGTGGATGCGGCCTTGGGCGCGCCGACGGTCGCAGTGAATGGAGTTGTCGAGGCCGCGGCGGGCGCGACCCTGACCGGCCAGTTGGCGGTGACGTTGACGCGCGCGGATGGTGCGGACGGGCGCTCAGCCGAATTGTCCGCCGCGATAAGTGGCGGGACGTTCACGTTTCCCTCCGTACCGGCGGGCGCGTGGGAGTTGAGAGTGGATGGACAAGGTGGGACGCTGCCGGTGATGAGAGTGAGCGCGGGCGGGCGAACGCTGGCCGGAGACCGGGTGACGGTGGCAGACAGGCCGCTGTCGCTGGGGGTGACGGTGAGCGCCAGCGCCACGCGGGTGGAGGGGTTCGCGCGCTTGGATGGAAAGGCGGCGCCGGGGATACTGGTGGCGCTGATTCCGAAACAGCCGGGGAAGACTGCCTCGCTGGCGCGGCGGGACCAGTCGGACTCCGACGGCAGCTTTGGGCTCTTGAATGTGGCCCCGGGGGATTACACGGTGGTGGCGATCGCGGACGGCTGGGATCTGGATTGGTCCGACCCCGCGGTCATAGGGCGCTATCTTCCGGGCGGGATAGCCGTCACAGTGAAAGACGGATTGGACAACCGGGTGCAGATTTCTGAGGCGGTTCCAGTGCAGGAGCGGTGAGGCGGCGTGTTGCCTGTTGAATCGAGCGGAATCTAAGCGCAGAGCAAAAGGCGGGAACGCGGCCGGGACGAGAGCGTGGAGACTCGCGGGACTTCATGGAAGCGGGTGGTAGAGGATAGTCTATTGAAGTACCGGAACTTGAGTTTGAGCGTCTGCGCCGGGATGAATCCGGAAGGCGCAGGTATGTCACGAAGGCATTGAGGAGAGTTTCAAGTTGAAGAGGATTTTTCTGAGTACGATTCTGGCCGTTGTTCCGGCCCTATTCATGCCCCTGACCGCGATCAGCCAGGAAACCCCGACCGCGACAGGCCCGGAACGGGGGCCGGTTACTTACAAGTACGAGGTCTATGCGGGATGGGGATACTCGAGCCTGAACCAGGTGAACCAGTCGCGCTACGGTCTGATGGGTGTCGACTTGTCGCTCACACGCGAGTGGGGCAAGTACTTTGGCCTGTCCCTGATGGGCAATTACTACAAGCCGCCGCTGAACGTCGGCGCAAACAGCGCCGGCACGGGCAACAACTCCAATCCCGGCGACCCGTCGATTTACGAGGTGCTGATGGAACCGGAGATTCATGCACCGATTTTCGGGAGGGTGAGCGGGTTCGTCCACGGCGGGATGGGCGCCGAGCACACCGGAGGGGAAGCGGAAACTCCCAACCTGAGTTTCGCGGGCGGATTTGGCGGCGGCCTCACGTATAACCTGAGTTCGAGGCTGGGAGTGCGGCTCTCGGGCGATAAGCTCGGCGCAGCGTTTTCGCTGAGGAACAACACCTCGGAGCTGGGTTACTCGCCACACAGGACGTGGAACTCCAGTGCGACGATAGGATTGGTTTACCGGTTTTAGTACTACAGTTGCAGATAGCTTTTGCGGAGGGAGCAGGGGGTCTTAACCCCCTGAAAATAAGCCCGGAATACGCGTCCTTAAGGCCCGGGTCTTTGCAGATTTCCCCGTAATTCAGCGAAATACGACTGTAGTTCCAGAGCGGAGCCATCGTAACCGTGTCCGTTTTGAGATTTGTGGAGCGTCGCCGCTCTCTCATGGTCGCGGCCGGTGCCATGTTTCGAAAACATCTACTCTGGTTCCGCTGTGAGCCTTCGTGAATCGTGGTAAGGACGGGAGCCTTCCGATGGGACGGATCTCCGGGCGGCAGCTGGCGGCTGCACTGATCGTGGCCCTGGGCGCAAGCCTGGTGATTGCGATCTACTCGCTGACCCTGGACGACCGGAGTGCGACCGGGCGCGATTATATCCAGTACTGGGCGTCCGGGCAGCAGCTGGCGCACCATGCAAACCCATACGACGTGCATGCGATCCTGCGCCTCGAGCAGTCGCGGGGCATGGAAGACAACTCACCGAAAGTTACCCTGAGCCCGCCGCTGGTGCTTGTGTTCGCCCTGCCGCTGGGATATATGGGCGCGAAGGCAGGGTTGATTCTGTGGTTGGCCCTGCTGCTGGCATCGAGCGGTGTTTCCATGTGGGTTCTGTGGGTGCTGTATGGAAGGCCCCAGAGCCGATGGCATGTGCTGTTGTTTGTCTTTCCTCCTTTGCTTTCCTGCCTGATGGCCGGGCAGCTTGGCGCCTTCTTCCTGCTGGGTATCGTGCTATTTCTCTGGCTGCACAGGAGATGGCCGTGGCTGGCCGGGGCGGCGCTGGTCTGCGCATCGGTCAAGCCGCATCTGTTTTTGCCCTGCGTGGTGGTGCTGCTTCTGGGTTCGGCGAGCCGCAGAGACTTTCGTGTGGTTGGAGGATTTCTGCTGGCGCTGGGGGCGACCGCCGGGCTGCTTCTGGCGCTTGATGCCCACGCATGGAGCCAATACAACGAAATGCTGCGCTCCTCGCGCGCGATGGACGCGTTTCTACCCACGCTGGGCATGGCCATGCGGCGCGCGGTGGACTGGAATGCGCCCTGGATCGAGTTCGTGCCGGAGGCGGCGGCCTGTGCCTGGGCGGCGTGGTATTACTGGTCGCGTCGCCAGCGCTGGGAGTGGACGCGCGAAGGGCTGCTGGTGGTGCTGGTGTCAGTGGCGTGCGCGCCGTACAGCCTTTTTACCGACCAGGTAATGCTCTTTCCGGCGATCCTGGTGGGGATTTACGCGGCGGAAAAGAACCTGCGCGCGTGGGTGCTGCTGGGGCTGATTGCGGCGGCGTGCATGGTGGGCGTGATTGTGCCCATTGAATTGCCCTCGCCGTTCTATGTATGGACCGCCCCGGCATGGCTGCTGTGGTATATGTACGCCACCCGCGGTGGGGCTGGCGTTTCGAGACGAGCTTCATTGGCTTCCCAGGCTCCAAAATCGGGACTTGGGGCACCCTGGATTCATGGGTAAGCCGGCATCACCCAGGCCCGGGCGACCGCTTTCTTCGAGATTTCGTGACGTTGCTCGGCTGGAAGGAATGGGTTCTGGTTCGAGCAAAGAGAGGTAGCATATGAGAGCAACCGAAATAGTGTGTTGAGGAAATTGAGCAAAACTTGTAAAGGGCACCAGAGATCGATCAGCCGCCGCGAAGTGATGCAGTGGGGAGCGGCAGCGGCAGCGGGGATCTGCGCCGCTCATGGGGTTCCGGCCTGGCCGGGCACAAAGCAGGACTACCCATTCAACGCCATGCCTCTCTCCGAATTTGGCTATGGGCAGGTGGCTTTTGAGCACGGGCCTCTCCAGCGTCAGTTTGAAGAGAATCATCAACTGCTGCTGAATATGAATGAAGACAGCCTGCTGCGGCCGTTCCGCGTGCGCGAGGGACTGCCGGCGCCCGGCACTGAGATGGGCGGATGGTATAGCACGAATGGGTCTGCGCCGGCCTGTCCCTACGGGCAATGGCTATCGGCGCTGGCGCGGATGTATGCCGTGACGCGCGACCAGCCGACATACGACAAGATCGACCGAATGATCCGCGGTTACAGCGCGACGCTGGAGTTGGCCGGCAAATTCTATGAGAGCTATCGTTTTCCGGCATACACATACGACAAGCTTTCGATCGGGTTGACGGATGCGCGTGTCTACGCGAGCCATCCTCTGGCGCTCGATGTGCTGGCGCATGCGACCGATGCAGTGCTGCCTTACCTGCCGCCGAAAGCAATTCCCCACAAGGACCCGCCATTGCCGGGCGGAACAGATGACGAGAGCTACACCATGCCGGAGAACCTGTTCCTCGCCTGGCAGCGCACCGGCGATAAGCGCTACTACGACCTGGCACAGCGATTCATCTACCACGAGTACTTTGACCCGCTTGCGCGCGGCGAAAATGCATTGCCGGGGCGACACGCTTACAGTCATGTGAATGCGTTGAGTTCGGCGGCGACGGCTTACCTGGCGCTCGGCGATTCGAAGTATTTCCATGCCGCGAAGAATGGCTTTGCAATGGTCCAGGAACAGAGTTACGCCACGGGAGGATGGGGTCCGGATGAGCACTTCATCTGGCCGGGCAAGGGCCAACTGGGCGAGAGCCTGACGACATTACACGACAGCTTTGAAACTCCGTGCGGGGCATATGCGCACTTCAAAATTGCCCGGTATCTGCTGCGCATCACCGGCGACGCGAGCTACGGCGACAGCATGGAACAGGTACTGTACAACACCGTGCTGGGGGCGAAGCCGATTCAGCCTGACGGATCGTCGTTCTATTACTCCGATTACACGTTCAACGGATCCAAGACTTACTTTAGAGACAAGTGGCCGTGCTGCTCGGGAACTTTGCCGCAAATTGCCGCCGATTACCACATCAGCGCGTACTTCAAGGGGGCGAGGGGTGTGTACGTCAACCTGTATGTGCCGTCGACCCTGCACTGGAAGGAAGCGGGAGCGCAGTTCGCGCTGCGCCAGGTGACCGGGTATCCCTACGACAGCCACATCCGCCTGGACATGACGGGTTCTTCGGCTGCTACGTTCTCTGTTTTTCTGCGCATTCCGGAGTGGGCTCGCGGCGCTTCGCTCGAGGTGAACGGGATGCGGGAATCGCAGAAGCCGGCCCCGGGTTCATTCGCGGAGATCCGGCGGCAGTGGAAGACCGGGGATCGCATTGAGCTGGAATTGCCTTTTGCCCGCCGGTTGAAATCGGTGGATGAGCAGCATCCGGATACTGTGGCTCTGCTGAGCGGACCTTTGGTGCTGATGGCGCTGAGAGAGAACGGACAGGACCCGGTGCAGGATGAGGAAATAGACCGCGCGGTGCTGCTCTCAGCACAGCAAAACTCGGCGGGCGCGCACGAATGGGTTGCCGGGGCGGGCGCGGGAACGGTGAGGCTGAAGCCTTTCCTGGACATTCAGGATGAGGCCTACACAACTTACTTGAAGGTTGTGCCGGTTTGAGGGTTATGACCCGCCGTCTACAGCGGTTTCGATTCTGCTCTTTACAGAATCCTCGACGTCATGTGGCATCCTTAAGAAAATGCCACCACCGCCTTCAGATGTCAACATGTGAAGCCAAACCGCTCTGGCCGCTGGTCAGCCTTCCTCCGATTCGCGCAGCCGGGCGATTACGGTGAAGTCTTCGAGGGTGGTGGTGTCGCCCTTGATTTCGCCGTGGGTGGCCAGCTCGCGCAACAGGCGCCGCATGATCTTGCCGCTGCGGGTTTTGGGCAGGGCTTCGGTGAAGCGAATATCGTCCGGGCGGGCCAGAGAGCCAATCTCTTTTGAGACCCATTTGCGGAGCTCGTCTTTAAGGTCTTCGGTGGGATCGTTGCCGCTTTCGAGGGAGACGAAGGCGGAGATGGCCTGCCCTTTGAGCTCGTCGGGGCGGCCAACCACCGCGGCTTCGGCGACCTTGGGATGGGCGACCAGCGCGGACTCGACTTCCATGGTGCCGAGCCGGTGGCCGGAGACGTTGATGACATCGTCGACGCGGCCCATGAGCCAGAAGTAGCCGTCCGCGTCCTGGCGCGCGCCGTCGCCGGTGAAGTAAGAACCGGGGACGTCGGCCCAGTAGGTCTTTTGATAGCGCTCGGGGTCGCCATAGACGGTGCGGGCCATGGAGGGCCAGGGCCGGCGAATCACCAGCAGTCCACCGGAACCTGGAGGCACGGAGTGCCCATCCTTGCTGACAATTTCAGGCTGGATGCCGAAGAAGGGCCGCGTGGCCGAACCGGGCTTGGCGGGAACCGCTCCGGGAATGGGTGCGATCATGATGGCGCCGGTCTCGGTCTGCCACCAGGTATCGACGATAGGGCATCGGTTGTGGCCGATCTTCTCGCGGTACCACATCCAGGCCTCGGGGTTGATCGGCTCGCCGACGGTGCCCAGGAGGCGGAGCGAGCTGAGATCATGCTTCTCGACGTGCTGGTCGCCCCACTTGATGAAGGCGCGGATGGCGGTGGGGGCGGTGTAGAAGATGGTCACTCTGTGGTCGTCGACGATCTTCCAGAAGCGGGAAAAATCAGGGAAGTTGGGCGCGCCCTCGTACATCAGCACGGTGGCGCCGTTCTGAAGCGGCCCGTATACGACGTAGGAGTGGCCGGTGACCCAGCCGATGTCGGCCGTGCACCAGAAGACATCCTCGTCGCGCAGATCGAAGACGTATTTACTGGTGAGGTAGGTCTGGACGGCGTAGCCGCCCGTGGTGTGGACCAGGCCCTTGGGCTTGCCGGTGGTGCCGGACGTGTAGAGGATGTAGAGCGGATCCTCTGAATCGAGCCGCTCGGCGGGGCATTCGGCAGCGGCCTGCGCGACGAGGTCGTGCCACCAGTGATCGCGGCCTTCGACCATCTTCACAGGAGAGCCTGTGCGGCGGTAGACGACGACGTGCTGGACCGTGTGGCAGGCGGCGAGGGCTTCGTCAACGGTGCGCTTGAGCTGGATCTCGTTGCCGCGGCGATAGCTCGAGTCCTGGGTGAGAATGGCGACGCAGGATGAATCGTTGACGCGATCGGCGATGGCGGCGGCGGCGAACCCGCCGAATATCACCGAGTGGATGGCGCCGATGCGCGCGCAGGCCAGCAGGGCGATTGCCAGCTCGGGCGTCATGCCCATGTAGACTGCGACGCGGTCGCCTTTCTTGATGCCAAGAGATTTGAGGCCGTTGGCGAACTTTTGCACTTCGATATGGAGCTCGGCGTAGGTCAGGCGGCGGACTTCACCCGGTTCGCCTTCCCAGATGAGCGCGGCTTTGTCGGCGCGGGCTCCAAGCGCGTGACGGTCGACGCAGTTGTAGCTCAGGTTTGTCTGCCCGCCGACGAACCACTTCGCGGTGGGCAGGTTCCAGTCGAGGACCTTGTCCCAGGGCTTGAACCAGTGCAGCTCGCCGGCTGCCTCGGCCCAGAATTTCTCCGGGTCTTCAATGGATTTCTTGTAGAGGGTCTCGTACTCTTCGAGTGACTTGATGTGGGCTTTGGCGGCGAACTCCTCGGGAGGCGGGAAGACGCGGTTCTCGCGCAGCGTGGAGTCGATATCCTGATTGGCAATGGCGGCGACTGGGATGGAAGACATGCGGAATTCCTCTAGCTGAATACATTAGGACGGTTTGCGGCGCCGGAACGTTGCTATGAGAGATATTGCCGCGTGGTTCAAACTTTAACGGGCGGGAGGCATCATCGGCAAGGGATCAGGGGTCAGGGATCAGCTATTCGTGATTAGTCGAGGGCTTGCTCTTCCAAGTCTCAGAATCGGGACCTGGGGCACCCGGCGGGGATCAGTTTTCGTAGCGGGGTTCTCCGATACAATCGGACCGAGCCGAAAATTCCCATGAAACCAGCTGCTCCGGACGAGGAAATCGAAACAGCAGAAGTCTCAGCTCCGCTCCCTAAAGTGACGAACAACTTTTATGACTACACGCCGCCGTTCAACGTTGCCGCGCTCGTCGAGAGGATGCTGGCGTCGGTGCCGTCCAAATACCTCGTCGGTTTGAGCGAGGTCGTGCTAACCAATACAGCCGGTCTCCCGCGCAAGGTTCGAAGAAGCATGACGAAGTCAAGAAAGCGCAAGGTGAAGGTTGTCGAAGCGCGAGGGCTTTATTACCAGGCTTGGAAGGGGCGCCCCGCATGGATTAAGATTTTTGTCGACAACACGTTACGCCGCTTGGAAAGTGGTTGGTGGCTGAAGTTTGGGAATTTTCGCGAAAACGAATTGGGCACGGTTCTGTTTCACGAGATCGGGCACCACATCCACTACACATTGCGGCCTGAGTACCGCGAAAGGGAAGACGTTGCGGACGATTGGGGCGTCAAGCTAAGACGTAATTGGTTCAAGGTGCGTCGTCCATGGCTAAGGAGATTCCTCCGGATCATTCGACCGTTCCTCCGCGTTGTAGCCAGATGGGAGGCTCGAAGACTGTTGAGGGAGGGTAGGATAACCAGGGCCGAGTTCGAGAGGCATAGCAAGAAGAGTGAATCATAGAAAACGCCCCGCTCGATTGAGCAGGGCGTTTCATTCTTGATGAACGGCGTGGTCTCAGTGCTTGTCGGCCGCGGAGGCGATTTTGGCTTCGGCTTCGCTGATGACTCTGAGGGCGTTGGTGTAGGCGTCTTCGCTTTCGCCGGCTTCTGACCAGAGCTTGTTGCCGCGGTCAAGTTGCTGCTGGGCGCGGGGGACGTCGATCTCCTCGGGCTTGAGGGCGTCGTTGGCGAGGATGGTCACGCGGTCGCCGAGCACCTCGACGAATCCCCAGCTCACGTTGTAGCGGGTAGTGTCGGGGCTGGCGGACTCGATGCCCGCGCCAGTGTGAATGCGGACGTCGCCGGCGCCAAGTTCGGCCATCAGCGGCGCGTGGCCGTAAAGGACTTCAAAGTAGCCGGACTTCGAGGGCAGCTCGACGGCGTTGGCCTCGTGCTCGAACAGGATGCGCTCGGGGGTGACGAGCCGTACGCGGAGTTGGGTTGTTTCGTCAGCCATGGGCTCCTTTCAGTCGCAGTGGCCAGTGAACAGTTGACAGTGGACAGCGAAGAACTTGCCCTTTGCCAATTGGTTGAAACCGACCGTACGGGCTCGGAAGAACTGTCCACTGTCCACTGTCAACTGTTCACTGCCTCTTACACCGTTGCCTTCAACTTCTCTGCGGTTTCGAGTACTTCCTCGATGGCGCCCTTCATGTAGAAGGCCTGCTCGGGGATGTCGTCGTACTTCCCTTCGATGATCTCTTTGAAGCTGCGCACCGTGTCGGCGATTTTTACGTAGGCGCCGGGGATGCCGGTGAACTGCTCGGCGACATGGAAGGGCTGCGAAAGGAATTTCTGCACCTTGCGCGCGCGGGCCACCGTGAGCTTGTCGTCTTCAGAGAGCTCGTCGATGCCCAGGATGGCGATGATGTCCTGCAGATCTTTGTAGCGCTGCAGGATGCGCTTGACGCCCTGGGCCACATCGTAGTGGTCCTGGCCCACGATGCGCGCGGAAAGAATGCGCGAGGTGGAAGCCAGCGGATCGACGGCCGGGTAGATGCCGAGCTCGGAGAGTGGACGGGAGAGCACGGTGGTGGCGTCGAGGTGTGCGAAGGTGGTTGCCGGAGCCGGATCGGTCAAGTCGTCCGCCGGGACGTAGACGGCCTGGACAGAGGTGACGGAGCCCTTGCTGGTGGAGGTGATGCGCTCCTGGAGCTCCCCCATCTCCGTGGCCAGGTTAGGCTGGTAGCCGACGGCGGAAGGCATGCGGCCAAGGAGGGTGGAAACCTCGGAGCCGGCCTGCGTGAAGCGGAAGATGTTGTCGATGAACAGCAGCGTGTCGGAGCCTTCAACGTCGCGGAAGTACTCGGCGACCGTCAGGGCGCTCAAGGCTACGCGCAGACGGGCTCCGGGCGGCTCGGTCATCTGGCCGTACACCAGGGCGCACTTGGAGTTGGCCCAGTCGCCGGGCTTGATGACGCCGGACTCGGTCATCTCAAGCCACAGGTCGTTGCCCTCGCGGGTGCGTTCGCCGACGCCGGCGAAGACCGAGAAGCCGCCGTGATTTTTGGCAACGTTGTTGATGAGCTCCATGATGACGACGGTCTTGCCCACGCCCGCGCCCCCAAACAGGCCGATTTTGCCGCCCTTCAGGAAGGGCTGGATGAGATCGATGACCTTGATGCCGGTCTCGAACATCTCCTCGTGGGTGGTCTGCTCGTCGAAAAGCGGCGCTGGGCGATGGATGGGCATGCGACCCTTTTCGCCGATGGGGCCGAGTTCGTCGACCGGCTCGCCGATGACGTTGATGACGCGGCCCAGCGTCTCCTTGCCCACGGGAACGCTGATGGGGCCGCCGAGGTCGATGGCCTTCATCCCGCGGACCATGCCTTCGGTGCCTTCCATGGCCACGGTGCGGACGCGGCCCTCGCCGAGGTGCTGCTGCACCTCGAGGATCACGTTGATGGGCGTGGGGACGGTGAAGCCGTCGCTGACGACGCGCAGCGCCTGATAGATGGGCGGCATGGTTGCTTCTTCGAACTGAACGTCTACGGCGGGGCCGGAGACCTGGATGACTTTTCCGATGTTTTCTGCCATTTCTTCTGCCTTCTCTGCTGAGGATGCTTCCCTCAGGGGCTAAAGCCCTTCAGCTTTTGTTACTCTCTTCGGCACGACTGAAGTCGCGCCCTTTCAAAACCATCGTTTACGGGCAACAGCCTAAAACTGGTCACTGCGCACTGAGAACTGACCACTGCTTTTACAGCGCCGCGGCGCCGGATACGATCTCGATAATCTCCTTGGTGATGGCGGCCTGGCGCACGCGGTTCATGTGCAGCGTCAGCGCGTCGATCATGTCGGAGGCGTTGTTGGATGCCGAATCCATGGCGGTCATGCGGGCGGCGTGTTCGGCGGCCACCGACTCGGTCATGGCGTGGTAGAGCATGGCGAATATGTACTGCGGAAGCAGGCCGGCAAACAGTTCTTCGGCGGGCTGCTCATAGATGTAGTCGACGTCGGCAGTGCCGAATTTCTTGGCTTCCTCTTCAGCCTGGGCTGTATCCGCGGGCTCGATCTCAATGCCGGCGGAAAGTGCTGCCTCGGCGGCGCGCTCTTTCTCTTCAGCGGTCGGCTCCTGCGCTCCGGCGATCTGGGACTCGCCGATCTTCAAGGGCAGCAGGCGCTCGACGACCAGGCGCTGGGTGATGACAGATTTGAACTCGTTATAGACGATGTAGACGGCGTCGATCTCTTCGTGAACGTAGCGGGCGATGATGCTTTCCGCCAGCTCGTGGACGCGGCCGGTCTCGAGCTTGACCAGCATGCCGGGGTGGTCGCCGGTGACTTCGACATTTCCTTTGCGCTGTGACCGCACCTGGCTCGCCACGCCGTCTTCGCCGGTCTGTTCGGTGTAAACGGCAGCGGGATAGCGGCGGCGCATCTGGTCCCGGCCCCTCCGGCCGATGGCCTCGATGTCGATTTCCTTGTCGGTGTTGCCGGCTATGAATTGGTAGGCGATCTTGAGGATGTTGGCGTTGAAGGCGCCGGCAAAGCCCTTGTCGCCGGAGACGATGACCACCAGGACCCGCTTCTCGGGGCGGGTGATGAACAGGGGATGGCGCAGGTTGCCGGTCTCCGGATCGAAGACCTCGGCGCGCCGGGTGAGCGACTGGAGGACGCTGGTGATCATCTGGGCGTAGGGCCGGGCAGAGAGAGCCCGCTCTTGAGCGCGGCGCAGCTTGGCGGCCGAGACCATCTTCATCGCCTTGGTGATCTGGCGCGTGTTTTTGACGCTGCGGATTCTGCGTCGTAGATCGAGTACGTTTGCCATGTTCTTTCCAGCGGACAGTTGATAGCGGACAGTTGACAGTTTCCTGTCGCATGTTGCCGGTTTCAGTTTGTGAGCGGGCGGTGGCTAGTTTCCAGTGGCTTGCCTTCAGGCGTTCTTGCTGTCCACTGTCTGCTGTCCACTGTCACTTGCTTTCTACGCCTTTGCCGCCGCCTCCAGCTCCGACTTGAAGTTTGCTGCATATTCCTTCATGGCGGCGTGTAAGCGGTTGCGGATGTCGTCGTCGAGTTGCTTCTTCTTGCCCAACTCGTCGACCAGTTCGCTTTGCGCGGCGTCGAAGTACTTGTAAAGACCGTCTTCGAAGGAGCGAATGTCGGAGACCTGAAATTCATCGAGATAGCCCTGCGTCCCGGCGAACAGGACGATGACCTGCTGCTGCCAGGTGAGGGGATGGAACTGCGGCTGCTTGAGCAGTTCCGTGAGCCGCTGGCCGCGGGCGAGCTGCTTCTGGGTGAGCGGGTCAAGATCGGAGCCGAACTGGGCGAATGCGGCCAGCTCGCGATACTGGGCCAGATCGAGCTTGAGCGTGGAGCCGACCTGCTTGGTGGCCTTGATGGCCGCCGAAAAGCCCACGCGCGAAACTGAAAGGCCAACGTTGACCGCTGGGCGAACGCCGGAGTTGAACAGGTCGGTCTCCAGAAAGATCTGGCCGTCGGTGATGGAGATGACATTGGTCGGGATGTAGGCCGAGACGTCGCCGGCCTGGGTCTCGATGACCGGCAGCGCGGTGAGCGAGCCGCCGCCCCTCTTGTCGCTCAACTTCGAGGAGCGCTCGAGCAGGCGCGAGTGGAGATAGAAGACGTCGCCCGGATAGGCTTCGCGGCCCGGCGGACGGCGCAGCAGCAGCGAAATCTCGCGGTAGGCCATGGCGTGCTTGGAGAGATCGTCGTACATCACCAGCGCATGCTTGCCGTTGTCGCGGAAGTACTCGCCAATGGCACAGGCCGCATAGGGGGCGATGTAGAGCAGCGGCGCGGGCTCGGAGGCTGAGGCGGCCACGATGACGGTATGGCCCATGGCGCCGGCCTCGGTGAGCGTCTGCACCACCTGCGCGATTGACGACCGCTTCTGGCCGATGGCGCAGTAGATGCAGATCAGGTCGTTCTTGGCGTTGTTGATGATGGTGTCGAGCAGCACGGCGGTCTTGCCGGTCTGTCTATCTCCAATAATCAGCTCGCGCTGGCCCCGCCCGATGGGGATCATTGCGTCGATGGCCTTAAGGCCGGTTGCCATGGGCTCGCGGACCGGCTGGCGATCAATAATTCCGGGAGCCAGGCGCTCGACGGGCAGCGT
>Ga0182013_10001770_pt1 | contig 29114 bp, 43 predicted proteins | sample 612S2MmetaG_FD_120487 | JGI IMG/M metagenome (GOLD analysis project Ga0182013, IMG submission 120487) | Permafrost microbial communities from Stordalen Mire, Sweden - 612S2M metaG | ecosystem: Environmental > Terrestrial > Soil > Wetlands > Permafrost | place: Sweden: Stordalen | collected... | reverse complement strand
GAACATCCCAAAATTAAATAGTAGTTGTAATGCCCGGTATTATTACATTTGCCATAGGAAAGGAATAGAAAAAAGATAGTAGAAAAAGAGCCTTAAAATTCTACCTTACAAGCAGAGGGTCACAGGTTCGAACCCTGTAGCTCCCACACTGAAAATCAAAGGGTTACATGAAAATGTGACCCTTTTTTATTTTCCATTTGCAAACAATTTGCAAACAATTTTTAGTGAAATTCCGTGAAGCGCGGCATATATGTAGAAAGAATGAATGTGTCCGCGGTGAACAAATGAAACAAATCTGACTACGGATCAGAAGGTTGGGGGTTCGAATCCCTCCTGGGCACTTTACAATGAAAGCCTGCCAAAACGAACCCTTGCATATTTTGCAGGGGTTCGTTCTTTATGCCTCCGCTCGGGGGAACATCGGTTTTTATCAGGGGAACCGTTGTGTTATAACCTAAAGAGGTTTTGTAGCGTATAGAGTGTCAACCCAAAAAAGACCCCCATGAAACACTATTTCTATTTAAGCAAAAAGAGGGAAAACCACAAAGGAGTCTGTCCTATTGTATGCCGTATTGCTGATGCCCATGGGCGCAGGGACTTTAGGACCGGGCTTTGGACTACCCCTGATAATTGGGATAACAAACGAAGTTGGCCAAAGGCAAATATGCAAAGCATTGTATCGCGGTTAATCATTATTCAAAATGATGTTAGTAGTGTAATTTTCGATTGTGAACGCGATAAGGTCAGGAACATTCATGAAGTTGTTCTTCGCTATAAGGAGTTGCATAAGCCCATTCTATCAACACTTGATGCCATCGGAAAGAAATACATTGAAGAAACGAAACCCAGTGAGGTAGTGGCAACCAGAATAGAACTGGCAATAGCACAATTTAAGACTGAAACGGGTGTTGTTACCATAAACAGAATACAGCCGGAAGTGATAAAACAATATGAACGGGCATTGCTTGCGCTAAAGATGTCGCCCGCCTGGGTTTGCAAAAAGCTGGGCTATATCAAGCGGCTGACGGTTTACTCTGAGCATAAGAAGTATATCAGCAGCAATCCTTTCTGCATGTATAAATTTCCTGTAATCGGGAAACCGGTATTGATACAACTAACTGCCAAAGAGTTAAAAACCTTACAGTTGCATACATTTGCTTCCGACCGGCTGAACTTTGTAAAGGAGTTGTTTTTATTCCAATGCTACACCGGGTTAAGCTATGCGGACCTGACACAATTTAGCCGGAGCAGCATAATCGGTATGCACGATATCAAGTACCTGAAAGGAGAGCGGATGAAAACAGGGGAGGAGTATTTTCTGCCCTGGACAAAGGAAGCCTTAGCTATAGCAGAGAAACATAACTACTGCTTCCGGAGCCTCAGCAACCAAAAGTATAATGCCTACCTCAAAGAGGTTGCTCAGATTTTGGGTATTGATAAAAAGCTTACCACACACGTAGGCCGAAAAACATTTGCTCAAAGTATGATAGACAAAGGCTACAGCGCAGAAGCTGTTAGCAAAATGATGGGGCACGCCTCATTTAACATGACACAAAAGCATTATGGGCGCATTGGGGAAAAGCGTATTGAAATGGAATTTTTGAAGTTGGCAAGTTAGGTAGTTGCTTTTGTATGCGATATTATTATTTTTGATTTATAACCAAAACCCCACACCCATGAAAACAATACTCTCCCTCCTGGCAATTTGCATTTGTATGCTGTCTATGGCCCAAGCGCCGCAGGCTCTCAATTATCAATCGGTAGTAAGAAATAGTTCCGGCACTCCTATTGCAAATCAGGCTGTAGGTTTTCAAATCAATATTTTACAAGGCTCACCCACCGGAAATACCGTTTACACAGAAACGCACAATGTTACTACTAACCAGTTTGGACTTGCTACCTTTTTAATAGGTCAAGGCATTACAACAGGTAACTTTAGTTCTATTAACTGGGGTGCAGGGCCTTTTTATACTCAGGTATTAATGGACGCTACCGGCGGAACCAATTACCAAAGTATGGGCGCTGCCACAGAACTGGTAAGTGTGCCTTATGCTTTGTATGCTGCAAGTGCTGGCGGCGGCTCCTCAACAGGATGGGGCAACTACGCTATGTTTGATAACGAGCAAAGCGCTGGCACCGCCTCAGGTGAAACACTTACTGCGTCAACCTGGAATGTTCGTTCTCTTAATCATACGCAATCAACTACTGGATCCGCTATATCAATAAGTGGCAACTCTGTAACTCTGGCTCCCGGCACGTATTACATTAACGCAAGCCTGCCTTGGGGTATGCAATATAATTTCGATGCCTCTACCCCTATTTATTCTGTAGCAAGGTTTGAAGATGTTAACGGGGTATTTTCTTTAGTAGGGCAAGCTTTTGCAACCAATCCCAGCGGCACCAGTTCGCAATATAGTAGTGCAGGGCGCGCGGGGTATGTTAATACTATACAAGGAACATTAACGATTACTGGCGCTAGCTCTGTTACATTTCAAGTGCAACAATACTTTCGTCCGATTGCAGGACAGCCAGCCATTGATGGCGGGGTAGCTGTAAACTACAGCGTAAATGAAGTTTACTCAACTATTCTCATTCAAAAAATCCAATAACTAAGCAGTCATTATTAGCGGCGTTATTTTCGGGCCTTCTTGCGATATGAGTATGTTACCGCTTTGAGTTCTTGAATCTAGTGCAATCTGTCTTAATTGCCCTATATCGGTAGTGCCATTCGATACTGCATCGTTAATTGCATCGGCAAACTTTTTGAACCAACCGGGACCGTTCCAGGTTGCATAAATGAAGTGGAGCAACAAGCCGTTATCGCTGTGCACTAAATCAATTGCGGCGGTGTCTAAATATCTTGCAGCCAGGCTTTGATATTCTGGCTCCATCATTTGTAAGGTTAAGTCCTTTAGCTGGCCTGCTATTGCGCCGCCTTTGTAATTCCACACCCATGAGGTATCCCGTGTGTTATCAATAAGGTTCCAGAATTGCACGCCGGCATCGCTGGTATTGATAGAGCCTCCGTTTAACCTGTCGATACCAAACATAGTTTCTCCGCTGGTACTGTATTGAGGGCCTAAGTTCATTGTTTGCGGATTAGCATACCCGCCTTCCAAATTATCAATAATGGTATTGGTAACGGCTGCAAACATTTGTTCATCGGTAGCCTGTTTAACGTGTATCAGCTTAAACAGCCGGTATATGCCATAAATAATTAAAGCCAATATCAGCAACGCTATTACCACTATTGCTACAGCACGTTTTTTGTCCTTTTTGAAAAAGGCAATTGCTTCATCTACACTCATACACTCTGTATTTTAGCCAACACCGTTTCCCAATCAATTACATAATCACCTACCCCGGCCGTAACCTGCATTTGTGCTGGCAGAATGATGGTTACCTGGCTTCCTATTTCAATACTGCCAATGATGGAGCCTTGTTTAACTGCGGAGCCAGGTAAAAGCTTGCATTTAATGCTCCGGGCTACAAAGCCTGCAATCTGCACTACCTTGTAAGTAATACCGGCCCCGGCCCCTAAATCCCCGAAGGGGACTTTAATGAGTATTTCATTGTGGGTGTTCTCGTAACGGCTTTGTTGCTCGCCTGGCATGGTTATAGCGTTATGGTAGTTACCTTCAGTGTAGCGGGTATTAACTACTATACCGGATGTTGGGGCGCGTTGGTAGTGAACGTCTGTTAGATCGAGGCGAATGGTTATGATAGTTCCGGACGGAGCAACATCGCTGGTAAGCAGCTGCATGGCGCCGCGCTCGGTAAGCGGGGTATCTTTGGTTTCAATAATACTGCTGGTGTTATACGCCCGGATAGAAATTATAGTGCCATTGGCCGGGCTTACAAATAGTGAGTCGTTGTTTGGGATGTTCCGCTCAGGCTTACGCAAAAAACCGTAGCGATAAGTCAGGTAGACTAATCCAACTACGGAGAGGGTTATGAGTAATATGGTTATTGCGCGGTTCACGTTACATAGTTGTGGGACCGCCTTTTACGTGGCGGTATTCATTATCATCGCAAACGGGGGCGCACACAGCTTTAAAGGGCTTGCTTCGCCGGCCGTTCCAGTTCTGGCCCAGGGTGCCGGTTTCGCTTTGCAGGTGTATGCACATCAGTTCCGGCAGAAAGGACCTTTGCAGCCGGTTAAACTGCTTTGCATGCAATACATCTGTGCGGTCGTAACCACTTATAAGTTCGGGGTAGGCCCTTACGCCTGCCCCGGCCGGGTTCCACAATTGAAAAAAGCCGATAGGCAAATATCCTTCGCTGCCGTAATTAACCAACCGGTGCCCGATTGGGAAATGGTCCATGTTAATCAGGTACCACTTATCATGTATTGGGCGGGTTTCTTCATACAAAAACTTTTCCCATTGCTGGTAAGTGTTGCACATAAAGCGGTCAATGCCGTAAATCTTTTTACTATCAAGGGTGCCTGAATGAAACAGTCCCTCCAATATTTGGCGGGTGTGTGGAGGCAACCAGATATCAGCATCCAATTGTAATACCCAGCCATCTAACGAAAGCTTTTTGAGGCCTTCGTTAATACCCAAAGCTTTGTTAGGTAGCCGTGTGCCTGCCGGGCAATCGCGGTAAAAAATGTCAGTGGCTATACATTCAATATTATGTTTGGCGCACAGGTTTTGTGTAGCGGTGTCCTGCAAATCAGTAACAATTATCCATTTATCAAAGTGCATTTTATTGCTCAGCACTTCTTTTAAAAAGTCAGCGTAATTGATACAGACTGTAATGGCTTCTACTTTCAGCTTCATGGTATTGGCCGGTGTTTTCAATGGAGCTATCCGGTTGCTTTTAAGAGATTCGATAAGTTCTTCAATAAATAATTTCTTCACAAACCGTTACGCCATTTACTTTACTTCCTTCGGTTTCCTGAAAATGAAATATGCTGCAGTGCATACAACTATGATGCCCACCACTACGGCTATTATAATTGGTGTTTTGCTTGCTGCGGGCGGCGGCGCTGCTTGCTTCCCACCGGGTCCGGGCGCTGCCTGTTGTGTGGCTGCATTGGTAGCGGCTGCTGTAGCAACCGGGTCGGCGGCTGCGGCCGTGCCTGCTGCTGCAACCTGTGCGGGGCTTTGGCCTGCTGCCTGTGCCTGCTGTTGTGCGGCGGCTTTTTTTGCAGCGGCAGCTTTCATTGCTGCTTTTATTGCCAGTTCGGGTATCAGGCTTGCACCGCCGGTAACAATAGCTGCAAATATGGTCCAGCCTTTGCCCCAGTGAAATCCTTTGGTTCCTTCAATTTCGGCTTGCAACCGGGCTTCAAAATCCTGATGTGTGCCCGCAAGGTGTATGGCCTGTGCTATTGCATCGGCATGAGAGCTTGTTGGGGGCGCCCCGTAACTTTTTTCAAGTTTAAGATATGCATGAGGATGCTTTCCGATAATGTCGGTTAGTTCCTGTATGGCCGAAAAGTGTTGCGCGGTTAGTTCCATGGTATTGAATTATGCTTTAGCCGTTTCAGGCCCGTTAAAAAATACGAAGTACACAGCGCCTGCAATAGCCAGGGCAACTGCAACGCATGTGGCAACGATGTAAATTTTTTTGTTGCTGGTTGGCGCCGGGCCATCCTGCTTAGCTTTGGCAGCGGCGTCGGCGGCAACTTTTTTTGCTTTGTGCACCTGCACGGCATGTACTACAACCTTTATAATAACGCCAACTATCTTACCGATAATCTTCAGCGACTTCATGGCAAATTTTATGATCATGGACCACATAGCTTATTTGTTTAAGTGTTTAGCAAGCGGGTGATTGGCCGGCAGCGGATGTATTTTTTCCATCGTCTCCTCAAACTCTTTGGCAAAAGCGGGGTTGGTGCTAAGCAGGGTAAGGCATTGCATAACGCGGCTTTCCAGGTCTCCGGGTTTAGGCGGTTGTTTGCCATACTTCTTTACCAGGGCATCATACTCGGCTGTGTGGTGTCCAATGGCATCTGTAACGGTCTGTATGGCATCCACATGATCCTGCTCCAGGCCGCTTGCCTTTACTTCGGAATCGTGTAGTATGTTAGTTGGCTGTGCCATTTTCAGTTTGCGGTTTGCGGTTCAATACAAGGGCAGGGGCGAGGCCTAAATACAAGGGCGGGGGCGAGCCCAGCCCCTACGTTGTGGTTTTCTTCTTTTTCCTGACAAAATAAATGATGGCGCCTACAATTATTACCCCTACTACTACCGCAAGGCCGATGAATTGCGGTTTGTGTGCTTCCCACATGCCAGGTGTTGGAGGTTCGGGCTTTGCTGACTGTGCCGGTTTGCCGGTTGCGTTCATTGAGCCGTCTTCGCTGCCATCGCCTCCGTCATCGCCCGCGCCGTTATCATTGCCACCGTTACCGCCGCCACCACCGCCGCCGTTATTGTTTTGCTGCTGGTTTTGGTTCTGTGCCGGCTGATACTGTGCCGGTTGGTTTTGGGCCGGCTGATTCTGCGCAGGCGGATTGCCCTGGTTCTGCGCGTTCGGGTCGGGCTGTTGCTGTGCGTTCGGGTCCTGTTGTTGCGCGTTCGGGTCCTGGTTGTTCTGGTTGCTGTTGTTTGCCCCGTGGTGCCCGTGGCGTCCGTGGTGAGTGTGATTGTGGTGCATAACTCATAATTTATTGTGATATAGAAAAAACCCGGAACGCGGTCCACGCGCTCCGGGCAAATGAAAAACAGATTACTTATGCGGCTACCGCTAATTTTGCTTTGGCCTTGGTCATTTCTTCATACAAACCAAGCAGGCCGGTTTTTGCGCCTGCAAAGTCATCATACAATGCCTGCACGGTTTCAATAGCTACCGTAAGCGGCTGGTAGTTTAAAATAGTTGCGATGCATGAAATAATACTAAAGCTGTCGTCTACCACATCTTTAACTACCGGTGTAGCGTTGGCAGGCTCTGCGGCAACCCCTTCCATAAATGCATCGGTAAATGCTACGCTTTTGCCAACGGTTTTGCTGTTGAGGTAAATAGCAAGCATGGCAACCAGTGCGCCTAAGCCTGTGGCGATACTTAATTCATCGCTGGTAAGGTTCGGGTCAGCCTGTTTGGCGCTGGCCTCTGCCAATGCTGCTTTAATAGCAGGCTTGCTTTGCATCAGTGCGCGGATGATCTGAATTACGTTTTCAGAGCCATTGGCGCAGTCATCGTAAAAATACTTTGCAATTAGTGATAGCTGTATAAAAGCTTTCAACCCGGTAACTATAGCAATAGTGCCCAAAACGGTAAACGCCTGGTCAATAATGGTTTTGATAGTTACTACCTGGGTAGGCTGTATGCTGGCTACGCCTGCAATGGCAGCTTGTACGAAGGCATCGCCTTTTTTAATAAATAGGCCGATAGTTTGCACAGCCTTACCGGCTGCGGTTGCAAGTGCTAACTCGCTGGTTTCAAGTGCTGTTCCTGTTTCTGTTGACATTTTAGTTGATTTATTTTGATTAACAATAGATACATTTTCGACTACCGCACATGGCACGGTAGTTTGTTTACTCTGCGCTTCAGCTAATTCATCTGTTACGATGGTTACTATGTCAGCTTGCTTATCGGCCGGCAGGGTTCCGCAAAGGGCGGCTACAAAGGTTTTAACCGGCACCGTTACATACTGAGCGCAAACGGCTTTTACTTTATCAATCAGCTTATTCATAATTCGAAATTGACGGAGTGGTTCGCGTTCGGCTAAAAGCAGGTTGGTGATGGTTGAAATTTCTTTCACCACATCATCTGCAACCTGTGCTATTTCGCCTATGCCGGTTATGTCCATTGTTACTTACTTTTTATGGCTACGGTTAACTGTGTTATCCGTTCGCTGATGTCGTCCAACTTCTTTTCAATTTTATCCTCGTGCTCTTCGAGCCTTCTTTTCAATTCTTTGGTTTGCGCCTTTTCGTTTTCCAAATCCTGCGACAGCCGTTCTGTTTGGTTTCGCAGGTTATAATAAACCCCCACCAAACTTACCAGCCCCCCTATCAACATGCACGCAAACGTTGCGATATATATAAAATCCTTTAACTCCATCATACCGCAGTTGTTTTTGTATTCCCATCCGGGGTTTTGCTTTCGTTATAGCTGCTTACGCCTTTGTGGGCTACGGCAACACCGCTGATACTAATAAAGATGGCAGAGGCGGCTTGCCAATCATGCGTTTGCAGCCATACTTGTTCTGTCATTACACAAGCCAGCACCCCCCATATCATAAACATCAGCCTGCCAGACGAAAACTCGCCTGGCGCTGATTGTAAAAAACCTGTTATGTTGGATGTTGCCATGGTTTTTTATTGTTTGAATGTTAGCGCAAAAGTTACCGAGCTTACATACGGATTGCCCGTGATTAAACCGCCAACTCCTGCTGCGGCATCAGACGCATATTTCGGAAGAGAGGCGTAGTTATTGGTAAGCCAGGTTGAAATAGCTTGCCAACTTGCATTACCGCTGGCATCGCTGGTTAATACTTTGCCAGCGCCTTGGGTGCCGTTATTTAATTGAAATTGACCTAATATTGAAACTAATCCAGTTGTTTGTTGAAATGATATTGTTAGCGATGAATCTGTTTTAAACAAAAAAGAGGCACTGTCTTGCGGCCAATTACTAGTAGTCCATTGGTCATTTCCGGCCAGTAGGTTAATTGATGAATAACCATTATTAGCACTATCATTTGAATTAAGTTCTAGGGTCGTATTAGCACTTCCACTCAAAGGATTAGCATCAAGAAAAATACTAGCGGCTTCGCTGCCAGTATTTTTAAAATTATTATCCCATGAAATTATATAAACTATCTGGGAGTCAATGGCTCCTATAAAATTATTTTTGCTGTCGGTTCCTGCATTGCCGGTTGTTAGCCATGCATTACCACCACCGGACGGCACCTGCCAGGATAGCGAGCCATGGTGAAAGGTAATCACGCTCTTATCTTCAGCGTTGGTGCTATCGGGCCAACAATATTGAAGGCAGCTATCCACCACAACAATTTGTCCCGTGCTGTCAATGCGCAGCGGCTGGGCTAATGCCGTAGCCGGTTTTCTAATTAGGGTGTCTAAATACAATGCGTGAAAAGTTCCACTCGCCACTGTGCCGCCTGTGCCCAGGTGCCCCAGGCTATCGTAAGTTGCCATTTGCCCGGCATCGGCAGGGTTCCATATAAAGGTAGAGCTCATATAGCTCTGCGCAGTTAATTGCGTATGCGCAAACGCTGCAAGGACAAACAGTAAGGCCAATAGCTTTTTCATTGCTTATAAATTAATAACGGTGTGCAAATGCTTTTAATAAGTTCTTCTCCATACATAGCCAGCGCCAACGGTTACAGATATAACCGGCCCGCCTTTGAAGTAATTGGGTGCATTGCCGGTGCAATCGCTGCAATTGTATTCAACTCCTTCGAGGTGGATAGCGGTTGAATATATTTGCACACTATCTAAAGTGGTAAGCTGTAGGTTTGTGGCGTTGGTTACGCCGCTTTGGGGGCTTACAAAAAAATACGTTGTGGGCTCCGTTAGGGCAGTATCCGTTACGCGAAAGGCGCTCGTGGTGCGTGCAGCCAGGTAGCCCGAAGTGTCACTGATTATCAATGATGTGCCGTTGCTGATATTCATAAAATCCCCAATGCCAACAGCGCCGGTAGGTATGTTTACCCTAAGCCATGGTTGATTTTGCGAGTAAGGGTCGGAAATTGTAAAATTGGCTGTATCTACGTGAAGGCGCAGCGCAACGAATTGCCCGTTACTTCCAACACTAGTACCGCCTGAGCCTATGACAAGGTTATTATTCACCGAATCGTTAGTTGAACTGCCAGCAAAAAAACTGCCAGCAGTCGAAGCGCTAGGGAAGAAAATATTACCTCCGGAATAGGTTTGCGAACCCACTCCGTGTACAAGCGCGGAGTCTGACAGATATGAAATAGTCATGCCACTGACTGTCGGGTAATTTGAAAAACCGGCGGTAAGCAATGAGCCGAGCGTTCCCGGGCTATATGCATTTATATTACCGTTTACGTTAAGGCTGCCTGTATTGATGGTTGAGCCAGCGCCCGCGCATCCTAAATGGCCCAGCGAATCGTAAGTAGCCATTGCATTGGCACAGCCATATCGCCAGTTAAAATACGGGTCCTGGTATTGTTGCGCCTGTATGCCAAGCGAAAAAGTAAAGCAGATGGTTAAGATTGAAAGAAAACGTTTCATGGTTTTTGGTTTTTGATTGATGAAAAAATTTAGGTCAGATAATTAGTGTTGCTGTAGTTAATAAAGTATGCATACGCGGCTGAATACGTGCCGGGGAACCATTCTAATGAACTGGCTGCGGTTAAAGCAAAAGCGGGGTTAGCCAGGTCAAGATTTGCCTGCACAAACGTGCCGTTAAGGCCGCCCAGGATAATAAAGTCATTATCATTGAGGGCGTTAATTACGTAACCTGGGGCGGCGGTTACATTTTGAAAAACGTTAACGAATGGCAGAGGTTTTCCTAAAACGAAAACAGGAACTGTTCCTATCAGCGGGGTTAAGTCTACAATCGCTCTTGCCGTAATGGGCAAAGGAAGCATTTGAAGCTGCTGCTTGCCATTGCGTTGGCTGGCCGCAAGAATGTTAACCAGTATTTTCAACTGCGCCTCGGCACTATTACCGAAGTTGTTGAAATAGTAATCGTACCACTGCTGGGCGGTGCCGGTCCTATAATCAGGTATGGGGGTTGGAACGAGGAGTGCCATGGTTATGCAGCGTTAGTTTTAAATGAGCCTACTCCATCATTCACGCATACAGTTCCGCCTCCGGGCTGTAATTCTCCCTTCATACATTCGCCACGTTGTTCGCCGGAAACGTTGTAACTGATATGCACCCAACGGTCGCCCGCTAAGTCATGTTCAATTATCAATTGGTCGAATGCAATATTTGAAGCTTTGATTTTTGCGTATAAATCATCCGGTGTATAGCCCTGCGCCCGTATGTCTGCGGCCTCGCCTTTGGGGTGTTGGCTTCCCGGCTCGCCACCAACTTTAGTATTTAAACGAGGGCAGCGGTAGCCACTGCTTTCTGTTACAGGCACACCAACCAGTTCGCGCACAGGGTCAAGAACATTTACATGCAGGGCAGTTAAATTATTAACTACCTCAACCGGCGGGTTGAATTGCTCCATAAAGCCATTCACTAAAGCTGTTTGACTTGCCAAAGCTTCAGCCAGTGTAAAATATTTTGAGAGTTGCGTTGCCATATTAAACTTTTACACTTTCGTTTTGAGAAAATGAATACCAAACCAGCCCTCTTAAAAAATAAACCTTGCCTGTTAGGGTTATGCCTGCGCTCTTGGTACCAAGGAGCTGACTTATTGCGCTGGCGGCGCCTGCAACTACATCGGCGTTAAAAGCTACGCTAACGGTGGTAGAGCCATTGGGTATTATTTCGCCTGCGTATGGCTCGGTTATATTTGCAAGCACGGCGCCCGATGGGTCCACTACCTCAGCATACACGCTGCTGATGCTAAAACCGAAGGGTGTAGGGTTGGTAATGGTAATATCAATAGTGCCGGTAAGGCCATTGTTGAGCGTATCTAAAAGGTTGCCGCCCGGAAGGAATTCGCTGCCCGCCAGCGGATTATCAATGTTAACCTTATAGCCAACCATCAGGTTTTGTGTAAGGCTCCATATAATACCGTATACAATACCAGCTACTGTTAGTATTGCAAGGACTACATAAAAGATAATTTTTTTCTGGCTCATGTTTCCGTTGGCCACTAAGGCACAAAGGCATCAGGGGTTTTAATCTCTGCGCTTTTATGCCTTAGCAGTTATTTTTAACCTACGTAGCAATATTCTGTTTTACCGTTAGCGCCGTGGCTGTGAGGCACCTTTTTACGGGCCGGTATGGCAAAGCCAATGGCAATACCTATCAATAAGCCCGACACACCGAAGCCGGTAATGGTTTTCCAATCGCCGGCGGTTTTTTTCATTTCCCAATATCCAAGGCCAATGCCCCCGATCAGGAAAATGAGCCCGAATACCAGGATATGCTTCAGCTCAACCGATACCAGGTGAACGTTTACCTGGTTGGGGCCTTCAATGGTTGCGTTGCCGGGCACCTTACCCTGGTTATCAATAACCGTTACATCGGTTATTTGAGTAGATTTATCGGCTGCACTTGCATTAGCGCCTGCTATTGCTCCTGCTGTTGTTGTTCCTGCTGCTGCGCCGGGTTGTGTTGTTACCTCTTCCATAATATTTGAATTTTGATTTTTTGAGTCTCCGTTAAAGTTTTTTCCGTTTATCAATTGATGCCCCCAATGGGCAAGGGTTAAAATTTTTAGTGTTGCACCTATCGGTATCATTTTTATGTAATACTTGTAAAAAAAGTTATTTCGCTGGCATCATGCGGCCACACTCTTGAACCTAGTATTTGGCTATTCACATCCTCAAGCAATCCGTGGAGGCCTTTGCTTACTTGATTTCGATAAAAATCAGACATGGCGCCCATCTCAACAGAACTGGTAGCCTGATTCAGCGCGGTAATACAAGCCACTCTATCTATTACAGAGAAACTGCTTATATTATAGATGGCATCGTAAATTTGCTGTGCGTTATTTGTAAGGATGTCCATCCGGCCCTGATCTAATCCGTATTTGGTGGCCACATCTTTAGCTGTCTTCGCCTGCGTTGCAAGTTCATCATTGGTAAGTACTTTTGCTTTTATGCCAGCCATGTATTTTAAAAGCATTGGTATCCCTACAGCTGCGGCAATAGCAATAACCACTACCGGTATTACTATTTTCGGATTTGCGTAAAAAGGGATTATATCTGTGCTCTCTGACATTTTATGCTCGTTTTTAAACTCCTATAAATGATGAAATCTTATCGACAACAGACATGGAGCCTGGCATCGCTTCAAAGTCATTAAGCGTAATTGAATCGGGCGGGTTGGCGCCCCATAGCAGGTATTGAGCGGTAAGGCAGGCCGTAGTCTCAGGCCCCCAGGTCCCATCGCAGGCAATGCCCTGGCCTAATTCGCCTAAATCATCCTGTAGCCGTTCCACTTCATTACCGGTTGAACCGGCTGAAAGGGATTTAGTCATATCAACCGGCAAACTTTGCGGGTCGGTATTTGTTTTGGCGGCTGTGCTGGTAGGCGCAGGGGCTGGTTTAGGTTTAGGCGCCGGTGCACCTGCCGGAGGCGCCGGGGCTACGTATTTCGGTTTTACCGCCGGCGTAGGTTTGCGCATGGCAAAAAAAGCCAATGCAGCTAACACTATAGCTACTACTATACCAATGCCCCAATAAAGTTTTTTCTTATCGTCTGTTGCTGCTGCTGGCATAAAAATTTATTTACTGAAGGGCAGTTGTTTTAAGCTGCCCTGCCTGGTTAATTATATTTTTCATTAAAATCGTGGGCTATTCTCCACAGGTTCATCTTGCGGTCCATATCCGCTTCGTCCCTGCCTAAAATCATTACCAGGGCGTAATATGCCTGGCTGATGCTGTAGCCCTGTTTCATGTGCATCAGGAACGCGCCGGCATCCGCTTCTTCTTCGCTATCGGTAAACGTGTGGTAAATTTCATGGTCAATAATCATGGCAAATTGCTGCTGTGCCATGCGTGCCCGTGCTTTCCGGCTGCACCAAATCTGCCCTACGTTGGGGCCGTCAATAAACAATGGAAAATCCTGGTGTCCTACAAAAATCTTTGCAGGCGTATTCGGGATGTCATCTACCCAAACAAGCTTTATGTCCTTTACTTCAAAAGGACGAATGCTCTTTTTCTCAGGCAACTCTATCCAGTTTCGGGGCTGGCAATCGTAACGTAGTGTGCTTTGAACAAAAAAAGGATTATCGCTTACAAACTCAACCGTTAAGTTTTTGGGTGTAACCGGAAACCTGATGTTACATTCCTTCTCCGGTTCAAAAACCAAACGCCAGTAATACTTATCGGTAGGGTCATCGGTATTAAAAGCATTAATAGCCAGTCTAGGGCACCAATTGTTAAACTCAAAGTTGAGTGCTATTGGTGCGCCGTTGGTAATAAAGGTTTTTGTTTCCTTAGCCATTGAAATTTAATTTCCTTGCTTCTGTTCAAAAAATTGGGGCGATCAATAGTTTGTTGTCACTATCAATCCCCCCATGTATTACTTCATCCCCGTGGGGGAACTATGCTGTTTTTGTTGGCGCCGGTTCCGAAAATATCAGGTAGAGCCCTCCAATTATTATAAGTAAACCGAATACTACCCCGCCAATCATTATCATCGGGTTTGTTTTTGGCGGTGGCGGCGGAGCGGCAACTTTTGGCTGAGCTGCTTTTGCTGTGGCGGCGGCTTTAGCGGCCTTCTTTTTATCAATGGCCGTTTTAATGGCTGCACCTACTTTACCGAAAGCCTGACCAATTTTGACGAACATGTTAAGGAAGTCGAAGCCTTTACTGCCTTCTATCTGCAAAAACATTTCGTGAAACCGCGGGTCGCGTTTGGCCAGTGCTATTGCCTGGTTTGCCTTACCTTCAAGGGTAGACATGATAGGCTCGCCGATTTTTTCCATCAGCGCATCATAGTTGGCCGTGTTGGCCTCAATGATTTCTATGAGTTCTTCAATTTCCGCTTGCATCGTTTTGGTTTTTGTGTTTTAAAAACTGCCCTGAAACGTTTGCGCCTCAGGGTAGTTTAAAATATCTGCGCGATGGCGGTTTATTTGCCGAGGTGATTGTGGCTGTGCATGGCGTGATTATGCTCGTGCATCTTGTTGTGCTCGCTCAGGCTAAAGTTGTGGTTGAAGAAGAAGCTTATAGTAATAGCCTGGTTAGGTATTACATACAACCGGAAGCCCTGGTTCATGTTCACTTCCCATCCCTGGAACGGAATAGTAAGGAACGTGCTTTGCTGTGCATACTCCGAACGGAAGTTTTGCATAATCCACTGCTTGCTGTAGATTTCTCCACCGGTAAGCTGCCTGTATGGTTCAAAACTCTGCCCGTATTGCGCAGCATCTGTAACGGCAACCTTTGCCATTAACGTTTTGCGGAACTTAGAGGTTAACTCCTGGCGAAACTGCGTGTACACATCCGGGGCCGCTGCCTGCATGTTTACCCAAAGGTTGGCGTTGGTTGGGTCCACAAAGTTTACGCTGCCATCGGGCTGAACAACACCGCCAATACTTGCATTGGCTGATAAGTTTGGCAAACCGATGTAAACCGGGATTACTGACACCGGCACGTGACCAACGATGTTAGAAGTAAGCGTAAGCGTTACAACTTCGGTTTCAGGAAACTTTTGCAGCAATTCGGAGGTACTCATGTTCTGAGCGGCAGCGATAGAAGCTGCTGAGCCTTGCTGGGTGTGTTGATTCTGGGTACCGCTTGCATTAAACGCCTGGCCTATTCCGGTTGCATTGTGCCAGTTGCTTGAGGTAGCAAGTTCGGCGGCGTATTTTTCGAATTCTGATGACATATAAAAAGTTTTAGGTTTTACGAATTGATTATTTCGATTAGCGATACGAAGATGAAGCAGGTTGTAGCATATTTACAAGGGGTGTAATATGTTTTGGCGATATGTGTTGAATTGTGGCGATTTTTGGCGAATTGTGTCACTTGCAGAAATGAAAAAATCCCGCCCGCAGAGTGCGAAACGGGATTACCCTTGTATAAACCCAAAAATTTATTTCTTATTCAAATGCTGTTCAACATAGTGCTTAGGCAACCGTGTTTTAAAGATTTTCTTTCGTTCTTTCTCTGGTATTTCCACATAGATTTCATTGTATATTCTCCGGGCGTGCGTATAGCTGCACTGGAAAACATCCATCAAATCGCGGCGGGTATATACCTGGCTCTCCATTTATGCCAGTGCGGTTACTTTACCAAATACAATTTCGCGTTTACTTCCGCAGTGTAATATGGCTGCGGCGTCCTGATTTAATAATTCAAACAGCGGGCAATGGTCCCCGCACTCATCACGCATTTTAACGGGTACTCTTTTGCGTTGCCCTCCTAATCCGCGCTCGTTGGTTTCCATTTGCACCATTTGTGCCGGTTGGTATGGGCAAAATAAAGTCCTTCCTTCTTTGCGAAGTGTTTTTGTGCCGTCAGCATTGAGATTGAGTGTGTATGACATAGTTTATTTTTTAGATTGATAACCGCCGTATTCACCGGCTTGTAATTTTTTCCAGTAGCTGGCTAAGAATTTCTGCTGGCCCTCAGGGGTATCGGTTGGATATTTTTGTTTCCAACCGGCAGGCGCCAGGGTGTTTGATATGAAATGAATCTCCAAATCTTCCGGTTCCGGAGCGGGACCGGTATGCGCTGCAGTAGCCTTCTCTTTCACCGGCGCCGGGGTGCGCAGGGTGCCAAGTATAAAAACAATAGCGAAACCCAACTGCCCCGGCCAGCCAATGTATTTGCCAATTGCGATAAATGAAATTACAAAGAGCACAATGCCTAACCGCTTAAACTTACCGGGAGTGTGTAGATAGAAATGTATGCGCTGGGTTAACTGAATTTTCATGGATTCAAAGAGTTTAATTGTAAAGGCTTGCCGTTCTCTAACATCAGCACTCCGGTTTCTGAACCGTCTGTGGCTGCTTTAAAAAAGCGGAAGAACAAAATGCTTTCCTTCATCGCAGTAGCGGTTTTCATCCGCTTCTCGCTGTCAAACACATTGCCCATAAACGTGGCCATTGGGAATTTTACTTTTCTCCATCCGGCTTTCGGGTCGCTGGGGTTGCGCTCGTGTACATTCATTACTTCTACACCGTATTCCATACATTCAGCTATGCCGTTGTAACCGATGATAACCCTGAATTCTTCCGGTGGTATGTCGAGGTTCTTAATCAGCATCTTGAAGACAGTAAACAGCATTGGCTCTATGGCCTTCGGGTCGGTATATTCGCCCAGGGCGGCGGCAAATTCATCCGGTAGCAGGCTTTGCACACTCAGGATAATGGACCTCCAAAAGTTTTGTTCCAACTTCCGCTGCGCTTCCTTTTTCAGGTCCTCTGTTCTCTCGTGGATTGTTTTTTTGATACCCATACTTGTTATTTGCGAATGTTTAAGAATTTCTGAAATGGCTTTTTGCTATCCTCATTCAACGGGTCGGTAACAAAGTAGGCGTAGCAGTGTTTGTATTCCTGCCCTTCTACCCAATCCATTGCAGCTTCAAACTCTTCCAGGCGCGGATATTTTTCGCGGTTGCGTAATTCAACCTTGCCGGTTTTAAATATCACTATCCGGGTTGCCATTTGATAAATGAACGGTGCGCAGTCGTTGGGGTTCCAAAATGAAAATATCTGATCGTTGCAGTTGTGGCGCACACCGCCGATAATGTCAATGAGGCTGCCAGTTAAGTTACCGCTTGCCATGGTGCCAATGTCGTCGTAATAAACACAGCCGTTTACATATTGGTTATAAACATCCATCAGCGCCTTATTCCACTTGGCGGGTGGCACGGGTGGTTTGATGCGGTAAAAGCAATTTTTGTTATTGATGCTGGCTACCTCTTCGCTTTCGATTTCGGGCACACCTACCAAGCCACGGTCGCGCAGGGCTTTTGTGAAAAATAAACCGGGCTTCCCTTCCATAAACTCCTTGGCAAAGGTTGTTTTGCCACAACCGGGTGCACCAAATACCAAAATGTTTTCTGACTCGCGTAATTCTTCCATAATGCTATGATTCTAATAACTGTTTTACTGCTAAATCGGATGGTTTAAGTTTGAGGACAAAGGCCTCTATCTCACTGCTGAACCAAATAGAAAGCTTTACCAAAGCAGGGTCAATTTCAGCAACTATTTCCTGCCATTCGGCTGGCTCTATGTAGTAGTTCTTTATGACTGCGGGGTCGTATTCATCAGAGAATTTCTCCCCATTATCGCGCAGGTACCAATAAAGCTTTGCGTGTTTGCTCCTGTCAACCTTTATCAGGGTTGCGCTTTTGTCTTTGCCCTTTTTGAGGTAGAGGACATTGCCGAAAATGGTGATGTTATTTTTTTTTGCCATGGCCTGTTTTAATTTTTCGTTTACGCGATGCAATGTGCCTTTCAATCAATTGGTCATGTTCTTCCTGTAACCGGTTGAAGCATGCCGTTTTAATTTTTAAATCTCTTTCAAGTATTTCTACTTTCTGTGCCAAAAATTGCCCTACCCACCGATAAACCTCAATACGTTTAGACTCGGCCCTAAACTCTCGTAGTAATTTAAGTGCGATGTTGACAACGTCGTCTTCACTTAGAAGAGTGATGTTATTTTTCTTTGACATTGGTACTACTTTTAAAATGAACAACTGCCTTTCGGCTTAGGGATTGAAGTGAGCTCCTGCGAACGGAAAGCCTCCCGCTGAAACAGCGGGATAAACTTTGCTGTTTCAGCGCAAGCCCATTTTATCCGGTATTCCACCACGCCGGAAACCCGCCTTTGGGTTCCTGCCCTGCTTGTTCCAGGCGCTTCCAATAATTCCACATGTTCTTTGCCTCGTGATTAATAAAGGTTTTATTCTGGCCGGTGAAGCGTTCGAACAATTTACGTGTCATGGGGCAGCGCACAATTTCGGTTTGGCGGTTGCGCTTATCGCCTTTCAGAGGTTCGAAGGGTTCAAGTTTTCCGTTGGCATCGCTGGCAATATTTTCACTTCCTTCAACCGCTTCAAAACCTGATTCAGCGGTTGGTTTTTTAGTGGGTTGTGTGTTTAATTTTATTACTCTGCCGTTTAAATTTTCCGCTTGCGGTTTATTAAACGTTGAATTATTATTGTTTTCAACGGCGTTTGCGGTTGAATTATGCCCGTTATTGCCATTTTTCCCGAAAAACTCTGCCTTTATTTGGTTTTGAAGGTTGAATTCATCGTCTCTCGCCTGCCGTGCATTTTGTGTGCGCACAATTTCGGTATAGTATTCCCTTTCTTCCCGTTTGGCTGCCTCTTCTTCGGTTTCAAAGTCGTCCTCATTTTCTACTTCTACTACCTCAACGGTTTCGGCTTTGTAGTTTTTTGCGCGTACATGAACTTTGTTTTTTTGCGGCGGCGGGGCTTGCTGGGTTTCTGTGGTTTTCCGGTTATTGAAATTGCGCAGGCGTGTAAGTATTTCCTGCAATTCCTTTTCACTGATACCTACATCCTGTCCGGCACCGGCTTTATTCTTCCAATAAAGTATCTCCTCTTCCTGTTTGGCAATTTTCTCATTCAGTTTACGCTTGCCCCATGCATCTGTAGCTTTGTCGCTGTATACAATAAACAGGCTGATGGCAAGGCCGTAAAGGGGGCTGCTTACTTTAAAGTCGTAATAGGTAGTGCATTCTGTACACCACTCCATTAATTTCTGAAACTGCTTTTCGTTTAACTCCCAATCTTCGGTAGTTTTATCTTTAGCCAGGTGCTTTAATCCACGGCTTGCCAGATCATCGAATATTTTAAGCAACCATTCAGCGGTTTCTTCATAGCTGCCAACTGATTTTTCATACGGTTTGCCCGGGCCGCTGGCTGCGGGGCCTGCACCTGAAGGTTTGCCCGTGCCGGTTTGTTTTACTTCCGGCTCAATCTCCTCCTCCACTTCTACATCAGTAATTACAGACTCATCCACTTTATATTTAGGCGGGCTAAGGTCGCGTTTCAGTGGGTTCACCTCTTCGGTGTTCACTTCAACCGTATACTTTGCACCGTTTAAATCTTTGGTAAGCGGCTTATCTGCCGGCGGTGTTGAGGTTTCTAAAGAATATGGCCAATCCATTGTAACAGTTTAAATTTTACTTCGTATATTTGCAATGCCTCTACCCGTTTAGGACGTATGCCAGACGCCGGTTTACCGTTGCACGTGGCGGGGAGGTAATAAAGGCAACCGGTTAGGTTGCCTTTATTATGTACATAGTTTTCAACTCCAATAATTTCTTTTTCGAGGACTTTATGATTTCAATTATAACATGGCGGTGGCTGTATGTCTTTTCGTACCGGATGCTGCCTTTATAATGACCTGGGCCAATCTTATCAGCATGTAGTAAAATGTCCGGGATAAGTTCAATATCTTTATCCTTGAGCGCAACGTTCCTTGGGTCCTTTTCCTTGCCTACCCCATGATCATTAAGTACGTGTCTTAACGAATGCTCCGAAATGTAACGACGGAAGCCGGTTACATTAACACCTGAGGCCTTAGTAATTTTTCTACCGCTCCGCTTGCTTACCCTACCAATTACAATTTTCTTCTTATTGTTCTTGCTGCGGGGTGCCGATTTGGTAAGAGTGGCTATCTTCTTTTTTGCCCGTTGAATTGATTTCCTTTTCATGCTGCAAATTTCAACAGCTTAAACGGACTGTGCAAGGGGTTGCATTACGGCAAACGGTAAAAACGTTACGGCAAACGGTAAGATTGGCGATTTTCAGCGCATAATTATGCTGTTGAGATATTCTTTTGAAATATCGTAGCGCTTAAATAAACGCTGTTTAACCAGCACTAAATTACGCACATCATCCTGATTGTAGAGTAACACCCGCTCGCGGTATTTCGGGTCGCGCCAATCGGAATAAATCTGAAAGATGCTCTGTTTGTATTTTGAAACCTGCCTGCTGCATCCAAAAACCTTCTCCATGTGTGCAAGCTTCCACGATTTGGCATTCGGCATACAATACCGGGTAATGCGCAGCAGGTTAATGCAATCAAACTGGTTACGGATGTCCATTTCAAAGTGCTTTTCGCAGAGGCCAATATCAGGGCCGTAGAAATAAATGTGCCCGGTTGTATCGTTCAACAGCTTTTTAAACCCGCGGGTGTGCAGGCTGCGGCTATACATTTGCTTTACCTGGTTATCTTCTCTGGCATATCCTATTAAAAATATCTCCTGGTTCGGAAACCACTCTGCATCTAGGTATAGGTTTTTCTTCATGGGAGTAAGTGATACGGCACCGGTGCCGGAAGGTTACAAGCCCGGCCCCCAAACCCCCGAGGGGGGCTTAAAGACAAAATACACCGTTGCTATTCCCGGCGCAGGACTTTGTGAAATACTGCTACACGCATTTGTTTGATGGTAATTAGTTTCTGAAGTGTAGTCTTTTCCAACTCCTCAAGGTTGCGCATGGTTTCGAGCGCCTGAGCTAACTGTTGGGGTTTATTAATCGTTTGCAGGCAGGCCCGCTCAATTACCTCGCTGTAATCGCATATACGAAGGAACGGGATAACTGAACCCCGAAGGTTGATGTGAAAGCTTTTCGACTTCCAGAGGCCCCAACTGAGCCAATACCAGTAATCCCGTTGCTCCGGTGTAAGGCAGGTTATTAAAAAGCAGTTGGGGCACGGTGCGTTTAACGGCTTACCTGCATTTTCTCCTTTTGAGAGGACGTAGAATGTGAGTGTATTGGAGGCATTGCTTCCATTGTAACTTTTGATGTTTGGCAGGTTCATAGCTGATGTTTCCAGCCAAAGCGGACAAAGTGGAGGTGGGGACTTTTGCTAGGCAGCAGGTTATTGCGTGGCCAAGCTGTCAAGGTTTGCAGTTAAAAAGTTTTTCTCCAACAGAGTTACACAGTCCTGAAACCGGCGCTATCCTTGCAATAAATAGTGTACGTGCCGGTTTCAGGATTGTGTTCCCGTAATAAAAGTTTTTATCTGCAACTCGCCGCGACCTTTACAGCTTGTTTGCGTTGCCATACCTTTGCCTGGCAAAAGTTCACACCGGGCATTAGCTATGAACCTGCCGAAAAGTTGCATTGGTTGCTTTGCCTTTACGCTGTGTGTGCGCTATATCAATTATGATGGTGTAAGGTTGCGGCGGTAAAGAAATTGCACCTGTATAGTATACATTGTTTGCTGCAAGAGTGTAACCTGAGCGGAGCGGGTGGAGCGGTTTGCAGCAAATAGTGTATTCCCGTACACAATTTATTTACGGCCGCAACCTCTGTGCGGTGTGGGGGCTGTTGCGTTAGGGATTGAAGGGAGCTCCCGCGACCGGAAAGCCCGGCCGCAGGCAACGCCCTGATTAATTGATTCGCTTATCTAAACGGATATAACCATCCGTGCTAAAAAGTATGCCTAAAATTCCCCATGGCAACCCATTTGAATCTTCCCGGATAAACCTGCCGTCCCAGTAGCCGGTTCTTTTCCGTTCCACGAAAAATTCTACTCTCTCATTAATAGTGAAATAGCTTTTTATGTGTGGAAGTTCTGGGTCAATATACTCGGCTTCAATGTCCTCCTTTGAAAATACAATTTTCATAGTTATTGGTTTAGTTATTTATTGGTGCCGGACCAGCCAAAAGGCCAATTCCGTAATTTCAGCTCAAGCAACCAGATGGTGTGTTTGTGCAACTTCGCGAGATATGGGCGTTTGTATGGCTGGGTCATGCGCTTTGCGAAATAATACCACCAAATGTTAGCACAGCATAAGGGGGTGAATAATAAGACTTGAGCTTCTAGCATGGTAGTGGTTTTACTATTTGATGGCAATGTGGGTATACGCAGGTAAGGTGTGATAGCAATTGTTCGTGCCCGTTTTTACAGATTCCCATAGTGCCGGGGAGGAAGCTTGCACACATAGCGGGTTTTGATACCGGCTCAATATTCGGAGGCACAAAACCGGTGTTAAACGGATATTCATTACAAAGAAAAGCAAGAAACTGGAAGGCACCTTCCGGGGTGTTGCCCTTGCCACAAAACAAAGGTTTGCCATGGCTGTTTTGGGTTTCACCTTGTTGGAAATTGTGCCAGAATTCTGCACAGGTAACATCGTCCCCGGTTGTTGCTTCGGGCACCTGTTGCGGTTCTTCGTTCCATGCTATCCACTTGCCATGGGAATAAGTGCCGCCGTAGCGATCATAAATTATTGTCACGGGATAAATTAAGTTTTTCATAGCGCTATCTTATTTTCGTTTGTGAAAAATGGGGGGGTAGAAACATTGAACTGCACGGCTAATTTGCGTAGTATGCCTTTGCGTTCCTTAACGGGCATGCTTTGGAACTTTTCGATATAACCGGTTTCTTTACGCTTGTATGCCTGGCGTTTAATTTTATCATCGCCAAAGAACTGGTAATCGTGTAATTCGTCCGGCTCGGGGTAGTTCATGTAAAGGCATTCATCAACCGGGCCGTTGTGGGTTGCAACTCGGTAAGTCATTTTCCGGAAACCGTGTTTTAGCAGTCCGTCATATTCTTTGCAGGGATAGTGCGAAATTGCAATCATTACATTACTCATGGCCGTGGTTTCGATGGCCCACTTTATTAAATCGGCATGTTGTTCGTCCGTCATTTCATGATCGTAATAAATCTTTCCGGATGAACGGGTGCTGAGTAAATAAGTAGGGTCGAGGTAAATTAACCAGCGCTCTTTTGTGGCTTTGCTGAAGGTGAATTTCTTAATCCACTCAAAAAAGCTATCGCGGAATAGCTGAATGTCGCTGCGCTGCAGGCTGTCCCAATAGGTTTTAAGGCCTTCGAGATTGGGGTCAATGCCGTAGTTAACCATTGCGGGGTGTTTGTGGCTCATTACAGCGCACTTACCTAAGAAGCCTGACACAAATACATCGTGCACCGGTAATTGATTAATTAGCCTCTGATATACGCCTGCGCTGTGTTTGTTTCCCGGGTAACTTTCGGCCCCCAACCCCCGAAGGGGGCTTAAAGACACATCATCTGTATTAACTTCCGTTTCTTCTTCCAAAAACTCTGTTCCGGTTAGGGGGGTTAGCGGCTCTTCGTCGTTTGCGAAGTGAGCCGGTAAACTAATATCTTCCCACGTAAGGCTGTTTGAAAGGGTTGGTAGTGGCATGGAGGGCTGTGCGGGGGAAGATGGCTTAATAGGTATTTTAAGTTTGAAATAGCCTTTGATGTCATTCTCGTTCATGTGAAAACGGGCGTGGTCGTTTGGCGCTTCGCAAAAACAAAGGCTTTGGTCTGCCCATGATTCCATTACAAATATTTCATCGTTCTCGTTGAAAAGTTTATTGCTTTCAATAACCCGGAATGACTTTGTGCATTTGTATGTTCCGGGGATTATTTGACCTGGCTCGGTAGTTGGTTCGGGCTGCACGATATCGGATTTGCGGGAGATAACAATTAGTTCATCGTTGGCGATGGGGATTACTGTTACATCGGGGAGCGTTTCAGGTGCGGGTGTTGGCTCTGTGCCCCAAACATCGCTTTCAATAAACCGGGTAACTGCATCAATGGCAGATATGGAAAAGTTTTCAAGGTAAATGTCCAATGACTCAAGGGCACCTTCAACAGCACGGACCGAAGAGGTAAAGCTTAACATGCTTTGCCTTACTTCGCTCGTTTCCCCAACAGCATTAGGCACATCCCACATTGCACGAAGGCCGTAAAACCATTCGCCATTTATTTTGCCGAGGTCAATTTGAATTCTTTCTTCGGTTGATATGTAGATAATGTACGAACTTGGGTTTTTGCATATCTCCTGATAACCATAGGGTTTGCTCCAAACGTAGCCGGAAGGGTCCGTTATTACCTTTTCTATATCGCAGGCGGGTTTGTTTAGTAATTCTAACTCTCGCACAGCCAGGCGCACGGCAATGGTGTTCTTTTTAGGAAATTTTTGTTGAATACTGTCGCAGAACGCATTGCACGAGGCCTGAATTGCACGGCACCGGTCGTTAAATTCAAACGCCGAAGAACTGGCATCGCCTTCGCCGCCGCCGCCGTCCTTGCCCGGCGCAAAATGGTAGTTGAATTGGTATGCAAAAGTGTTATTAGGCCCATCGTGTCCAATTTCGATAATGGCGTTAAACTCCGTTATTTTTCCGGATGTTTCTTTGGTCTTGAAAACCGTGTCCCAAACTACAGGTGTTGCAGGTTTGGATACAATGGGTTTTTGCAATTCAGTTAATACCTTGGATACTGCTTTGTTTGATTGCAAATCGAAAGGTCCACCGAGATAAGGCTTCAAGTCGTATTGGTTTTCATAACCCTCTTTGTATGCAACTATCAGCTGTTCGAAGGTTTTGCGCTGTGCAGCTGGCAGGTTAACCAGTAACAGGCCGCAGGCGTGAATTATTGCTACGTGGTGTGTGGGTTCAACTTCACCAAAATCATAGGCGCGTGGGTAACGGATTTCTTCTTTCTTTTTAAATTTCCAGGTATACCCCGGATACCAGCCCTCTTTAATATCCTTTGTGCCTTTGAAGTAAGCACAGTGCACGGTAAAAAACTCTGTGTTATCGGCCTTTCTATAAATGGTTTTTTGTTCAGGGTCCGGGCAGGTATAGTCTTCGTCCTTACCTTCTTCCCATCTGAAATGAAAAGTGGTATCGTCTACTGTGGTAGTGCTAACTTGCTGCACTGCCGGCACGGTAGAGGTTTCTGACTCCTTTATGATAACCGCCTCGTTGAAATTAACTGTGCCATTTCTACCGCCTTTCGCTAGTGGGCCTTTGTATTTCCATTTGGTAGCAAGGGTGGGTTTGTCCATCAGGCTTAACAGGTGTTCATCTAACCGCATTACATCGCCTTTGTCGTGTGCAAAACCAATTTTGCTTTTGTATGACTCGATACATTCGTATTCGCCGGGTAGGTAGGTGGTTTGCTCTGCACCGGCAGGGGTAGTCGTATCTGCCGCTTTTTCTCCTGGCCTGCTCACAATTATAATTTCGTCTGGAGCCTTGCTTTTGTCAAAACCGGTTTGTGGTTTACTGTTTACTATTAGTTTACCAGCTACTAACCCGTAATGTCCAAAGCTAGAATCATCGGTTCTTCTTTTTTTACCGTTGTCGCGGCTGTCGTAGGCCGTAAAGTGGAAGTGAGGCGGTGTTGGCGGCAGGTCTTCACCCATCATATTGATTGTATCAAGGTAATGGGCACAAGTACACGGGCCTGTAATTGTGGTAAGTTCAAAAGTATTACCGGCACCGTAATTAGTTTTGAAAATAGAGCCGATGGGAAAAAAGGCCGTCATTTCATTATACAGAAAGCCTTGCTTAGTATTTGGGGTAGTCGTTTCCTTCTTCACCTGGCCTAGCCTGCCGGGTTTGCGTTTAGTTGTTTCCATGTTGTGTTACAGATTTTTCTAAAAGTGATTTAAGAATTGGGTCGAGGATGTGAATTTTTACTATTAACCGATGCGGGTCGGTTGAGGGTGAGCCTTCGCACACCTGGAAGAGGGCCAGGGCCTGTGCATACGTAACCGACACCGTGGCTGTGTTCTTGCCAAACTTTTTATTTACCGATAACCCAAAGCCAGTGAGCTGTTCCTTTATCATGGCCGCTGCCAGTGGATTGAGGTAAGTGTATTGATTGTATTGCGCCCTCAGACAAATTTCTATTGCTGATTTGATGGTGCCTTTGTCAATGACAAGTTTCATACATTCTGATTTGGCATTGAGTTAATGGGCGTATCGTGGGGGCGCTTGGTTTGCATGTCGTAGTATTCTTCGCGTCGGTCTCCGAAGGGTTCTTCTTTGCCGTGGTCGGTTACAAGTTTGCATACCAGTTGCCGGCCTTTGGTCGCCCAATTGTCGTAAAAAAAAGCGCTGGCACACATGGGCTTTAACTCCAGGAATAATTTTGAGAGCACAGCCAGCGGGTGCCAACCGGTTACCACTATGCCGCGGTTCTCGAATTGCAGGGTAGTTATATCTGCCCGTTTGGTTTCCTTTTCTACGTTGCCGTTTCTGCGGCGGTGTGCGTAGGTGTAGTAAACAACCATGGTGTAGCGGTCGTATTCTTTTTTCTTTTTGCCGGCATTGTTGGATGCTGCGGGTGTAGTTTCTTTTGTATGCATGGATTGGGTTTGGATTTATGAATGTTGATTTATGATTGCTGAATAGCTTCAGGTTTCATAGCGGCCTTGTTATTATAAGTTGGGGATATGATTTGATATAAAACCTTACCAACATACGGTTGGGCATTACTTCATAAAACCGGGTCCACCGTTGAGATACAGGGATTTTTCTACGGGCTATGCCCCGGTTTAATTTGCGGGTTAAAGATGCTTTGCTCATTGGGCCTCGGTTTTAGGGTTTAATGCCGTTTCGGCTTGTTGTTTTATCAAGAGCAGAGCCTTTTTAAGTTCTTCGGTAGTGTATTTACTTTTGTAAGCAATAACGCAATCAGTTTTTTGTGCTATTGCAAAAATGGCGTTCATCAATTGCGCATTTTCGTTATAGGCACAAAAAAAACTTTTCAGTTGACTTTTGTCGGATGCTGCGGGTGTAGTTTCTTTTGTATGCATGGGTTGGTTTAACTGGGTTTAATAATCTGTAATGGAATTGGCGAAAGCGAGCGAGTCGAGAGGTAAAAAATGAAGGATAGCCGGTTTTAAGAGCTCCTTTGATATGCCGTGATTTTGCAGGCCCATTATGCGTATTGCACATTGCGCGTAGCCCGTTGCGTATGCACAGCAAACCATTTGCTTTCGCTGGCTATCGGTTGGCATGGCGCTGCACGTAATCAGAAATATTGCGATAATGAAAAGTGTTTTCATTGGTTACAGTTTTCAGTTTTCTTTAGGCGGGCTAACCTTACTTTTATTGTTTTCCAGTCAAGGCCCAGTTCAATGCCCGCTTTGATTATCTGCCAGTATTTGTGACCTTCCGGTGAATCTTTCCAAACAAAAGCGCTGCATAATGCTTTGGAAAGAGATTCTTTTTGAATGGCTCGGGCAGTTCATCTAACCATTTCTTGATTGTCTTTTCCTTTCTCATTTTGCTATTGATTTTAGTTAAACTCTGTGCAATCGGCAACGGTGGTTCGGCTTCGCTCACCATGACAGGGTGATTTTCGGCAACGGGATGGGAGAGGAAAGCCGCAGGCTTGGAGCGGACAGCCCGAACGGAGGCATGCGTCTCGCAGCCGGAGTATGCCCTACGCTGATTTTGACCGTGGATTTTGCGCATTTGTTTTGGTTTTTGATAAAAAATTGGTCGGACAGATATTCTGATTTTCTGATTCTCTGAATCACTGAATTTAGAAGCTGAAATAGCTGATAAACTGAGGTTAAGTAAGTAACTGCCGTCTATGTAAATTCACTTTTTGTCTTTATGCTTTTGGGCGCCCGGCGGGGCACGGCCCTACGCTGCTTTTTTCGCTTCATCTTTCAGTTTGTTTTTGGTTTCCCATGATTTTAATACCCAGGCGCTACGTAGGCGGTCTGGCTCCTTTGCAGGATGTAGCAGTGCAAGCTGCTGGCCTTGCTCAAACCGCTGCTGTAAGCCTTTCAGGGGCAGTACACGGATAAGGTCGGGTTGTGTAAGCTGCAACACCTGTGCTTCCGGGTTAAACTGCACAAAACCGGCGCGGGTGTAATACCTGGCCGCACGTGTGGTGGGGCCGGGGCTTTCGTTAGGCAGGTCTTCGACCCGCTTAGTGATGGCAATGAGCCCGCGCTGCTGCTGTTTGCGTTTGTGCTTTGCATAACCCCCCCGGCTGCTGTAACCTTTCAGTTTGCTCCAACTGCGGTAATTGAGGGCTATATCGGCATTTAAAAGCTTGTCGGTTTTGTTGGTGTAGTGTAAATTAAGTGCGTAACGCTGGTCGGCATCGTATAGCGTGCCCTGGAACTTGAAACATTGTAACTGATGGTTTGCCACACGAGACACTGCATGAGCATCACTGGCCACCGTTTCGATGATTTCTCTGAGTTCGGGGTTACGGTCTACTTTATGATGATAGGCGTATTCGCACTGTGATAATTTTTCGGCATCCTGTTTAGAGTCGATGATGTATTCCAGGCGAACGCCCGGCACGGTTTCGATGTGGTAAAAATGGGTGTGCTGAATGTTGTAGTGTGTGCGCAGGTCGTCCCAGCTGATATGATCGGCTGAAAACAAACTGTCGCGCACTTTGAGCCAACCTATTTCAACCAGTTCATCAATGCGCCGGCCAATTGTTTTGGTGCTGCGGTTGGAGGCGGTAGCTATTTCCTGCTTCCCTTCAGCAGTGAGTGGCATAGGTGCATCAACCCACAGCGCTTTGATAATGCAAAGCGTTTCGAGCATCTTAAACAGCTTGCCTTGCTCCAGGCCTGCCAGGGCGAGGGGAAGTTGTTTAAGGAGACGGATTTTTAGGGGTTGGTGCATGGGAGTGCTACGGAATAATATTCATTATGACAGTTCCTACATACTCGTTCTCTGCCTTATCGAAAATGATGTAGATTGATTGGACAAGGAGAGGCTTATTCGTATTGCGCATGTCAGCGGCAAAATCTTTAATTGAGTCGTAGCACAGTTCGTGTGACTGACTTTGAAATG
>Ga0182013_10001767_pt1 | contig 29140 bp, 25 predicted proteins | sample 612S2MmetaG_FD_120487 | JGI IMG/M metagenome (GOLD analysis project Ga0182013, IMG submission 120487) | Permafrost microbial communities from Stordalen Mire, Sweden - 612S2M metaG | ecosystem: Environmental > Terrestrial > Soil > Wetlands > Permafrost | place: Sweden: Stordalen | collected... | reverse complement strand
TCGGCTCCGGTGAGGCCGGTTTCGCCTTTGGCGCCTTGTTTGCCTTCGGCTCCGGTGAGGCCTGTTTCGCCTTTGGCGCCTTCCCTGCCTTCGGCGCCGGTGAGGCCCGTCTGACCTGTCGGCCCCTGTTCTCCCTCTGGCCCTTCGGGTCCCGCCTTGCCTTCCGGACCGTCGGCGCCCGCTGGCCCCTGCGGCCCGGCGGACCCCTGCGCACCCTGCTTGCCTTCCGGTCCGGCCGCACCCGTTTCACCGGTCACGCCCTGCGCGCCCGCGGGACCCGGGCTGCCTTCGGCCCCCGGGGAGCCCTGTATTCCTTTAGCGCCCGCCGGTCCTTCCTTCCCCTGTGGCCCCGCCGCCCCGGTTTCACCTCGTACCCCCTTCAGACCCTGCTCTCCGCGCGGTCCCACGCTTCCCCGTGCGCCGGTCGCGCCGCGGGGTCCGGGTGCTCCGTCATCGTCTTCTCTTGGCGGGCCCTGCGTGATTCCCAGGTGACCCCCTCGCCCGGACGCCGGTGCGCGGCGTCCACGGCCTGTCCTCGAGGGTAGATGGCTTCCCGCGCGTGGCTGGAAGCCTGAGGGTCGCGCGGCGGCTAGGGCTCCTGCACAGGACAGGACGAGGATTACTAGAGCAATGGCGGCCGAGCGGCCGGGGAATGAACTGGGCATGTCTTGAAGGGGGTCCTGTCGGTTGGCTTTGAGCGCGGCGCGACGCACGGAAAGACTCCCGGGCGCCTGCCTATGTGCCTCGTTCGGCGCAAGCAGCACTGCACGACAGATGTGCACGATGGTTTGCGGCGAACGATTGCTATCGGTTGCCAACAGTTCGGCGCGCGTATGCATCCGCGATTGAGCGGTGTGCATCAGAGCTTGCCTCAAGGGCCAGGAATCGTCTGACGCGGGCCACGCGGCGGCGACCGGGCCCGGCGAGCCGGCGACGGTGGGCAGCGCATCCCTGCTGCGAACCGTCGTAGGATCCGTCGAGCACTTGGGGCTCCGATGACCAGCCCGCGAGAGGCCGCACACATTTGAGCACCCCCGCCACACCGCCGAGCACAGCCATCGCGTCGGGAGGTCCGCCGTCTGCCGCGATGCCGACCGAGCCGCCGCGAAAGGCGTGGTGGATGGCGCGGCGCGTGCTAGCGGCCGCGTTGGGGATCATCCTGCTCGCCGGCGGCGCCACATATGTCGTGGCCATCAACGAGGTGGGCAAAGTCGTCGAAGCACTGGGCCAGACCAGGGCCGTCAAGGTCGCCTCGAAGGTGCTGCTCCCGACGAGCAAGGGCTCTCCGCAGACGCTTCTGCTGGTCGGCAACGATGAGCGCCCGCCTCCGAAATCCAACCCGTACGGCGCTGTGCTGCCGCACTCCAACGAGATGCTGCTGGTGCGAATCGACCCGGGCAAGCCGACCATCTCGATGTTGTCGATCCCGCGCGAGCTGCAGGTGACCTTCACGGCACCGAACGGCGAAGTGATCACGAACCGCATCAACTCGGCCTACACATACGGCGGGATCGAACTGATGCTCAAGACGATCAAGCACGTGTTCGGGATCTCGGTGAACCACGTGTTCGTCGTCACGTTCCCCAAGTTCAGGCGCGCGGTCGACGAAATCGGGTGCGTCTATATGACCGTCGACCGCCGCTACTACCACGTCAACGAACCCGGCGGCGAACAGTACTTCGAAATCAACCTGCAGCCGGGCTATCAGCGCCTTTGCGGAAAGGAAGCGCTCGAATTCGTCGCCAACCGCCATGAAGACACCTCGCTCGACCGTGACGCGCGCGACCAGCGGTTCCTTCTCGAAGTAAAGGCGCAGTACGGTGCGTCGCTGTTCGAAAATCGCGAAAAGTTCGAGCGCGTGCTCGGCAAAGCCGTCGAAACGGACCTCCACGGCAGCGGGCAGGTGCTCGATCTGCTCGAGCTGCTCGTCGGAGCCGAGGGCAAGCCGGTGCGGCAGGTGCCATTCCACGTGACCCTTCTGCCGACGGTCGACACCGCCTCGCCGGAACAGATCACCGAAGCCGTGCACGCGTTCATGTCCGGCACCGACGCGATCCCCACGGCGAAGCTGCACCGCGCTGTCCACGCCGCGCGCCCGCACCACTCCTCCTCCGGTCTCTCGCTGACGCCGACGACCGCCGAAGAGCTCCAGAAGGCCCGCGCGGCGTCTCCCGAGCTTCCCTTCCCGCTGGAGTACCCACGTGTCCGCAACGCATACGCGGGCGCCGAACCGGACTCGCTGCGCGTATACGACATCCGCGACCAGCAGGGCCACGCTCACCCCGCCTACGTGATCGCCATCGACCAGGGCACCCTCGGCCAGTTCTACGACGTGCAGGGCACGACTTGGGCGGACCCGCCGCTGCTGAGCAACCCGAGCCAGACCGTTCAGATCGGCTCGCGGACCTACAACCTCTTCTACTCCGGCGAATCGATCAGGACCATCTCGTGGCAGGAAGGAAACGCGACCTACTGGATCCAGAACACGCTCACGAACGCCGTCGAGCCCGAGGAGATGCTGGCGATGGCCGAGCAGACCCAGCCCGTCATCGACGTGCATTCCAGCCACGTGTATGTGGCCCCCGCGATATCAACGTTGCACGACATCAAACTGCCGCCGCGCGAAGCGGGTGAAACCGGGCTCGTATCCAAGCTCGAGGCGGCGCTCGGCCTCGTTGGCCTGCTCGCGGTCGCCGCGCTCGCGGCGCTCCTGGTGTCTCGCCAGCGCGAGCTGATCCGTCTGCGCGACCAGGTGAGAGAGGCGATGATGCTCGAAGCCCAGCAGCGCCCGCTGCTCGCGAACATCGGTACGGGCGGTGCGGGACCGCAGGGCGAGGGACCGCCGGCAGGCTGAGGGCTGTAGCGAGCACGCCTGCGATGGGGGGCGTCTAAGCTCTTCCCCGATGAGCAGCGATCGGCGTCTGGTGTTGGCCGCGGCGGTGGGGTTCCTGCTCGTGGCAGGCGCCGTGCTGTCCGATTTCGAGGTCGCCTCGTTCTGGGAGGAACACGCGCTCCTGACCTCGCTGATAGCCAACGTCCTCGTCGTCGCGGTGACCGTGGTGGTACTCAACGAGGTCATCGAGCGGCGAAACCGCCGCCGCTGGAGCCTTCTCGCGCAGAGTGCCCTGTTCGCCCTGACCCAGAGCGCGCGTGCGACATGGACCCTGATGCTCGAACTCCTCGAGATCGCCGAGGTCCAGAGCGGAGATCCCGAGTCGCTGATCGCGGACGCGCGGCTGGCCCTCGACATCCCCCACCTCTCCGATGCGATGCGCGAGATGCTCGCGCGCGAGGACGGCCGGGCGCGCCTGCAGAAGGTCAGTCAGCGGCTCAGCCAGCACTGCTCGGAGGTGATCGCGACGTGGGCCGCGGTGATGATCGAAGCGCGGCCATACGCGGAGATCCTCGACCGCCACGTTGAGCTCGCCGGGCGGCTGGAATGGCTCAGCAGCGTGCTCGCCCAGAATGAACCGGCGGAGGACCAGACCCTGCGCGAGCGCAACCTCACGCGCAGCAGCATCGCTGCCGAGCATGCCTCCGAGCTCGCGGAGGACGAGTGGCTCCACGACATGACCCTCTCGGCGATCAGGCTCGCGCTCCGCCTGGACTACGAATCGCGCGAGCGCGCCTTCTCGATCGTCTCCCAGGAGTGGTGGGCGGAACGAACCGCCGGGCTGGTGCAGCGCGCCCCCGACTGACGTGACGGATGACCGCCGGCGCCCCCGGAGCTAGCCGCGCGCCGGCGCGTCGGGGTCAAGGACCTCGATGCCGAGCGCGGACGCCCAGACACCCGCGCCGTCCAGGATGTCGGTCCATTCCATCGCGATCCCGCGAAGACTGTCGACCCCCTGCAGGCCGGTGAGGTCGCTGCGGCGCAGCTCGGAGTCCTTCACCCTTGCGCCTCGAACGTCGGCGTTTGTCAGCTCGCAGCGCACGAAGCGGACCGAGTCGAGCTGCGCGTCAAGGAAATCGGTCTGCGCGAGGATGCAGTCCTCGAACGACACGCGCTGAAGGCGGGCTGTGCTGAAGGACGCCAGGTCGATTCGGCAGTCGCGGAAGGTGACATCCCGCAGGGTGGCCGAACCCAGGTCGATGCCCGTGACGCGGCTGCCGAGCACGAGCACCTTCCTGAGCTGAGCGCTTCGGCCCCGGACATTGGCGAGGTTGCACGTCTGGACGACGCTGTCGACGAGGCTCAGATGCTCCAGGCGCGAGCCCGAGAGGTCGGCCGACGCGAGTCTGCAGGCGCTGATCGACACGCCCCGGGCGCTCTGATCGTGGAGGTCCATATCCCTGAGCTCGAGCTCGTTCAGGCGCTCGTCGTGGCCGAGCTCGCGCAGCTCAGCCGGTGTCAGCTCATCGGGGAGGTCGGGCTCCGCGGGTGAGGGGGTTGGCGCACGCACCCCGCTAGCCAAGCAGCTCGCCGCGTCCCGCGCGTGGCCGTGACCCCTGAACCCGCGAGGCGGGCGGCATCGGGTCCGTCACACCCGGCCGCTGTCTCGCCTGTAGGCGTAGGCGGCGCCCGCGGACAGGACCAGCGTCCATGTGGCGACGACCGCCCATCCCTGCACTCCCCACGCCTGCCCTCCGAGGGTGATGCGCCCCGCCTGTACCAGCCAGTAGGAGGGCAGCCACTGGCCGATGTCGTGCAGGAAGCCGCTGACGGGGAACCACGTACCGCTCACGATCGCGAGAAGCGAGACCGTTCCACCGGCGACGGGGCCCACGGATTCGACGGTCATGAGGTGCCCGAGAAGGACCGCGAGGGCGCCGAACGGGAGCAGTGCGATGATGATCAGCCCCGTCATTTCGAGCCAGGCGCCGGCGCTCAGGCTCACCCCGAGCGACACCCCGGCGCCGTAGAGGAGCACCAGGCTCGTTATCGCCATCATGTAGGCGGTGAGCATCTTTGCGCGGAAGTAGGAGCGCACGGGAAGCGGCGTGATCCGCAGCTGGCGCGTCCAGCCGGCCTGCCGCTCGGCGGCGATCCTGCCGCCGCTCCCGATCATGGCGAACATCGTCCCGAACGAGGCGAGTCCGACCATGTAGTAGAGGGGTGCGGAGATGCCGGTGCCCCCGAGGTTCGAGACGTTGCGCTGAGGCGCCGCGATGACGAAGTACAGAACCAGCGGGAAGCCGAGCGAGAAGAAGAAGAAGCGCCGGTTGCGGAACGCCCGGATCAGCTCGAAGCGCGTGTAGAGCACACCGCTCATTTCGCGTCCTCATCCTCGTCGGGGTCGCCCGTCAGTTCGAGGAACGCGTCCTCGAGTCCCGCACCGGTGATCTCTATGTCGCGCGCCTGCGGGTGGCGTGCGAGGAGCGCGACTATCGCCGCGTCGGAGTCCGAGCAGCGCAGGGTCACCGAGCCGCCGTGGCGCTCTGCGCCGGCCACTCCGGGGAGGGCGCCGAGCTCGCCGGGGTCCACATCGGCGAGGGTCGCCCGGATCGTTTTCGTGCCGACCTGAGCCTTGATCTCGGTGGTGGGCCCGTCAGCGACGATGCGTCCGTGCGCCATCAGGATCGCCCTGTCGGCGTTCGCGTCGGCCTCCTCGAGGTAGTGCGTGGCGAACAGGATCGTCTTCCCACGGTCGGCGTAGCCGCGCATCGCCGTCCAGAACTCCCGCCGGCCTTCGACGTCGAGCGCGACGGTCGGCTCGTCGAGCACCAGCAGATCCGGGTCGCCGACGAGGGCGATCGCGAACCGCACGCGCTGTGACTGCCCGCCGGAGAGCTTCTGTGTGCGCTGGCCCGCCTCCTTGTTCAGGCCCGACATCGAGAGCACCTCCTCGATGTCCATCGGCTCCGGGTACAGCGATGCGGTCATCGCCAGCAGCTCACGCACCGACAGGTCGCGGATGAGTTCCCCGGTCTGCAGCATCGCACCGACGAGTCCTCCCGCCACGGCGTCCTTCGGAGAGAGGCCGAACAGGCTCACGGCTCCTTCGTCGGGCCGTGTCAGGCCGAGCATCATGTCGATCGTTGTTGACTTGCCGGCGCCGTTCGGTCCCAGCAGCGCCACGGTCTCGCCCACCGGGATGGAGATGTCGATGCCGCGCACGGCGCGCACCACCCTCTCGGCACCCTGGAAGGCCTTGACCAGGCCCTCGATTCTGATACCCGGATTCGCCGTACCACCCCCAACACCGGCGGCGGGCCAGCGAGCTTGAACAGACGCCACTCCCTCAAGGCTAGAACGATCTGGCGGCTTCCCCGGGGACAAGGTCGCCCGCTCGATCGCGAGCTCCGCGGCACCCGACCTCTCCCTCGCAGTAGATTCAGGTCGCCCATGTCCGACAAGAGCCCACCGGGCACCGAACTCGTGCCGCGCGGCGCGCCCGCAGAGCGCGGCGGCGAGAGCCCGCTCCTGCTCGCGACCGACCTCCTCGTAGGTGTGGCGTCCGGTGCGACGCGCGTGGCCATCCGGGTTGGCGAGACAGGCTGGGGCGTGGGCGCGGCCGCGGGGCGAGCGGCCGCTGTGCTCCCGGGCGCCGCGGGGGCGGGGAGGTTGGTCGCAACAGTTGCCCGCCCGCTGGTCAGCGATGGACGCCACGCGCGCGGGCGGCTGCTCTCGGCCGCCCAGTCGGGCACTCAGCGGCTCCTTGACGCCTTCGTCCCGGGCGTGCTCGACGCGCTCGACCTGGATGCCCTGCTCGCGAGGGTCGACATCGACGTGCTCGTCGGCCGTGTCGACATCGACCGCCTGGTCGGCCGCATCGAGATCGATGCCCTGGTCGGCCGCATCGACATCGACACCCTGGTCGGCAGGATCGCGATCGACGAGCTCGTGCGGCGCATCGAGATCGACGCTCTGGTCGGCCGCATCGACATCGACACCCTGGTCGGCAGGATCGACATCGACGCGCTCGTCTCGCGTATAGACATCGACCGCCTGGTGTCGCGGATACAGATCGATGATCTGGTGAAACGGATCGACATCGACGAGCTGGTCTCGCGGATAGAGATCGACACGCTCGTCAAACGGATCGACATCGACGAGCTGGTCTCGAGGATCGACATTGACGCTCTCGTGCAGCGCATAGAGATCGACGAGCTCGTATCACGGATCGAGATTGACAAGCTGGTGGGGCGCATCGACATCGACGAGCTGGTCTCGCGGATAGGAATCGACGAGCTCGTCTCCCGTATCGAGATCGATGCCCTGGTGAAACGGATCGACATCGACGAGCTGGTCTCGAGGATCGACATCGACACGCTCGTCAAACGGATCGACATCGACGAGCTGGTCTCGAGGATCGACATTGACGCTCTCGTGCAGCGCATAGAGATCGACGAGCTCGTCTCCCGGATCGAGATTGACAAGCTGGTGGGGCGCATCGACATCGACGAGCTGGTCTCGCGGATAGAAATCGATGCGCTCGTCTCCCGGATCGAGATCGATGAGCTGGTCAAACGGATCGATATCGACGAGCTCGTATCGCGGATAGGCATCGACGAGCTCGTATCGCGCATCGAGATTGATGCTCTGGTGAAACGCATCGACATCGACGAGCTGGTGTCGCGGATCGACATCGACCAGCTGGTGGGACGCATCCAGATCGATGAGCTGGTCAAACGGATCGATATCGATGAGCTCGTGTCGCGGATAGGAATCGACGAGCTCGTATCGCGGATCGAGATTGATGCTCTGGTGAAACGGATCGACATCGATGAGCTCGTGTCGCGGATCGGCATCGACGAGCTCGTTGCCCGAATAGAGATCGATGCCCTGGTCAAACGGATCGACATCGACCAGCTTGTCTCGAGGATCGACATAGACGCACTCGTGCAGCGCATAGCGATCGACGAGCTGGTCTCCCGGATCGAGATCGACCAGCTCGTGGGCAGAATCGACATCGACGAGCTCGTCTCGAGGATCGACATCGACATGCTCGTCTCCAGGATCGCGATCGACGAAGTCGTCAAACGCATCGAGATCGACGAGCTCGTCTCCCGGATCGACATCGGTGCGCTGCTGGACCGCATAGACATCGACGCTGTGGTGGGGCGTATCGACGTCAACGACGTCGTCCAGCGGGTGGACGTCGACGCTGTAGTCGAGGAAACCGAGCTGGGCACGATCGTGGCCCGCTCCACGAGCGGTTTCGCGAGCGAGGCACTCGACGCAGCGCGCAGTCAGACGGCCGGTGTCGACTCGCTCGTCAGCAGAGCCGTCAACCGCGTCCTGCGGCGCAATGAAAGCGATCTTCCCCCCGGGCCGCCGCTGCTGACCGGTGGTGCGGACGCCGAGGGCCAGCAGGCCGCCGAGGAGCAGTCATCGCAGACGGCGGACCGGGACGACCAGGCATGAGCCCCGGCGCGCGCCAGGCGATGGCGCACCAGGGCCACTATGCGGGCGCTTTGAGCCGGCTGCTGGCCTACGGCGCCGATCTGGGGATCATCAGCGTCATCTACGCGGCCGCTGTCGCGATCGTCCAGTTCGCGATCAACACCGCCACACCGTGGAACGTCGATCTCAAGCACGGGTACGTGATCGTGATCATCGGCCAGCTCGTGTGGTCGGGCTTCTATTTCGGCAGTTCTTGGGTCGTCTACGCGCGCTCGCCCGGCATGTCGCTGCTCGGGCTGCGGATCGTGCGCTCGAACGGCTCCCCGCTCGATCCGCGTCACGCGATCATCAGGCTGATCGCGTTTCCGCTCGGGTTCCTGACGTTGGGAATAGGCTTCCTCGGCATCATCTTCGGCCGGGCCCACCGGGCGATCTATGACCGGATCGCCGACACAGCGGTGATCTACGACTGGGATGCGGAGGCCGCGAAACTCCGCGAGCTCGCAACGCGTGGCGCGCGCCGGCGCGAGGCCCAGCTTCAGGCGCCGCCCGAGGGCTGAGCGCGGAACCGGTCGGCGCTGCACGTGCCTGCAGGGGTTCCACATCGTGACTGTGGACTTTCCCGCTTTCCGGGCGCGCCGGGCCGCGTAGCGTTGGAGATCAGCAAGCTCCACGGAGACCGGAACCATCACACCAGCCAGCCCAAACCCGTTGCCCCGAGTCGAGACTCGCCTGCAGAGGCAGACGCGGCTGCTCCGGGAAGCCCGCGCCCGGCGTGTCATGGAGTTGCAGGACGCAGCGGACTCCGCTGCAGCGGGCGGCGCCGCACGCGGCGGGATGTCGTGGCGCCTGCTCTCCTGGGGCAGCACGCGCGCCGACCGGCGCAGCTGAGCCCGGCCTCGCTCTACGCGCGCGCTTCGAGCGCGGCGAGGATGTGCTCCGCGATCGTCTGCGGCGCCGGCGGGCAGCCCGGAATGCGGATCCCGACCGGCAGGGCGCTCTCGAGCGGGCCCGCGAGCTCGGCCGGATCCCCGAGGACGCCGCAGCCGAGCGCGCAGTCGCCCAGCGCCGCCACGAGCCGAGGCTCCGGCATCGCCAGATAGGCGGTGCGGAGCGGCACGACCATCCGCGTGGTGAGCGCGCCTGTGACGAGCAGTATGTCCGCATGGCGGGGCGAGGCGACGATGTCCAGGCCGTACCGCTGGAGGTCGTGGAAGGGGTTGCTCGCCGCCTCGAGCTCGTGCTCGCAACCGTTGCATGAGCCCGCGTCGACATGCCTGATCGCGAGCGACCGCGGCCGGCCGCGCTCCAGAGAGCTCTCCCGTCGGATCCTCGCCAGCTGCGAGAGCAGGACGAACATCACCGGTCCACGCAGGCGTAGCAGAGCTCGAAGCTCTTGTTGATCAGGGGGAAGTCGGGCAGGAGGTTGCCGATTGCGGCGTGCGCGAGCGCCGGCCAGTTCGCGTAGGAGCCGGTGCGCAGGTGCCACCGGGCGAGCTTGCTCCCGGCGAGTTCGACCACGCACAGGGTCGCCCCGCGCGGGCTCTCGACCCGGCTCGTGCCGAGCGCCACGGGTTCTGCGGCCGGCAGTGCGACGCCGGCCGGGAGCGGCCCGGCGAGGAGCTCGTCGAGCATCTCGTAGGTCTGCTCGAGCTCGGCGGCGCGCATCCTCATCCGCGCGCCGACGTCGCCGGCTGCGTTCGCCACGGTGGCGGGGATGAAACCGTCGTATGCGAGGCGGGGGCTCGTCGCGCGCGCGTCGTGCCTGACACCGCAGGCGCGCGCCGCAGGTCCCGTCGCGCCGAGGCGCAAGGCGTCGTGCTCGCCGAGGACGCCGACGCCGGCGAGGCGTGCCTGCAGCGAGCCGGCGAACTCGAGCTCCCGCCAGGCGGCCGCGCTGTCGGTGTGAAGCTCGCGCAGATCCGAGCGGGCGCGCTGCGCGGTATCAGCGTCGAGCGCGACGGCGCCCGCGCCGACGTTCACGGTCCCGAACAGGAAACGGTGGCCGAAGGACCGCAGGTTCACCTGTTGAGCGCGGTCCTTGAGGGCGGCGAAGGCCATCGTCCCCGGTGCGAACCCGACGCCGGCGCAGATGGCGCCGATGTCGTTCAGGTGGTTGTAGAGGCGCTCGAGCTCGAGCAGGACGGTGCGGGCCGCGCGCAGGCCGCGGTCGGGACGCAGCCCGCGGGCATCCTCGACCGCCTGGGAGTACGCGACCGTGTTTGCGACCGCACACGCACCGCACGCGCGCTGTGCGTACGCCAGCGCGTCCTCGGGGCCGGCGCCCTGCGCGGCGCGCTCCAGACCCCGGTGCTTGTAGAAGAGGCGCGGGTCCAGGGCGAGGATGCGCTCGCCGATGACGTGGAAGCGGAAGTGCCCGGACTCGATCACCCCGGCGTGGACCGGTCCGACGGCGACCTGGATGACACCTTCTCCGGTGACGGGCGTCATCCAGGAAGTGGCGTCCTGCGTGTGCGAGGCGAGTGCCCGCATCGGGTCGTGGCCGTCGAAGCGCAGGCCGTGCAGGTCGTGGGCCTCCCGCTCATCCCACCCCGCCGCCTCGACGATGTCGACGATGCTCTGGACCTCGCCCGTGCCCGCGCTCTGCAGGATGATGCTCGCGCCGTCGGGAGCCTGCAGGACTGCGCTCCAGAGGATGCGGCCGCCCCGCTCGCCTGCCCATGCGCCCGCGAACACGTGCCCTGCGCCGAGGGCGCGCTCCACCTCGCCGCGCCAGTTCCGAGGCTCGACCTGCAGTACGGTCACAGCGTCCCTCCGGCCAGCGTCTGGATGAAGGCGGACCCGGGCAGCAGCAGTCCGGCGAAGGTGCACGCGAGCATCCCGGAGGCGAGGATTGCGGTGAGCGCGAGGATCGGGCGCTCCTCCCGCGAGCGTGCCCGGCGCCGCCGGCGCGGCTGCTCGCCGACGACACCCTCGATCAGCGCGTGCAGCAGCCCGAGGAAACCCAGCGCTAGCGCCACCACCGCGATCGCGGTCACGGCGACCTGGCCGGCCTGCAGGCCGCCGAGGAGGATCAGCAGCTCGGACAGGAACAGCGGCGAGGGCGGAAGTCCGGAGAGCGCCGCAAGGCTCACGCCCATGGCGGTGGCGGTCGCGGGGCTCTCGCCCGCCACACCGCTCGGCGGCCTGCTCGACGCCTTCGGCTCGACGCGCGCCAGCGGGATCGCGGCGTAGAAGCCGAGCGACTTGGCGAGCGCATGACCCGCCACGTGCAGGACGACCCCGGCGATCGCGAGCGGGGTGCCGAAGCCGATGCCGAGACCGATGATCCCCATGTGCTCGAGGCTGGAATATGCGAGCAGCCGCTTCCATGGCAGCGAGCGCCAGAGGAAGGGGACCGCCACCAGCATGGACGCCAGGCCGAACGCCATGAACACCGCGCGGGTGCCGCCCGGCCCGACGGAGGGCTGAAGGATGTCCTTCACACGCCAGGCGATCAGCAGCACGCTCGGCAGAAGCGCGGCCGACAGCAGCGCGCTGATCGGCGCCGGCGCCTCGCTGTGTGCGTCCGGGAGCCAGTTGTGGACCGGGGCCCATCCGACCTTTGTGGCGAGGCCGGCGAGCAGGAGCACGAACGCGATCAGCGTCGGCGCCTTCGGGAGCCCGTGCGCGGCGCCCTGCAGCGAGCGCCAGTCGAGCGCCTGCAGGTCGTGCGCGCCCAGGTTCGCCTGCCCGATGGCGAGGATGATGATCCCGAGCAGGGCGACGGACAGGCCGAGCGTCGTCAGAAGCAGGTACTTCCAGCCCGCCTCCAGCGCGTCGCGCCTGCCGCTGAAGGCGACCAGCAGCGCGGAGGCCGCCGTCGTCGCCTCGACGATCAGCCACGCCGCGGCGAGGTTGCCAGCGACCGGAACAGCGAGCAGAGCCGCCCAGAACAGGAACAGGGCGGCGTAGTAGAGGCTCCGCGAGCGGGCCGCCGTCGTCCAGCTGCGTCCGCTCGTGCGCAGGAAGGAGGGGGAGACCAGCGCGCTGCACAGGCCGACGACCCCGATCACCGCGAGCAGGACCCCGCTGGCGCCGTCGACGAGATACCACCGGCCGTAGAGCGCTGGGCCGCCGCCGCGTGCCAGTGCGATCGCCGCGAGTGCCAGGGACGCCGCCGCGGTCACGACCGCGACGACGCGGGCCATCGCGTCGGCGCCGCGCGCGGAGCGGGCGAGGAGCGCGAGCACCATGCCTGTGAGCGGCAGCGCGGGGACCAGCCATACGAGGGTCGGCACCAGGTCAGTCACGAAGGCCCCGCAGGAGCTCCGTGTCGCCGGTGCCGAGGTCGCTGTGGATCCGCTGCGCGAACGCCGCCGCCACCGTCACGATCAGGGCGAGGTCGAAGAGCGCCCCGAACTCGACCACGTAGGACAGGCCTCCCGGCACGGAGACCGCTAGCAGGGAGAGCCCGTTCTCGGCGACGATCAGCCCCAGCAGCTGAAACAGGATCGGCCGGCGGGCGATCACGATCGTGATCCCCACAAGGACGAGCGCCACGGAGGTGTGCTCGGTGTGCGCGTCGCCTATGCCCAGCGGCGGGATCAGAAGGACGGCGCACAGTGCCACGGCGCCCGCGCCGAGAAGCCGCACCATCGGGCTCGCCGCGGCCGCGACGGGACGCGCCTCGGGTGTGCGGCGGATCAGGAGATACAGCAGCAGAGGGAGTACCACAGCCTTGCTGAGCAGGAGCAGGCTCGCGACGAGGAAGTCCTCCGAGCGACCGCCTGCGAGGTCGATGGCGATGATGCCGAGCGCCAGCGCCTGCGCGGCCAGGAGAGCGATCCCGACAAATCGCCGGCGCACGACGATGATCGCGAGCGCGAGCGCGAGCATGCAGGTGACCAGGATGCCGTTCACACCCCCACCCCGCCGATCCACATCCCGGCCCCCGCGATCGCGATCGCGCAGCCGACGCCTAGCAGCGCCGGCACACGCAGTATCCGCATCTTCGCCTGTGCGCTCTCAGCGACGGCCAGCGCACAGCACAGCACCGCGACGGAGGCGGTGAGCGTCAGCAGCCCCGCGGCGAAGCCGGCCGGGTGGGGCAGATACAGCTCGGCGCCGAGGACGATGAACACCCAGTGGCGGGCCGCTCCCGCCCACGTGAGCAGTGCGAGGTCGCGACCCCCGTACTCGAGCAGCGGCCCCTCGTGGATCATCGTCAGCTCGAGGTGGGTGTCCGGGTTGTCGATCGGCTGGCGACCCGTCTCGACGAGGATCACGAGCGCGAACGCCAGCGCGCCGCACCAGTGCGCCGGCCCGTTCCAGATCTGCGTCCCGGCCGCCGCCGAGCTCATCGTCGCGAGATCGGTGCCGTGGGCGGGCAGCGCGACGAGGAGCATCGCGAGCACGAGGAGCGCCTCGCCGAAGACGGCGATCATCAGATCGCGCGCGCAGGCCATCAGCGCAAAGGCGTTTCCCGTGTCCCAGGCGGCCATTGCAAGCGCGAAGCGCGACAGCGCGAGAACGCCGATGAGCACGAGCGCGTCGTCGCCGAGCCCGAGGGCGCCGGCGCGCCCCGCGATCGGGACGATCGCGACTGCCGCCAGCATGCACGCCGCGACGAGAGCCGGCGCGATCCGGTAGACCGGCCCCGTTCCCTCGGGGTCCACCGCGCTCTTGCCCCACAGCCGCATGAGCGTCCGGTACGGCTGGAGCAGGGATGCGCCGTGTCTTCCCTGCAGTCGCGCCTTCATGGACTGGATGGAGCCCGGGAGCAGCGGCGCGAGCACGATGCCTGCCAGCTGGATGACCGTCGCGGCGGCGCTCATCCGAGGATCCCGGTCTGCGCGAGCACGAGCAGGGCCATCACCAGGCCGAGCAGGTACGCCGCGTAGGTGCGGACGTTGCCCGACTGTGTCCTGCGGGCGAGCGCGGCCGCGCGCAGGCCCGTGCGGACCGTCGGCTCATACAGCGCGCGGTCGAGGAGCGAGTGGACCTCCCCCTCGTAGCTCACGCTCTGGACCATGCCGCCGGCGTGGGTCACCTCGATCGTGCGCCGCGGCCGCAGGATCGACTCCAGAACCAGCCGAAGCGGCTTGGTGAAGGACTCCGAGCTCCAGCGCAGCGCCGGGACGAAGGGTTGCCCGCACGCCCAGCTCGCAGACGGCGCCGCGCGTCTCTTTCCGCGCGCGGAGGCGAGCACGCCCGTGAGCGCCGCGATCGCGAGGGCGAGACCCAGCGTCGGATACGAGCCGCTGCCCGGCACGTGAAGGCCTGCGCCCAGCGCCGCCACGGGGGCGCCGGCGCCGGGTGCGAGACCGGCGAGCGTCGGTAGCAGCAGGCCCGGGGCGAGACCGAGGGCGACGCACATGAGCGCCAGGGCGGCCATCGCCGCACGCATGCCCACCGGAGGGTCGCAGGCCTGCGCGCACCGCTGTGTGCGCGGTACCCCGAGCAGGGTCAGCCCGAGCATCTGAGCGAAGCAGAGCAGCGCCAGCGCAGCTGTCGCGGCGAGGCCGCCGAGTGCGAGAGCCCCCGCGAGAGCGATCCCCAGCGGCTCGCGGATCACCACGTGGACGAGCGACTGCAGGACCAGCCACTCCGAGGCGAAGCCGTTCAGCGGCGGCAGGCCGGCGATCGCCATTCCGCCGACGAGGAACGCGCCGCCCGTCCAGGGCATCCGGCGCAGCAGGCCACCGAGATGGTCGAGGTCCATGCTTCCGGTGGCACGGTCCAGCGCACCCGCTCCGAGGAACAGGAGCGTCTTGAACACCGCGTGGTTCGTGATCTGCAGCAGCGCCGCCGCGAATGCGATGTCCGCCCAGGTCCGGTCACCGGCCCCGGAGAACAGGAGCGACGCGCCGAGGGCGAGCGCGACGATGCCCACGTTCTCGATCGAGCTGTATGCGAGCAGCCGCTTGAGGTCGCGCTGTACGAGCGCCCACAGGACGCCGCCGAGGCAGGAGCAGAGCCCGACCGCCAGCAGCGCGAGCCCAAGCCACCGGGGCGTTGTCCCGAGCCAGTCGAACTCGACGCGGATCAGCCCGTACAGCGCGACCTTGAGCATCATCCCCGACATCAGCGCGGACAGATGCGCCGGGGCGACGGGGTGCGCCCGCGGCAACCATGAGTGCAGCGGTATGAAACCCGCCTTCGTCCCGAACCCGATGAGGGCCGCCACGGCGACGAGCGTCTGTGCACCCGTGCCGGCGGATGCCATCGCCGCGGGATCTCCGATCCCGCCGTGGTGCGCGAGCGCGAGGAGCGCGATCCAGACGCCGGCTCCCCCGAGGTGCGTGATCGCGATATACGCATACACGGCCGAGCGAGCCTCCCGGTCTCGGCCCGCGAGCAGGATCGCGGCCGCCGGGACGAGCGTCATCAGCTCCCAGAAGACAAGGAAGCTGACGACGTCGCGAGCGGCGAGCACACCGGCGAGCGACAGCAGGAACACGCCCGTCAGTGCGCCGACCGCCGGTGCGTGCGGGCGCCCGGGCAGGTAGTCGCGCGCGAACAGGAGCGTCGGGATCGCGGTGAACGAGAGCAGGGCCAGGAAGAGCCCGCTGAGCGGGTCGAGGCCGAATGCCAGGCCTACAGTGCTGTGAAACGGGGCGCCGATCGTCTGGCCGCCCGCGAGTACCGCCACCCCGGCAACCCCGAGCAGCGCCATCGCGGCCGCCTGGACCATCAGCCCGGAGCGAAGGCGGTCCGTCGCGGCGAGGATGGAGCCGCACGCGAGCGTCGCGACACCCGCGAGCGCCGCCCAGGCGAGCAGGGGCACCTCTAGCCGCGGTCCGGCGGTGGTGAGAAGTCCTCGACGGCGAGGTCGTCCAGCAGCGCCTGGTTGTCCTCGCGTGCACCCGAGATGATCTGCTTCGCGAGCTCGAGCAGCTCCAGCGTGCGAGGGTCCCGGACCCGGTAATAGACGCTGGTGCCCTGCTTGCGGCTCACAACCAGGCCCTGGGCGCGCAGCGCCGCGAGGTGCTGGGAGGTGCTGCTCGCGTCGAGTCCCAGTGCGTCGCGCAGGGCACCGACAGAACGCTCATCCTCGCGCAGCAGTTGCAGCATGCGCACGCGGGCCGGATGGCCGAGCGCGCGGAAGAAGTCCGCCTTCAGGGCGTAGATCGGAGGCTGTCCATCGCGCGTTGACCACATGCATGCAGAGTTTACAACTTTATGAACTATGCATTATTGGGTGGGGCTTTCTGGGACCGTGTCGGCGATCGGGCCCGGTCTGGCGATGTAGTGGCCCTGGGCGTAGTCCACCCCGAGCTCGCGAAGGCGCTCCAGCGTCCGCAGGTCCTCCACCCCCTCCGCGACCGTCTGCGCCGAGAAGGCCTCGGCGATCGACACCACCGCTTCGACGACGCGCATGCTCGCCGGGCTCTCGTTTACATCGCGCACGAACTCCATGTCGATCTTCAGATAGTCGACCGGGAGGGCCTTGATGTAGGTGAAGCTCCCGTAGCCGGTGCCGAAATCGTCAAGTGCGACCTTGCAGCCCATCTCCCTCAGCAGCTCGGCGAACCTCACGGCGGCGTCCTGGTCCGACGCGAGCGCCGTCTCGGTGATCTCGAACACCAGGGACGCGGGGTCGGCGCCGGCCTGCTCGATGCACCTCTCGATGTGGTCCAGGATGGTCCAGTCGCTGACCGAGTCCGCGGAGATGTTGACCTGCACGGGATGGTGGTCGGCCGCTATCTGGATCGCACGCTGGATGACCCACCGGTCGATGTCACCGATGAGTCCGTAGCGCTCGGCTACCTGAAGGTAGGGGGACGGCGGGCTGATCGTTCCGTCCGGCTCGCGGATGCGCAGCAGGAGCTCACGCTGGACGATCTCGCCGGTCGCGATGTCCACGATCGGCTGCGCATAGAGCAGGAGCCTTTCCTCGGCGATGGCGTCCTTGCATCTGCCGATCCAGCTCAGCGCCTCTGATTCGCGCTGCAGCGTCCGCTCGCGCTCCAGGCGCTCGGAGATGTCCGCGAACACGACCACGCATCCCTGCACACCGTCGGCCGTCTCGATCGGCGATGCCGTGTATGAGACCGGGAACTGGCGTCCGGCGCGGTTGAGGAACACGTCCTGCTCGATCCGGACGACCTTGCGCTCGCGCCGCGCCCGCTCGATCGGGGAGTCCTCGATGTCCAGCCTGCTCCCGTCGGCCCGGTGGGTGTGGGTGATCTCGTGCATCACGCGGCCCATGAGCTCATCGGCGCGCCAGCCGAAGAGCCGCTCGCCTGCGCCGTTGATGTAGGTCACGCATCCGTCGTTGTCGAGTGTGAACACCCCCTCGCCCATGCCGTCGGTCACCGCCCGCAGGTATTCACGCGAGGCGAGCAGGGTGCGCTCGGTCTCCACCAGCTCGGAGACGTCGACCGCGACCGCGATCGTGCCCGTCGGCGTCGCGTCATCGGCGAGCATGACGACGTCGCGCACATAGGCGTCGAAGATCGAGCCGTCCTTGCGGAAGACCTCCAGTGTGCCCTCCCACTTTCCGTGCTCGAGCATGTCGGACCGGATCACCTCGGAGAGGTCATGGTGGGCGGGCACGATCACCTCGAGAGCCTGACGGCCGACCACTTCCCGGCTGCTCCACCCGTAGAGGTGCTCGGCTCCTCGATTCCAGTGGGTGATGCGGCCGTCGGTGTCGGTTGCCACTACGCACACGTCGACCTCGTCGAGCAGCGCAGCCTGTGTCCTCATCTCTTCCTCCGCCTGCCGGCGCGCGGTCACGTTGTCGTGCGCGATCACCGCACGCGCGCCCTCCAGACCGGTGTAGCGGCTGACCCGCATGACGAACCACCGTTCTTCGGTGGGGCTGTTGCACGGGTATTCCAGCGAGAACTCGTAGGCGCGGCCGGCGAGCACGGCACGCAGCCCGTTCGCCGCCCGGCGCGCCCAGTCATCCGCGCTTGCGGCGTCGCAGACCGCCAGGTAGTTCTCGCCCGCCCCCGTGGGGCGACCTCCGTTGTCGAGGGCGAACTGGACCCAGGCGCCGTTGGTCATGATGATCTCGCCCACGCCGTCGACGACGGCGACGTGCGCGGGGAGCCAGTCCAAAGTGGCCTGTATGAATGCGCGCGAGCCCGCGGCGCTCCTGCCTGCCAGTGCGCGCTGCGCCGCGATCCTCTCACTCATGTCGCGTGCATCCGCCTCATCCGTCAGAGCGCCCGGCTCTGGATTGGCCGTTCGCCGCCGCCGCGGCCGGTGATCCCAGCCGGTGGATGGCTCAGCCCGCGATCAGGCCGCGCTGGATGGCGTATCCGACCAGTTCAGCGCGTGTTGAGAGCATCAGCTTCTGCTGGATGTGCGCGCGGTGTGTCTCGACGGTCCGGATCGAAAGGAAGAGCTGGCTGGCGATCTCCGGGTTCGTGAAGCCGCGCGCGATCAGCGTCAGGACCTCCACCTCACGGTCGGAGAGATCATCCGGCGGGCCGGGCGGCGGCTCGGACGCGATGCGCGCTCCGAGCTCGGGGTTCAGGTAGCTCTCGCCCAGAGCTGCGTGGCGGACCGCCTCGACGAGCTCGCCGTCGACGGCGTCCTTCAACACGTAGCCGACCGCGCCGGCGCCGAGCGCGGCACGCACGAACGCTGTTTCCTGCTGCATGGTGAGAACGACGATCTGCGTCTCCGGCGATTCCTTCCTTATCAGCGGGATCGCATCGAGGCTCGAGCCTCCGGGCATGTTGAGATCGAGCACGAGCACCTGCGGGTGATGGCCGTGGACGAAACGGCGGGCGCTGTCCACGTCCCCAGCCTCGGCTACCACCGCGAACTCGCCGCTCTTCTCGAGGAGCATCTTGAGCCCGCTGCGCACCACGCGGTGATCGTCGGCGAGGATGATCCGGACCGCGTCGCCACCGTCGCTCTCTGCGGATAAGTCCTGATCGTTCATCTCCGTCATGGTTACGCATACCCTCGTAGCTGACGTCGGTGCTTTGCCACGGTACGAGAAGGCTTTTGCACGGACGCACCGATTCTCGATGCGCTTAGCGTGAGGGTGTGGCCTTCCATCTTCACATTGCGAGGGAGCAGGCCCAGGGGGACGGGACACGGTCCGGGCCCATACGCGTCGTGCTCGCGGACGACCACGCGCTCATCCGCCGCAGCATGCGCCGTGTGCTCGACGGCGAGGAGGGCATCGACGTCGTGTCCGAGACGGCAGAGCTCGGCTCGACGTTCCGCGACGTGCGCGTGCACCACCCGCATGTGCTGGTTTTCGATCTGCGCCTGCCGGGCTGCTCGAGTGACGCCACGATCCGCAGGCTTCGCGCCGGGGTGGCGAGGACGGCGATCGTGCTCGCGAGCATGGAGCTCAACCCGGCGCTCGCGCAGCTCGCGCTGAACCTCGGCGTCCTCGGCTTCGTCTGCAAGGACCTCTCGGACACGGAGCTCGCGCCCGCGGTCAGGGCCGCCGCGCGCGGACAGCGCTACGTGAGCCCGCGCGTGGGGGTCCATCTCGGCAACTGGCGCACGGCCCCGACTGTCTGAGTCACCGGCCGCGCTGATCTCGCGCGGATGCCTAGACATGGGCGTCCAGCGGGGGAGGCGGCATGCACGCAAGGACGCGCGTGCCTCCCGCGCCCGACGTGACCTTCAGGGTGCCGCCGGTGAGGCTCACGCGTTCGCGCATCCCGACCAGGCCAAAGCCTTCTGCGGTCGAGCCGGTGTCAAAGCCACAGCCGTCGTCGCTGACGTCGACGGTGATGCCGTCCGAGGACTCATGGATCACCAGGTGCACGGAGCCTGCGTGGGAGTGCTTGGAGGCGTTCGTCAGTGCCTCCTGGACTAGGCGGTAGACGGTGCTCTCGAACCCTGGATCCAGCCGCCCTCCGCGCTCCTCTCTGGTGAGCATCTGGAGGTCGCTGTCGATCTCGTGCTGACCGCGGTCCCGGTAACGATCGACGAGTGATTCCGTGGCGGCGAGCAGACCCAGGTCGTCCAGCGCCGGTGGGCGCAGGTCGCTGATGATCGCCCTCAGGCCTTCGATCTCGCTGCCGAGTTCGGCGACCGCGTCGCCGACGGCGCTCCTGGTGTGCTGCAGGTCCTCCTCGTCGCTCAGCGTCGCCGCGAGCTGCAGGCGCAGCCCCGCCAGCCGCTGAAGCGTCTCGTCGTGGAGTTCTCGTGCCCACCTGCCGCGCTCCGCCTCCGTCGCCGCGAGAGCCCCGCGCAGGCGGTCGCTCTCGACGCTCTGGGCGAGCGTGACGGCGTTCGCCGCGCTCGCGGCGAACGTCAGCAGGAGCTGTTCATCTTCCTCTCGCAGCCCATCCGTGTCACCGGTGCTGTCGAAGGCGATGAGGACCCCGACTGCGTGTCCGCGCGAGACCATCGGGACGAGCAGCGCGGACTGCGCACCCGCAGACCCTGGGCCCACCGACGCGATACCCGGCAGCGGGCTTCGCTGTGTCAGCCGCATCGGCAGACGGGTTGAGACCACCTGGCCGGGCACGCAGCCGGCGAGCTCTTTGCGAGTTCCGAGCAGGCCCTCGTCGATGTCTCCCGCGCACGCGTACGCCACGAGTTCGTCCCCGTCGCGCAGCCAGATCAGGGAGCTTCGCGCCTCCACCAGCGCCCTGCCGCGCTTGGCGACGAGCTCCAGCACGCGGCCGAGGTCGACATCTGTCCCGATCGCGACAGCCACATCGCGGGTCATCTCAAGGCCGCGGGTGGTGCGCTCCGCTTCGCGGCGCCTGGCCTCGCTGAACTCGTACATCATCGCGTTGTCGATCGCGATCGCCGCCCAGCCCGCAAGCAGCACGGTCGCTTCCTCGTCGCGCTCGGTGAAGTCGCCGCCCGCCTTCTCCGTCAGATACAGGTTCCCCCAGACGTGGCCGCGGATCACGATCGGGACGCCGAGGAAGCTACGCATCACCGGGTGGCCCGCCGGGAACCCGTAGCTCTCGGAATGGCCGCTCACGTCGGACAGGCGCAGCGTCTGAGGATGATCGATCAGCACGCCGAGGACTCCGCGCCCCCGCGGCAGGTCCCCGATCTGGGCGCGTTCGCGATCGTCCAGCCCCGAAGTGAGGAAGCTCTCCAGCCCGGTGTGCTCCGCGTTGAGGATGCCGAGCGCGGCGTACCGGGCGCCGGTCATCTGCCGCGCCGTCTCGAGCACCCGCTCGAGGACGACCCCGCGGTCGAGCTCGGACGTGAGGGACCTGCCGACTGCGAGCAGGCGCCGGACCCAGTTCTCCTCACCATCCTGGCGCAGGAGCTGTGGAGGCCGTCCGTTGCGGCGGTCCATGAGAACTCCCCGGGGCTCTTTCCTGAGCGTGCCAGTCAAGAGCTTTGCGCCCCGGGCCACACCCGCTCCTCCAAATAACGTCCACGCCACCGAGCTGGCACGCCGGACGCTGCATCTGACTATAGGGCGGGCGAGAGCATTGTCAAGAACTTGTGCACCCGTTCGACTGTGGGTTTACACTGGACCCCGAGCTGCTCGGCAGACGCCCTCGGGCCATATCTCGGTCCTCCGCGCGGTCCTGCGAGAGACACTACGACGGCGGAAGAAGGTGGCGGACGATGGCAGAGGGTGAGCGGCCCGAGCAGACGGCGGGGACTGACGTGCAGAGCGGGGGCGAGCTGAATGCGGCGATCACGAGCGCGATCGTCGGCATCCACCACAGGTATCTGGGCCGGGGACCGACGAGCGCGTCGACGTTCCATCACGAGAACGTGGTCGTCACGATCATGCACGGCGTCCTGACTCTCGCCGAGGAGACTCTGGCGCAGGGCGCCGGCGAGAAGTCGGTGGCCAGCATGCGCCAGGCCTTCCAGGGGCTCATGGAGGACGAGTTCACGAAGGCGGTCGAGCGCCTCACGGGCCGGCGGGTGCTGGATTTCGTCAGTGGCACCAACGTATGCGCCGGCGTGGCCTGCGAGGTCTTCGTGCTGGACAGCAGGCTCTAGGCGGGCCTGCTCCGCCTCACGCGCCCGCGCTTTGGCCCGGCATCCCGGCCAGATGCTCCCGTGCGCGCTGCCAGCCGCTGAAGAGCGTGCTGATCGTCAGCGCAGACGGCAGCGTGTTATCCCCCTGGGCGGACCTGTAGGCCCTGTAGTCGTGCATCGTCAGAGCAGCGGGCTCCACGGACCAATGGTGGGCGGCGAGGCGGATGGCCCGCAGTGCGTCCTCGCGCGCCTGCTCGGGAGCGAGCTCGGCGGGCTCGGCGCTCGGGTCCGAGAACCAGACCGGCGTCACCTGGGGAGAGGACCCCGACGCGTCCCCCGGATCTGACACGGGGGAGGGGTGGACCCGTATCTCTCGGAGGACGCGCTCATGGGGATCGGTGCGGCCGTGCCCGCCGACTCGGGAGGAGCTCAGGCGTGCAGTGACAAGCTACTTTCCGGCCGATTGGGGTGGATCCGCTGGCGCCCGCAGGCGTCGGGGTGAAACCACTGCCCGTCTCGCGGTAGCGACGGCGGACGCCGGCGCCGGCTCGCTCAGGACTGTGCCGGCGCGGTGTACTGGCGCATGCCCGCCATTATCGCCCGCGTCTCGCTCGAGAGCGTGACGCCGGCGTCGGAGTCGAGCGTCTGGAAGTACAGGCGCTCGCGGCCCGTCGGGTCGATCACATAGATGGCCGAGGTGTGCACGACGTCGCCGTCGTGCAGAACGCAGACGTACACCTGGTAGGCCTTGTAGATGGCTTTCAGCTCGCTGGGGGAGCCGGTCAGGAACCTCCACTCGTGCACCATGCCGTTCTCGGCCGAGAAGCGGTAGACGTCGGATGTGCGGGTTGCGGTCGGGTTGGCGTTTATCGCCACGAGGTCGACGTTGGCCGCGGCGGCGGGACCGATCCGGTGGAGAGCGTTGCGCAGGATCGCAGCGGTGAGGGGGCACACGGTGGTGCAGCGCGTGTCGATGAACGCCATCACCACCTCGTGGCCGTGCAGGGACGAGAGGGAGACCGCGTGCCCGAACTGGTCGGTGAGCGTGAACCCGGGGGCGGGCTTTCCGTCGATCGGGAACCCTCCGCCCGCTTCCACCCCGGCGGGCCCGGAGGAGGCGAGCACGTTCTGGGTGGATGCCGAACTCGCGTGCCGGACGATGAGGGCGACGCACGCCAACGCCAGGATCAGTGCGGGCAGCACGAGCATCAGTGTGCGGCCGCGGCGCCGTCCAGGTGCGCGGGGCTCCTCGGGGGTGCCGGACGGCCCGCTCATGTCAGTTCCAGCCGGTTCGGGGGAGCTGCCGCGGCCAGAGCGACCTCCTGAGAGGTCGCGGGCCCGTCCGCGGCGATCACCGCGAGCTCCGCGGCACGCTGTTCCTCCTTCTCAAAGCCACCCATCCAGCGGGTGGCGAGGATCGCTATCGCGATCGCGAACGGCAGATCTCCGGCGCTCCACATGATGCCCGCGGCGATCTGCTGGTCGAACATCGCCGAGACTCCGCCGGGCCGATGCGCGAGCTGCGCGTAGAACGGGTAGAGGGCGGACCGCGAGAACGCGAGCACCATCGACAGGGCGATGTTCGGGAGCATCGCTGCTCCCAGCAGCACGATGCGGCCAGGGTAGGACAGTGTCGGGCGCAGCGGCGGGGAGTCGATCACCTGAGCCCAGAGGAGGATCCCGAAGCCGATGAACGAGAGATGCTCGAGCGCATGCACGTCGGTGTTACGCAGGGCGGCGTCGTAGACCGCCGGAATGTGCCACGCGAGCAGGTTGACGCTGTACAGGATCAGCGTGCTCACGGGCCGGAAGATCTGGTGGCAGAGCCACCTCAGCGGCGTAAGCGTCGGGGACTTCGCGAAGCCGCGGGCGAGCGAGCGCCGCAGGCCGAGCGGCAGAGGCCGCCAGAGCGACATCCAGGGGGCTCCCAGCACGATCAGCGGCGCGGCGACCGAGAGGAGCAGGACGTGCTGGACCATGTGCGCCCAGAGCAGTTGCTTGGACAGCGTCTCTATCGGCGGGACAATGGAGATCACGATCGCCAGGAGCCCGCCATAGAAGGCCATCGCACGCCTCCGTGCCAGCCTGTCGCGGGGTCTTCCCATGCGGCGAACCGCGATGCGCTCACCCAACAGGTGCAGCCAGAAGGCCGCCCACGTGAGTCCGAGTGGCAGGGAGTCCGCCACGGTCGACTCAGCCCCGCGCAGTCAGCCGTTCGCGCGGCGGGCGAACGGTGCGCCTCGATCGCTGCAGGCCGTTCTGCTCGCGGGCGCTCACTTGATGAAGGCTGTCGCGAGCGTGGTGAGCACGGCCGCGGCGGCAACCCACCAGAACCAGTAGCCGGCTGCTTTGAGGACGTATCCGCGTCCCTGCAGGCGCCCGCTGAACAGACGCCCGATGACCAGGCCGCCGACGATGAGAGCGATCAGTAGGTGAATGCCGTGGTAGAAGACGAACAGCTCGATGCCGCTCGCGTAGGCGTGGAAGGGAACCGCGAAGTTCAGTCCCGCGAAGAGCACCAGGTCGCCGACCAGGGCCGCGAGCGTGATGACCCAGGCCAGGACGGCGCCGCTGCGAACGCGGGTGCTGTCGCCGCTGTCGAGTCCGCCGCGTCCCCAGCTCCACGTGAGCGCCGCCACGATCGCCGCTGCGGCGAGCACGGCGCTGGCGAGCACCGACGGGACCGCCTCAACCGAAGGGCGGAACTGTCCCTGCGTGTCGAGTCCGCGCAGGTAGAGGAACGCGAGGAAGGTCGCGATCACGAACATCACATCCGAGAGGATGATCAGGAGCGTGCCGAGCCGGACCTGTTCGGGACGGTCGTGGACCTGGAGCGTGCCCGCCCCGGCCATCGCGGCGTCATCCGAGGCGCCCGCGAGCACGGGGCGTCCCATCGTCCGCGGGCCGCCGCTACCGAAGTCGTACGGCCCGGCCATCACCACGACGGGCTGGGGGAAGTTGACGAGCGGAACGGGGCTGGGGAGCGTCCACTCGAGCGTGCGCCCTCCCCACTGGTTGACCTCGGCGCGCTTGCCGGCGATCCAGGAGAACAGGATGTTGTAGGCGAAGACCGCCACCGACGCGACGATGAGGATCGCGAACAGGCTCGAGATGAGGTTTGCGGTCGCGACGTTCGGCGATATGTACGCCTGCCAGCGGGGCTCGCCACGGATCCCGGCGAGGAACAGTGGGATGAACACGCCGAGGAATCCGATCTCGAACAGCCAGAAGTGGAGCTTTGACAGCGTGCGGTCGAGCTGGCGGCCGGTCATCTTCGGGAACCAGTAGTAGAAGGCTGCCAGGAAGCCGAACACGGTGCCTCCGACGAGCGTGAAGTGGAAGTGCGCGACAGTGAACATGTTGCTGTGGAAGATCGCGTCCGTCGGCACGTCTGCGAGGTACAGGCCGGTGACGCCGCCGATCAGGAAGTTCACGATGAACGCGAGCGCGAACAGCATCGGCGCGTCGAGACGTATTCGCCCTCGCCACAGCGTGCCGATCAGCGCGAAGAAGATCAGTCCGGTGGGGATCGAGATCGCCTCGGTGCTCATCATCGTCGGCAGGTCGAGTGGCAGGTTCGCGCCCGACCAGTAGAGGTGGTGCATCCAGACCGCCATGCTCAGCGCCACGATCCCGATCTCGCCGCCCACGACCAGCTTGTAGCCGAACAGGGGCTTGCGCGAGAAGACGGGGATGATGTCGCACACGGCACCGAGCGCGGGGAGCAGGATGACGTACACCTCAGGGTGGCCCATGAACCAGAACAGCTCCTCGTACAGCCAGTTGTTCCCGCCCAGCGACGCGAGGTAGAAGGAGGTGCCGACCGTGCGGTCGAGCAGCGTCAGTGTGACCGCGGCAAGGAACGCGGGGAACACGATGAGACCGAGCAGCGTGGAGAGCGTGATGCCCCACACCGACGTCGGGAGCCGTCCCCAGGTCATCCCGGGCGCTCTCATGGTGACGACGGTCGTGACCATGTTCATCCCGCCCAGGGCGATCGAGATCGCGAATATGAAGATCGTCATGCAATATGCATCCATCCCGATCGCCGCCTGGTCGGCGAGGGGCGCGTAGCCGGTCCAGCCGGTCGGGAAGCCGCCGAGCACGATCGCGCTCAGCAGGATCGGGACAGCGGTGAACAGGGTCCAGTAGCTCAGCGCGTTGAGGCGCGGGAACGCCATGTCGTTCGCCCCGATCATGATCGGCACCATGTAGTTGCCGATCACGGCGCTGAGCATGATGATGGTCGTGGCGACCATGATCAGCCCGTGCATCCCGACGATCGTGTTGTAGGTCGACGGCGTGAAGACTTTCGGCCCGGAGCGGGCCTGCTCGAGCCTGATCATCCACGAGGCGACTCCGCCAACGAGGAACAGCACGAGGACCGTGACGAGGTACTGGATCCCGACGACCTTGTGGTCGGTGCAGAAGCGGAAGTAGCGCCAGACACCCTCGCCCTTGCCCGCGAGCTCGAGCTCCTCCTCGTGTGTCGTGTCGGGTCGCCCGAGACCCCATTTCACCGGGAAGTTGGCGGCGCCGACACCGATCAGGAAGAAGATGAACCACGCGAGGTAGGCGCTGACCATCGTGTCGTCCGCCTGGCGTTCGCCGCTGATCAGGCTGTGCACGACGACCCCGACGACGATCGCCGCCACGAGACCGAGCACGAGGCCGGAAAGGATGCTCGGAACCAGCACGCGGCGCCTGGGCGCGGGCGTGCTCGCTGCGGGCTGTGTTGCTGCGGCTGCGGTGCTCATCAGGAGATTTCTTCCAGTTCGTCGCCGGCGGGCTGCGCCTTCTGGGTCGCGCCTGCGGGGGTGGACAGGATGTTCGAGTTGCCGCCGTTGGCCTTCACCCAGGCAGCGAACGCGGCCGGGGGAACCACCTTGACCTGCGACCACATGTACGTGTGGTAGAGGCCGCAGAGCTCGAGGCAACGCGCTTCGAAGTTCCCGAGTTTGTTGGGCGTCACCACGGGCGTGGCGACCCACTCACCCGGGTTTGCGTCCATCGCGATGCCGAGGGCGGCGACGCCGAACCCGTGGAGGACGTCGGCGGAGGTGACGCGGAACTGAACGGGCCTTCCGAGCGGGAGCTCAAGGACGTGGCTCTGGACCCCGAGTTTGGGGTATGCGTATGTCCAGGTCCACTCCTGCCCGGTGACGTTGACCACCAGCGCGTTCGCCGATGGCTTCGTCGTCTCCTTGTAGAAGCCGAACATTCCCCACCCGACGGTGAAGAACGCGAGCACCGTCGTGACCACGAGCCACGCGATCTGCAGCCTCGGCTTGGCCTGCAGCGGCGGGCCGTCCTCGAGCTCCTCGACGTTCTCATCTTGCGGGGCCTTCTCGCGGAACGTGAAGACGCTGTAGAAGACGAAGACCCACACGAACAGGGCGACAGGAACGGCTATCGCGGTGAACACCAGGTCCGTCAGGCTCGCGAAACCGGCTGCGGAGCTCGCCGGCTTCTTCTCGACGAGCGGAACGACGATGAACGTCAGGATCACGAAGACCACCGAAAGCGCCGCCCAGATCGTCAGGACCCGCTTGATGTGCGACCTGCCGTCCCCGGGAGCCTCGGCGGGGCTCGGTGTTGCCTCGACAGCCACCCCTCAGCCCACCGTGACCGTGCCGGCCATGTATCCCGTGGTCGCCATCGGGCCTCCGAAGCCTTCCTGCCCGCCTATGCCTTCGCCGGCCAAGCCGGAGCCGCATGGCACGTAGCAGTGCCATACGTATTTGCCCGGGGCGCCCGTTTTGAATTTGAAGACGATCACGTTGGGCGCCGGGTATTCGTGTCCGGCGATGTGTTCGGTGTTCGGCGCCTTTTCGGAGACACCCGGAAGGGGGACGTTCACGAAGAGCTGTGTCTCCTTCGTGTCGGGCGGCGTCTGGATCGTGAAGGTGTGGCCGATTTCTTCAGGGTTTACTTCGGTCACTGGTTTGCCGTTGACCAGCATGAGGTTCCCGACGGTGCCTTTGACGTGTGCGAAGAACGGGTTGTGCACGGTGCCGCCGGTGTCGTACTGCCTGATCGTCACCGTGATCGTGCTGTACGCGGGCACCTTGATCGTCGTGCTCGGACAGTAGGTCACCCATTCGGGGTGAGCGCCGCCACCTGGGCCGCCATTGCTGCCGTGGCACGCATAGCTGTCGGGGAAGGTCGCGAGCGAGATGCTCGGCCCGGTGGTCGCGGCGACCGCGGCCGGTTCGTAGCCGAGCCCTTTGACCGAGCGGGTTCCAAGCACCAGCGCGACGAACACGACGAGCAGGACCACGAGGGTCACGAGAACGCCGAGCACGTGGCGTCCGCCCCCGGATTTCATCGTGATCCCACGGTGCGCGCGATCCGGGCCGTCACGATCCGGCAGCGTGTTGAGGGAGCCTGCGCGAAGCGAACATCGGCGGCGACCGGCGTGTGCGCGGTCGGCGTCTTGGAGGGGGCGCTCATGTCGGCGGGACGCTAAGTCCGAGGGCCCCCACCGGGCATCCGTAGTGCTCCCTCGTGCAAGCGCGGTTTGTTTAGCTCCGTCCTGCGGGCGACTACGCAGCGGGGTTCCACCGATACCGGTATGGGGATCGGTCGGGGCGTGATCGTCTCGGGCGGCTCAGCGACTGGGCCGATCCGCGCCGTGGCAGTTCTTCCACTTCCGCCCGCTGGCACAGGTGCACGGATCGTTGCGCCCGCGCCGTGCGTCCCCGATGGCGTAGCGCTGCGCGATCTGGGCTGGGGGTAGCCCGCGGGCCAGCAGATCGCCCATGATCCGCATCGGCTCGTCTACGTGGCGGAAGAACTCCCGGTAGCCGGTGCACAGGTAGTTGAGGCCGGTTTCGCCGTCGTGCGTTTCGATGAAGCGGTCCTTCGGGCACCCGCCGTGGCACGCGAAGCGCACCTCGCATCCGCGGCACTGACCGGGCAGCGTCGTGCTCTTCGAGGCCCCGAACGACCGCTGGCGAGGCGAGTCGACGAGCCTCGCCATCGGGCTCTCGGCGATGTTCCCCAGCAGGTAGC
>Ga0182013_10001766_pt1 | contig 29144 bp, 21 predicted proteins | sample 612S2MmetaG_FD_120487 | JGI IMG/M metagenome (GOLD analysis project Ga0182013, IMG submission 120487) | Permafrost microbial communities from Stordalen Mire, Sweden - 612S2M metaG | ecosystem: Environmental > Terrestrial > Soil > Wetlands > Permafrost | place: Sweden: Stordalen | collected... | reverse complement strand
TACTGGGCGATCCCTGCGGATGAAGAAACGGCCATCAACGGCAAATGGATCAAGGCGCCGGGCCTCGAGTTGTTCCGCGCGTTGGAAACCGCGCTGGGCCCTCTGCCGCTGGTAGCCGAGGATCTGGGCCTGATTACAGCCGAGGTTGATGCGCTGCGCCTGGAGTTGGGGCTGCCGGGGATGAAAGTAATACAGTTTGGATTCAGCGACAAGAGCGCGCACATGCACCTGCCTCAGCAGTACACGCCCGGCACCGTGGCCTACACGGGAACCCACGACAACGACACAACGCAGGGCTGGTGGAACACCGCCGACGCTGCCACGCGAAGCGCCATTGAGGCATTCGTGGGTCCCGTTGGCGGAAGACCGGTCTGGCCGCTGATTCGCGCCACCGCTGCGAGTGTAGCCGAGGTCGCTGTAGTTCCTGCGCAGGATATCTTGGAACTCGGCTCGGAGGCGCGCATGAATACACCGGCGGTGGGAGCGGGCAACTGGGGCTGGCGCGCGCCGGAGGGAAGCTGGAAGCCGGTGCTTGCCTCGCGGCTGGCGGCGCTTGTGGATGTGACGGACCGGGAGAACGATCCACTGGGAGAGCCTGAAACCGTGCGAGAATAGAGGCATGAAGCGCACATTCGCCGCGACTGTTTGGAAGGAAGAGAATTGGTACGTCGCTCAGTGCCTTGAATTGGACGTTGCCAGCCAGGGCGGGACGGAAGAGGAAGCACTCGATAATCTCCGCGAAGCGCTCGATCTTTACTTTGAGCCTCCTCAGGCTACGCGGCCACCAAAGGTCCGCCTGATCGAGGTCGAAGTTGGGTCGGCTTAGCCCGCAGCCTTTCCGAGAGGTTAAGCGCAGGCTTGAGGCTGCTGGATTCGCGGAAGCCTCCCAGAAGGGCAGCCACATCAAGTTCGTCAGGCGTGACGGATCGATCGTCAATACTGCAATCGTCCCCAGAAAACACGAGATTGCTGTTGGAACCTTGCGCAGCATTCTCAATCAGGCTCATATCGATCCAGATGTTTGGGAAAATCTTTAGATCAGCCGCTGAATGGCACAGATTCTGTGCTTACCGCCGCCTTGTAAGCCGGCATCCATTCGGGAAACGCGAAGACCTCCATCATCTTCGACATCAACGCTTCGGCCTCAGCCTCGGTGAGCCTTGAGCCGATTGTCCATGTCCCGGAAGTGCTGTCGATCTCCACTTGGGTTTGCTCAGGGTGTTCTTTCCCCGTCAAGGAGACGCGCGGATTTGAACGCAGGTTCCAAACGGTGTAGGTCAACTGTGTGCGACCCTCCGCACAGGGATGGGAGGTCGTCACTGTGAGGGCGCCAGAGGTCAGGATCACAAGCCTCTTTCGCCCCACGAGCTCCGTGACGAGGGGTATGGCCAGAAACAACGCAACCGCGCCAACCATCTCCAAGAACCAGCTTCGTGCCGGATCGTCGAATCCTCCAAAAAGACCGTAAACAACGAACGGAGTCCCTGACACAATGACAATTGCCACGATATCCGCGAAGGAAGCCGGTTCAGGCATCTCCACACGAATCCCATCCTCCCTCCGTTCCCACTTCAGTCTTCCGACCAGCGTATCGAGCATCGTGCGCTCCTGGCTACGATGCTAGCGCAAGTTATGGCCGATGAATGTAACTCCGATGGGGAATGAAGTTACGCGAAGGTTGAGTGCGGGATTTAAAACCAGCTCCTCGGGAATTCATAAACCTGCAGCATCTTGTCGATCAGCGCGCGGGCTTCATCCTTTGAAACTCCCTTGGCAAAGCTCTGCGGCCGGTCATTCACAAGGAACTGAATCCTGCTTGAGTTTGGATTCAGAACCGAGCGCTGCGTAACAAATCGAGAGGGCGGGATAAACTTCATGCGGTTTATCTGATTGGTTTGCAGTGTGCGTGTGCTGAGATTGACGCCGAAAACGCGGGTCTGGATTTTTACTTCGGGTGGATTCAAAGTTACAACCGTTTCGCCTGTCGAGGTCCACGCCAGCCAGCAGACGAAGTAGATGAATCCAACTGAGTAAATGCCTATGGCGATCGTTTGCAGGGTGAAGTTGATATCTTCCGGGTGGGGCCCTGCCAGCAGCTTCCAGTAGCGGATGGTCGCAACGACCAGCCAAATCGCAACCAGCGGTCCATACACGGCCGCAAACGGACCGCGGCGCACCGGGATTCCAATGTGAATTCCCTGGTCTGTCTTTTCCCACATCACTCTGCCTTCCAGCTTCTCGTACATTTGGCCGTCTCCTTGCCTTGAGATAGTAGCGCGCTCTACACTGAGGCGGCCAGTCGCGAAGCAGAACGCGCCCCATTTCCGCCAAGAGAGCACGTCTGTTCTGGCTCCAGGTTGAATTCTTCATGCCGCGTCACGACCGCATCAACGCCCTTTTTCCGTCTGTTCTTCCAGTTCTGTGCATGGCGCTGCCGGCGCTGCTTCTGGCGGCGAACAGCCTGCGCGCACAGAACCCGGCAAAGAGCGCCAGCGACAGCATCTTTCGCAATACCGACCCATCGGTGGCCTACGTGGGTTCGAAAAGCTGCGGAGAATCCGGCTGCCACGCCGAGATCAATCGCGATTACATGCCCTCGCCGCACGGCCAATCGATGGCCCCCGCGAACATCCCCAGCGACCTGGCGCGCGTGCCCAAACCGGTCACTGTTTTCAACCCAAAAAACAATCGCCACTACACCGTCTACCAGAAAGACGGCGATCTCTACCAGAGCGCCTACGAAGAGGACAAGAAGGGCAGCAAGACCTACGAGGTTGCCCACAAGATCGACTACGTGACGGGCGGAGAAAGTGTCGGGTACAGCTATCTTTTTCAGGTAGGTCCGTGGATCTTCCAGGCCCCGCTCAGTTACTATGCGCACTCGAAGACCTGGGAGCTCTCGCCCGGCTACGTGGCCGACGATGTTGGTTTTACGCGGGTCATGACGACCGGCTGCCTGCTATGCCACAACGGCCAGCCTGACCCTGTGGCCAAACGCGACGGCAAGTTCAAGGATCCGCCCTTCCGATTCGGCGAACTGGGAGTGAGCTGCGAGAGCTGCCACGGCCCGGGCGCTTTACACGTGAAGGAAATGCAGGCGAAGAAAGGCCGTGTGCTCGCGGCCAACGAAGTAGATACGACCATCGTGAATCCCGCCAAGCTCTCGCCGCGCCTGGCCGACGACCTTTGCCAAGAATGCCACCAGGCAGGCGACGCGCAGGTGATTTATCCCGGCAAGAGCGAGTTGGACTATCGTCCTGGAACTCCGCTCGCCGATACGATCGCAATCGTGAAACGGCCCATCAAGCCGGAGCAGCGCGAGGAAGCCAATCGCCTTGAGACCAATCCGCCCATTCGCGGCAGCCTGGAACAACCTCTCTGGTGGAAGAACTCAACGCTGGAACTAAGCAAGTGTTACCAGGCCAGTCATGGAAAGCTGACCTGTTCGACCTGCCACTCCATTCATCGTGAGGCAACGCCGGGAAACGAGAAGGCGGCCTACCGCGCCGCGTGCCTGACTTGCCATACCGTGAAGAGCTGCACGCTGAAGCCCGACGACAGCAAGCGCATCGCAGCGGCCGACTATTGCGTGGAATGCCACATGGAGAAGCGTCCGGTGGCGGGCATTGCGCACTCGAATGACACCAAGCATCGCATCGTGCGCTACCCCGGCCAGCCGCTCCCCGAGGTCGCGTTTGAGCAACCGCAGCCTGACCTGCCCGGCCTGTTGTGGATGAACCGGCCGGCTGGCGAACCCGATGCGCGCCTGCCCGAATTGGCGCAGTTGGAGGCCTATTTCACCGCGGCGCGCAAGGATCCGAGCCTGTGGCCTCTGTGGTTCCGCAAGCTCAATGAGCTGAGCAAGTCGACCCCCGGCAACCCCACCGTGCTGGCGTCACTGGGCGCTGTTGCAATGGCCCAGACCAAAGACAACGCCACGGCGGCGAAGGATTTCGCGCTGGCCATCGGGAATGGGTCGGAAGAGCCGATCGCATTTCTGAATCTGGCCACTGCGCTTGAGAACCTTGGCCGTGGGCAGGAGGCCGAGGGAGTGCTCGAGAAAGGGCTGGCCGGGTATCCCTATTCGGGCCAGCTGACGGCAAGGTTGGCGCAGCAATACGCGGTGGATGGGCAGGCCGCGAAGGCGCGCAAGCTGATTGGCCAGTACCGGGCGTTGTTTCCTGAGGACCTCGGAGTGCGCGATGTAGAGCACCGTTTGGATGACATGGGGCGTGCGGACACGTTGACGGGGCCAGGGCGTTCGACGCAAGCTCCGCTGCCCAGGTAGGTTGGACTGCCGTGCCGCTTTGTTCTCTATCCAAATGTTGTTATCCTTGCCGCACATGGAAAATGCTGCGATTCAAACGCATGGACTCACGCGGCGCTTCGGCGCATTGACCGCGGTTGAGGATGTCACGCTGAGCGTGGCGTCTGGACAGTTCTTCGGCTTTCTGGGGCCGAACGGAGCGGGCAAGTCAACCACCATCAAAATGCTCACCGGACTGCTGGAACCAAGCGCAGGCACGGTCGAGATTCTGGGCCGTCCCTTCGGAGCCTCCGCACTCGATTTGAAACGCCAGATCGGCGTGGTTCCGGAGGGCATGGCTCTGATGGGGCGACTCACCGCGACCGAATATCTGCATTTTGTTGGTCGCATGTATGGCCTTGACCGCCAGACCACGAATCAGCGGACACAGGAACTGCTTGAGTTCATGCAACTGGCCAATGAGACCAAAAAGCTGGTGACGGACTTCTCGCATGGAATGCAGAAGAAGCTGGCGCTGGCCGCGGCGGTGATTCATGGGCCGAAGGTACTGTTTCTCGATGAGCCGTTCGAGGGCGTCGACGCGATTGCGGCGGGCATGCTGAAGACCATGTTGACGGGCATGATCAATCGCGGCGCCACCATCTTCCTCACCACGCACGTGCTGGAAATCGTGGAACGCCTATGCAGTCACGTGGCCATCATCAGCCAGGGGCGACTGGTAGCCAACGGTTCGCTTGAGGAACTGCGCGCCGGTGTGGCTTCCACTCTCCCTGGCGCCGAGCGGGAGCAGCGGCTCACACTCGAAGAGATATTCCTGGCCATCGTTGGGGCAGGCGGGCAGCAGGAGCAGGCGCAGGAGCTGACATGGCTGACCTAGTGGGCGCTGGCTCTGGCGGGACGGGCCAGCCGGCGGCCATTGACATCGGTGGCATGTTCGGGCCATTGGCGCGGGCACAGTACGGAGCCATGTTCAGGCTGCGTTGGGAGATGTTTCGCAGCGGACTGCGCTCCATTCACGGCATTCTCGATCTGGGCGCGACCGGCATCGCGTGGATGATTTACGCCTTCCTGGGGGTGCTCCTTGGCACGGGCATGGGGATCGCCACCTACTACCTTGTCTCCGAAGCCGAGTGGCGATTTCTACCAATTCTCTTCTGGGTCCTTTGCTTCCTGTGGCAGATGATCCCTGTAATGCTGGCCTCTTATCAGGAACAATTCGACCTCGGGATTCTGTTGCGCTTTCCGGTGCGATTCGGGTCGTATTATCTGCTTTACCTGGTCTTCGGGCTGCTCGATGTTTCGACAATTTTGGGTGCGGTAAGCTGCCTCGGCATGTGGATTGGTGTCGCAGTTGCGCGGCCCGAACTGCTGCCGTGGACCACATTCGCGCTGGCGGCGTTTGCGGCATTCAACGTCTTGCTGGTGCGGGCCATTTTTGCCTGGATTGAGCGCTGGCTGCGGCAGCGCAAGACGCGCGAGATTCTGGGCGCGGTGTTCATGGTGGCGCTGTTGAGCCTGCAACTGATGAATCCGGCGATTTACCGGAAGAGGCACTCGGGCCGCAGCCACTCGCAGCAACAGGCGGAGCAGCTTCAAGCGGCAAAGGAGCGGTATAAGCCGTATTTGCAACAGGCCAACGCCGTGCAGAAATGGCTTCCGCCGGGCCTGGCCGCACAGGCGCTGCGCGAATCCGTTGAGCAGAATCCGGCAGCAGGGATGGGCTTGCTGGGCGTTTTAGGGCTCTATGGTGCGCTGGCTGGCGGCATCCTCGCGGTTCGCCTCAAGTCCGAGTACCGTGGCGAAAGCCTGAGTGCAGCTCCCGGCCGCGCCAAGTCAGCGATGGGCAGCAGCAAGGCCTCCGCGGGTCTGAGCGCCTCGGGCAGGGAAAGTCTCGACCGCGGGGGCGCGCGGATGCTGGGTGGCTCCGGGCCCATAGCCGCCGTGATCGAGAAGGATGTACGGGCGCTGATGCGGACCTTGCCGTTGCTCTATGCCATTGGCGCGCCGCTGCTGCTGGTGCTGGTTTTTTCAACCGTCTTCCTCAAAAACGGTGCTGTGCAGGGTCCGGTATTCCCGCTGGCGCTCCCGATTTGCATGGTGTACGCCCAACTCGGATTCACGCAGGTATTCTTCAACAATCTGGGCACCGAGGGAGCGGGGATTCAGGTGTATTTTCTTTCACCAACACCCATCCGGACGGTCCTGTTGGCCAAGAACCTGCTGCACGCCCTTCTGTTTGCGGTGGTGGCCGTTGTGGCCGCTGTGCTCGCCGCCTTCCGGCTTGGGATTCCGGACCCTGCAGTGGTAGCGGCAACGGGAGCGTGGCTGGTGTTTTCATTGCCGTGCAATCTGGCCGCGGGTAACATTTTTTCCATCAAGATGCCTTACCGCGTGAATCCAGGCCGGATTTCCCGCCAGCGCGGTTCGCAGGCCAATGCACTTCTCAGCCTGCTGGTTCAACTGGGAGTTTTGGCCGTCGGCGCATCGGTCTTCGCGCTGTGCTGGTTTCTTGAGAGGATGTGGCTGGCGGTTCCGATCTTTCTTCTTCTTGCTGTGGGCGCCGTGTTTGTGTGGAGGCGGGTGCTGGACAACTCCGATGCATTGGCTAACGAGCGCAGGGACGAGCTGATGGCGGCCTTGATGAAAGAAAGCTGACAGCCGACAGGTGTCTATCGCCCCCGACAACGAATCGTTAATCCGATGGTTTTGACAGGGCATGGCGGGGTACCCTCTGGGTCCTGTGCCGCAAAAAGCTGAAAATGATCATGGGCTTCAGCCCCTGAGATCCTGTCCGGAAACTATGTGCCCTTCATGTACTGGATTCATCCCGTACATGAAGTGCGAGTCTTGGCCTCGGCCTTACATGCTGCGGAAGAACTCAACGGATGAGGCAAGAAGTGTCGCGGCGAAGTTCAGCAACGCGGAAATAGGACACTACCGCAGCTTCTAGGATTGGAAGAAAAGTGGAGTAAGATTCAAGTGTTGAAGTGGCAGCGCACGAATTATCGTCTGTAGTAATCACTATTGGCTGGAGATTGAATCACAGTGGTTCGCTGCGCATCCCTTTGGGCGCCGCGGAGCGTGGCCTCGGGGAATGCTATCCTGCAGCGCGATCCGAGCTTGCCTGGCTCATCATGAGGTGAGAATGAATCCACAAAATAGGCGCGACTTTCTCAAGCTGTGCGTTGCGTCTGTACCAGCGCTGGCCCTGGCGCATGGTGTCGATGCAGGCGCTTCAACGAGCCTGCCGGCCCACCGCAAGCCAGGCGAGCTGGAGCGGTATATCGATCCACTGCCTGTTCCAAAAAGACTGATACCTCAAAGCACAGGCAAGGACGCGGTCCAATATCGCGTTAGCATGTTGGAATTCACACAACAGATGCATTCGCAGCTTCCTCCCACGAAGCTGTGGGGATATGAGGGACAGTATCCCGGTCCAACTTTCGAAGCTCTGCGGGGGACACCGATTGTAGTTCAGTGGGAGAATCATTTACCCTCACGGCATATTTTTGACATCGACCCCCGCATCCATGGCGCAATGTCGCCGGCTCCCGCAGTCAGAACGGTTCCGCATCTTCACGGTTCGCGCAGTGCATCCGACAGCGATGGGCTGCCTGAGAGGTGGTTTGCGACCGGAAATTCGGCGGTCTATCGTTATCCGAATAGTCAGGCGGCCGCGACACTCTGGTATCACGATCATGCTGTAGGCATTACACGCTTGAACGTATACGCGGGCTTGTCAGGATTCTTTCTCCTGCGCGACGAAGCTGAGCGCAGCATGGGCCTGCCTTCAGGCGACTACGAGATTCCACTTTTATTGCAGGATCGCACGCTGGACGACCAGGGACAGCTCGTTTACTCTCCCACGTTCGACGATGGCCAGAAGCCTCCTCCAGGTCTTTGGGCCCCTGAGTTATTCGGCGACCTTCCAGTAGTCAACGGCGCCATCTACCCTTATCTCGCAGTCGAACCGCGCCGCTATCGTTTGCGCTTGCTGAACGGCGCAAACTCCCGGTACTTCAATCTTTTTTTCAATCTTGCCAAGAGTCCAACGGACATCCCATCGCTTGTATCCTTTCACCAGATCGGAACCGACGGCGGTTTTCTCGCAAACCCCGTTCCGTTGAACAAGCTCTTGCTCGCACCCGCCGAGCGCGCCGACTTGATCGTCGATTTCTCCGGCCTTGAAGGCAAGATCGTCACCTTGTCTAACAACGCCCCAGCTCCATTTCCGGGATGGGACATGCTCAAGCCGCACCATCTGGCATTGTATGAGTTGATGCAGTTCCGGGTGACGCTACCGATCTCCGGCAAGGGAAAATCTTTTAACCTGCCACCGGCGATCCCCCTCGCCAGGCTGGATGAGAGTAAATCTATCGCTACAAGGGATTTCGTGCTGGCAGAGGGATTGGATCGACAAGGACGGTCAGTGGGAACACAAATCAATGGCAAGGGATACGACGCCCCAGTCACGGAAGTTGTGAAAATGGGCTCCATTGAGAAGTGGCGATTTATCAACAATACCGAAGATGCACATCCGATGCACTTGCACCTGGTGCAATTTCAGATCCTGCAACGCCAGGGATTCAACCACATGTCTCTTCGAAACGGTACCCTGGAACTTGTGGGAATACCACGCCTGCCAGCGGCAAACGAGGCCGGATGGAAGGATACGGCGACCGTCAACCCACGAGAAGTGCTTACGATCATAGCTAGATTCGAAGGCTATACTGGCCGCTATGTGTTTCATTGCCACATGCTGGAACATGAAGATAACGATATGATGCGGCCATTTGAGGTAGTGGCCGCTGATTTGAATTCGCCTCAGCGATAGTGGACGTACGGTGGGGTGGCATTTAGCCGCTGAGGGAGTTTTTCAAGCAGATTGCAATCCTTCAGCGGCTAGAGCCGGAGACCAAATTCGGCCTTAACGTGCGAACTGAAGCCTGTACGCTTAAACGGCTAGGTCTCTGACCGCTTGTTGTTGTACTAAAACTGGGCGCCCCACCCTCGCCGCGTGTCTGTTTTTGCGGCGAGGGTGGGATGCCATTACAGGAACTTTGAAAATGCTCTAATTCAATTTGGTTGGGTCACAGTTCCCCGGGGGCGCAAGGGGCGTGGGCGGCGGCGTGGACGTCGCGGTCGGTGGAACTGCCCACGGAATGCCTGTAAAGTCAAAAAACTCCAGCAGATTTGGCTGGGCCGCGTCGCGGGCAGTCAGGTACTTGTGGTTGCCGATAAATCGGTCTTCGACGAACTTGAGCACCGCCGTGTGGTCCATCGGCGTGTGAGAAACATAATGCCTCTTGGTGAAAGGCGAGATGATCGTATTCGGCAGGCGGAAGCCAAGCTGTGCTCCAAATCCTAGGGCAGCGGCGGCATCACCAGAATTAGCACCTGGATCATCCGAAGCCAGATCGCAATGCAGCGTCGGCGTCCCGGGTTTCGTTGGCACACAGGGGTTGAAACCATCGGGATTTACGGCAATCGACAAGATATCCGGGATGGTTCCCAAAGAGGGATCCGTAAAGTCGTTGGAGTGGCCGGGGACCGGTGGAACATGGTCGTATGGCCCTCCACCCTCGTCGTAGCTGAAGAAGAATACCGAATCCTTCCAGGAAGAGCTGGCCATGAAGGCGTTCACGACCTTCGCCACTTGCGCCTGCCCTTCCAGAACCGATTGGCCCGACCCCGGATGCTCGTCATTGTTGCCGTAACCGGCCTCAATGAACGCGAAACTGGGAAGCTGACCATTCGTGAGATCGTTGAAGTAGTCCGGTACCAGCGGGGCAACGTGGTTCGGATCGATGCAGAAGGTGTCCCCCGCATCGCCAACTGCGCTGGACCCCACGGTGGGTGCCTTGCAGGCAGGGCCCTTTGGATTGTCGTACAGATACTGATACGAGTATTGCAAATTAGAGAAGTCTGTCGCGGGATACGCTGCGTTCGGGCTGGCCTGGCAGTCATCCTCGTTGAGGCAAAAGCCCTGGCTGACCGTGTAGTAGACCTTCCACGATACACCTGCGTTTTCAAGTTCCTCGAAGATATTCAGTATTTTGAGCTGAGGAAGATTGTCGTCGCCGCCGGGATCCTTGACCAGACCCTGGGTCGTGCCCCCGGTGAAGGTGGCGATGCGATTGTCAATGCTCTTGCTCGCCACCGGCGAGAACCAGCGATCGGATACCGCGAACTGAGAGGCCATGTAGTAGTAGTAATTGAGAAAGCTCTGGTCGTAATACCCCATGGCGAGCTGGCCAGTTATTGTACCTAGGAATTTGCCTGAACAGGTACCTGAGGCGGCACAGCTCTTATCGTAGCCTTCGGCCGTGTGGACGAACCCATCCATATTGATGGAGCGTGTCGTGGTGAAATCGTAGCGATTGACGCTGCCGTAGCTCGCCAGCCAATCCGAACTGTCATCGTCAATGCAAGTGCTGGTGAGTTTGAAGAGTGGGAAGGATGCGCCTTCATCGTCCTCGTTGATGATCGTGGTCAGCTTGTCGTCGATGCCATCCACGTTATAAGTAACGCCGTTGTCGCCGACGTTCCATGCTTGACCATTGGTCGAGTTAGCTTCCCGATACGGATTCAGCATGCCAAGGTAATTGTCGAAAGTATGGTTCTCCTGCAGCATAAAGATGACATGGTCGATGGATTGAACGCCCGCTGCCGATCCTACAGTCACGACTGCTGTCGCGGAAGCGTTGCCGCCAGTGCCAGTCGCGGCTGCTGTGTAAGTCGCCGTCGCGGTCGGGCTTACTACCTGTGTTCCGCCGATCACCGGTAAGGTATAGGTGGTGCCATCGGTTCCAGTCACCGTCACTTGGGTGGCATTCGTCGCAGCCACGGTCAACGTGGATGAATTGCCGGACACAATTGAAGTGGGGTTCGCTGTGATGGTCACCGTCGGTGCGGGCGTCGAAACCGCCGTCACGGTAACGGTTGCGGGCGCCGAAATGCTTCCGCCGGCTCCGGTCGCGGTCGCTGTATAAGTTGTTGTCGTCGTCGGAGTGACTAGCTGAGTTCCGCCGATCAACGGCAGGGTATAGGGGCTGGTACCACCTGTTACCGTCACCTGAGTGGCATTTGTCGCAACCACGGTCAACGTGGATGAGCTCCCCGAAACAATTGAAGTGGGGTTAGCGACGATGGTGACCGTCGGCGCTGGATTCGTTATCGCCGTCACCGTCACGGTCGCAGGCGCTGAGACATTTCCACCCGCCCCAGTTGCGGTCGCTGTGTAAGTGGTGGTCGCGGTTGGGGTCACTACCTGCGTTCCGCCGCTCGCCTGCAGCGTATACGTGGTGCCGTCGGACCCGGCCACAGACACTTGAGTCGCATTCGTTGCAGTTACGGTTAAAGTGGACGAACTTCCGCTTGCAATCGAAGTGGGGTTGGCGACAACGCCCACTGTTGGCGCGGCAATCGTACCAGTGAAGCTCTTACCCCCACATCCGGCAAACAACAGAGACAGCAAGATGCTGGGAATCATCCAGGAAATAGTCCAGTTAAAATGTCTGCAATTGCTTGCCTTGGTCACGGTATGTTCCTTTCCATCTCCCTAAGAGGGCTAGCTCGTCCGCTATTGGAGCTATAGCGGACGCTCCCGGTTTTGAAATTCGAAGCCTCGTTTCATAGGTTGATGTCAGGCATTGGATTCGGCTGATCCATGTCACCATTTGCACGATGCTTTGGGACTTTCGAAGGACTCCATGTGAAGGTATCCGTCCCATTGTCAGCATGGGAATACAATCTTTCCGGATCGCGGCGGAGTTGGTCATCCGTGTCATCTGTCCTCTGAGCCGACAGACCGGATTGCATACTCCAGTCCGGTGAAACCTTGTTGGTACCGAGAGCGCGTATCCAAACACGCAGCCGTCCTGAAGGAGCTGCTGCGGTGCGCATCGCACTTTTGCATTTGTGGAGTTCGAACCAGCGGAGATAGTTTTTGACAACGCTTGTCATCGTCATCTCAACCCCGGCCGCAAAGTTATGCTCCGCCATCTGACGCTGCAGTTCCGGCGAATTGAGAATCGAAATGAATTGTTCAGCCAGGTCGTCCGGATCGCCCTTGGCGTAGAAGCGGACAGCCATGTCTTCGCTCGCGACCATTTCTTTAAAATCGTCGATGTCGGCGCACACAATCGGCACCCCGTACTCACATGCCTGATGCGCCGGCCCGCTCGATCCGGTAGCTGAATCGTACGGCAATACCAGAACCGACGATGTCTGAAAGAGCTCAGGTATGGCTCCTTCCGGGACGTATCCCCTGAACTCGATTGGGAGGCCTCGTGGTTGCGCATCGCGAATGGATTCCCAATATCCGGCCTTGGTATGATGATTGGCGCCGGCAACGATCAACCTGGCGTTTGGAACCTTCTCCAGGACCTTGGGGAAGGCGCTCATCAGCGTCTCCAACCGCTTATAAGTTCCCCAGTGTCCGATCGCCAGGATGCGCAGATCCGGATTCCCACGCTTGCTGAACGCCGGAGGGCTTGGGATTGAAGCGAATGTACCGTGAATACCGAGCAGCACGTTTCGGGCGGAATACTTCGCATTCAAGGTGCTGCGAAAGTGGGGAAGCAGAACAGAGACTGAATTCGCCTTCAGTAATGCTCTCGTTGCGAGATTAGTGCCCAAACGAAACAAATTCTCTCGCCTCACGCCGGCCGCAGCAAAGTCAACAGTTTCGAGGATATGGTGCAAAGTGATGTGCGTGAAAAAGCCCGCGGCTCGCGTCAGAGCAGGCGCTGAAAGGCCGGCAAACGCGGCAAACGGGTTCTCTGGAGTCGCAAAGCTGGAGAAAACAAGGTTGAACCATACAACGTCGGGCTTCAGCTTCCGAATGGCGTTTAGCAGGCGCACAGGAGTTAGAAGGCTGCCGAACTTCCAGCAGCGGATAACGTTGAAACCGGGTAACTCCGGCTGTTGATCTGCCTTCAGCGAATTGCCATTCTCGTCGGTCGCAAACTTATAGTCAGTCAACTCGTCGGCGAGGATGGTCAATTGAATGCCGGGATTGCGCATGATTTCGCTCGCAATATGAAACGCATACTCGTTCAACTGGCGTCCGCTGGGAGGAAAGGTGGCCACTAAACAAATCTTCATCGGGTTCCGCCTTCAAAATAGACTGATGCGCACATACGGCTTGAACTGTTGATTTTGGCCCCCCGCAAAGTTGAAGAAGGTCTCCTGTTGTACGCCTGCTGAAAATCGAATCGGATATTCAAGAACAACAGTTCCGGAATCGTCATGGAATTTGCGGCGAAACGGCCTTGCATACGAAATGGAAAAGCCGTTCTGGATCGCGTCGTAGGCATGGAAGCTTCTGTTGTTGGAATATGCGGTAGATACCTGCATGTCCCACTTGTGGTTAGGCGTGAAGTCGACGATTCCGGCCGGGCGAAGATTCTGAGCAATTCCCGAGTTAGTGCCCACAACCCGCCATGCCCGCAGGTCTTCAGCAACAGCTCTGACATTGAGCCGCTCACCGAAGCGGCGCTCGATGCCGAGATAGGAAGAGGTCAGGTAGTTTTCAAAATGCACGGGCGAGAATTGCTGTTTACTCGCTCCCCATCCAGTGACAAGGGCAGTCTTGCCCCACGGTGCCCCAACACGAAAGTCAATCGCGGCACTAAGAGTCTGCGACTGCAGATTACTCTCGGTGAATGGACCAGACTCCCGGCTCACATATCCGCTCACAGAGACCGCATTGAAAAACGAACTCGTGGACATATAGGTGAACACGCGATACAGGTTCTGGTTCATTGCAACCGGAGACTCGGAATCGCGGCGGACAGTTGCCTGAACGCCGCTATTGAAGGTCAGCACATTGCTACCGATATTGACGGTCGGATTCAGACCCACATTAAACGCGTAATCGGTTGTGTTGCGACTGACAATTGAGTTCGTGCTGGGCACCGATATTTGTCCACGCGCATTACGGACCTGGAAAAAGCCCGAGGTGGTGGGCAGGTGGCCGAGATGCAGATGATAAGCAGTGAGCAATTGCGTCTCAAGAGAGGAGCGTGGCGGCGGAAGCAGTGCGGTATCTGAACTCGGCACAGCAAAGGAAGCGTCGAGCTTGGAGTCCAGGACATAGACCGTCGAGTCTTCGAAGATAGGGGCTACCGAAAAGTCCGCCAGCAGGCTCACGACAGGTGTGATCCTTAATCCTTCGTTCGCTCCCGCCTGCAGCAAAGCCTGTTCGGCGGTTTGATCTTCGCCTTCCGCGTTGGACGCCTGAGCAAAGGAAGTAAGTGCCTGGGCGTCGTGATGTTGCTGGCGAAGGACATTAGCCTCGGCCAGCAAATACTGGTAATCGGGCGCGCTCTCTGCAACGGCGTTAACCGCGGCTAACTCGGCCTGCGCCCTGGACGTATCTCCCAGGGCGAGATAGTTGTTGGCCAGTCCAATGCGCACCTCCGCATCCGGCGCCCCTGCTGCTTTAGCCCGCTGGAGGTACGTCTGCGACAGTTCGTAATCGTGCATGGACCGAAATACATCCGCAGCCGCGATGAACTGGCTGCCATTCGGCGGCGCCGCATCACCTGACTCGCCTTCCATCTGGGCAAGCGCAATCTGTCTTTCCGCGTCCTCTGAATGGCCCTGTAGTGCCATGAGCTGTGCGATTGCCAGACGAACGCCGACGCGATCGCTGCCCGGCGCAGCGAGTGCTTTCCGAAAGCGTTCCATGGCGGCCGCGTGGTCTCCGAGTGTGCTCAGAGCTTCACCCGTGGAAACGTATATTTCACTCTGCGTCGATTCAGGGTTGTTCGTAGCGGTCGGCTCCGGCAGGGCGTGCTGCTCGGCCAACTGCACGTTCAACAATGTTTGATCGCGATTTTCCAGGTTCGCATAAGAGCGTGCGAGCAATGCATAAACAGCAGCGTCGTCGGGAGAGTCTTTTACCGCGATTTCAAGTTCGTCAATTGCGTCGTGATATTGCCGCTCCGCGAATAAGGTATTGCCCAGCCCGAGATGCAGCGCGCCATCGTCGGGGGTGAACTTCAAGGCTGCCCTGTACTCACCGGCGGCCTTGATCAGCATGTCCTGGCGCCCATACGCGGTTGCGCGGATCACGTGAATTTCTCTTGAATCGCCCAGCGCGCGTTCTGCCAACTCCCCTTCCTGCAAGGCTCCCTGCGGCTTATGCAGATCGAGATTCGCATAGGCCAGTCCAAGATGCGCCTCGCCGTTGTCAGGCTCCCTCTTCAAAGCCGATTCAAAGTCTGCCGCGGCCGCCTGCGCCTGGTGAAGATCGTTTAACAAATAGCCGCGGTTCACGTAGGCCGTAACCACTTCGGGATTTCTAACCAATGCTTCGGTAAAGTCCTGCCGCGCCTGCTCACTGAGGCCCAGGTGCTTGTGTACATAGCCTTCAAGCAACGGTATGTCAGGCTCCTTCGGAAAGATAGAGAGATACTTCGAGGTCAGACCTAGCAGCTCATCGTACTTCTCCAGATGGAGCAGATCGTAACCAAGATAGACAACCACATCCCTATCCTGGGGCAGTACCTTGATTGCTTCGAGGCCTACCTCCGCAGATGCCTGGTAGTCGCCTTTGAAGCTCAGGTACCTCTCCTTTTCCCGAAGGATTTGAGGCTCCTGGTCCATTTCATTCGTGACACGACTTAGCCACGCACCAGCGCGGCTTAAATCGTGAGCTTCGATTGCGGCATTCATTCCACCCGCCACAATCAGCGATTTCCGAGGAGCCAGTGCATACGCCTTGCTGTACGAGCCTTCGGCCTTTGTGAATTCGCGACGAGCGGTATAGAGGTCGCCGAGTGCAAGATACGGTATATACAACGAAGGATCGGCTTCTGCCAGGCGCAGGAAATACTTCTCCGCATCCTGGTCGCGCCCCGCTGCGCGTGAAGCATATCCGAGTGAGGTAAGCGCGAACCGGTTGACCGCATCCACCGCGAGAATCTGCTTATACACCGAAATCGCATCCTCGGTGCGGCCGAGTTTCATCAGGATGTCTCCATCGAGTTGCAGATCGTCGCGATTGTGCGCGTTGATTGCGAGTGCTTCCTTGATGTCTCCCAGCGCGGCGTCGAGATTGCCCGCGTCCATCCCGATTAGAGATCTCAGCCGCAGAAACTGTGCTCTGCCCGATGTCTGATCGCCCAGCCCGTTGATCTCCGCTTGTGCTGTATCGAGCTCACGATGAGCGGAGCTTTGATCGGCCAGGTTCTTGTAGACCTCCATCAGATCCATATGCAGCTGGATGCCATAGAGTGCTCCCTCGGCCGGTTTTGCGGGCAGGCTGGTTACTGCAGCAGTGTATTCCCGCGCGGCATCCTGGTCGTGTTCCTCAAGCTTGGCAATCTCCCCGCGGATTGCGTGCAACCGATAGTAGTTGGCATCGATGCCACTGGCACGCTCGATAAATGGGTTTGCCTTTTCGATGGCGCTAACAGCGATCTCGGCCTGTGCCGCGGAAAGTTGGAGTCCCAGATCCTTTGGCGCAGCATTGGCCGCTTGTGCGTAGATCCTGGCCGAATCGTTGAGTTTGCCGTCGAGCTGGTAGGTATACGCAAGCTCGGCTGTAACGTCCGATCTCGGGTTTCGAATCGACTTGAGCGCTGCAATTGCCGCTGAATAGTTCCCTACCTCGCGGTAATATCCGGCCATCGATCGCTGAACGTCTGGGTTGTCAGGCGCGTGCCGCTTAGCTAATTCAAGATAGCGGTTTGCCTCATCCATCTGCTTGAGGTGCTGATAGGAAATCGCCATCAGGAGCTCCGAGCGCGCGTCGGGCTTTAGCCGCTCCGCTCTGCCAAGCGAGTCGAGCGCGCCAGCATAGTCTCCCGCCCTGATGGAGAGATCCCCGAGCAACAGCAAGTCATCTCTGCGCCTCGGGTCAGAGGCTACTACTTGTTTGAGAAGACGCTGGGCATCCTCAGTTCGGCCCATCGCGCTATACGTCTGCGCAAGACCAGAGAGGCCCTCGACGGATGAAGCATTGAGCTTGAGACCTCGACTGTAGGCATCTGCCGATTCCTGAAGTTTCGCATTAAGCCTTGCCGCGTAACCAAGCAGAAGCCATAACTGTGGGTTGCTCGGCGCAGCTTCAGCGGCACGTCGCGCATAGTCAAGAGCGAGCGCATGGTCCCCGTGTTGCAATGCCAATTCCGCGGCACGCGCCAGGCGCGCGTTCTCAATATTCGATCCCCAGCCCAGTGGTTGCTCCGCAGACTGTGCTTGTTTCGTTCCAGCCTGGGGACTCTTTGAAGCGTCGGACTCAACATTGTAGACCTGCGCGTCAGCGGCGCAGCCTGCTGCGACGACGAAGGACACCAACCCAATTCTCAGGAATCCAAATCTCGCGATCACAGGGTCCACCAATGCGAAGTCAAGTCAAGTTGTTCGATTCAGACAGAGCCACATATAGGCAGCATTCATCTTGTTTGTTATCCAGAATGAACTGCGTGGCCCGCCTTGTTTGTCGGGTGCCTGGGCGCCATTTGCCAAGTAAACTTGGTTTCCCGGCAGACCCCAGAAAAGTGAGTCGTTGAAGCTGGCAGGTCCGTAAGAAAGCCGACTTGATTTTGACGTTGTGCTCATCGGCGATCTCCACTGAGCGTTGACTGCTGCAACCGTACACTCCCGTTCTTTTCAATCCTGTGCAATATTGATCAAGGATCGGATGCCTTGTCTGAGATGAGTTCGACGAACCTGTTCTAAATTGGACATACTTACGATTCTCTTGTTGAGACACTTACCCTATTGTTGAGCGCCACCTATCTTCCGGGGCGGTCGAAAGCTGCTTCGAACTGCGACATCGATTGGGCTCGCCCAGCGCGGCCAACCTTCTCGTGGCGCTGCACCAACGCCGATGACCTAATCCGATGATGAACGCAAGATAACGAGGCATAAACGTGAGTCGTCGAGAGTGCTCAGATTGACTCCTACGACGTCTTGAGAGGCACCTGTGCAGAACGCAAAGCCCATCGCCCCGTCAATTCGGCCGATACCGATAGGCCTCATCCTGATGACCGCCGTTGTGGTCAACTTGCCGCTGCTTCTTATGAAGTTGCCGCTGAAATCGTACGACGCTAACTTCCATATTCTCTTTGCCTCCCACTATGTTCACCATTGGTTCGATCCGTGGAATGCGAAATGGTACGCAGGTTTTTCCCAAACCACGTATCCTCCTCTTCCCCAACAATGGGTAGCACTGCTGTCTAGGATTCTTGGTTTGGACATGGCGTATATGGCGGTACAGCTTGCTGCCATTTTGCTTTTGGTGGTCGGCGTTTATCGCTTTTCCCTGCTTTGGGTGAGCCCGCGCGCCGCATCGATTGCAGCTTTGGCGAGTGTTTTTCTCGGCTCGCAAAGCTTCCTTGTTTATTCCGCGGGGCAGTTGGGCACTACGGCCGCGGCCCCAATTTATTTGAACGCGCTCCCATTTCTGTTCGAATGGGTCCGACATGGCAAGTGGCGATCGTTTCTAAAAGCAAGCGTGCTCTTTACGGCCGCTGCTTCTGCCCACCATGCAACATTGCTCTTCGGATCGATCTTCTTTGCAGTGCCTGTCCTGGCGCTTGTACTGCTGGACCGTCAGGATGGCGAACGAGTCTCGACACCCGCCTTTGTGGGCCGCACCGCCGCTATCGCCGTCTTGGTAGGCGTCGCGATCGCAGTCGTACTTCTTCCTTTTTGGATCGCTCTGATTCACTATCCCGTCACACAAACGCCCATTCCGCACCCAAGCAGGGCAAACTACATATTGAGTCCCCAGTGGGGGCTCAACTATTTCATCGTTCCTTATGGAGCATTGATTCTGGCGCTGCCATTTATCTTCATGCGCGGCTCCATGGTTGTTAGGCTTCGTCCATTGCTGCTTGGTTTCTGGCTGGCATTTCTGGTGGGACTTGGCGGGACAACTCCCGTCGGCCATCTGGTGCTGGGCCGTGCCTTCGACGTGCTCACTATGGAGCGATTCAGTTATTGGGCAACGTTACTCGCGACCCCGTTTGTGGGACTGCTAGCGATGGAACTCGTCGATCGATATCGAATGTGGGCAGTTGTCAGCTTAACCACATTGGCAGCATTCACCTGTGCACTGGCAGTCGGCTGGGCGACCTTTCAGCCGGCGGATGCTGAGGACTTCAAGGTGGACACGGTGGCCTCATGGCTCAATCGCGACGGTCACGACCACTATCGCTACATCACCCTGGGATTCGGCAATAAGAATGCTCGCCTCGCCATGATGACGGATGCCAGCAGTGTTGACGGCGAATGGAATTCCGGGCGGATGCTGCCGGAACTGACTCACTATGGTGCGGGCGCTCTCACCAGTTCGAAATACTTCGGCGAGGCAGGTCTCGATGCACTTCGCGCGATGCTCACACACGCAGATCACTACGGACTGAAATGGGTCTTTGTAAGGGATCACTATTACGATCCGCTCCTATCCTTTGCCGGCTGGCGCCCGGTGGACAGTCTTGAAGACAAGACCATTACGGTGTGGAGCAAAGACGGGGTACCGCCGGCCACACCGATCAACGCGCCACAAATCCCTCCTCACTGGCAAGGCCTGATGTGGGGCATTCTCCCATTTGGCAGCAGCCTGCTCGCCATACTGGTTCTTTTGATTCCGGACACAGCACGGTACAGACGCCGGGCCGAGCAACCAATCGTCGCTGATGAGAATCTCGTGCATGGGAGGTTGGCATCGTGAACAGCGGACGCTTACTCGCTATAGCTCTCGGAGTTGCCACCATCGCGCTCGTAACGATCGGAACACTGTGGCCTGCGCCATCTGCGGCAGCTTACGCTGGCGCCGCCAGCATGTTGGCATCGTCTTCAACGGCTGAAGCTGCAGTCAGAAATCTCGGCGACGAAATCCGCGCTAAAGCCTGGGAAAAAGCCTATGACAGTCTCGCCAACAAGGCCCAGTTTACCGAGCCTGAGTTTGTGCATGACCTGACGGGCTACTACCCAAGCCTTCTCACCTACTCGACTCTGGACAAGTTTGAAGTCCGGCCTCTTCACGCCTCCGACAGCGAAGCGGAGATGCAACTCACGCTGCACTGGGCTACCGTGGTCGGCAGTTCCACAAGCACTCGCGAATTGCACGTAGTCAAGAACGGCGACATATGGGCTGCTGAGTGGCCCATCGTCAAAGAGCCCACTGTGCCGCCGCAGGTCATCCCCGTGAATTATCTTCGTTGGGATGTTATCTATCGCGGCCCAGGAGATGACTGGGGAGCGCAAGACGTAGAAGCACCTCATGTGCGAATTGTGGATATGAATACTGTTGAGCGAGCTGACGGAGTGGTGATCCTTGGCGAACTTCTGAACGAAGATGTTGTACCCGCCTATGTATCCGTGGCTGCAACCTTGCTCTCGAAGAACCAATCGACAATCGCAACCGAAGGCAGCTTCGACAAGATCTCGCACCTGCTGCTTCCCAAGCAGGTAACTCCGTTTTCCATCAAGTTCCCCAATGTCAGTTTGTCCGATGTCGGCAGCGTCCGCATGACGCCTCTGTCGGCACTGATCGCGGCTTCAGCAGACCCCGTAATCGAGATAGGAGACGAGCAGTTGCATCCCGCTCCCGACGCCTCGTTGACCGGGCAGCTCATTAATCAGAGCGGCCAGATCGTGAACGTTGCGCATGTTCTTGGAACTTTTTACGACAAGAGCGGCAAGGTAGTCTGGGTTGCCGACCAGTATGTTGACCAGGCGCTGTTGCCGCAGAACCCCGTGCCGTTTCAAATCCGTATTCCTGAGGATCTAGCGAAGAACGTCGCCACTCAGCGTACGGTCGTTGCGACCTACAGCTCTGGAGGATCCCTGTGAAATCCAGGTCTCCATTTCTGCTCAGTGGACTGGCGGCCGCTGCCATGCATCTGGCTTTCGCCCAGGGCGCAAGCATGAGCTTGCCCAAGATCGTCGAAGCCGGCAGCGCGTTCTCCATTCAGAGCGCCGGGAGCGGCAAAGCAGCGTTGTACATCGTAGGCCCCGCGCAAGTATTGAAGCGCGATGTGCAACTGGGAGAGAGCACTTACTTTCCCGCTGGGTCGCTCTACAATGCCGGTCACTATCTGGCCGTCCTTGCAGGTGACTCCTCCACAGAGAACGGCTCATTTGACGTTGTGCCCGCAACCAAGCCTGCGAACCTCAGTTTCCTCGCAAAACCTTCTCGACTTCCGGTTGGTCTCCATGATGGCATCACCGGCACCGTGTATGTCTTTGACACCTACCACAATCTGATTGCCGTGCCCACTGCAGTATCGTTTGAACTGTCAAACCCATCCGGTACAGTCCAGAAACGCACCGGCGTCACGCATGAAGGGGCCGCCTGGATCGCTATGGACTCTACGGTTCAGCAAGGGAACGATAGATTCGTCGCTCGAGTTGGAGAAGTCTTCAGCACGCGCGTGATTGGCCAGGTTCCAGGTGATCCGTGCGGGCTCAAGATGAATGCCCGCCAATCGGGCACGCTGGTTCAGTTGGTAACAGACCCGGTCCGCGACTGTAGCGGCAATGCGGTGCCGGATGGAACCATTGTCACTTTCACTGAGACTTATAACGGCGCCCAGTCGACGATAGACGAGCCTCTCAAGCACGGAATTGCGGAAGTGGAAGTCTCCTCTCATAACGGAGCCAAGTTCTCCATAGCAAGTGGAGTCGTCATGGGGAATCAGATTCGTTGGGAGAAATGACAATGTTGAAGTCCCTCCTCGTCCTCTGCATCTTCTCTGCCGCTAGCGCCGGTATCGGGTCCGCCCAAGCCACGGTGCTTGTGAGGCCGGCCAATTTGCAAGGGCCACGCCCTCTGCAAGAGCAGACCGCGGCAGGGGCGATCCGAGATTATCTGGAATCATGGCAAAGCTTGAGGGTCGCGATGGAGCAGAATCGCGCGGAAGTCCTCGATTCGGCTTTCGTTGGAACTGCCAAAGACAAGCTCGCGGAGACCATCCAACAGCAGGCAAAGCTCGGGATTCATACGAGTTACCAGGATCGTGCTCACGACCTCCAGATAGTCTTCTACTCGCCGGAAGGATTATCCATCGAGCTGATAGACAAGGTTGAATACGACGTGCAGATCGTCGATCGCGATAGGGTCAAAACAACACAGCATGTAAACGCTACATACGTCATAGTTTTAACACCTGCTGAAGTTCGATGGAGAGTGCGTGTTTTCCAGGCAGTGTCCGAATGATGCAAATCGTCGGGCTTGGGTGTCATGGTACCCGCTGTTTTGGGTAACAACGAAGATTAAGAGAAAGAGCTTCTTAATGAACGCACAACTCGGAACTCCAGGAGTCGCATATGATCTCAGTCGTCGTGCCTATTTATAACGAAGAGGAACTCATCGTGCGCTTCCATGAAGCTGTGGCAATAGCCTTGAACGGCGCTCACACAAGTTGGGAAGTAGTGTATGTCAACGATGGTTCGACAGATCTCTCGCTCGGATTGTTGAAAGGCCTGCAATCCATGGATACACATGTGGTGGTGGTGGAGCTCTCCCGCAATTGGGGCCACATGGGCGCGATCTCCGCAGGCATCAATACAGCGCGCGGTAATGCGGTAATCCTCATGGATGGCGATTTCCAGGATCCGCCAGAAGTTCTTCCGAAGCTGATCGATGCGTGGCGAGACGGTGCGGAGGTTGTAGTCGCGGTGAGAAGAAGCCGGCAAGAGAAGAGCAAACTCCTGGCCACGCTCTTTCCGCTTTTTTACCGGGTCTTGGGAGCTCTCTCCGACTACCCGATCCCTCTTAACGCTGGAGTCTTCAGTCTGATGGATCGAAAGGCTGTCGATTCGGTCAATGCCATGGGAGAGAAGAACCGGTACCTGCCCGGACTGCGTGCTTGGGTTGGCTATCGCAACACCGTGGTCTACTACGATCGGCAAGACCGGGCGGCTGGCGACTGCAAGCTCTCCTTCATGAGCCGGATCAAGTACGCGATGGATGCGATTACAAGCTTCAGCTACAAGCCCTTGCGACTCAGCTTCGCGTTATTCTTTCTCGCAGGCTCCATTGCCGCCATTCTGGCGTTCTGCATGCTGTTTTCCAATAGTGCAGTGGTAACCGTCGGGTTCGGCGTGGGGGCATCGGTGTTTTTCGTTGGAGGGTTACTGCTTCTGTGCCTGGGCGTCTTGGGAGAGTATCTTGGGCGCGTGTACGACGAGGTGCGTAGCAGGCCGCTTTCGATCATCAATACCGTGCATCGTTCGCCAGCCATGAACGTGAATCACTTTGGCGTAGTCGCAGTGCAGGCCGGCAGCCAACACGACCATGAAGGGATAGAAGCTGCGTAGAGTTGAACAAACCCCTCCGTTTGCCACCGCGGAGGGTTCCTGTTTTCGCACTTTGAATCCCCGTGTCGAATGGGCGGATGCTCAAAGTTCCACTCCTCCTCTATCGCTTTTCCTCTCCCACCGGTGATTTCGGTAAGGGAGGAGTCAGACTGTGCTCCTGTATTCCGGCGCCGCAATTGGGAATTCCATCCTCAATTGCCGTGCCCTCTTCGTGGTCGTTCCATGTCTCGATCATTACGAAGGGCAGCAGATCGTCAGCAGGAAAATACTTGTGCCACAAGTTAGAGGTGTCCGCAAATGTCTGGCCGCACCGCGCGGATATATGCCGGTTAAGGCTCCATGAGGCTTTGCCGTCATCGAAGCTGGCCCACACACCCCCAACAATAATCCTGTCGGAATACTTCGAGTGCATCGTCTGGTAGAAATCACCCAGATATTGCTCTCCCCAGTTACTGCCGTCTGCTGCCCAACCCTTCTCTCCAGGTTGCACCCAAGGATAAAAGCCATCGAACGCCTCTGCGTACTGGCCAGGAAGGTTTTCCTCGATAAGTAACGGGGGACTGCTCCATTTGTTTACCATGGTCCGCACTCTGTCCCAGTTCGTGTGCTGTCCCTTGGGAAAGATGAAGATAACAGGCCGGCCTTCGTAGGTGAGATAAGCCTGATGCCCCTGGGCCTTCGAGGAAAGATAGGTATCGCGGAACATAGTGAAGTCCGCGAGAGCTTCGTCAGTCGCTCCATCTTCCTGTTCGGTTTCGTCATACATCATCGCAACATGGAAATCCTCGTTGCCGGCCGCAGCCTGCACCAAGGCATAACTACGGTCAATGAACGGTTCGCGGTCGCCATACCAGTCAACCACGAAGGCGGAGATGCCCATAGTCTTAGCCTTGCGAATTTGGCTGCCGATTACAGCGGGATCATGCGAAGAATAGCCGGCGGATATGTGCTTGGGATGCCCGAACCAGGCCTCGTACAAGGCAATCGTCTCCGGTGAGTTCCCCACCGCCTTATGCTTCAATGGCAGTGCTTTGCCCACCACCGGACCAGAGCATCCGTGAGGCAATAGAAAGAGAATAAGAAATGCCACACTCGCACGATTAACCATTGTCTTATCTTAGAGGCTTTGGAAATGTTCCGGGTTGTCACGAGTACAGCAAATGACTCTGTCACTTATAGACTCTGAGCAGCCAGGCTGTAAATTTCCGCATCATACTAACTGTCGACGCAGATATAGCTATATTTCCAGCTTGCGGCATATCCCCTTCGGTTGCTGAACCGGGGATTGAAAAGTGCGGTGATTGGTTTGGCTCAAAAGACAAAGACGCTGCAGGCCCGCATTGTCTCCGGAAGTGTTGTATTGCTTGCGGGTTCAGGTCTGACGACCGGGATCAACCTCGTCTACAACATTGTTGTAGCGCGCTTTCTCGGGCCGAAAGGCTTTGGGCAAGCCACGGTTGTTTACACGATCCTCACCCTGATATCCGCGGTGACTCTCTCCTTTCAGATTATTTCCACAAAGTTTGTGGCACAACAAGACTCTCCTGAGGGGAAAGCCGCGGTTTATCGGGGTTTTCATCGCGCCGCATGGGGATGCGGGGCCCTCATTGCACTCATATTGCTGTCGTCTCAGGGAGCGATTGCAAGTTTTCTGAATTTACCTCGCCCCGCTCTTGTGGCTCTTCTTGCAATAGGCGCGGCTTTCTACATCCCGTTGGGAAGCCGGCGGGGCTACATACAAGGCACTTACGGCTTTCGCCGTTTTGCTACCAATCTTGTGATTGAAGGAGCGTTTCGACTCGGCGGTTCAGTCATCTTGATCGTGTTAGGCATGGGTGTAGAGGGAGTGATCGCGGCAAATACTGCGGCAGTCGCGGTTGCCTATCTTGGTGCCGCGCCCAAACTGACGGGCAGGAGTGCGAACCCTCTTCGTTTTTCAGGTGCCCTTCGTGAAATTTCTCAGGCAATGGTCTTCTTCTCCGGCCAGGTGCTTATCAACAACTGCGATATTGTGCTGGTAAAACACTTCTTCCTTGCCACAGATGCGGGACTCTATGCTGCCGTTGCGATGGTCGGCCGAGTGATATTTGCATTTTCCTCATCGGTCGTGAACAGCATGTTTCCCCTTGTGGCGGGCACTCGCGATGTGGACAGAAGGAATCTCAAGGTCATCGCAACCTCGCTCTTACTGGTGTTGGGTACCGGTTCTCTGCTTGCCCTCGCTTTGGGAATCGCGCCCGCGTGGATCTGGACAACCCTCTTCGGATCTGAGTTCCAGATAGCTGGGAGGTTCAGCCTTCCACATCTGCTGGCCCTGTACGCAGTTACGACTGTAATCTTCTCGCTCAGCGTTGTAATTATTACTTTCGAGATGTCCTACAAGATTGCGAATACGAGTTGGATCCAACTGGCCTTCAGCGGTATGGTGATCCTCGGTATCTGCCGCTTTCATTCCTCTTTGGTCCAGGTCATCCTCGTACAGTTGGTCTTGATGGTCGTTCTACTCATCTGTGTGGCAATACCATTCCTTCTCGATTCGCTAACCAATCCAAGAACACTTCTGCAGCCTGGGAACTGGCAACCGGCCAGGGTAATCCGGGGCGTATCGGAAGACGAAGTCATTGCGGAGTTTCTAAAGAGTGACTTTGCGTCTCCGGTATTTCGGGACTACCAGGAAAGTCTGCGTGAAATCGTTAATACTCCCAATCTCGAAAATGCTGACGACAATGCAAAGCGGCGAGCCCTGCTATTTATCAGTCACCTTGACCTGTGGGAGGAAATTCCCACCGGGACGGAGTGGTTCGAGGTCGAAATCAACGAAGCTGACCTCGGGCAGATCAGGGCATTTCCTCGAGCTCAATGGCGAAAGCTCGCTCACGGCAATTTCTCAATCACAGAAATCGCCGAAGTTGTCCGCTCGCACGAATACACGGCCGGAGCACCGTTTCTATTGAAAATGGCGTCGATTGGAGATCGGCTCCGCCAGGAGGAACACGGATTTAGCGCTGTCATCCTGATCGGTCTCAATGTTAGAGAGCCGCTAACGGTTCTGGATGGCAATCATCGGCTGGTAGCCGCAATGCTCGCATCGCAAGGTAGCCTCAAGAAACTCCGCTTTTTGTGCGGGCTATCGCCACGCATGGGAGAGTGCTGTTGGTATAACACAAGTCTCAAATCGCTTTTACGCTATGGGAGAAACATCTTGGTGCGGGCTGTCCATAATCCAGAGCCAGAGTTTGTGCGAGTCTTGCAGAGCGATGAATAGCGGGAATGCGCTGTCAGGTGCCGCGGCAAGAGCAATCGCGGGTCACCAGATAATAAACAACGATCTTCACTCGTGAAGACGCAACCAGGGGCAGAGACTAAGGCGGGATGCGAGTATGACACTTCGAGCGGGCGCAGTGGCTGTTAGAGAGTTGCCGGAATCGTTGACCGGCTTGCAGGGACGGTCCTTCTTTAGCGGGTTGGAAGAAGACGTGATCGGAGGCAACTCCTGCATTGTGCTTGACTGTTCCAAGGTTCTCCAGGTGGACAGGCCAGCGATCTACCTTCTCTTGTGTTGTCTGGAGGAAGCACTGAAGCACGATGGGGACGTCAAACTTGCATCGGTCCCATCAGGAACAAAGGCGATTCTCGAACTCACGGGAGCCGCTCGTGTCTTTGAGAGTTTTGACACGAAGACTGAAGCAATAATGAGCTTCCGCCGACTTGCCCCGGTGGCAACTTTCAACCTGAATATGCCTGGAAGTCCTGGCAGAGCTTCCGAGATTACGGCGTAAGCGCCTCGGGTCGGCTTTTTGCCTCGCGACGCATGGCTGGTTAGAGAGGAATCGATGAGAATTTCGTGTGGTTGGTTCAAAAGTCAGATCGCGGTTGGCATGATTGTGTTGCTGACCGTTCCGATGGCGGAAGCAGAGGGGGTGCTCCGGCAACAAGCAGTTGGAGACCAACAGACGCAAGGCGTCTCCCCTGCTCAAACACAGTCGCAGAACTCCGGGAGTCAAGACCAGGGGGGACAGCCCGCAGTTCCACAGTCGAGTCCGGTGCAAACGCAAAGCGGTGCCCAGACACCGCCGGTCGGCACCGCCGCAGCACCCTATGAGAAGACCACCGGTGTGGCGGCGTCCAGACCTGCCGGAGCGGTAATTGCGCCCGGGAAACAGCGTCGGGCGCGTTCCATCCTGATCAGGGTTGGCGTGGTTGTTGGCGCCGCGGTCGCCATCGGAACTGTCGTCGCACTCTCTCGTGCCAGCCCCAGTCGGCCGAACTGACTGATCGCTTAAATCATTGATGGGTTCTGTGGAGTGTACCGATGCAGCCACACCGAAATCGCAAGGGTAGCCGAACTAACTTCGTGAGCTTTTCCGGAATCGACGGCGCCGGCAAGAGCACTCAGATTGACGCTCTTTCCGCGCGGCTGGAACAGGATGGCCGGCGAGTTCTTTTGATCAGGTTCTGGGATGACATTGCAATGTTAACGGAGCTCCGAGAAGCGACCGGCCACAGGATATTTAAGGGAGATAGAGGAATTGGACATCCCTCCGCTCCAATCAACCGAAGAGACAAAAACGTGCAATCATGGCCCATGACTTGGATACGGCTGTTTATTTACTTCCTGGATGCTATTTCGGTTCGGATCGCAGTCCACAGGGCGTTGCGCTCTGGGGTCGATCTTGTCATTTTTGATAGGTATATTTATGACGAACTCGCGAACCTGACTTTAGGAAATCCGGCCATTCGAGCATATGTCCGCATCATCATGACCTTAGTTCCCGCTCCAGATATCAGCTATTTGCTGGATGCGGATCCGGTTAATGCTCGGGCGCGAAAGCCAGAGTATCCTATCGAGTTTCTTCGAACCAACCGACTATCCTATCTGCATCTGAACGATTTGGTGGGTGGGATGACAGTCATTGCCCCGATGCCAGTCTTGGAAGTAAAGAGGGAAGTACTGCATCACGCTCTGAAGGAGTTGGCGTTCGCAGCAAATCAATCGGATAACAGCAGGAGCGCGAGCGCCACTTGCGGAGAATAGAGACGCCGATTCTGCGAAGCTGAACGGACGTATCAAAACGCAGTGGCAAATTGGTCCACACGCAGAAAAGCCCCGCTTCTTCAGCGGGGCTTCTTTCTGTTGATATTAATGCCGGCGATCACCTAATCTCCCACACAGTCGCCCGTGCAGTACCATCGGCCCAGCGAGGCTTAACTTCCGTGTTCGAGATGGGAACGGGTGATCCCTCGCAGTATGGTCACCGGCAAACTTGAAGGCGCTTGGCGGGTGGTTGCCCGCAGCCTGCCGCAGCGTCTATTTCTCCGGACATTTCTGTTTGGAGAGTTATAGGAACGCGGCTGCAATCTGGCGCCAAAAACTTTGCACTTCTAAAGCTGATAAAGCTATCGACTTACAAACTTTTTCGAACGAAATTGATTGGGTATTACAAGGCTTGTATAGAAGAGCATCCGTCTTACTGCGCGGAGTTAATTCTATGGACAAGCCGAACGGGCGATTAGTACTGGTAAGCTTCACGCATTACTGCGCTTTCACACCCAGCCTATCAACCAGATGGTCTTTCTGGGCCCTTCAGGG
>Ga0182013_10001765_pt1 | contig 29146 bp, 30 predicted proteins | sample 612S2MmetaG_FD_120487 | JGI IMG/M metagenome (GOLD analysis project Ga0182013, IMG submission 120487) | Permafrost microbial communities from Stordalen Mire, Sweden - 612S2M metaG | ecosystem: Environmental > Terrestrial > Soil > Wetlands > Permafrost | place: Sweden: Stordalen | collected... | reverse complement strand
ATATGTGCTGTCCGGAATAATTTGTACTTTGGTTCATAGTTTTAAAAGTGTGGTAACTTCTAAACTATGAAAAAGGGGCGGCTTTTTAGTCTCCCCTGATTTTTATCCCGGACAGTATAGCTTTTAAACTTTTTTAGCGAAAATTTTGTTTTTTAAAAGAGAATTTTTCGCTGGAAATCAAGTTTAAGGTTTTAAATTTGCAGTTATGAGGCGCGCTGGTCAATATTTGTTGGTATTTATGGCAACCATTTTGGTTGTATCCTTCAAAGTACCACAACAAGGCCAAGTAGATGGCTGGGTATACGAGCGCGACAAAAAAGGTATCAAAATATTTACCCGGAAAAGCAAATGGGGCAAACTGCGGGATTGCAGGGCAACTATGACTGTGGGCATTGCCCCTGACCAGATGCTGAAGGTGCTAACTGATTTTAATAATTACAAAAGCTGGATGCCCCGTTGCCGCAAATCAAGCATTGTAGCACGATTAAGCGATAACGAATTTATTGTGCATATGGTATTTAACGGAACCTGGCCTGTTAAAGACCGCGATTGCGTGGTGCGGGTAAAATGCGAAAAAGACCCTCATACCGGCGTTATAACTGTAACGGAGACCTCTGAACCCAAATACATCCGAGAGGAATCGGATATAGTGCGCATTCAGCAATTAGTATCCGTTTGGAAACTAACTCCTAAAAATGGAGGTACCGAAGTTATGAATGAGTATTCATCTAACCCCGGCGGCAACATTCCCGACTGGCTGGTTAATACGCAAAGCGTTGATAATCCAATGTCTACCTTCGAGAATTTGCAGGAGAAATCCAGCACAAGGAAATAGAAGCCCCTCCAAACCTCCCCGAAGGGGAGGCTTAAATACAGTCCTCATAGCACTTTTAGTATTCACAGATCAAACCTTTTTATAGTTACTATTGTTATGTTCAAACTTTAATGGCCGACAGAATTTACAAGTGAGTTAGCAGTCATAAAAGCCTGTTGAAAATTCATGCCTATAAATTGAGCAAGTGAGTTACTTTTGTAAGCAGTTAAAAGTCTTGGTTCTTATATCTCGCATCTAAAATCTAATTTCAATAACTATAAATACAAACATTATGGCAGTTCAATTAACAGATACCAACTTCAAAACAACAGTGTTAGACAGCGATAAAGTAGCTATTGTTGATTTTTGGGCAGAGTGGTGTGGCCCTTGCAAAGCAATAGGTCCAATGATAGAAGAAATTTCAAAAGAATATGAAGGTAAGGCCGTAGTAGGCAAGGTGGATGTAGATAACAACCCTGAAACTGCTATGAAATACGGTATCCGTAACATACCTACCATCCTGTTTATTAAAAACGGACAAGTAGTTGACAAGCAGGTGGGCGCTGTGCCTAAAGCCAGTTTAGTGGCTATGTTAACCAAACATCTTTCCTAATCAGGTTCATAAATGTTATTCTTGTAGGGGCAATCAGGTCTGCCGGTAAGCAGACTACAGATTGCCCCTCTGTTTTTATCTATGATTAACCAACCGCAATTTCCGGAAATCGAAAACCTCGAATTACTTGCCCGCCAGGTAGTTGAAGGTTTTATCATCGGCTTACATAAATCGCCTTTTCACGGCTTTTCGGTTGAGTTTGCCGAGCACCGCCTTTACAACCCCGGCGAGGCTACCCGCCACCTGGACTGGAAGGTATATGCCCGCACAGGCAAAATGTTTGTAAAACGTTTTGAGGAAGAAACCAACCTGCGCTGCCAGATTGTTATTGACGCATCGTCCTCTATGTATTTTCCTAATGATGCCGGCGCAAAAATGAATAAGCTTAGGTTTTCAATACTATCTGCCGCTGCTCTTATTAACTTGCTTAAACGCCAGCGCGACGCTGCCGGTTTGAGCATTTTTACTGACGAGGTATTGGTTAATACCGATGCCAAATCGAGCACCAAACACCATCAGTTACTGTATGCCCAGCTCGAAAACCTGCTGAAAGAAAAGCCGCTGAACATAAAAACGTCTGCGGCTAAATGTCTTCATCAAATTGCCGAAACTATCCACCGGCGCAGCATGATTATCCTTTTCAGCGATATGTTTGATAATCTTGACAATAATGGCGCCGATGAATTATTTGCTGCCCTACAGCACTTAAAATATAATAAGCACGAGGTTATTCTGTTCCATGTAGTAGATAAGCAGAAGGAATTAGAGTTCAATTTCGAAAACCGCCCGTACCAGTTTATTGATATGGAAACCGGTGAAAAGGTTAAGCTACACTCAAACCAGGTAAAAGACTACTACGTAGAAAAAATGCAGGCCTTTGAAAAGAACCTGAAACTCCGCTGCGGGCAGTTTAAAATAGACTTTGTTGAGGCGGATATAAATCTTGATTTCAGGCAAGTGTTATTGCCATTTTTGATGAAGCGGACTAAGATGATTTAAATACATTTTCATCGCAAAGACGCAAAGAAAAAGAAGATTTTAAAGAATAAAATATAAGGTTTTATGACGGAAAACGAAATTGCCGCTATAATAGTTGATGCTGCCTTGGCTGTGCACCGGGAACTGGGCCCCGGCTTATATGAGTCTACCTATGAAGTTTGTTTGGTTTATGAACTAAAGACCAAAGGATTGCATGTGGAAGTGCAGAAATCTCTTCCAGTAAATTACAAAGGCGTAATTCTGGTTGATGCTGGCTATAGAATAGATTTGCTTGTGGACGGTAAAGTTATAGTCGAATTAAAGGCCTGTCAGGAACTCACAGACCGGTATAGAGCCCAACTACTTACCTATATCAAGCTTTCAAAAATCAAACTGGGAATCCTTATAAACTTTAATGTTAAGCTGATCAAAGATGGTATTAAACGAATTGCAAATGGTCTTTAAAATTTTTAAATGCCTTTAAAAGCTTGTATTTAATCTTTGCGCCTTTGCGATAAAAATGTATTCAAAATGAATTTGAATTTCAAAGAATTCGGCTTTGGCTTTCCCGTAATCATTTTACACGGCCTTCTTGGCTCTTTGGATAACTGGCAAACCATTGCAAGAAAAATTTCTGAACTCCCGTCAGCTCCATTTAAAACTTACATTATTGACCAGCGCAATCATGGCAAATCTCCGCACTCAGATGATTTTAATTACGAACTTTTAAGCGCCGATATTGCTGAATTTTATAAACAACAAAACATAACAAAGGCACATATAATTGGCCACTCAATGGGTGGCAAAGCAGCCATGAAATTTACCCTTGAAAACCAGGATATGGTTGAAAAGCTGATAGTGGTGGATATTGCACCATCTGAAGCTGAAGACCACCATATCTATATTTTTGAGGCTTTAAATGCCGCCAATGTTGCAGAAGCCAATAGCAGGGAAGAAGTAGAAAAAGTATTGCGCAGCCGGATTGGAGATGATAATACTACCATTCAGTTTCTGATGAAAGGCCTTCAGCGCGATGTATCAGAAAAGCATTTTGCATGGAAGTTTAACCTGGCGGCTCTTTGGAATCACTACGAGGATATTATGGATGGAATAACTGGTGCTCAACCGTTTATGGGCCCAACTTTGTTTGTTAAAGGCGGCAAATCTGATTATATCAATGCGGATAATTATCCCGATATAATTGAACTTTTCCCCAATAACCAGCTGGCAGAAATACCCGGTGCGGGCCATTGGGTGCAGGCTGAAAAACCTGTCGAATTTATTGAAGTTACTGAGAAGTTTTTGATAGGGACGTAGCTAAAACTGACTTTAAGTTTTAGACATCCCACAAATTTTTACATTTGCCATTCAAAATACACTCAATGAAATTAGACGACATAGTAGCCCTGCTGGGCGAAGAAAAAGCAAACTACCTCCTGAACCACACCTCTCAAACTATATCCAAAGATCAACTTCACCTTCCTAAAAGCAGTTTTGTGGACGACATTTGGAAAGATTCAAACCGCAGTATCAATGTATTGCGTAACCTTCAGCTGATTGCTGATAAAGGAAGGTTGGGCGGAACAGGATATGTTTCTATCCTTCCGGTTGACCAGGGGATAGAGCACAGTGCGGGGGCTTCTTTTTCTCCGAATGTGCCTATGTTTGACCCTGAAACCATTGTGGAACTGGCTATTGAAGGCGGTTGCAATGCGGTGGCTTCAACTTTTGGTGTGTTGGGCATAGTTGCCCGTAAATATGCGCACAAAATACCCCTCATTGTAAAAATAAACCACAACGAATTTTTAAGCTACCCTAACAGCTACGACCAAATCATGTTTGGTACGGTTAAGGATGCATACAATATGGGTGCGGCGGCAATTGGCGCTACCATCTATTTCGGCAGCGAGGAATCCAAGCGCCAGATTGTTGAAGTAGCCAAAGCTTTTGAATATGCGCACGAACTGGGTATGGCAACGGTGCTTTGGTGCTACCTGCGCAATAACGCGTTTAAAAAGGACGGAGTTGATTATTCACTTTCAGCCGACTTAACCGGCCAGGGGAATCACCTGGGGGTTACTATACAGGCGGATATTATCAAGCAAAAATTACCTGAAAATAACGGTGGTTACACTGCCCTCAACTATGGTAAGACCGATAAACGCGTTTACTCCCAATTAACTACCGACCACCCGATAGATCTTTGCCGTTACCAGGTAGCTAATTGCTACATGGGCCGTGTGGGTTTAATTAACTCCGGCGGTGCATCAGCCGGGGCAACTGATTTGGCTGAAGCAGTTGCAACAGCTATTATCAATAAACGTGCAGGTGGTATGGGCTTGATTTCGGGTCGCAAAGCTTTCCAACGCCCTATGAAAGAAGGCGTTGCCTTGCTGAACGCCATACAAGACGTATATCTGAACAAAAAAATCACTATTGCGTAGTAAGCAAAGGGGTTGTATTTTCCCTCTTGGTTTTATCATCCCCTTTGGGGACAGGAGGGGCTGCTAATATCAATACAATGGAAGAAAAAGTTCCTTGGTGGAAAAGGTTTCGGAAGGGGGTTCAAACCACAACTGAAGAAAAGAAAGAAACTCCAGAGGGTGTTTGGCACAAATGCCAGAACTGCAAAAACACCATGCTTGTTACCAAGCTGAAAGAAAACATGCATATCTGCCCTGAATGTAATTATCACGAGCGCATTGATGCAGAGGAGTACTTCAACATCATTTACGACCACCATAGTTACCAGGAACTTTTTGACGACCTTTTGCCCGTAGATTTTTTGCACTTTATAGACCTAAAGCCGTACCAAAAAAGGATTGACGAAACCACCGAAATTACCGGTTTAAAAGAGGCCATGCGCGTTGCTATTGGCGAATGTGGTGAACACAAGCTTTTAACCGCCGCCATGGATTTCGGTTTTATAGCAGGTTCGCTGGGTTCAGTAATGGGGGAGAAAATAGCCCGCTCTATTGATTTTTGCCTGGAGCATAAAATGCCTTTGCTTATTATCTCAAAATCAGGTGGTGCAAGGATGATGGAATCGGCCTTTTCATTGATGCAAATGGCTAAAACATCAGCTAAACTAAACCAGCTTGCGGATGCTAAAATTCCTTATATCAGTTTAATGACCAACCCCACTACCGGTGGTGTTACTGCTTCGTTTGCCATGCTGGGCGATTTCAATATTGCCGAGCCAGGTGCGCTCATCGGCTTTGCAGGCCCGCGTGTAATTGAGGAAACTATGAAGAAGAAATTGCCTGAAGGTTTTCAGACCTCGGAGTTTCAATTGGAAAATGGGTTCCTGGATTTTATAGTTGATAGAAAGCAATTAAGGGATAAGCTGCAAACGCTTTTAAGTTTGGTGGAAAATTAAGGTGGAATTACGATAGAAATTAAACACAATAAGTGGTTTTTTATTACCGTCTGCTTTAGCTGACGGAAGCAATTGATCAGAGAACTGGCTTTAGCCAAATCTCTCTTTTTGCCTAAAGCTGGAATCTAAATAATAAGCCATTTGTCAGCTAGAGCAGAAGGCAATACTTTATCTCATGAAAAGGCGATTCTTTACAGCAATTGTTGTAGTTGTTTTACTTGCAATACTTGAGATAGCATCGCGGCTCATTTTAAACCGCATCTACAACCGCAAATTCGACTCCTCGCTCATAGTAGACAACAAGTATTTCAAATCTCCCGGCCTCAAAGAAAACGCTACCGGCATGGTTTGGGGCAAACTATTTCACACCGATCAGTTTGCATGCCGCAAGGGGCCAAAGCCCTATTCATCTAAAAAGAAAAAATGGCTTTTTATTGGTGACTCAGTAACAGAAGGAGTAGGGATGGATGATTCCTCAACTTTTGCTGCTTTTGTGGCGGCTAAATCTGATTCTTTCAACATTATGAACTACTCGCTAATTGGTTATGCCGATGGCGAATATCTGGATATATTAAAAACTCTTTTATCCAATAATGATTCTTCTATTAGCAAAGTCACTATCTTTTTTTGCCTGAATGATGTGTATGGAAGAAACAGGCCATCAGAGTTACCCGGCATGATGCGGCCAAATTTACTGGGCAGAATCAATAGCCTGCTTCAGGATGATTATGCCACTTACAAATTGATAAAGTTGTTTTTCTACCAAAATTCCGATAGTTACTTTCGGTACGATTCAAGGCTTTATGTTGCTAATGGCAGGCTTTTTATCAGATCGATGGGTTATTTGGAACAATGCAACCAGGTTTGCCGAAAGGCCGGCGTGCAAATGAATGTAGTGATGATGCCTTATAGGTCGCAGTTGGTTAGAAATGACGATGCCACCAGAAACCCACAAAATATGGTAAAGGAATTTTGTTTTAAGCAACATATCCCTTTTGCTGACCCCATAGACTTTTGCTCAAAATCCGCTAATCCGAAGGATTTATACCTTTTTGCCGATGAAATTCATTTTTCCGAAGCCGGACATAAAATGATGACAGACTATATTCTTTCGCATTAGCAATTATATTTGCTAAGAAATACATCCTCACCCTGCCCTCTCCGAAGGAGAGGCTTCCAAGGCTTCCAGGTTGGGTATAAAACAGCCCTTTTGGGGTGGATTTCAAAGTCCTTCTTCCTCGGAGAAGGATTTAGGATGAGGATTGTATTAAAAACTGATATTATGAAAAGCGAAATAAGAAACAACTGGACCCTGGATGAGATAAGGGTGATATATAACCAACCCGTGCTTGAATTAATATTTAAAGGTGCTACCGTGCATAAGAAATATCAGGCCACCGGTGAGGTGCAGGTTTGCACTTTGCTATCGGTTAAAACCGGTGGTTGCTCAGAGGACTGTGGTTATTGCCCTCAGGCCGCCCGTTATAATACCGGGGTTGATGCTCATAAGCTGATGACCTATGAAGAAGTGATTGACAAAGCCCTGAATGCGAAAAATGGTGGCTCAACCCGGTTTTGTATGGGCGCTGCATGGCGCAGCGTTCGTGATAACTCTGACTTTGATAAGGTAATTGATATGGTGAAAGGAGTAAATGCCCTTGGCCTTGAAGTTTGCTGCACGCTTGGCATGCTTACTGAAGAGCAGGCCGCCCGCTTAAAAGAAGCCGGCCTGTATGCTTACAACCACAATCTTGACACATCGGATGAATATTATGGTGACGTGATTACCACCCGAACATATAAAGACAGACTGCAAACTTTAGATAACGTTGAGAAAGCCGGTTTGAGCGTTTGCTGTGGCGGTATCATAGGCATGGGCGAAACTAATGAAGACAGAATTAAACTTTTATATACGCTGGCAACACGTCCTTTACATCCTGAATCCGTACCCGTTAACGCCCTGGTATCTATAAAGGGAACGCCTATGGAAGGCAGGGAACGCGTGAATGTTTGGGAAATGGTACGTATGATTGCCACCGCGCGCATCATTATGCCTAAAGCAATGGTGCGGCTATCTGCCGGAAGAAATGAAATGAGCTACGAGCAACAGGCTTTGTGCTTTTTAGCAGGAGCGAACTCCATATTTACCGGCGAGAAACTACTAACAACTCCTAACCCCGATTTTGATGCCGACCGCCAAATGTTTGAATTACTGGGCTTAAAACCCCGAGAATCTTTCAAAGCCGAAAAGCAAGAGGTGGCTGCTAATTAAAAAAATCCGCCATTCGGGTGAAACCTTGCCAGGAAGCAATAATAATCAGACTTCTCCGCAGAGTCTCCCTTTCCGGCGTTGCGGAATGGGGACTCTGCGTGTGGGATAAACTAATTTAGCAATGAGCATTCCTATCCAACAATATATTAAAGCCAAAATCCAGCAGCGGCACAGCGAAAACAACATTCGTTCCCTTAAAGTAATTAAAGGCCTCACGGATTTTTATTCCAACGACTATCTTGGCTTTGCTCGCGATGAAGAATTGAAATGGCGTGTTGAACTTGAAACAAAATCTGCAGAGGAATACTTTTTGGGTTCTACCGGTTCAAGATTACTATCCGGTAACAGCGAATATGCAGAATCGGTAGAATGGTTTTTAGCAGAGTTCTACAACGCTGAATCTGCCTTGATTTTCAATTCCGGTTTTGATGCTAATTATGGTGTGCTTTCAAGCCTGCCTTACCGGGGAGATACTATTATTTACGATAAAATGGTGCATGCCTCTATTCACGATGGTATACGCAATAGCCGCGCCGGTTCAACAGGCTTTGCGCATAATGATATAACAGACCTTGAAAAAAAACTTGCTGCTGCCAAGGGCTTAAAATATGTAGTAATCGAGTCGGTATACTCGATGGATGGGGATTTTGCTCCGTTGAAGGAAATAGCTGCGCTTTGCGAAAAATATGATGCGGGATTAATTGTTGACGAAGCACATGCAGTGGGTATTTGCGGCGATAAAGGCAGGGGAGTAGTTGCCGATTTAAAACTGGAAGACAAATGCCTGGTAAGGATTAATACTTTTGGTAAAGCACTTGGAGCACACGGCGCTGTAATGCTTTGCAGCGAAGACCTGAAGGTATTTATGATTAACTATTGCCGCCCGTTTATTTTCTCTACCGCGTTGCCTTTTCATTCGCTGGCAACAATTAAATGTGCGCACCGGTTTTTATTGGAGGCCGATTCGAGAAGGAAAGACTTATTTGCGTTGGTAGATATCTTTCAGCAGCAATTCATAGGCGGAACCAGGTTTAAACTGAGTGGTGGCAAAAGCCCTATTCAATCCTTAATTGTGCAGGGCAACGAACAAGCCAAGCAAATAGCTTTTAATATTCAACAAGCAGGCTTTGATGTGCGCGCTATCCTTTATCCAACGGTGGCCAAAGGCACAGAGAGGATACGAATCTGCATTCATAGTTTTAATACCCAACAGGAAGTGATTAAACTTGCTGAAGTAATTAATTCCCTTTGATGCAAACGCTACCCAAAAATATTTTTGTAACCGGTATTGGAACCGGTGTTGGTAAAACTATTGCTTCAGCAGTTTTGGTAGAAGCTTTAAAAGCTGATTACTGGAAACCCATTCAATGTGGTAATCTTGATATCAGCGATACGGTTACCGTTAAGTCTTTAATCTCAAATCCTGTTTCCAAAATTCATCCGGAGGCCTATCGTTTGAAAACAGCATCCTCTCCCTATTACGCCGCCAAGCTGGAAGGAGTTCAGATTGAGTTGAAAAAATGCATTCCCCCTGTTACTACACGCCATTTAATAATAGAAGGCGCAGGAGGCTTGCTTGTGCCATTGAACGACAAAGAGTGTGTAGCGGACCTCATAAGCGCGTTACGGGCCCCGGTAGTGTTGGTTTGCAAAAACTATCTGGGTAGCATCAATCACACCCTGCTTAGTATTGAATTATTGAAGCAAAGAGGTATTCAATTGTCAGGCCTTATTTTCAGCGGCGATAATTTCCTTGATAACGAAGAAGTCATCCGGCACTTTGGCCAAACAAAAATACTTGCACGGATAGACGAAGCAACAATAATCAACAATGAGTTTATACATCTACAGGCGCAGAAACTAAAAACTGCCATGCTTTAAGTGAATTAAACTGTTGTATCTGATTTTTGCGTTCTTTGCATCCTTCGCGCCTTTGCGATAAAATGTATTCTGTATTTAAGCTTGGTCGTAAAATTGTATTAAATGGATTCAACACTTCAAAATAAAGACCGGGAACTAATCTGGCACCCTTACACCCAGATGAAGGATGCTTTGCCGTTCATCCCTATGGTTCGGGGAGAGGGAAGTTACTTATATGACGAAAACGGAGCACAATACCTGGATGCCGTTTCAAGCTGGTGGACAAATATACATGGCCACGGCCACCCATACATAGCCGCAGCTATTTACGCGCAGGCGCAAAAATTAGAGCAGGTTATTTTTGCTGGTTTCACGCATCCAACTGCTGTTCAACTGGCTGAAATGTTATTGAAGCGCATTCCATTTCACCAAAAAATATTTTATTCAGATAATGGGTCTACGGCGGTTGAAGTGGCTATTAAAATGGCGCTGCAGTTTTGGTGGAACAAAGGCCAGGAAAGAAAAAAGATAATTGCGTTTAAAGATGCCTATCACGGCGATACATTTGGGGCCATGAGCGTAAGCGCAAGAGGTGTTTTTACGGCCCCGTTTCAGAACCTGTTGTTTGATGTGGAGTTTATTCCTACACCGGTTCCGGGACAGGAGCAACTGGCGTTGGATGAATTAAACGCTTTGATTCAGCGCTATGGGCATAAAGAAATTGCAGGCTTTATTTTTGAGCCGCTGGTATTAGGCTCCGGCGGTATGCTCATGTATTCTGAACAGGTTTTAGGCGAATTAATGGGGGTTTGCAAGACGAATAATATCATTACTATAGCCGATGAGGTAATGACCGGCTTTGGCCGCACAGGAAAGTTTCTGGCTACCGATTATTGCCAAAACAAGCCTGATATTATTTGTTTATCGAAGGGCATTACCGGTGGGTTTTTACCCTTTGCTGCCACAACCTGTACTCAGGATATTTACGAGGCCTTTCTTTCAAACGACAAGGCTAAAATGTTTTTTCATGGACACAGTTATACCGCCAACCCGCTGGGGTGTGTTGCGGGCATTGCAAGCCTTGAATTATTTGAGAAAGAAGGAACGCTTGATAAAGTGGCGGAAATAGAAAAATTGCACAGGTCTTTTGTTAACGAAATAAAAGAAAACCCTTCTATAACGGACGTTCGTTGCCGGGGAACCATTTTAGCTATAGAATTAAATACTGAAGATACCGGCGGCTACCTCAGTAATATCCGCGACCGGGCGTATGCGTTTTTTATGGAGAGGAAGATAATACTGCGCCCTTTAGGCAATATCATTTATATCCTCCCTCCGTTTTGCACTTCTGCTGATGATATGCAGAAGGTATATGCTGCTATTAATGAGTTTTTAAATACTCGTGGGTGATTGCGATAACCATAACCTGGATTTCATTCTTCCTGTTATAATAAAACTGCTTTACCGGCGTTTTTGAGGCATAGGGTGTTAAAGTGCCCTAAAAGCCGGTGTTTCAATTCAAATTTTTTATTCATTTATGCGTGTTTCCTAAAACTTTGTCCACTTCAAATCTTAGTTATATTCGCGGCATGAGGTTCATCCGGCCTGTAATTTTATTGTTGTTATCTCTTTCCTTTCTATCCTCTTTTTCACAGTCAGATAAGGTGAAAATTAAGTTGTCGGTTTTTGATGGCTATTCGCGCCGGGCGTTGGCAGGTGTTAACATTATTGACCCAAAAATAAGTGAAACCTTTGCAACGGATGCCAGTGGCTTTGCCGAACACCTGATATATCAGCACGATACCCTTTTTGTTTTTTTTCCGGGTTATAAAACTATACAGGTTTCGGTAACAGATTCAGTGGGGAAAAGTGAATATGCCCTCTTTATTTTCCTTAGCCCCTTTGCCATTGGCTTGCATGATGTGGTGGTAAAAGCGCCTAAAACCCTGGAGCAGATAGAAGCGGAAAGGAAAAGATTGGGTATTACACCTAAAGAACTGGAAAGGCCCGAAATTCAGCCTTTTTCCAGCCCTATCAGCGCCTTGTACGAAGTGTTCAGCGCAAGGGCCAAGGAGCGCGAGAAACTAAAAGGACAGATACAGGAAGATGACCGGCAAAAAGTGTTTAAAGAACTGTTGACTTACTACAACGAAAAGAAAATAACAGACCTTCCGGAGAAGAACTTTGACGATTTTATCAAATTCTGCAACCTGCCACTCGATTACCTGAAAAACCATTCAGATTACGAGATTATGAAGACCATTACTACCGACTATAAGAAGTATATCAGGTTGAGTGGGTTGGAAAAATAATGTGATGATGTGACAATTAGCCAATGTGATAATTGCGGTTGGCCTTCTTTATCTAAGTTGGCGGCTGTTCATTATCACATCATCACATTGGCTAATTATCACATTACAAAAAGCTATCCAGCGCCAGCACATAACTCTCCAACCCAAATCCTGCAATAATCCCTTTGCAAACTCCGCTGATAAGCGAATGTTGCCTGAACTCCTCGCGCGCATAAGGATTGCTGATATGCACTTCTATTACAGGCGTTTTAACGGCTGCCACGGCATCTCTAAGGGCAACGCTGGTATGCGTATATCCTCCGGCGTTAAGTATTATACCGTGATAGCTAAAACCTACCTCCTGTATTTTATTAATCAGCTCACCTTCCACATTGCTTTGGTACTGACTTAACTGAATTTCGGCACTGTATATTTCTTTAAGCTCGGCAAAGAAATCTTCAAAACTCATGTTGCCATAAATATCCGGTTCGCGTTTGCCCAGCAAATTAAGATTAGGACCGTTGATGATGATTATTTTCTTTGCGCTCATATTTTCAGCTTAGATTTCAGTTTCGAAAACCGAAACTCGGAAATTTTAATCACTGAATCCAAGGTATTTTAGGGAAATTAACCACTAAGGCACTAAGCTCACTAAGTTGCACTAAGGAGAATTTTAGCCGGAATGCCTGAATTGCCTTGATTTCTTCTTTATTAATCTTAGTGTTTCTTTGTGTTCTTAGTGCCTTAGTAGTAAACGTATTTAAACATGTCGTGGCAGTCGTACATAAAAGGTTTTAAAAGCTACCTGCAGTTAGAGAAATCGCTTTCTCAAAACTCCGTTGAGGCATACCTGCGCGACATAGGCAAACTGGTAAATTACCTGGATGCTGAAAAGCTTTTGTTGAATGTTGATGAAATAAAGCTGGAGCACCTGGAAGGCTTTGTAAAAACCATCCACGAGTTGGGTTTTGATGCTCATTCCCAGGCCCGGATTATTTCAGGTATCCGCGCTTTCTATAAGTATTTAATGATAGAAGATATTGTTTCGGTTAATCCGGCCGAATTACTCTCGGCACCCAAACTGGCGAGAAAATTGCCCGATACACTTTCTATAGAGGAAATAAATGCATTGCTGGCCGCTATTGACCTTAGCACGCAGGAAGGCGCCCGTAACCGCGCAATGATGGAAGTTTTATATAGTTCGGGCCTGCGGGTAAGCGAATTGATAAATCTTAAAATATCAAGCCTGTTTCTGGATGTTGAATTTATTAAGGTGATTGGTAAGGGCAATAAAGAACGGCTGGTGCCCATTGGCTCGCAGGCTATTAAGCAAATAAGGCTTTATATAGATAATGTAAGGGTGCATGTACCCGTGCAAAAAGGAGAGGAGGATATGCTTTTTTTAAATCGGCGCGGTAAGCGGTTAACACGCATGTATGTGTTTACCGTCATTAAAGCATGTGCTGAAAAGATTGGCCTGCAAAAAATAATTTCGCCCCATACTTTCCGTCATTCATTTGCCACCCATTTAATTGAAGGCGGGGCCGATTTACGCGCTGTGCAGGAAATGCTGGGCCATGCATCTATTACAACAACTGAAATATATACACACTTAGACCGGGATTATTTGCGAAGCACAATCATGCAATTTCACCCAAGGTACCGGTAAATAAATTATTTAAGCAGGCGCTCCATTAAGTGCACCACTACTTTTTCAAACTGGGTGTGGCTACCCGGTGTATGTAACAGGCCTTCGAGGTCGCTTTTTACTTTAAGCTTGCTATCCGCTGTTGAAAGATATTTCAGTTTGTAGCTATCTATTAACTCAATGCCTTCTGCGTCCGACATGCCATCTACCTTTTCTTTTATTTCACCAATATCCAGTATGCCTGTCCTGGTTTTAATAAAATCGAGTTCGCCTTGCGTAAGACGCTGGTTCATTTCTGCCCCGTAAACCATTAAAAAGGCGAGGAACTCGTTGTAACTCCAGTTACTATTGGTAATGCTTGTGCCTGATTCTTTTGACATAGTCTGGGATTTAATAAGCCATTTTCGGTGTCATAACCCGAAATGAGGGCTATATAGCATGCAAAATACAAATTCCATACCGTTTAGCCCCTTTCGAAAGCAAAGATACTATAAACAAAACGGCTACCTAAAAAGTAGCCGTTTGGATATAAATAGCTTATTTGTTTGGGCTTTGCTGAGGTGCTGCAGGTGCCTGGCCACCGCCAGCCGGAGGGGTACTTGGTTGAGAAGGGAACTGCCCTGGTTTTGCCATTTGCATTTGTTCAATTTCAGATTTAGGAAGAGCTTCTTTTTTAGCCGATGTTTTTTTGCCAACAAAAAGAGTGGTTGAAAGGCAAAGGAAAATTAATGCAAACGCAAGGCCCCAGGTAAGTTTTTCAACAACATCGGTTGAGCGCTTTGCGCCAAGCAGTTGCTGGCCTACACCACCAAACGAAGCGCTAAGGCCACCGCCTTTTGGATTTTGGATTAGAACCACTGCACCCAGCAGCACACAAACAACAATTATCAGGATAGTTATAAATACGTACATATCAGAGAATATTTTTTAAAAAATTGATTCGGGCGGCAAATAAACTACTTTTTTCGGGAAATTTCAAAGCAAGTGCCTCATACACCTCAATTGCTTTGGTATATTTCTTCTGCATTTCGTAAACTTTGGCCATTGTTTCGGTAACCAGCTCAGGTTCAGGCACATTTTCAGCCACTTTCTTCTTAATTTCAGGTTGTTTGTGCTTTTGTATCTGTTCGTCAATAAATCTTTCCAGGCCTTTAGCATAATTGGTTTCCTCTTTTACAAGGCCATGCAGGTAGTCAACGGTAATGTTTTGTGCAAAAAGTTGGGTTAACTCTTCATCAGCAGCCGGTTCTTGTACTGGCACTTTCGGAGTTTCAGGTTTTGAGGATGCCGATTTGTTATTAAAAGCATTTAACCATTCGTCAAAGGTATGGGGCTCAATGCGCGAAAATACTTCAAGCAGGGCCTCGTCTGCTACTTGTGGTTCCTCTGAAGTTTCCATCTCAGCGGTTTCCACTTTCTCTTCTGTCTCAGATTGAGGCACTTCAAGACTAACGGCTGAAAGTTCTGCAACTGGGTTTTCGGTAGTCAGAGTTTTTTCTTCTATGCCCGAATCTATACCAACAACCGCTGCCATTTCTACGGTCTGCAACGGTTCTTCGGTTTTGGCTTCTTCCGAAATTTGCTGAATGGCCTCTATTGTCTGCTTTATTTCGCTAAGGGCAAAGGATATTGATTCAGGAGTTGAATCGTCATTTGTCGTAACCGGTGCAATCAATTCCTGGGTTACAACCGCTTCCTGTTGCACTTCTGTTTCCTCTACGGCTTTTACCGGTTCAATTACTGCCTTCTCTTCTTCCTTGATTTCTATGCCGGCTACCGGTGCAGACTTAAATGCATTTTTTTCATTGAAAAGCGAATAAAGTAATTCGCGGTCTTGAATATATAGCGCCGCCAGTTGTAATTGCTGGTCAAACTTCGGGCTGTTCTCCTGCTGATATTTTTTAGCTAATAAAAGATGTGCCTGTTGGAAATACGGAAACTTCTCAACCATGCCCTCCAGTTCAGTAGTACTGAACTGCGATAACATTTGATGGAAATTTTCTGTATTTATTTGCTGAAGCATTGGGTGTTAATGTGTTCAAGTGTTCAGGTGTTCAAGTGCAACTCGTTTATTTTGCTTATTTGTTTAATCATAATCATCATAACTGATCAGCGTCCAGATATTAAAATTACCATTTTACCAATGCTTTTTGAAAAACATCATCCATTAATTGATTCCCTATATCGTTTACCAATTGGTCTTCAATAGTAGTAAGGTTAATGCTGCTGGAAAACTGAGAAAACCGGGTAAAAGATTCAGTCCACTTGTCTTTATCGTTTTTGCTATTCAGAAAATCAATCTGCAGGGTAATAGTCAGTTTGGTTAGGCCGCTGCTGGCCCCCGAAACAGGGGCATCGCTGGTAATGGTGTAGGTGGTAATGGCACCTTTAAACTGAAGGTCGCCATCAGATGCTACCTGTTTAAGGTTGGCTTCTGTCTGAAATTTTGCTTTTAACTTATCCGTCATTACCTGCGCCAAAGAGGCCGGGCCGTTATTTGCCCTGTTTTGCAAAAGGTCTACTGAAAAGTTATGAATATCAGTCGGAATATTGGCTCCGGTAAAAGAATAGACCTTACAGGAGGATTGGCTGCAAATTAAAGCGGCAAAAATCAGGGTTATGGAAATAATCTTTTTCATAATAAAACAGTCTCTTTACAGTTCAATATATCTGGTTGCCGCAAGTAGTTCCGGGATTGCTTCGCAAAGCCTTACAATGACCTCGTTGTAGCAACTTCAAAATGAAGACCTTCCTCGCAGAGTCTCCCCTTTCCGGCTTTGCGGAATGGGGGACTCTGCGTGTGGGCGGACTACCCTAACGCAGAGTCCCCAACCTTCGGAAGGGAGACTCTGCGAGGAAGGTCTTTTTGGCGTCACCACGATTTTTTCCCTTGCCCCAAGCGTTGTTACTCGCAATGACGGCTATTTTTATAATTCAATTCCGTACTCTTTTATCTTCCGGTATAAAGTCCTTTCTGAAATACCAAGGTCAGTAGCTGCATCTTTTCTTTTATTCCGGTGTTTCCTCAGCGACTTAACAATCAGTTCTTTCTCCTTATCAGCAATTGAAAGCGACTCTTCAATAGTTTCCGAATCGTCATAAGCCTTCTTGTCCTGCAACACTACCGGCTGGTTGGCCGGATGTGCAATCAGTAACGGCTTTTCTGAGCTTGTATTGTTATTGGCCATAGGCTCCCGGTAAGACGGCATCTCGCCACCGTTGACCTGGTTTTTGGTAACATCATAAACAAACTGTTTAAGGTCGTTCAAATCCTTTTTCAGGTCGAAAATAAGTTTGTAAAGAATTTCTCTTTCAGTAAAACTACTACCGCCGCTTTGGTACCGGGCCTCAGCTAAAGCCGGCAAGCGATTATCTGTAATATCAGGTACAATCTGTTTCAACTCGTTAGCCGAAACATCTTTTTCCATGGCCAGAATAGACACCTGTTCAGCAACGTTCTTTAATTGCCTTACGTTACCGGGCCATGGGTATTTTAATATCAGCTCTTTGGCATCATCTACCAGCTTAACCGGTTGTATTTTGTTGCGCTCGGCAAAGTCAATGCAGAATTTGCGGAACAACAGGTAAATGTCCTCACCCCTCTCGCGCAACGGCGGAATATAAATAGGCACCGTTGACAGGCGATAATAAAGGTCCTCCCTGAATTTGCCTGCCCGTACTGCTTCCTGCAAATTAACGTTGGTAGCAGCTATTAAACGCACATCCGTTTTAATCACTTTTGAAGACCCTACACGGATATATTCGCCCGATTCCAAGACCCGTAACAGACGGGCTTGTGTGCCTAAAGGTAATTCACCCACTTCATCTAAAAAGATGGTTCCTCCGTTTACACTTTCAAAGTAACCTTTGCGGGCTTCGTGTGCACCGGTAAAAGAGCCTTTTTCGTGTCCGAATAATTCCGAGTCAATGGTTCCTTCAGGTATGGCCCCGCAGTTAACCGCAATAAAAGGATTGTGCTTGCGCACCCCCAACTGATGGATGATGTGCGAGAAAACCTCTTTACCTACTCCGCTCTCACCGGTTATCAATACTGTTAAGCTGGTGCTTGATACCCGCTCTGCAATGCTGATGGCATGGTTCAATGCCGGTGCATTACCTATTATTCCGAACCTGTTTTTTATGCTGATTATATCCATGTTACAATCCTTTCAATTTTTCTTTTTGCGCTTTGGTTGTCTTTTTTGACGGCGTACAACAATCCGCTATATTTTTATCAACCAATAAGTCCGCATTTCTTTCGGACAAATAGAATTTTGGAACATCAGAATGACCTTTATATATTTTGGCCAGTTTAAGGTATTTTAAAGAGTTCTTGTCCCAAGTTGCTACCAGTTTACAACCGCAAGTGCAAATAATTGCAGCAATATGCGGGTCATCAAAATCCGCCTTATTAATCATATTTTTAATCCTGATTTCATGCTCATCAACTATTTTCGAATCAGCTTCATGCACTTTATCAAGACTTTTCAAAACAGCTAATAAGCTTCTGTTTCTACGACTACTGACAATATTTTCTTTTGAATAAGTAGAGCCACCAAATACAATTTTTCCTTTACCGCTATAAATCCAATCCCTTATTACCGAGTAATTTGAATGATCCATGTTAGTTATGTCAAACACCCTTTGAAATACATTAGTATCAATTACTATACACATTGTCAATCAAAATTTAACGAATAAAAATCCAATTCTTCTTTTACAAAGAAGTCCCCGAACTCTTTCGGTAATTCACTTTCATATTTACCGTCTTCGGCTATATGTATTGGGTAAACTTTATTGCCCGTTTTGTCTCGACTAAAGAAGAGAACCTGACATTTATCCAAATGTTTTTTACGATTCTTTTTATTCTTTAGCATAGTAATACGAAATCTATCTACCAGGTAATCGCTATGAGTTTCAATAAAGAACTTTTTACTTTCCCTTAGCCATGACTCATAGAAGAACTCGCCTAAAGCTGCTTGTGCTTTAGGATGTAAATGAGTTTCAGGTTGTTGAAGGGCAAACTTGGTATCCAGCTTAGGAAATAATATTTCAATAAGTATGGGCAACACCTGCGAAACGCCATAACCAACGTTAATAAGGTTTAGTTTCCTGTTATTAAGTTCTACTTGTAATTCAAACGGGGCAGATCTTTCTTCGCCAAATTTCTTGATCGAGATACTATCATATAATCCACTTGCTTTTCCAAATGCTTGCAAGAGATGTATCAGGTTACTAATTTCACCTACACCCACATTTTTATTATCCGCAGCCATTGCAAATATTTCTCGCAGCAGGTATGGGATATGGCTTCCATCAGCTCGAAATTGCATATTATAGCTGTCATACGTTTTGCGTGGTTCGGTTCTAATAGGGGCAAACCAGACCACAGCATTTTCAAAGCCGGTGTACTGGGCAGAAATTGACGGGGTTAATACAAAAGCTAACTTATGAAAGACGCTTTTATCACTTGATTCAATGGAGTCAACTAAATTAGATATCGTATGGAAAAGGGAGCTCCTGTTAAAACCTAAGCCGTTCGGTTGGATATTCAGAAATGGTTTTTTACCGAGGCTATTTACTTCAACCCAAGATTCGAAATTAAATTTTTTTGGTTCTATTGAATTTGTAACTGAGTAGCGATAGTTTGCTTTAGTTATTTCCTTGTTTTCTTTTTCCTCATTATCCAATTGAAATTCAATGTGATAATTAAAGAATTTAAGTCTTATATTTTTGATTCTTGGCGACTCCCTGTCGTTGGTAAACTTAAAAAGCAATGGAATCCCACCGCCTTCAGCGGTTTCATCTGCATAAATGCCTACTTCAAAACTCTTTCCATCCTTATCGGAACAAATTTCATTGAAGGTGCCAAATTTAAAATCTTCGGTTTCAAATCTTTGTTCATTCCAAAATTCGGGGCTACTCAATAGCTTAATCAACTTCAAAACAGAAGTCTTGCCTGTGCTATTCTCCCCTACCAAAAAGTTAACATCCTTAATAGGTATGAAAGTATTGTTGAATCCCCTAAAGTTATTAATATAAATAATCATTTTATTTACTTATTAGTCCTTAACAACTGTTCCAATTAATGTTCCCGATGTACAAGATGTTACAAGCACGTTTACATAAGTGCCCGGTTTCAAATCGCCTTTCGGAAATACAATTACTTTGTTCTGAGTGTTTCTGCCGTATAATTCCATATTATTTCTGGCAGAAACCCCTTCAATCAATACTTCAAATATTTTACCTACGTCTTCTTTATTCAATTCCAATGCGTGGATGCGGTGGATGTCAACGATCTCCTGCAGCCTGCGTTTTTTCACTTCTTCAGGCACATCGTCTTTATATTTTTTTGCCGCAACAGTGCCTGGCCGCTCACTGTAAACAAACATATAGGCCATTGAGTATTTTACATACTCCATCATGCTTAAAGTATCCTGGTGTTCTTCTTCTGTTTCAGAACAAAAGCCTGAGATAATATCAGTTGAAATTGCAGCATCCGGCACAATCCGTTTAATGGCTTCAATGCGCTGTATATACCACTGGCGGTCGTAAGTTCTGTTCATCATTTCCAGAATACGGCTGTTGCCTGATTGAACCGGTAAATGAACGTATTTACAGATGTTCGGATACCTCGCCATCATGTGCAATACATCATCGGTCATATCCTTAGGGTGCGAGGTGCTGAAACGTACCCGCAAATCGGGAGCCACCAGGGCCACCTTTTCCATTAACGCGGCAAAGTTTACCACCCCCTCATGGTATTTAGCCTCCAGTAATTTTTTACCTATTAAAGTAGGGTCGTCAGAGTATCTGTACGAGTCCACATTCTGGCCCAATAAAGTTACTTCACGGTATCCCTGCTCATATAAATCTTTGGCTTCCGCCACTATACTTTTCCAATCGCGGCTGCGTTCACGTCCACGGGTAAATGGCACTACGCAGAAGGCGCACATGTTATCGCAACCCCGCATAATGCTTATAAATGCAGTAATGCCATTGCTGTTAAGGCGAACAGGACTTATCTCGGCATAGGTTTCTTCACGGCTCAATAAAACGTTCACCGCTTTCTGGCCACTGCCAGCTTCTTCAATTAAACCGGGAAGAGCACGATAAGCATCGGGGCCTGCAACAATGTCTACTATTTTTTCCTGCTCTAAAAATTGCTCTTTCAAACGCTCTGCCATGCATCCCAAAACGCCTATCAATGCTCCTTTTTTTCTCTTCTTCACTCCTCTGAAATGTTGCAGCCGGTGCCTTATTCTTTGCTCGGCATTTTCGCGGATGGCGCAGGTATTAATCAGTATCAGGTCGGCATCAATAAACTCGGTTGTAGCATGGAACCCGGCACTGTTGAGGATGGAGGCCACAACTTCGCTATCGGCAAAGTTCATCTGGCAGCCGTAGCTTTCTATATAAAATTTCTTTCCGTTAGATTTAACATTTTTGGGGTGTGCTGAAGCCAGCGCTTCGCCCTGACGCGATTCGTCAATTACCTTGGGCTGAAGTTCAAAGGCTACCTCATTATTATACAACTCTTCGCTCATTTTTTAAAATTGGCCAGCAAAGATAAAATTTTACCTGACAAAGTGGCAGGTTTTGATGAATTTTAAATGAACTGAACCGCCTTTTTTCAGGATTAGATACCGTAATTTGCGAAGTGTTAAAATAGCTTCTCCGAAGTCCTGCTAATTTTGGCATTGGCGAAAAATAATGCTCAATATTTATGAGAAGAAAGAATGTTGGTCAAAAATCCGGGGTTGGAAGGAATTACATGCTAATAACCCTGCTGTTGTTGCTTGTTTCAGGCGCAACACAGGCTACTATATGGCAAGTGGGTCCAACGCGAACTTATACCGTTCCCAGCAGTGTAACCTCATTGGTAAATGATGGCGACACCGTTCAAATAGATTCAGGCACTTATACCGACTGTGCGGTTTGGGCCAAAAGCAATTTACTGTTGCAGGGCGTTGGCAACGGATATGCCCATTGCATAAACTCGGTTTGCGGATATAAGGGGATTTGGGTTATCAATGCAGGAGCCGATAATATTACCATTGAAAATATGGAGTTTTCCGGTGCATCTATAAGTGGTGCTGAGGGTGGAAACGGGGCTGGTTTAAGGGCGCAAGGGGGGAGTTATACTATCAGGCATTGCTATTTTCACAATAACCAGGATGGCATACTTTGTAACCCCGTTGCGGGCAACGATTCGGCAGATGTATTGATTGAAAACTCGGTATTTGCTTATAACGGTTGCGCCAACGGCGATAGCAGCGGCTGCGACCCGGGCTATGAGCATAACATGTATATAGGTAGCGGCTACCGCAGTTTTACCCTGCAATATTCCTATTCGCACGGTGCCATAAACGGGCATAACGTTAAAACCCGGGCTAATAATAATTACATCCTGTATAACAGCATTATGGATTTGCAGGATGGAACCAGTAGCTATGATATAGATATTGCCCAGGGCGGGCCAACCATTATTATGGGCAATTTAATTGAGGGCGGCCCCAATAAGGTAAATAACAGCATTATCTGCTACAACGAAGGCTCAACCAACGCACCGCCGCAAAATCTTTGGCTGGTAAATAACACTATTGTGAACGACCAGGCCGGTGGCTACTTTCTATTTATACCGCTGAGCACCAACGATACGCTTACTCTGCTCAACAATATTTTCGCCGGTCCGGGTTCTTTATTCAAGAACAGTGATAATTTCAGCGTGCTTGATTCAAGCCATAACCTGATAAGTGGAAGTATTGCTGCTGTTGGGTTGGTAAATGCTGCGGCTTATAATTATAACCTCACTGATTCATCACCCGCTATTAATGCAGGTACCAATGCCGGATGGGTGTATGATATAGCTCCTGTAACGCCATTTTCACTCACTCCGGTTTACCAGTATGTAGATTCGGCAAATTCTGAACCCAGGGTTATTTCAGGTAGCGCTATTGATATTGGGGCTTATGAATATCCTTTGCCCAATAGTATGAGCCGGGTATCAGCGCAAAATTTATCGGTTCGCATTTTACAGCAGTCTTCCTTTAATGAAATAGTTATTGAGTTGAAGGACGGGATAATGAATGAAGATGCCGGTGTAAATATTTATGATGCAACCGGCAGGTTATTGAGCCACCATACATTAGGCTCTAATAGCTCACTCCTTTTAAACACTTTTGAGCTGGCTCCGGGTGTTTATATTGCAAAAGTAGAAACTGCCACCGGTGTTTGCGCGGAAAAATTTATTATTGCGCGGTAAGAAGTAATGATATGCAACCCAGAATTGAGAATATCCCACCCAAAAAACTCATCGGCAAGCGCCTTAAAATGACCTTTGCCAATAACCGCACCTTTGAGTTGTTCCGTAGTTTTATGCCTGAGAGAAAGACGATAACCAACAGCGTTAGTAATGACGTGTTCTGTGTTCAGCTGTATCAAAATTTTCATGGCTTTGACGATTTTAAGCCAGATATGGAATTTGAGAAATGGGCAGCAATGGAGGTATCAGATTTCAGCAATATCCCGGCCGGTATGGAGCCCTACACTTTGAGCGGCGGAGTTTATGCCGTTTTTCATTATGTGGGTTCTTCCGGCGATACGCGTATTTTTGAATACATCTTCAAAACCTGGCTACCCGGTTCAGGATATGAGTTAGACCAGCGGGAACATTTTGAAATATTAGGTGATAGGTATAAAAATAACGACCCGGCTTCGGAAGAGGAAATTTGGATACCGGTGAAGTTGAAAATCGTATAAATCAAGGATGCAGAAGAATCTGTAATTTTGAAAAATGAAACTAACCGTTTTGCTTCTTTTTGTGCTTACCAACTTCAATTGCCAGTCGCAATCCGATTCATTATTGTTTCATTCATTGGAACGAATATTAAAGGCCGAAAAAGGCCAGGATTATAAAGACCAGATTTTTATATCCATCAACAAATACGATTTGGAGCGGGTCAATATTAAAGACACTGCTTTAATTAAAGCCGGTGACCGGGAGTTTAGGGTAATTCTGTTAAGAGAGCCAACCAATAAAAAGGACTTTTATGTTTTACCGATTGAGTTTCACAGCGATAATTACATAGCCTTCCGGATTCAAAATTGCAATCGGTCGGTTAACAAAACATTTAAGGTATCTTACGTTAAACAAGACGGTGTATTTATCCTGGATTCGTTCGAGGAGCAATTGGACCTGCTGAAAAATACCCGTAATTGATAATTAAGTTATTTTCAAAACTTCCCCACCAACTCCCCGTACCCCACAATATGCCCCTGCATGGCTTTGTAAAGTTCATCGCGGTTATCGTTGGTTAAAAACAGGTGGTTAAAATCAAGGGCATATATCCTGAAATAATAGGAGTGAACCCCCAAAGGTGGCTTGGGGCCGGTGTAAACATGATTACCCGCGTAGTTTTTACCCACAACAATACCCATCTCTTTAAGTTTTTCTGAACTAACCCCTTTATCTAATGCGTGCACCTTTACCGGGATATTATAAAGCACCCAGTGCGAAGCGGTAAACAAGTGCAGGTAAGGTGCAGGTGCATCATAATCGGTAACCAGAATAGCCAGTGAGCGGGTGCCGGCCGGTAATGTATCCCAGCTAAGTTGTGGGCTTTGGTTAACGCCATTGTCTGTCACATCCAAAGGCATTTTCCCGTCGCTATCAAAATCTGTGGATTTGAGGTTAATGGATTTGCTAAGATTGGTATGATAAGCCACTTCGTTCTTTTGCTTCTCCTGGTTGGTCAGCAACTGGTAAAGCATCAGGGAAACAAGGGCGGCAAAAAGAATGAAAGCAAATCGTAAAGCTTTGCGCATACCAAAGGATTAATGAATGGATGAAATTTCTTTTACCGTGCTAAACCCATAAGGAATCTGCGGATCTTCATAATCGTAAAACGAAATGTAAATAAACACGGTTTTAAGATTACCTGTTTCGTCGGTAAAAGTCATTTCGTATTTGTCAACCATGGCTAAGCCTTTAGGTGCATTTTTAGAGGAGTAACCGCAGCAACTGCTAATCTTTTCAAACTTTACGGGCTTGCCCTTGGGGTCGCGCAGTAATTGAAGATACGCCCTTTCGTTGGCGGTGCCTCCATCAGGCCCGGCACCTACTTTTACAGGGTTTTCAGGTGCAAAGCCATACCTGCGGCTTTCTGATTTTTGTTTCAGCCATAATATAGGATGTATCTCTCCCCGTTTTGATATATCCAGGCAAACATTTACGCGCTTATCGGCGGCAGCAAAAGCTAACTGTTTAGCCTTAATAAAATCGTTGCAGGCTACATCCATTTTGTCAAATAGCTCATAAACCAGGCCGCGGTCGTAAAAGGCTTCTCCGTAGGCGCTGTCAAGCTGAATTGCCCGCGTATAGTCAACAATAGCACCACCGTAATCAGTCAGGTGCATTTTGGCATTACCACGATTGAGATATGCTTTTTTGTAACCCGAATTAAGCTTTAGCGATTGTTCCAGGTCAGCCAGTGCATCTTCATACCGGCCCATCATAGATTTTACTATACCCCGGTTATACCAGGCCACATATTCATCGCCCTTAATGGAAATGGATTTGTCAAATAATTCAAGGGCTTTATCCAGGTCGCCGGCTTCGGCTTTTTCCAATGCCTGTTTGTAATAAAATTCGCCCAACTGTAACGACATGTCGGGCTTTTCCAGCTCACTTTTATCTAAACTTTGCCTGTTATTAAGCCCCCCATCGCTTTGCGCATGGGCAGTAGAAAAGCACAAGAAACTTAATAAGGCAACAATTAGTTTTTTCATCATTAATGGGCTGTAACGCATTAGGCGCCCCGAAAGTATCAGAAGATGACGAAATGCAGGGATATTTTTAGATTATTTGGAAATATATAGGGGCGAGCCTAACAGTTTGCTTTGCAAATAGCAGGGCTAAAGCAAATGGGATTAAGCCTTGCTACTGCTATTTGTTTAGGTGATAGCTTATCAAATCCCATTGATAATTCGTACTAGCAAGGTTACTTATTGAGTAAGTAGCAAGAGAAGTATTTTGATTATATCGAATCATACCAATACCTTTAACAAAATAGATATTCTCAAATGTTGGGAAATCCGTATAAATGCCGTCTTGCCAATGTACTTGATAAATATTATTATATGATGTGTTGTTTACTTTTAGTTGGCTAATAAGACTATCGCTGCCTAAACTCAAACCATCGTACCAATTAGAACCGGCACTCAAAGGAAATACAATCTCATAGAATAATGGTTCTGCGTCAGTTGAATTGCCGGCTTGGCCGTAAAGAGTATCATTATGTAAAAACCAAAAAGCAGTATCACTTATTCCGGAAAGAGTCTGTACCCAAAGATAGGTTGTAGTATCATTTTTAGTGTATACTGCAGGTATTGTGATAGTTACGGTATCGCGTATATTAGGAGTCGCATCGTATCTTGAATATGTCCATGTATTACCCTGTTTAAATTGTAAATCTGAAAAAGCAAATGAGGGTTGACTATTATGCTTTTTACAGCCTGAGATGAGTAGGATAAATAAAAAACAAAGAGGTATGCAGTATTTCATAAGATTAGATTTATGAAAATAGTTCAAAGTATTTTCGTTCTACCTAACGCTTTCTATGAAATGATATTATGCATAGTATCATAATACCATCATAAAAATCATAATAAATCTGCGTTCTATAAAAGCATTAAACATAGAGGCCTAAAACCTCGGCGCAGCCCCAACCCCTCTCCAAATCTTGCTTGATTTTGGGATGTTGAAACTCAGGCTTAACTCGTGGGTACCGCCTACCTCCTGGGTGTAGCTGGCGGTGTTTAGGTCGTATGCGTAGCTTAGTTTGAAAACGTCTTTTACATTAAAGCCGGCTTCAAAAACCATATAGTTCATAGTGCGGTAGTTGCAGCCTACCCACACAATGTTAAGGATGGTAAACCGGGCACCTGCATCTCCTTGCGGTGGTGCACCGTTCTCGTACCTGAAATCTGCAATGGGGTCAATGCTCAGTTTGCCGTGGTCAAAAGGTATTTTGCCGCCAATTAAAACATTAAACTGCTGAACGGTTTTGATTGCTGCCGTTCCATCGGCGCTGTGGTAGTTGATATTTAGCCCCATAATCTGGGGTACCGAAAATCCTGCAAAGAAATTTTCTTTGTACCGGTAGTAAATGCCAAACGTTGCATCCGGGAAAATTTTGGTGGCCTGCGCAAGCGTTAACTGCGGGTCAGATGGATTATCAGGTTGAAGTTCTCCGCCATTTAACCGGTATTGTACAATGCTTACAGAAGCACCAAAACTTAAAATATGGTCGGGGTCTGAATGGTCGTATTTTTTTTGTAAAGGCAGGTTATAAGCAAAGGCAAAGTTGGCCTCTATCTTACTTGTAGGGCCGGTAACATCATCCATCAGGTAACCACCCAGGCCAATGTTTTTTGATGCTATTTGCCCGTTAAAAGCCAATAAGGCAGTGTAGGGCGATTGGTTAATCTGCAAAAACTCTTTACGGAAAGTTGCAACCCCATGCAGCCATCCTTCAGTGCCGGCAATGGCGGGATTGAGGATAAACGCATTCTCACGTAATAAAGAGAAATCCTCAATCTGCTGGGCAGATGCTGCCCCAGCAACAGAAAGGAAAATAAAAGCTGTGAGTAAATACCTGGTCATATTTTTCTTTTCTATCTAATCACCGTTAGCGGGCCATCAAATTTCATTTCCTGTCCGTTATTCTGTATTATCAGAATATAATAATAGGTGCCTCCCGGCAATTTTTCGCCATTATAAGTTCCTCCCCAATTGTTTTGGTATGGCGATTGCTCAAATACCTGGTCGCCCCAGCGGTTTACAATACGCACCGAATTATCGGGGTAACCTTCAAGGTCTCTGATAAACCAAACGTCATTAAATCCATCGCCATTCGGCGTAATTACGTTAGGGATAAAGAAAAGTGGGAAAGGCTTATCGCGCACAAAAATTCTTACACTGTCATACGTTAAACAACCAATGGTATCGGTAATCGTAAGGTAATAAGTAATGTTTGTGTCGGGCCATGCATACGGGTTCGAACAATCCCTGCAGCTCAGAAAATCCGTTGGTGTCCAACTATATGATGCGCCTAAAAAGCCATTTAATTGTATGGTATCGGTTTTCCAGATCATGGTATCAACACCGGCTACGGCATACGGCGCACGAGGAGGTTGGGTTATGTTTTCTGAGTCGCTGACAAAGCACCCATTGGCATCAGTAACCGTAAAAAAATAAGTGCCGCTATCCAGGTGGAATGATTGACCGGTAACCGATGAATCGCTCCAGCTATATGTATAAGGAGGGGTTCCGCCCAGGGGTTTTAATTGTATTTGTCCATTATGTGCCCCATAGCAGGTAGCATTAGCTTTTGCAATGTCTACCCGTAAAGGGGTTGGTTCCAATACTGTAAACGTATCAGTAAAAGCGCAGCGGTCAACTTCTGAAACAGAAACTATGTAAGTTCCGCCGCTAAGGCCCGTAATGATTTGACCTGTATCTCCGTTACTCCATGTAACGGTATAGGCTGCCTCGGCATTCAAAACTGAAATATTGATAGTTCCGTTTTGAGCACCGTTACAGGTTACGTTTGTTACCGTGCCGGTAATGGTAAGCTTAGAAGTAATAGCAAGGTCAAAAGGGGAATATGTGTAATTATTCCAGGTAAGCTTGGTAATGCGGTTGAACGGACTGCCCGCAACATTGGGATTGCTTTGTATAGATTCCCACTCGGGCAGGTTTTGCCAGTGGGCTATATCGTTCCAGTAGCCATCGGCTGCGGTGTCGTACATAATGGTAATGTTGGCCGAATCGGCGCCATACTGATGATACAACCTGTGATACCACGGGGGGTTAAGTTCGCAAACCCTCAGCGCTTTAATTGAGCGGCTGAAACCCTCGCTGGTAGGGTCAACATTTGCAAAGCGCGCTTTATAGTGATTGGTAGCAGAATCCAGCGGGTCGAACTCCACAGGCCGGTACCTGAAAGTTCCCACATTAGAGCCCACTGCAAAAAGATAAGGCAGGGTTGAATGTGTCCTTCGCAATAATCCCCCGTCTTTTAAACTTGAAACATAACCTGTGGTTCGGGTTACAGCGCCGGTATCAGGGTTCAGTACCCAAACTGTGTTTGAATCAAGACTAAACTCGCGGTCGTTAAGCTGTAGCTGGCCGTCAACATACACATCCAGGTCGCCGTATTTTACGCCCTGGTTTTGCAGCACCAGGTTAAAAAAGTGTGTGTTTGAGGTGCCGGTAATATGCTGGTT
>Ga0182013_10001762_pt1 | contig 29176 bp, 20 predicted proteins | sample 612S2MmetaG_FD_120487 | JGI IMG/M metagenome (GOLD analysis project Ga0182013, IMG submission 120487) | Permafrost microbial communities from Stordalen Mire, Sweden - 612S2M metaG | ecosystem: Environmental > Terrestrial > Soil > Wetlands > Permafrost | place: Sweden: Stordalen | collected... | reverse complement strand
CGAAGGAGCACCGCCGTGTGCACTCCTCGTCGCTGGTGCCTGCCAACGACCCGACGCTGCTATTCACCAACGCGGGCATGAACCAGTTCAAAGACCTCTTTCTCGGTGCGGAAAAGCGGGAGTACGTGCGGGCCACGACCAGCCAGAAGTGCGTACGCGCGGGCGGCAAGCACAACGACCTTGAAAACGTTGGATTTACGCGCCGGCACCACACATTCTTCGAGATGCTGGGGAACTTCTCATTCGGCGACTACTTCAAGCAGGATGCGATCAAGTTTGCCTGGGAACTGGTGACAAGCGAAGAGTGGTTCGGGCTTCCTAAAGACCGGCTCTACGTAACCATCTTCGAGGGCGACCCGGCCAATGGTGTTCCGCGCGATAACGAAGCCGAGCAGTTTTGGATTGAAACCGGCGTGCCCAAGAAGCGCATCTTCGAGTACGGCCTCAAAGACAACTTCTGGCAGATGGGCGAGACGGGGCCATGCGGGCCGTGTTCCGAGATCTTCTACGACATGGGTATGGAGGCAGCGGAGACGCCCGGCGTCGATCTGCCCTTCGGCAAAGACGAGGCCCGCTACGTTGAGATCTGGAACCTGGTCTTCATGCAGTTCGATCGCTCGGCTGTAGTGGATTCGCAGACGAAGAAGACCAGCTACACACTGACCCCGCTGCCCAAGCCATCCATCGATACCGGCATGGGACTGGAGCGCGTGGCGGCGGTCTTGCAGGGGAAGGTCAGTAATTTCGAGACGGACCTGTTTACATCGCTAATTGCCCGCGCCGCCGAGTTGACGGGCGTGGCAAATAACGTGGGCAACGCCAGCCTCCGCATCATTGCGGACCACGCTCGCGCCGCAACGTTTCTCATCAACGACGGCGTGCTTCCTTCGAACGAAGGCCGCGGATACGTACTGCGCAAGATTCTGCGCCGCGGCATCCGGCATGGCCGCCTACTTGGCCAGGAGCAGCCATTCCTCTACGAGATGGTCTACGCCGTGCGCGACCTGATGGCCGGCGCATATCCCGAGCTCGAGGACTCAGCCGCACGCGTAGCCAAGGTGATCGGCGCCGAAGAAAAGCAGTTTGACCGGGTGCTGAAAGTCGGCATGACCCGGCTGAACGAGGAACTCAAAGGCGAGTTCTCTGGCGAAAAAGCTTTTCACTTGTATGAGACCTTCGGATTGCCGCTCGACTTTATGGTCGACGCTGCGCGCGATGCAGGCGTGGCTTTCGATCACGAAGGCTTCGAAAAGGCGCGCGAGGCGGAACAGGCCCGCGCACGCGCCTCCTGGAAGGGCGGCGCACAGAAAACCGCCAGTCCGGCATTCCGCGACCTGCCAAAGACCGTCTTCGACGGATGCAAGCAGCTCGACTCATCGAATTGCGAAGTATTGGCGATTGTGAAGGGCGGCGTCGGCGTTCCGGCGGCGCAGGCCGGGGATGAAGTCGAGGTCGTGCTCGACCACACAAGTTTCTACGGCGATTCGGGCGGCCAGGTCGGTGACACCGGCGCTTTTGTGTCCACCGATGGAAATTCTGTGGTGGCGGAGATTGTCGGTTGCGTGCTGCCGGTGCAGGGCGTGCGCGCGCACAAGGCACTCCTGAAACAAGATCTTGCAGTGGGCGATCATGTGCGGACACAAGTCGACGGCGAGCGGCGCGATTCCATCCGGCGCAACCATACAGGGACGCACCTGCTGCACGCGGCGCTGCGCGATGTGCTGGGTACGCATGTCAAGCAGGCGGGTTCGGCGGTGCATCCTGACCGGCTGCGTTTCGATTTTTCGCACTTTGCCCAGGTAGCCGATGAGGAATTGCTCGAGGTCGAGGAGATCGTCAATCGCGAGGTGCTGAAGAACGCCACCGTCGAAACGCTCGAGGATGTGCCGATCGATGTGGCCGTGAACGAATATCACGCGATGGCGCTGTTCGGCGAGAAGTATGGCGACAAAGTGCGCGTCGTGAAGCTCTCCGACGGCTTCTCGACAGAGCTGTGCGGAGGCACACACACCAAGGCGACCGGCGAGATTGGCCTGTTCAAGCTGACGGGCGAGACATCTGTCTCTTCCGGTGTCAGACGCATAGAGGCCATCAGCGGTCTCGGCTCGCTCGACACCTTCCGGCGCGACTTCGAGGTTGCAGTGGCCGCAGCGCAGTTTACGCCTGTGGCCGATGCCAACCTTGCAGAACAATTGCGCCAGGCCATGGCCAACAAGGATGAAGAGCTGAAGAAGCTGCGCCGGGAGTTGGAAGAGATGCGCATGAAGTCGGCAGCGGGCGGATTAGACGAAGCCGTAGCACGCGCCGCCGATGTTAAGGGCGTCAAGGTCCTCACCCATCGCGCCGATGCGCTGGAGCGCGGGCAGCTGCGCACGCTGGTCGACAACCTGAAGCAGAAGCTGGGCGAGGGTGTGGTTGTGCTGGCCTCAGCGCAGCCGGAAGGCAAAGTCGCGCTCATCGCAGGCGTGACGCCGGGGCTGGTGAAGCGAGTTCAGGCGGGCAAGATTGTGGGCGTGGTAGCGAAGCTGGTTGGTGGATCGGGCGGCGGAAAGCCCGAGATCGCGGAGGCTGGCGGCAAGGATCAAGCGCAAATTGATGCGGCGCTTGCAGCGGCTCCTGGAATCGTCGCCGAGATGCTTTAAAGGGCGCTCATGCTCGACCGGGGGGCGGTTCGAGCATGGGCGCTCTTGGTCCTGGTTAGCGGTTGCTAACGCGGAAACTGTAAGCCAGACCCACGGAAACGATTGGATAGGTCTTGAGCGGGTTCAGGTCGTTGGTCCATTTCGCGACTTGTGCCGTGAGGTTGCTCTGCACCTGGGCACCGATGGGGTTGGTGGTGTCTGCAATACTGGCGCACTCGGTTTCGGCCTGGTCATAGCAAGCCCATCCGGAGAGATTCACCTTCACCGACGGCGCTCCGACAAAGGCTGCGCCAACGTCGACCGGCACTGACCAATGTCCGTTGCCGTGGGCGATGTTTCCCCAACCTGCTGTCGCGGTGAAGGCAGGCTTAGTGGTGTTGAGTGCCAACACACCGCTTCCGACGATGGGGGTTGCGCCGGTGGTGGCATTCGCGTTCGCCGAGTAGTAGGTAGTGCCGTTCAGCGTGAAGCTCGATCCCGCGGGGACATTGGCGTTGGCCGTAACCTGGTTGCCATTGCGCAGAAGAACGCCGGGACTGACGTGGAAGCCGTTGTGGAACGGATAGTAGTCGACCGCGATCCCCGCCGAGTTCAGGTTCAGGCTGCCGGTGGCAGTAATGCCATTGCTGGTGAAGTTTTCGTTGTATGAGAAGAAATTGCCAGTCCCGCGGACATTGAAGTGGCTGCTGATGTTGGTGGCAGCCTGCAATTCGATGCCGAGTGGCGAGATGCCGCCGGAGAATCCGACTTTTGTGAACGGGGCCACGGAGCCGCCGCCGCTCGAATAGCGGACCGGTGAGTAGGTTTGCGCTCCGCCGCCGTCCGCCGCGGGATCTGAGGGCAAAAGGCTTGAGGAATACTGGGTGACCTGCGCGACCAGTGCGAAAGGCACGGTGAGCAAGGTGGCTGTAAGGATGAGTGCTACTCGTTTCATAAGCTTTTCTCCGCGTGTAGAGGTGCAGACTCGCTGAATCTGCGGAATCCGTCCCGCCCCTTCCAATCTGCGCAATGTGTCTCGTATCCGAGGCCGATTTCCAAGGGAATTTGCGGGCTTTCAGAAGTAACCTTACCAGCGTTACTGACGGATACAAGACCCGACCCAATACACCTTTCGTGTCATCGGACCGGATCGGTGCTTGTTCCGTTTTAGGACGGGCGCGGGAGGTTTCAGCGGATGTTGAAGCTATAAACGACGCTGTAGGAGAAGACGGGATAGAACTGGACCTCCTGCAGGTCTTTTCTCCATCGTGCAAGCTGGCCCTGAAGGCTTTGATTGAACTCGATTGCGACGGGATTGGACGCATCGCTAAGACTGCTGCAGATGGTTTGCGCCTTGTCGGTGCAGACGGTGCCGGCAACGTTGACGTTGAATGTCGGCGCGCCCATGTAGACGACACCAAACTCGGTGGGAAACGACCAATGGCGGTTCGAGTGGGGAACGAAGCGGCCAAAGCCGAATGAAACCATGGGCGCGGGCTTGACAGTGTTTAAACCAAGCACCGCGCTTCCGTTCACAGGATCGGCGTTCGACGAATAGTAATTCTGTCCGTTGACGGTGAAACTGGTGCCCGTGGCCACGCGGGAAATCGCCGAAAACTGGTTTCCATTCGCGAGCATGAGACCGCCGCTCACGCGCCAGACGCTGTTCCATGGATAGAAATCGACAGAGGTCCCCAGCGAGGCCAGGTGAACGTTGCCGACAATGTTGAATCCATCCACTTCGATACGGCCCGTCGTGTATCCAAAGAAGTTGCCGGTCGCGCGCAGATCGAAATGATCGTCGAGAGGCGTGGCAACGTGAATCCCAATGCCGAGTGGCGAGACATCGGCGCCGATGGCAATGCGGGAAAACGGCTGTTGGTGCCACTGGGCGCTATAGGGAACATTTTCGCGCTCGGGGTCTGCTCCGGGATCAAGCGTCGCGGGGAGCGAATCGAGGGAGGGTTTCGCTTCGGGGCCGTCTAGCAAGTCGAAGCGAGAAATTGTTGATTCAGCGGGGGCTACCCCGTCTGGACCATCGGGTGGCCAAACCAGCATCGAACGGGGATCGGAAGGCTGGCGGGCATGGCCTGTCGCCTGGGCGCGGGCCGGTGGCGCAAGCGCCGCCAGGGTCAGGAAAGCTGCCGAGGCAATTGCGGCGATCCAGTTGGTCATGTCAGGTGACCCTCCGTAACGTCGTCAAACTGCCGGCGTTCGAGTGGCGAGCTCAGGCCCGTAATGGCGCAGATGAAGAATCGTGGTCTTCGCGGGCACAGAGTCAATGCCTGATACACCTGGCGAGGCCAGGTGGGCTAACATGAGCACTGCCCGAATACGTGCGAAGCAGCCCGAAAGGTAGCTGCAGTGGGCCCCATGAGGAAGCGATCGACGCCTCCTCATCTTGAATCATCTTCCCATGAAATTGGATGCGTTGAGTCACCGTAAGGAAAAACCAGCCAGGCAACGGGGTTCGCGAAAAGCGAACGGATTGAGCACCGTCAGCGGCAAGCTTCGGCCCTTGCAGGACCGGCGGGGGTTGCGTACGCGCCTTTTGGGATGGTATTTCCAGTTCCGCCGCAACTTGCCGTGGCGGCGCAGTGCCGATCCGTACGCGATTTGGGTTTCGGAGATTATGCTGCAACAGACGCGGGTAGCGGTAGTTGTAGAGCGCTATGAGACGTTTCTTGAGCGGTTTCCGACGATCACGACGCTAGCCAGGGCAGCGGAGGACCAGGTGCTGGCGCTTTGGAGCGGGCTCGGCTACTATCGCCGCGCGCGTATGTTGCACAAAGCGGCGCAGTTTGTGGCGGATCATCATGCGGGTGTCTTGCCCCGGACGGCGGTCGAGCTGCGGAAGCTCCCTGGGATTGGCTCTTACACGGCGGCGGCGATTGCCAGCATCGCGAACGGAGAAGCCATCGCGGTAGTCGACGGCAACGTGGAGCGGGTGCTCTGCCGGCTGGAGGGCTGGGAGCTGGGCGGGAGCGTTGGCGCAGCAGAGATGCGGCGGCGCATTGAATCGCTGGCCAACGAGCTGGTGGATCCAGGGCAGCCCGGCGAGTTCAATCAGGCCATGATGGAGTTGGGGGCCACGGTATGCCTGCCGCGCAATCCGCAATGCCTGGTTTGCCCTTTAGCTGGAAACTGCGCCACGCAGGGGGAACACAAAACAACGCCACGGCCGCGGATGATGAGCCAGGAAATCTCGTATGGGCTGATGACGCGCCGGGGGCCGGAGGGCGAAGAAGTTCTGCTGGAGCAGCGGTCGTCGTCGTTGACGGTGATGCCGGGGATGTGGGAACTGCCGTTGCTGAAGGAACCAGCGGTTCCTGAGGCGGAAGTGCGCATGACGCTGCGGCACGCGATCATGTTGGTGAACTATTACGTTCGCATTCGAAGCGTTGCGGAAAAGGAAGTGGGTCTTTTGAGCATGATCTACGGCGAGCGCCGCTGGATTCCTGTGGCCGCGGCGGAAGGGATGGCGTTGACAGGGCTGGCGCGCAAGGTGCTGAAGCGCGCGCATCTTTTTGGGAACTTGCTGGTTGAGGGAACCTCCGCGGAGACACGGGACCGCGACAAGGCTTAGGGGCGCACGTGCGAATTGCCATTGTTTCAGACGTTCACGGAAACCTGAGCGCGCTCGAGGCGGTACTCAGCGACTTGCGCGACACGTCGCCGGATTTGGTCCTGCATGGCGGAGATCTGGCTGATGGAGGCGCGCGCCCGGCCGCCGTGGTGGATTGCGTAATCGACCAGGGCTGGGACGGAGTGGTTGGAAATACGGATGAGATGCTGTTCGATGCTGGAGCGCTGACGGAGTTTGCGCGTGCCGCGAACGAGGCGCTTCTGCCCATGTTTCAGGCAATCGAACAAATGGCGGCGTTTACGCGAGCAGCACTCGGCGAGACAAGAATCGCCTGGATGCGCGAGCTTCCGCGTGGACGAACGCATGAATTGTTGGCACTGGTGCATGCGAGTCCGGGCGATCTTTGGCGAGCTCCGGGGCGCGACGCTTCGGATGCGGAACTTGATCGAGTCTATCGACCGCTGGGGCGCAAGCAAGTTGTGTACGGCCACATTCACCAGCCGTTTGTGCGCAAAATTGCAGAGTTGACGATTGCGAATTCAGGCAGCGTTGGACTTTCGCATGATGGGGATGCCCGCGCCGCGTATCTTCTGCTTGATGAAGCCGGACCGCAGATTCGCCGCGTGGAATACGACCTGGAACGTGAGTTGAAGGCATTGCGCGAAAGCGCGCTGCCCCATGCGGACTGGGTTGCGCGGACGCTCAAAACTGCGCGGCCGCAAATGCCGTAAGCTGCTCGATTCATGCGTGCGGTACACTGCAAAGGCCGCAAACAAGCATTGGCACTGGAGAGACTATGCGACGAGTTTTACTTCCCGTCATTGGTTTGGCCGTTCTTGCATCCGCAGGCGCACACGCTCAGCAAAGCGCCAAAGATGCAGTGCCGCAAATGAAAGGCCTACCGCCGGCCGCGGCTACTGTGGCAGAGAGCATCGATGCGGAGCGGATTCGCGCCCATGTGCGTTTTCTCTCGCTCGATCTTTTAGAGGGACGTGGCCCGGGAACGCGCGGCGCGGAATTAGCTGCCGAGTACATTGCGACCCAGTTTGCCCTGGCGGGCGTTCAACCGGCTGGAGACAACGGGACATTCTTCCAGAAGGTGCCGTTGTTTGCCGTGCATACCATCGAGGACAAGACAAAGTTTGCGTTCGAGACCACAAGCGGCCAATCGATTGATCTGAATTACGGAACCGAAATTGTCTCCAAAGATCAGACGGGCCAGGACACAGCAGAGTTTGACGCACCCATCGTGTTTGTCGGCTACGGCATTCGCGCACCGGAATACAACTGGGACGATTTCAAAGGCGCGGACGGAAAAGAGATCGACCTGACCGGCAAAGTCGCGCTGGTGATTGTGAACGAGCCGCCGTCGGATGATGAGAAATTCTTCAAGGGCAAAGCGCTCACCTACTACGGCCGCTGGACCTATAAGTATGAGGAAGCGGCGCGACGTGGCGCGGTGGGGGTGCTGATTATTCATCGCACCGACCTGGCGAGCTATGGATGGGAAGTCGTGCGTAACTCGCAGGCCGTGGAGAAAAGCTATTTGCAAGGCGATCCCGATGCGACTTTGCGAGCCGCGGCGTGGATTCAGCACAATGTGGCGCAAAAGCTGTTCGCGATGGCCGGGCTCGGCGATCTGGACCAGGCCATTGTGCTGGCCGGGAAGCCGGGAGCGTCTCATGCGGTCGAGTTCAGCGTGAAACTCAAGGCGCATGTCGAGAGCCGCGTAAGGCGCTATGTGAGCGCGAACATTGTCGGGCGCGTTCCAGGTAAAAGCACGCAGGACCAGGCGGTCCTCTATACGGCGCACTACGATCATCTCGGCATCGACCCCGATGCGAAGGGCGACAACATTTACAACGGCGCAGCAGACAATGGAACAGGTTGCGGAATTCTCGTCGAGATGGCGCGGGGCTTTGCGCAAAGCAAGGAACCGCCGCCGCATGCAATGTACTTTGCCGCGGTGACGGCGGAGGAGCAGGGATTGCTGGGTTCGCAGTTTCTGGGCATGAATCCGCCGGTTCCTGCCAGCAAAATCTCGCTCGATCTGAACTACGACATGCTGCTGCCCATTGGCGTGCCGCGCTCAGTGAGCCTGGGGGGAGCAGAGCGCATCGACTTTTGGCCGACCGTGCAAAGTGTGGCCAAGGCTTTCGACCTTGCGCTTTTACCGGATGCGACACCCGGCGCGGGGCATTATTACCGCTCCGACCATTTCTCGCTGGCGCGTGTGGGGATTCCGGCGTTTTCTGTCGACCAGGGTGAGCTGTTCGAAGGACATGACGAGTCGTGGGGACGTGCGCAGGATGCGGATTTTGTGGCCAACCACTATCATCAGCCGTCAGACGAGTACCACGCAGACTGGGACTTCCGCGGCAACGCCAAGATGGCGCGCTTTGGCGTGGTTCTGGGCTGGCTGGCAAGCGAACAGGGCAAGCCGGTGGCATGGCTGCCCGGCGACGAGTTCGAGGCTGCACGCAAAGCCAGCGAGGCCAAATGACGGAGAGGGCCCCAGACTTTCAGCTCATGCTTAAGGCAGCTTCGCAATGAGGTGGGAGCGATCGAGGACGGCCAGAAGCGCGTAGTAGTTGTCGGCGAGAAATCCCTCGTAGCCGTGAGCGCCTCCCTGCCAGTCTCTCCAGTCGTTGGTCAGCCCGTTCGCACCCCGGCCTGAGAATCCCCGTTTGGCAAAGGCGTCGACCATAGGTAGGAGAATTGCATCGCCTTCCTTCCGGTCCCCAATCTTGTAGAGCGCGGCCATGGTGAAATAAGAAAAACAGGCCGTGGCGCCTCCATTCTCGTAAATCTGAAACCCGTCGCTGCCGTCCTCCTTGGTTGGACCGCCGAATCGTGGATCGAGATCGACATAGTCGGCGCGCCGGATCGGGACCAGATTTCCGGGCAAGCCGAGGGCGAAGTTGCGATAGCCGACGCTTTGCATTTTTGCGAAAATTCCGTTCATCGCGTTCCGGGCCTGTTGGCCCTCGACGAGCCCATAGCGAACGGCAATTCCGTTGACGAAGGGGAAGAAGTAATTGTGGAGCTGACCATCGCTGCTTCTCCACCCGGAGACGACGCCGGTAGCGGGATCGATGAATGTGCTCGGATACGCATCGTGAATCTGCTGGGCGCGCAGGCGATACCGTGCTGCGTCTGACTGTTCTCCAACACGATCGGCAAGATTGGCCATGCCGCGCAGTGCGCGATACGCGAGCGCATTGGAATAGGCATCCTCGTGGCCAAAGCCGATCGTGTCCCACCAGTTGGCGGGGCGCACGGTGATCTTCGCAGTCCACGAACCGGAGTTGCCACTTGCGGGATATTCAACGAAAGGCCTGCCGTCGGCATTGGTGGCGACCAGGTTTTCAGCCCATTTGCGAAGGCCAGGATAGTTCTTGCGCAGCCAGGGCTGATCTTCGCTTCCATCCGCGTAGTCGTAAGCCGCAATCAGCAGAGAAGGATATACATCGCTGAAGACATACGGGATTTGCGAGGCCTCCGACTCGCCCTGCTCTTCGAAGATCCGATAGCCGGGCATGCCATACGCCAGAAAGCCTGCCAGGTAGCGATCCAACGTGTCCCGCACCAGGTCGAGGGCGGTAAGCCCATGCACAAGCTCCGGCGTATACCGGGCCATGTCCGCAGATTCGTACACAGTAAACGCACATGGATCGCTGGCGGCATTATTCGCCAGCACGTGCAGCTCGGCCTGTTGCTGAAAGATATCGAGAAAGTCGCGACGGAAGCCATCGAACGATGGATCGTCCGCAGACAGTCCCGGAACCGCTGGGTAGATCGTTGCAACTTCGAGAGTGTACTCAATTTTTGGATGCACGGCGGTGGCAGCGGGAAACGTGACCTCGACATAAGCCGCAGGCGCACGATGGGCCGCGTAGCGCAAGGCCGCCTTCTCGTCTCCCTGCGCGTACACGCGCAAGGAACCCATTCCCGGCAGATGCAGAATGGCGGGAAGCGCAATGTCTCCGCCGGAAGTTACATGGCCCAGGAGCGTGGCATGCACGACGTTGGGATCGAATCTCAGCGTCAGGCCCTGGGATTCAGCCCCAGGGAGGTAGAAGCTGCGCATGCGGATCGCATCGCCGTCGCAGCGCATCTCCCAAGCCACGGACTGCTTGTCATTTGATGAGGAAGGCGCATAGCGCACCCAGCCATCCTCTTCGGACACGCTGTACGCAGCTGCAGCGACACCAGGATCGACGATGGGGCTGGCGCCGAAGTTGCCCCGCTTGAGCGAGTCGACGCTTAGGGAGCGCAACCCGGGCCGGTGTGCGTCGAAAGTCAGGCTGATGGAAGACGTTTTGCGCGCCAGCACCGCGTCGGCGGGCTGCCCAGACGCTTGCGCGGCAAGGACTGTTACGAGTGCCAGCGTCAGAATGACGGACTTCATGGCAGGCATGAGCAGGGAAGGACCTCAAGAAAACTCAATAGTAGTCTGCGCAGCTCAGGTAGTAGCCGCAGTGGGTGCAGACCAGCTTGCAATGGTGGCCCGTGAGGTAGTGGCTGCAGTTGGGGCAGACCTGGCAATGATGGTCGATGGAGGCCGGGGCGGCACTCGCGCGGACAGGAGGAAACTCCGCGGCCGAAACCGCATCGAAAGCGTGTGGGAGCTGCGGGAGCATGGTCGACAGATTAGCATAGGGAAAGGGTCAGTCGGGCACGCGGCATCCCCGCAGGTGCCCGGTGTATCAACTGGCCCACTGAGTATGGCCGGACAGTCGCCGACTTGCCCAGTGGCGCGCCCGGCGACAACTTCTACCGATCTCGAACTTCCGGATTTCCGGATCCCCCAAGGAGGGAAGATGGCAAGCAAGGCAAGTGCGGTTTGGACAGGTTCACTGAAAGAAGGCAAAGGAACAATTTCCACGGCTACCGGTGTTTTGAAGGATGCCAACTATTCGTTCGCCACGCGTTTTGAAGGCGCAGACTCGGGCACCACACCCGAAGAGTTGATTGCGGCGGCCCACGCAAGCTGCTTCTCGATGGCCCTGGGCGCGCAGCTCGGCGGCGCGGGCTTTACACCGGACAAGATTGAGACCGCCGCGGCCGTGACCCTGGCCAAGACGGATGGCGGTTTCGCGATTACGAAGATTACGCTGACGACGACGGCCAAGGTTCCGGGTGCAACCCAGGAAGCCTTCGACAAGGCCGCTGCCGACGCCAAGGCCGGCTGCCCCATCTCCAAGTTGTTCGCCAACAACACCGAGATCGTGCTCGACGCCAAGCTGGTCTAAGCAACAAGCAAGGAAGCGGGCCGGGGACGAATGGATTCCCGGCCCGCTTTTTCTAGCCCTAAACCGGCACAGTCGCGATTTGACACCACCTGTCGCGTTTGCGAAACTCAAGATTGCTGCCTGCTCAGCGCAACCGCCTGAGTAGTGTCTCGTGCCGAAGTGGCGGAATTGGCAGACGCGCGTGGTTCAGGTCCACGTACTCGCAAGGGTGTGGGGGTTCGAGTCCCTTCTTCGGCACCAAGTCATTTAAAATAAAACACTTAGAAAAGCTTGTTACTATTTCTTACTACTTCTTGGTTTCCGCTTGAATCCACTGGAAACGGCTGGAACCCACTGAAAGTACTTCATTCCAGATCACTTAGCTTCCGTCTAACGCAGGAAGGAGCAAGGACTTGGCTAATCGATCAGTTGTTCTCTATCTCCGGACAAAATTCAAGAAAAAGTAGGCCTACCACAAGGCCCCTGAAGAGCCCTCTGAGCTAGCTTGCGGCGAGTAGTACCTAAGCTGGTATATCAAGAAGCGCAAGCTCGGTCACTCTCGATTATCTCGGCGTCGTCGACGCCACTGACGAGATGTCCCAGGAGCAGGTGAATAACGGCGCTCTAGCCGCCTACGTGTGAAGCGCCAGTTTGAAGACCGCCGGTGCGCATGCCTCTGTGTTCATCGGTTTCTTCTTTCTGCTTAACTAGATTTTTCCCTAGACCCAATCCCCACTTCAGCCCAGCTTGCCGATGCCAAATCACCGGCCCATGCAGCGTGTAAAAACCAAAACTGGCATTTTTCGAATGCTCCTTTAAGGCGGGCGATCGCTCTTGGCGGCAGCGCCCCATCCGCTGTCGCTGTAGATTTCTCCCGTGACTGGCATGCTGTTTGAGATTTTCGCAACAGTCGAAGACCTTGAAGGACCAGACCAGCATCGTCCTCGTCAATGTGTAAACCGGATTCGGACTGCTTCGGCGACAGATCGAGGAAGATGCAAAGGCTTAGAACCGCGACCTGTTCGTAGGACCAGCTCATCGTGAGTCGACCTGATGACATGCAGGTGAACGCCCGGTGAAATGCCGTGAGCCTTGAGCTTCTTTAGCAATGTGGCGTCTCGATCTGAAACGCTTTCGACCACGAAATGCCCCTCAATTTCAATAGCCGTCAATGGCTGGGACGCTCGTTTCACCATCTTTCCGTCCAGAGCGGGAATGCAGTGACCGTGAGGGTCGAACTTGGGCCGTCCAAGCTTCGCATCGATGCGCTCCTCGAAGCGCTCCGAGATGAAATGCTCCAGCCTTTCTGCTTCGTCATGGACCTCCTCGATTGGGTAGTCAAGGACTTTGTATAAAAACGCCTCAAGCAGCCGGTGATGACGCAAAATCTCCAGCGCGCGGCGTCTGCCAGCGGCAGACAAGCGGACACCGCGGCGGGCTTCGTATTCCACAAACGAAGTCGGAGAAGCGGCCAGTTTCTGAAGCATGTTGGTGACCGATGCCGGCGCGACTCCAAGCCGCTCTGAAAGTGCGGTGCTTGTCACACGTTCCTCTTCCGTTCCCCCCAGCGAGTAGATGGCTTTGAGATAGTTGTCCACTGATTCTGTATTCAGGTTGACGCGGCGTGTGGTCATGCTCTTCCGATCGGTACGATTTGACACTACTCCATTTTAGGTGTACCTAATTAAATTAGGCGAGCCTAAATGGCCTCCTGGGGTTATCTTCCCGAATCCCCTGTTGAGGCCAAGCACCAAAAACCAATCGGAGGTCGATGTGCGCGCGATTCGAGCATGGAGGTACAGCTTCCGTTTTTTATGGATGTTAACTGTAGTTAACCCATGCTTGATCCTGGCGCAGAGCGGAACCAGCAGTGCTCTCTCCGGTGTGGTCACGGACCCGAACGGCGCAGCTGTACCGCGCGCATCGGTCACCATAAACGATACGAACACGCAAGCGACGCGTACCGGTGAAACAGATGCCGAAGGCCATTTTCTCTTTTCCCAGATTAATCCGGGCAACTATCTGGTCACGGTCGACGCTGCGGGCTTCACCGAATCCAAATCCGAAGCTACCACCGTCGGCGTTGGCCGAACAGTCTCACTGAACTTCCTGCTTCATGTCCAATCGAATAACCAGACCGTCGAAGTGACCGCACAGCAGGGCCTTCTCAGTCTCGACAATCCAAACATCACAACCACGATAGATGCGAAAGAGATCAAGAATCTGCCGAATCCAGGGCAGGACCTTACCTATCTTGCACAGTTCGCACAGGGAGCGTTAATGAACACCGCTGGTTCGTCGAGCGACGCGAAGGCGGCTGGCGGCTACGGCAACGTCGAGTTCAATGGCCTGCCTGCGACTTCCAACGGCTACATCCTCGATGGATACGACTCGAACGACCCCTGGTTGGGCCTGAATATCGGTCTCTCATCAAATCTCGTCATCGGACTCGATGCTGTGCAGGAAGCCACCGTCAGCACCAATTCTTTCTCTGTCGATCAGGGACGGTATGCCGTAGCCCAGGTCAACTACTTCACCAAGTCGGGCACGAACGCATTTCATGGCGACGTGTCCGAGATATGGAACGGCTCTTTGTTCAACGCGGAAGATTATTTCCTTCATGCAAATGACACGCCGGGCAACATTGCTCAAAAGCCTCGTGACGTGGTGAATGAATTCGGCGTCAGCGTGGGAGGGCCGATTCGGAAGGACAAGCTCTTCTTCTTTGCTCATTATGAGGGCATTCGCATCGCATTGCCGCTGGTCACGGCAACGACCTTGCCGACGCCTGGCTACCAGAAATATGTCCTGGGGCAACTTGTTACGGGAGGACTTGACCCGGTCACAGGCGCCAACCTTCCTGCCCAACCCGCGGAGATCCCGTTCTACAAAAATATGTTTTCGCTTCTGCCGACTCCTGGCGGATCGCCTGTGGCAATCACATCCTGTCCGCTGGACGAATCCGGGAATCCATTGCCGGCTCCGCCAAGTGGCACCCTGCTCGATGGCAGCGGCTGCGCGACCCAGCGGCAGCGGTCCCTGCACAACAGCGACAGCGAAAACCTGATCGTGTTGAAGATCGATCACACGATCAACTCGAAGAACAGCATCTGGTATCGCTTCCAGCAGGATACCGGCCTGCAGGCTGAATGGACCGACCCGATCAACTCCATCTTTAACGCCTTTTCGCCTCAGCCGCAGCGCACGCTTGTCGTGGGTTACACGCATGTGTTTAGTCCAACCCTTGTGAATCAATTCAATCCTGGAGCAAGCTGGTATTCCAGCATCTTCGAACCGAACAACTACGCACAGGCGCTCGAAACATATCCCATCGTGCTCGCCTCGGGCAGTGACAGCGTGCCTTTCACCCAAATCGGCGGCCTGGATAATACCTTTCCGCAGGGCCGTAAAGTCACGCAATGGCAAATCAATGACAACCTGACCTGGACGCGCGGAAAGCATACACTGCACTTCGGCATCAATACGCGCCGAGTCGATACCAGCGACTATGACCTTGGCGAGGGCATTGTGCCAACTGTTACATACAACGACCTGGCGGAGTTCACTTATGGGGCCGCGTTCACCACGGTCCAGAACTTCCCGGTCTCTCTAAGAGAAAGAGTGGCGGCCGGGAATCTCGAATACTACGCGATGGACACGTACAAACCGTCTCCGAAGGCAACGATTTCCTATGGCATGCGCGTGACCTGGAATACAAATGTCACCAGTCCCCATGCTCTCTTTTCGCGCATGGCTGGCTCCTTCCTCGATGCATCGCACGCAACGAACCAGCCGTTGAATGAGGTTGTCTTAGGCAATGTTCATAACCTTTTTGCAGCGACACCACTATTCGTGTACCAACCGCGCGCATCTCTTGCGTACCAGATTCGCCCGCATATCGTAGTCCATACAGGATTCGGCGTCTTCAACGACATCATCCCTCAGGAAATCGCCGACAGCGGCCTGATGAACGCTCCTGACGATCCTACCTTCACGGGTGGTATTGGCGGGGAGGTGGGCGGCCTGGGAGTAGCGCCCGGCGTGCCAGGAAGCGCCGTTGACGCCACGGTCGACGCCAACAAGTCGTTTCAGACAACCTTCCGCTCTGGCGGCGCGCCTTGTGTTGGCATCCAGGCGGGCGAGGCCACTTGTCCGCTGGCTGTCGGTCTGAACACCTTTCCGAGTGGGACTCTCAAGACTCCGTACTACTACCAGTACAATCTTGGCATCGAGCGGCAGATCGGATCACACGGCAACTTGCGCGCCGATTATGTAGGCACGCGCGGGCTCCATGAGCCATACGAGTTTCAGCTAAACGGCTATCAGAAAGTCTGCAGCGGATGCTTCGCGCCATTTCCGTACCAGCAGCCTCTTGACCAGCGATTTGGAACCATCACCGAGTTCCAGACCGGCGCGAACAGCATTTACAACGGATTGCAGACCGTCTACACGCAGCAATGGAGCAGCTTGACTCTGCGCGGCAACTACACCTTCAGTCATTGCCTGGACGAAGTATCGAATGGCGGCTTGCTGGCATTTTCCACGCAGGGGTTGGAGTCTCCGTTACCTGGAGAATTAAGACGTCAACATGCCAGTTGCGACTACGACGTACGGCATAACATCTCTGCGTTCGGCATGTATCAGGTGCCGTTCCGCTCCCGCAATCCAGTGCTGCGCCAGATCTTCGGCGGGTGGTCCTTTTCGGAGTCGGGGTTTCTTCACTCTGGACTTCCCTTCAGCGTCCTGAGCCAGCAATATAGCGGAAACGGCAATGGCGTCTTCCAGGCATCGAACCCTGCGCAGACCACCCAGTTCGCCGCGCCGGAATATGCAAACAGAGTCCCCGGCGTGCCGCTTTATCGTAAGACTCCCTATCCCGGAGTCACCGTAGCCGGCACGAAGCAGTGGCTCAACCCCGAAGCCTTTGTTTCCGTTGTCGATCCGACGACCGGGGCATGCTATACCGGCGTACTCGGCGTCGAGAACGATAGCCCAGCGATTTGCCAGTTCGGCAACTCCGGCCGCAACTCAGTGCGCGGACCGCACTTCACGTATTCAGACATGTACATCACGAAGACTTTTCCATTCCGGGAGGGAATCAAGCTGCGCATTGACGGCCAGATCTTCAATGCGTTCAATCATCCGAATTTTGCGCTACCGAGCACAGTTCAGGCGGGCGTACCCGGATCGCCCATAGCAAGGTTTGGAACGCTGCAAAGCGCGACCACACCTCCCACCGGTTTACTTGGCGTGGGGCTCGGAGGAGACACTTCGCCCCGCATGATCGCTTTCGAGGGAAGAATTGAATTCTGACAATTGCTTCCCAGTGCCGCGAATGGACTGCCGGGAAAATTCTTCTTAAATACGACTTTCGAAGCAAGGACGAACGGACAGGATGGACTTGAGTGTTGAAGCTCCGAACGAATCCGCCGGCTCGGACATCTCGTAACTCTAGCCCGGGCCTTTGGCGAAGTTTTTTCGATTCTGTGAAAGCGGGGGAAGGCGCACGCTGCACCATTGCCTAGCCCCCGCGGGGAACTATCATTCGGCAGCGAACTTTTCTGGTGAGGCATCGAAGATTTGTTTGTGCCAGGCTCTATGGCGTGTCGATGCAAAGGAAGGTAAGGGCTTCGATGCGACATTCGCGTCTAATTGGAGCCCGCCCTCAACAGCTGGAATACAGGTCAGCAAGCCTTCAATCATCGTGCCTTCTGCAATCAGGCCGTGCATCGTGGGGAAATTCCCCGGAGATGGAGACGAGAGTGACAGGGAGCAAGCACAACCACGAAGGAAACAGCAGGGACAAAAGGGAGCCTGATCCTAGTCCTTACTGGAGAAGGATGCACCGTGACTGGCGCTTTTGGGTCGGTGCCCCCTCGATGGCCACCGCGCTTGTCATCTACGTCTTGAGTGGGGATTTGGCGTGGGTTCCAAATGGCCATCGGCAGTCGGCGGCGCCTGCAGGTGGTCCGAATTAGTCAATGCCCCCGCTCGTCAGCCTACATAGCTGCGAGTTTCCGTCGCGATGCTGTTGATGAAGACCCCAGCCATGTAACGGCAATTCCACCTCCGACATAGAGCCCGGTCAGCACGGCCGGTTTAGCGGTACAGAGGTCTTGTTCAAAAGTCGTAGTGCATTCCAACGGTGATGTTGTTCGCATGAAAAATTCTGGGAGCGGTCAGACCTGCTGTTGATTCAGTCAGGCCGGTCGGCTCGGGTAGAGTCGTGCAAGGTACCACGGTTGACGTCAAAGATGTTGACGTGCTGCAGTACTGCGGGCCGGAGGGACCGCCTTCGCCGTAGCCGTAGTAGTTGTATTCGGCCTTCCATACCCAACCGGGATGAATGGTCCACGCGACGCTGACGAAGGGGGATTGATATGTCGAGTTAAGGGAGCCGTTCACTGCGCGGGCATCGTTGAAGAACTGATTGCCGTTCACTGAGCTGATGCGATATCCCACGTTGGAGCGGATTGACTTCACGGGCGAGAAACTCAGATCCACCGATCCGTATTGAGTGGGAGCATCCATGAAGTCGCGAGCGAACCAGTCGGCGAGCTGAGTCGTGGATCCCCTGGCATACACGCCGGCGCATACATTGGGCGCTCCGCCACTGGTGGTCGAAGCGGTTCCGGGCAAAGTAGGGGAAGCACCGTTGTCATAGCAGATGTTGGTTGCCGCATACACGTCGCTATAGGAGTAATTGAAGTCGACCGAATAGCGCTCATTCGGCGACAGAACCGCGCCCAGGCTGGCGACCCGGCTGTGATCGACATGATCGATGGGTCCCTCGTAGGGGTCATCGCCCGCGGCCACAGCGCTCTGGTTGTTATTCGTGTTGTTATGGCGTTCAAGGTCATTCCATGCGCCTGAAATCGTTGCCCACGGCCTGGGCCTGTACATCGTGTGTATGCGGTAGTGCCTCGTTTGCCGCGGACCGATCGGTGTGAACGCGTTGTCAGCGTAGAGAAATTCGGCCGTCCCATTAAGATTCCATTTGGCGGTGGGACGCAGGGCGGCGTTGAAGATTCCACCGTCTTCGTTAATCGTGACCGTTCCGTTTGAAGTCGCGCCCACGGCCAAGGGACTGTTATGCGGAATGCCTTCTGCGATGGTGTGCGTGCCGTGGCGATAAGTGAGCGAAAGAGTTGTGCGCGCCCCCGCATCCCAGGTACCGGTGAAATTATTGGTCAGAAAGTTCTGGCCAAAGTAACCGAACGAAGGTGTGCCTATTGGGCCGCTGCCTTCAATGGTGGAAGCGCCAGGTGCACCAATCGTGGTAGTCAATGGACCTGAGTTGATGGTCTCATTTCCGGCCGTGGCGGGCGTGGACAGTGTGGTCACGCTGGATATCGTTGACCTCCCCGGTTGATGAACGCTGGAGTAGTCCACCTGATCCGAGAGGCTGAACGTTGGAGTAATCTGCCAGACGATGCCGTAGTCGGCAGCAATGACCGCACGGTGTGCCCTCGCGTTGCCCTCGTACGTAAGCGAACGAGTTGTCCCGTTCAGCCCCTGATAGCTGTCGTAATAGTTAGGCAGATTCATGTTGGCAAGCGTGTAGCGGATGTCGCCGTTCATCGTGACGTTGCGAATGCTGGAGCTTTGCACGCGGAAGATTTCAGTGGGATAGAGGATGCGAGTTGGTTGCGAGCGCAGATAGCTCGTGACCACGGCGCAAGCGGGATTGATAACCGGCAAGCCGCCAGGAGTGGGCGCCGCCGAGAAAATGGGAGTCGCGCCGATGCTGTTTGCATTGCAGGCAGACGCGGGGTAGGGAGATTGGCTGTCATAGTCGTCGAGGGCCACGCGCGTTCCATCCGCTTCCTGCGCGATGAAGTCGCTCGAAGCCATCGTGAAGTAGGAGTCGGCCTTGTAGTGGTCGATCTGCTCCTCAAATGTGAGCTGCGTCCCCCGCATGGGCTTCCAGTCGATGGCGCCGGTGAAGTCGTCCGTGCTGTTGCGTTGGTACTCCTCGAGAATGGCGTCGTATTTGGCGAATGAATAGCCGCTGGGGCTCAGGCTCGGACCCTGAAAAATGTTCTGCGAGTATCCCACTCGATAAGTCACCTTCGAAAGCGGCAAAATGGTGAGTCCGGTGTCTGTCATGCGCCGCACAGTGTTGAAGAGGAATGGCGATTGCTCAACCTGCGGCCACGCAAACGATCCCGTCGGCGCGTTAGCGGGCCCGGTGGAGATGGTCTGGCCTCCGGGAATATTTGGATTGCCGAGCAGGTCGTAGTCGAAGTACTGGCGGTCGCGGCGAAACATCCCCGAGAACTCGTAGATTTTGCCTTTGGAAAGAGTCAGCCTAGTAAAGCTGTTGGGATCTCCGCCGAAACCGCTGCCCACGGCCATGAGGGAATCAACAAGAGTGTTCTTTTTGCCCGGAAGCGCATGCAACTCGAACGTCTCACCGAGCACGCGAGGCCCGGACTGCAGATTGACCATCGTGTCGTACATGGCCGCGCTGCCCGTGACGCCGGTGATTCGCCCACCCAGGTCTACCGTTTGATGGATCGCGTAACCGTCCGGAGCAACCATCTTTGTATCGGGTGCCGGCAGTGGAGCTGTCGTCGTGGGATTTTGAGCGGCAGCGCTGCTCGTAATCATCAGTAAAACCGCAGCACCGATGGCTCCCGCGATGCGCTGAAGCTTTTCCGAAGAGGGCTGTTTATCGAGCAGCCACGAAAACCAGCCTATCTTCTTCATTGAAAGCCTCACGCGGAGAGTTAAGATTACCGAAATATTGAAGTGGTCTATCGAGTTAGAAATGCATTGGGTCAGAGCCATCCGGTGAACCAAAATCACCCCGCCCGACCTTCCTTATCGGAGGAACGCCGGATTGATGTTGGACCCGTGGATATAGGTGTGACAGCTTGTGCAAGGGGTCAGCTCGGACGATCCTGCACTCATGCCGTGAACGGTCGCGCCTGCGACGGGGCTGTGGCACTGGTTGCACAGGGTATTGATCTGCGGCATATTCAGTAGCCGGGCATTCTGTGAACCATGTGGAGTATGGCACCCCAGGCATCCTTCCGCCTTGACCGCGGCGTGCTCGAATACAAAGGGTCCGCGCGTCTCAGTGTGGCACTTGGTGCAGATCGCATTCTGGTCGGCCGTCGACTTCAAGTTTTTGTTCCCGAAGGTGCCATGAACGTCATGACAGTCGCTGCACTGAATCAGGCCTTCGTTCACTCGATGATGGAACGGCATATCGAAGGACGGTTTCACGTCGGTGTGGCACTGAAAGCAAAGCATGGGCTGAGCAGCCTTCAGCAATTGTTCCTTGTCTGTGCCGCCATGGACGCTGTGGCAGCTTGTGCAGCCGACGCCTGCCTTGGCATGAGGGGAACGTTCAAAGTTGGGATGAGACCCGGCGTGGCAGCCCAGGCACGTTTTGTCCACTTCTGCGGCCGTTGCCTTGGCAGGATCGAAGATCTTCGAAATGTCGCCGCCAGCCTCCACATGCGCCTTGCCCGCGCCATGGCAACTCTCGCACGTAGCACCGCTCTTGCCATGCTCGAGTGCCAACTTGCTGTGAGGATTGGAAGCGAACCCCTTCGACTCTGATTCGTGGCATGTAGCGCAAACATCCGCACCGACGAAGTCCGCTGGATTCGTATTTTTGGTTTGCGCAGTCGCTGCCTTGGCGGTATCCACTCTGATCGCGGGCGCAGCAAAGAGGGCTGAGCAAAAGACGCTGGCGCTCAACACCAGTATCCAAAACATTCCCCGGCCACGACTCGTTCCCGGCTTTTCGTCCATCTGCATCCTCGAAGAGGGATTCATTTCTTAGGCGATTGGAAACTACTCTTCGCTCATGTTCTGTGCAAAACAGAACACCATGCAACAATTCACTGTGCGCGAAAGCTACGCAGGCGCGGCCCTGCAAGCCCCACTGTCCTCGTTCATGTCTATGAAGCGGCATAAGCCGCTTCATAGAGAGTCAACGGTCCATTGAAAGCTCAATCAAACTTTTCAATACCTGCATAGACTTCGAGAGCTTTGACGTTCGAGATAATCAGCGTCGATCCCCGCGACTGCAATAAGTCACGGCACTTGAATTCCCTAAAGATGCGGGTGACCGTCTCGCGAGAGGTACCGATGAACTCCCCTATTTCGCCGTGCGTGAACGAGCAGGACAGCCGAGTGCCTTGATCTGTCTTAAGCCCATCGTCGCACCATTCCAGCAAAAGCCGCGCGAGCCTTTCTGGAGCCTTCGCCGCCAGCCCCATGGTTCTTAGTTGCTCATGTGAGCGGGTGCGGTCAAGGCATAACTCCCGCACGACATTCTTGTATGCGCTGGGATACATCGCCAGAAAATCAAGATAGGCCTCGCGATCGATTGATGCAAGTTTACAGCGGCTTAGAGTCTCCGCAGTGGTATCAAACCGCTTGCCGCAGAGAGAAGCAGCCAACCCCAGAGTCTCTCCGGGCTGGGAGATGCCAAGGATGAGACGCCTGCCGGAACTCGCGTTCATTGAAAGCTTCACCTGCCCTTCAAGCAGGTAGAGAACCCTGGTCGGCACGGCATCTTCGATGAACAAAATCGTATGACTTGCACAGTAAAAGATCGTTTTCAAACAGTCGAGCTCGGTCTGAACCTCAGCCGATGGTACCTCATTCGTTGGACAAGGCCCAGTAATCGGCTGGGATTTTTCTGAGGCCGATGCATTAGTTATGGTCATTCGGTCCTCTCATCTTTATGCGAACCACTGCACAGCCGGAGTATGCGAGTCAGACGCACTTTCATGCTGTGCATTTTTGCTCATAGTCCTTCATCCGCGGAGGACATAAAACAGTCAATTCGTCTCTCCTTCGAAGACTTCCGGAGAGAGAAAACTTGGTTACTGTTGCATTCCCATATCTGCGATGAGTCTCGGGCGGGTCGCGTCTGACACGACGAGATTGTGGCAAACAGAGCAGTCGTTGGTGATCGACGCTCCACCTTTGGCAACATGGTTGCCGTCGTGACAACGGAAGCAACCGGGAGAATTGTTATGGCCAATGTTGTTGGGATGAGTGCCCCAGGTCACCTTCATCGACGGAAAGACATTTGCGTCATATATACTGATCAACGCTTTCGCGGCAGCATAGACCTGCGGACTCTGCCTGTTCCAGATTGCCGGATACTGGGACCTGTAAAAGGTCACGAGTCCTGAGGTAATGCGCGCGTCTGCCTCCGCTTGCGATTTGTAGATCGCTTTTAAAAGAGACAGGCTCTCCTGATGGACAAAGGGCAAACTTGCGCTTGGGCTTCCCAGTGCCATGTCCTTGTTCAAGGCGTCTTCAGGCGTATCAAAGGAATGGGCTGCACGATTATGACAGTCGATGCAGTCCATGAGCCGCTTCTCGCCCATAACGATGCTGGTTGTGCCGGACGCGACAAATTCTGTGACTGAACCATCTTCATTTGCTTTCCCGACCCAGGGGATCGTCTGATCCGTCGTGTCCACGGCGATGTATTCAATTTTGCCCATATGCGCGCCGTGAATCCCGCTGAGATGAGCGAAGGAGTCGCGGCCTCCCACGTGCATTAAGGTGACGGAGGAGGTCTTGGTGTTTGACTTGTCATCCGCGTAGCCGTTTGTGATGACGATTTTGTCGCCGAAAAACCTGCCCGGGCTATGACAGTGGACGCAGGTTGTGCTCGCGGCAGGAATCTTGTTATCCGCCATGATTGGTCGTGGATAGTTCTGAGCCACCACCATCAGCAATTGAACCGTTCCGTCAACCTTGGCGTGAACATATGCTGCTGCCGTTGGTGCCACATGACAGTCCGTGCAAGCCACATTCGAATGGGAAGACACGCGGTACGCAACGTGTTCCGGTGCCATGACGTGACAGCTTGCTCCGCAGAACGATACGGTGTCCATGTAGGCAATACCCCGATAGGCGGCAGTGCCCACAATGATGAAATTTATGAACGTTGCGACTACCGCGATGTCCAGAGCATGTCTGAACATCGGATCTTTGAGACTGACTTCTGGAAAGAAAGAGGGCACCTGGTTCGTCGCATCCAAATAGCTGCGTCTCAAAAGAATTCCGACCAGGACCAGAAGAAGACCAACCACAAAAATGCCAGGAAGGATCAGGTCGAAAATGATGCCGAGGTAAGGATTCTTCGAAGCCCCGCGTCCGAAAAAGCCGACGACCCAGAAGCCGAGCAAGACCATTGCCGACGCTGTTGTGGTCGCTCCGCCAAGCAGGCTAAGCCAATTATTCCCATAGAAGAAGATCGGTCGTATCCACTCTTCACGGAAAGAATCTCGGACTTGCATTCCCGACCTCGCTCACGCTCTGCGACGATTATGCGTTTCAATATGCGGAGAATACTGGCTGTTTTTGCTCACAGTGCCCAAAGAAAATGAAGTATTGCCTGATTAAAACGGAGAAGTGAGCAAAATCGCGCAGTCTGGGGCCTGAGAATTTGGCTAATCTGGCCCTGCTCGCCGGGAGGCTCGAAGACATCGAAGGCACTCATCGTAGTGCGACAAAGTCAAAATCGCGACGCCACATTTGCAAGTCGCTAATTCTCTCACGCTTCAAAGAAAGCCTGGGCGCAGGATGCTGGGTTCCCTTGTCGCTTCTGCGACTGCTCTTGAGACGATCGACGAACGCTTGCTTCGCTGCGGCATCAACCGCCGCTCCTTTCTCGTGTTCTGCTCAACCCTTATGATCGCCGCGCCATATGGCTTGGCGATCACGGACAAGATGACGCCGGAAGAAGTCGCTGCCGGGCTTGGAAAAGTCAATCGCCCACCGATTATCTGGCTTCACTTTCAGGACTGCACGGGTTGCACGGAGTCGCTCCTTCAGACATCGCATCCTGATTTCGGCGACCTGATTCTCAACGTGATTTCCCTCGAATATCACGAGACTCTGATGGCGGGCTCGGGCCTGCAGGCGCGGCAGGCGCTGGAAGAAGCTGTGCAAAAGCATGCAGGAAAATTCATTCTCGTCGTCGAGGGATCCATTCCCGCCAAGGATCAGGGAATCTACATGAAGTTGGCCGGCAGGCCGGCTCTGGATGTGCTGGCGGATATTGGCGGCAAGGCCGCCGCGATCATCGCCATTGGATCTTGCGCTTCGTGGGGTGGTATACCTTCGGCCGACCCAGACCCGACGGGGGCTGTGGGAGTGGCTGACCTGCTGCCAAACCATTCCATCATCAATATTCCCGGGTGTCCGCCAAACCCCTACACGTTGCTCGGTGTCGTGCTCCAGTATGCCGCAGATGGAACGTTGCCCGAAACCGATAATCAACGCCGCCCGAAGTTTGCATTCGATCGTGATATTCACGAACATTGCCCGCGACGTGCGCATTTCGATGCGGGCAATTTCGTCAAGCAATACGGCGACGAAGGACACCGTGAGGGCTGGTGCCTCTACGAAATGGGATGCAAAGGACCAGATACACACGCTGGTTGTTCAACGCGCCATTTCAACGAGATTCCGGATGTGTGGCCCATTGGCATCGGCGCGCCGTGCATTGGCTGCACTGAGAAGAGCGTTGCATTCAAGGTACCGATGTTCGAGGTTGTGAAGCTTCACACCATTGCCGCGCCGCCCACGTCCTATGCGCCAATCACCACAACAACTGGAACCATCAGTCCACTTGCAACCGGCCTTGTTGGTATTGGCGTAGGTGCATTGGCGGGAGCCGGATACGTGGCTTCGCGTAAGTTCTCGAAAGTCGAGGACGACGAGAGCGCACCCGGTGCCAAACCTCCCTCGTCTGGATCAGATGCGGGATCGGGAACAAAGCCGGGAGTATCGGCATGAGCGCAACGCTGAGCCGTCGCCAGGCATTCAAGGCGATGATCGGGCTTGGAGGAACTGCCGCCAGCGTGCTCTTACCCGCAGTCACGCACGCGGCTACAGATTCGAGAGGCAAGACGGAAGAGCATCCCGCGCATCCAGTCGCACCGTCCGACGCAATCGCAATGCTTTATGACAGTACCGTCTGCACAGGCTGCAAAGCCTGCATGCCGGCTTGTAATGAGGCCAACGGACTGCCAACGGATACGTTGCTCTCTGGTGGAATCTGGGACATGCCCATGGGGCTGAATGCAACGACCAAGAACATCATCGAGCTCTATAAAGACCCCCAGAGCGACGAGTTTGCCTTTGTGAAAAAGCAGTGCATGCATTGCCTCGACCCAGCGTGCGTTACTGGATGTCCATTTGGGTCGCTTGTAAAGCGTGACCTGGGAGCTGTGACCTGGAACAGCTCTTTGTGCATTGGTTGCCGTTATTGCGAAGTGGCTTGTCCGTTCGAAGTGCCTCAATTCCAGTGGGAGAACTGGAACCCAAAGATCGTGAAATGCGAGTTCTGTTACGACCAGCGCCTCCAAGAGGATATGCAGCCGGCCTGCACCGCAGCTTGTCCCACGGGCGCGGTAATTTTCGGCAAGCGCACAGATTTGCTTGCACAAGCGAAAGAGCGCATCGCAGCAACCCCGGAGAAGTATTTCGAGAATCGAGTATATGGCGAGCATGAGGCCGGGGGAACGCAGGTGCTTTATCTGTCAAGTGTCTCCTTCCAGAAGCTCGGTCTGCCCAAACTCGGAACTACATCAATCGGTCATTACGCGACCAAAGTCACATCGGTCCTCTACAAGTGGCTCGCTGGACCCGCACTGGTCGCAGGCGTCTTCGGCTTTTTTATCCGCCGCAACTGGGAGCGTCACGAGGCTGAGCGGCGCGAACACGAAGAGAAGACTGGATTTCCCGATCAGCTATGACGACCAATGACCCCGCTATCGACAAACGCGGCACGACGCTAATCAACCACTGGCAGAGCGGCGTCCCTGTGTCGCGCGATCCCGTGGCGACTCCATTTCTTCTCCTGCTCACCGGCGTTGCCGCAATCTGACTTGGCCTGGCAGTGTTCCGATTCTTCTCTCCATTAGGTCCGTTCTCCGCAATGAATGACGTCTATGCCTGGGGCATCTGGAAGACCGTCAACGTAATGACACTGACCGTCCTTGGATCGGGACCGCTGGCATTGGGCATAGCGGCGCGGGTCTTCAATCGTCATGATCGGCCCCGGTATTTTTGAACCGATCTGAATGTTAGTCTTCGGCAAGAACCGAGCCTGAAGAGGGCGGAGGATTTTGCTGATGAAGAAGAAGCGATTCAGCGTGGAGCAGATCGTCGGGGTGCTGAAGCAGGCGGAGATGGTCGGCACTACTCGCTCTCGCGCTAGCTTCTTCATGAACCGCTTTTGCAGACTCGGGTTCATTCATTACAACGGACGCATCCAGGTTCACAAATCGCTTCTCAAAGCAGTGCTCCTCGATCGCCTTCCTGAACATGTTTCTCAAACACCTCGCGTTGCCCTCAAGGCGGCAATCTCTCCTGACCACCCCATAGCGAAGCTTTGCGCATAGAGAAGACCAGGCGCACTGCCTATCTGCTTACCCACTCAATGGCAAGACAGGTGGCGCCTCAAGAATGACCTATGGGTGCCAGACGGTACCTGCGTCAATTCCGGAATGAGTTTGAGAGGCTGCACCGATCAATGCCGGCTGTTCGTTCGCTGAAAGGGCCAGGAGAATCAGCGCCGCCCCCGCATACGCCAGTGGATCACGAGCCTGGCCGAGGGTGCATCCAGTCGCCTTCATCGTCAGACCGTCTCCTCTTTCTGCGACTAAGCTGAAGCATCGCCTTAAGACAAAACACCCGACAGCGGAAAGGAGCAGATCCGACATGATTGCACGGTATGTATGAATGCGGCTGGCTATTGACGTGTTCATCGCCTGACCTTACGCCCACGAAGCCGGAATGGATGTACATTCTAGCTCGGTGAAAAGGCTCATGGCCCTGGAGCACTGTTAGAAAAGTTGATCGACGCGATCGGCCTGGCTTCGCATACTTCGCGCCAACAGAAACTTTACGAAGAGGTCAGAGAACTGATGTTCTTGGTGCATTACCCGGATCATCTCCTCACGGCCTATCTTGAGTGCTGAGCAGGCGGTGATGGCCGTGGCTGTGGATAGACGCGATCCGGGCACTCCAGATAGCGCTTCTTCTCCCACAAATTCGTGCGGTACGAGCAGAGTGACTGTGGCTTCCTACGGTGATCTTTGCCGGGCCCTTTTGCAAATAGAAAACCGAATCCGCTGGATCTCCCTGCGAAAAGAAAGTCTGTTTTGGCTTCAGTTCAACGATCCTTCGACCAAGTCCAGCGCTAGCGAGGAATGCTACGAGATCGAACGCGGGGGAGCAGCAAAGGTCATCCTCAGGCCACCTTTCAGCACGACACCACCGAGTAAAGACGCCGTAGGCTTCAGACACGGGAATCGGCTACAGCCCTGTCGGTCCGGTTTTCTTATGAACCATTTACGGCGTCTGTACCGTTTTATACACCGGATGTCGCCGATGGAATGCAAGTCCCTCATGAAATGCGTTTTGATTGAACCCGAGCTCCCGGAGGTGTCCACTATTGAGCAGATCAAATCCAAACAGGCCGCGTCAACTGGATATCAATTCGCAAATGGAAAACGATCGGGCGCAGCAACCGGCGGAAAGGCCAGGACAAGAGTATGGAAGAGCATAGATGCAGAATTGTAGCAACGGTCGTGGAAGACTTTCGTTGTAAGAGTCTCCTCGACAGCTCGCAGATTGTGATGCAGGATCCCAGGTATAGGTGCCTTTATCGCCGAGCGGAAGTCGAGGTAGAAGACAGCCGATGCAGTAGCGTTGCAGCCGAAATGGAAGACCCGCGGTGCAAAGGCCTTTCTTTGAAGTGGTAATTGAAACTCCTAATTCCTAAACCTCGACTCCGCCCTCAAATTTCCCAGCGAAAGAGCGGCCTATCCTTAGCTCTTCGAGCAACCGCCGTAAGACGATGATGCATGAGATGGTTTGCCCTATGCGAGCTTCGCATGAGGCTGGCCACATTTTGCTTTCCGAGTCGATCTCGCCCGATTTGCTTTGAGGATTCTCGATGCGTAGGCGCTCTCGTCCATTGCGATCCCAGTCGCACAAAACTCAACGGCTAGTAGAGGCAGACTGCTTGGATATCTTGGGGGTCGCCAGCCAACGATCGTGTGTTGCGAATGGAAAGCGAAATAGCAAACACCGATGGCGACAACCGATCCGCAACTGCTCGGACACAGTTGTCCCACCGATGTGTTTGCCCTGCACAATTGATCTTAGTGCTTGCCCCCGCCTGCGTGGCCGCGCCCATCACGAACCTCGTTGCCTTTGAAGTGAGCTACTTTATCAAGGCGATTTGAAGGCTGCGCCTTCTCCCCTCGCTGTGGCTTTGGTCCGCTATAACCGTGTTCCGGATGGAAACGATTGTTGACGTGTCCGCGGAAGCCGTCAGGACCATGAAACCACGGGCCAGCGCCGAGAAAAACGCCACCCGTGAACCATTCCGGTCCGTAGTAGCCGTAGGGCGCGCACTCATAGGGTGCGGCGTCGTAGTAGCCGTATGGACACTCGGGCGCAACTCCCATCTCAACAGCAATCTGGGCAGGCGCTTTGGGAACGGTTGCGATCATAGCGCATCCAACAAAAGTTGCCAGCGCGACAAACTTGAATCCCTTCATATAAACCCCTCGCGATTGAGAGCCATTATCGAGCGCCCCCAAGCTCTTCAGGGTAGGGACCTTTGATCCCCGGCGTCTGAGCAGAAACGACCACGACATGACTTGTAAAATGCCGAGTCGTCTCAAGCGTTCGGAACAGGCGCTGAGCTGCCCTGAGCATTTTGTCTT
>Ga0182013_10001761_pt1 | contig 29194 bp, 23 predicted proteins | sample 612S2MmetaG_FD_120487 | JGI IMG/M metagenome (GOLD analysis project Ga0182013, IMG submission 120487) | Permafrost microbial communities from Stordalen Mire, Sweden - 612S2M metaG | ecosystem: Environmental > Terrestrial > Soil > Wetlands > Permafrost | place: Sweden: Stordalen | collected... | reverse complement strand
CATCGAGGGCATTCGCGGCGTCAGCGCCGACTCGGTGCTGTCGACGCTGGTCGACCGCCGGTTTCTGGCCGAGGCCGGACGCAAAGAGGTCGCGGGCCGGCCGATCCTCTACCGCACGACGCCCGATTTCCTCGAAGCCTTCGGACTCCGTTCGCTCGAGGAGCTGCCGGCCGTCGACATCGATTCGGCGGCCCCAGTCGAGCTGGCACTGCCGATTCCTACCCAAGCGGTGTCGGCAGCCGTCGAACCGAATGCCCAGATCGACGCGGAACCCGAATCCGACGCGGCGGCCGAGGCGTCGGCCGCGCAAGCCGAGCCGGCGGAAGCGCCCGCCGCAGATGAGAGCGAGAACCCATTAGCACCCTAGAAGACGACATCTGGTCGACGATCGACCGCAACGCCCAGGCGGTTGCCGAGGCCCACGAACTCATCCAACCCGGTGAGGCGTTCACGCTGACGGCCGATCAGCAGATCGCGATCGACACGATCTGCACCGGGCTTGACGACGACATTTTCGAGTTTCTCCTCAAAGCGCCGACCGGCTCGGGCAAGACCGAAGTGATGCTGCGCGTCGCGGTCGACACGATCCTCAAAGAGGAGAGTTACGTCTGTTTGATCGCGCCGACGCGCGATCTGGTGCGCCAGCACGTCGCCTATTTTGAAAACCGGTTCGTCGGCACGCCGCTGGGCGTGGCGCAGGTGCACGGCGGGATGTCGCCCGCGGAGCGCAAAGAGGCGGACGCCGGGATCGGCGACGGCTCGATCCGCGTCGTCTGCGGTTCGGCGATGCTGCTGTCGAGCAAATATTGGTGGGACGTGATCGACCGCAGTTCGCTGCTGATCATCGACGACGTCAACGCCTTCGACGAGCGCGAACACTTGCGGCTGCTCGAAGACCTCGATTGCCCGATGCTCTTCGCGAGTGCGACGCCCAGCGAAATGCGTCCGTTTCTCACCCGCATCGGGGCGATGGATCACGTCGTTTCGATGAAGAAGATGCCCTTCGACGTCATCCCGACGACGGTCCACAAACCCGAAGGCGTGTGGGGCGAACCGCCCGCCGAACAGCTGGCACATGCCGACGCGCTCATTCGCGAACACCTCGAACGCAAGTCGCGGATCTTCGTCATCAGCCGCACGCGCGGCGATGTGCCGAAGCTTGCCCAGCGTCTGGAAGAAACCTACGGGATCCCGGTTCAGCAATTGCGCGGCGACATGGCCGACACCACCGAGCACGGCAAACGCCATCGCCGCAACGGCGTGAAGGTCCATGGAACGATCACTCGGGTCGAAATGATGACGGCTTTCCGCGACGGCGCGCCGGCGATTCTCGCGGCGACGAATCTCGTCGGCAGCGGCCTCGATATCCCGGCTGCCGATCTGATCGTGCTCACCGATGCCGACGCCTTCGGTGAAGCCGAAGTCGAGCAGCTCATCGGCCGTGTGGGGCGGCGCGAACGGCCGTCCGACGCCGTCCTGGTCAGCAAGACGACTTTCGAGAAAAACCCGTCGCGCAGCATGGGCTCGGGCGGTCCGCGCCGGACGTTCATGCCGGCCGGCATGCGCTCCAATCAGCTCCGATTCACGCGCCGGAAGTAACCGCCGATAACCAAAAACGATGATCGAACAACATGCAAGCGGGAGCGCCTTCGACGGCCTCGCCGCGAACTACGGCCGTTATCGGATTGGTTACTCGAGCGAGCTTTTCGACGCGTTGGAAACACTGGGTTTTCGCCGCGGCATGAGCGTCTTGGACGCCGGCTGCGGTACCGGCCTGTCGATGGGCCCGCTCGCGGCGCGCGGGATGAAGGTTGCCGGCGTCGACCCTGCCCCGGCGATGCTCGCGGCGGCCAAACTTGCCGTTCCCGGTGCGACGTTCACCCAAGGCCGGGTCGAGGCGCTACCCTTTTTGGACCGCAGTTTCGATGCCGCGGTCAGCGCCCAGGCGTTCCATTGGTTCGAGGCCGACAAGGGGTATGCGGAACTCGCGCGCGTCGTGAAGCCCGGCGGACCGATCGCCGTCTGGTGGAAGGCCCTGGGCTCCGACGATCCGATGCGCGCGCTGCGGGCCGCTGCCTGCCGCCGAATCGGCGTCGAGCCCGTGCCGGACTCCCTGCGCGGCGGGTTCAGCGCGTTCTATCGCGCATCGTTCGCGGCGCGGACCCTACGCGTGCTGCCGTTCACGGCGCGCTTTCGCGTCGACGACTGGATCGGCTACGAACGCTCGCGGGCGGCGCCGCAAGCTGCGTATGGCGCGAAGCTCGAGGCCTACCTCGACGCGTTGCGTGCCGGCCTGCTCGCGAAGTACGGTTCGCCGGCGCAGCACGTGGACGTCCGCTACACGCAGTTCCTGTACGTGGGAAGCACGCCCGAGTAAGCGTGGCGGCGTAGGTGCGGTTCGGGCTGGTGGATTCGACTGCGTCGGATCCTTCGCGTTCGGCTTCGCCGATCCGCGGGGCGAAGTAAGTGCGATTCGGCCTGCATGTGGGCGTCGGAGGCGGCTACGACGACGCCGTCGCCTACGCGCAGCGCCAGGGCTGCACCGCGCTGCAATTCTTTAGTGGGAACCCCAAAACGTATCGCGTCGGTCCGATCGACCGGCCCGCGCTCGAACGCTTCGCGGCCGGCCGCGCCGCCGCGGGGATCGAATCGGCGGCGATCCACACGTCGTATCTGATCAATCTGGCGAGCGAAGACCCGAAGATGGTTGCGAACTCGCTGCGTTTGGTGCGCAACGATCTCGCCGTCGCGGCGGCCGGATCGGTCGCCTTCGTCAACACCCACCTGGGTTCGTACGGCAAGCGCGACCGGCGCGACGGTTTCGTCGCGGTTGTCACCGCGCTCGAGGCGGCGCTCGAGGGGATCGCACCCGGCGTGTTTCTCGTGCTGGAAAATAGCGCCGGCGCGGGCCAGCTCTGCGGCGGCACGCTCGAGGAACTCGGCGCGTTCATCCGCGCCGTCGACCATCCGCAGCTCGCGGTGTGTTTGGACACCGCCCACTCGTGGGCGGCGGGCTACGAGATCGACACGCGCGCCGGGGTCGAACGGTTCCTCGCCCAGGCCGACGCGCACGTCGGGCTCGAGCGCGTCGTGATGTTCCACTTCAACGATACTCAGGTCGCGCTGGGCGCCCACAAGGACCGGCACTGGCACATCGGCGACGGGCTCATCGGCTTCGAGGGCTTTCGCGCCCTCGCATCGCATGCCGCACTCGCCGGCAAGACCGCCATTTTGGAAACACCGGGCGAGGAATCCGACGACGAGCGCAACATGCGAACGATCCGCAGCATCTTCGCGGGCAGCGGCGCGACGGCGGTTTCGACGCTGCCCGAGTAGTTCAAAGGCGTGCGATGATTTTACACTTCGATTTGGATGCGTTCTATGCGTCCGTCGCGCAGCGCGACGATCCGGCGCTGCGGGGCAAGCCGCTGGCGGTCGCGGGCAGCAGCCGGCGTTCGGTCGTCCTCACCGCCTCGTATGAAGCCCGGCCGTACGGCGTCCGTTCGGCGCTGCCGCTCTACAAGGCGCTTAAGGCGTGCCCGCAGCTCCTCGTGGTACCGCCCGACTTCGCGAAGTATCGCGCCGCGTCCGAGGCGGTCTTCGCGATCTTCGCCGAGGGCGCCCAGGCCGTCGAAGGACTGTCGCTCGACGAGGCGTTCGTGGCCATCGCGAGCGAGACCATCGACGAAGCCGTGGCCTGGGCGGTCCGCGTTCGGGCGCGAGTCCGCAGCGAAGTCGGGCTGACGATCAGCGCCGGGGTCGCCGGCGGCAAGATGGTTGCGAAGATCGCCTCGGACTCGTGCAAACCCGACGGCCTCGCGGTCGTGGAGCCGGGAACCGAAGCGGCGTTTCTGGCCTCGCTTCCTGTCGCACGCTTGTGGGGGATCGGCCCCAAGACGCAGATCCGGCTCGAAGCGGCCGGCATTCGCACGATCGGCGACGTCGCCGGCTTGGATGACGCCCGGGCCTTCGCGCTGTTCGGGCGCTGGGGCCGGGAGGCGCGAGCGCTGGCGCGCGGCATCGACGACCGCCCCGTCGACGGCTCCCGCGAGCGCAAATCGATCTCAACCGAGGAGACGTTCGAGCACGACGTGCGCGACGAGGAGCGGATCGTCGCGTTGCTGCGCACCCAGGCTGCCGAGGTCGCCGCGGATTTGGCGCGCCGGGGATTGCGCGCGGCCACGATCGGGGTCAAGATCAAGGCCGCCGACTTCAGCGTCACCGGCCGCCAGACGAGCGTGGCGGTCCCGACCGACGACGCCGCTCAGATCTTCGCCGCGGCGCACCATTGCTGGCAGCGCAGCGGGATGACCGGTCGCCCGATTCGGCTGCTCGGCACACGGGTGGCCACGCTCAGCGAGGGCGCTCCCCGCGAATTGCCCCTGTTCGGCTAGCGTCCTGAGTCGGAAGATCGCGAAGTATTTTCGTTCGGATCGAGGAGCGATGAGATGGGTGCCCTCGGCTTCTGTGAGATTGAGACAACGCGAGAAGAGGACGCGACTGGACCGTAAAGTGGCGCTGAAACGCAAAACGCATCGGAGAGGGGAGGCCGGCGACGCAATCCCCGCGCCCGGGACGTCGCCTGGTTGGCACGCTGAGGTTCTGGTAACGCGCACGTCGAACACCTGGCGTGGTGGGTGATCTACTTCGCCGGAAAGCTTCCGAGGTCGATCGACCCGCCGCAAGGCGAGCTGGGAAGCCTTCGTCGAGCTCGCCGAGCGGGAGCCGGGCTTACTCCGGATCCGGCACATCGAGGACCCGGACGCCTTGCGCGTTGCCTTCTTACGCGCACTGGCACGCAAGCGGGCGTTCGTGCCGAAGTTTACGGCTCGCGGGCGCGCCAGGCCGCGTACGCCTGTATGAGCCGAACGGTGAAGAACGGTGCTTCGGGCGCGATCACCATCCCCGCCGGCCCACGCGCGGCAATGGCGCGCAGGGCGGCCTGCTGGGGCTCAGGGAGCGCAGCGTTTGCGGTCAAAGCGCGTTCCCGTTCGGTCTGCCAGGCGACCGCCGGATCGACCTCGGGCGATTTGGTCCGCCGGGCGATCTCGTCGGCACGGTGGTCACGGCAGACCCACACGACCTCGCGCCACTTGGCCGGGTCGAGGATCAGCGCCGTGACGTCGTCCCAGGCCGAACACCGAACGCAGCGGCCCTTGGGCAGTTTGCCGCGGGCGATCGCGACGAACAGTTTGGCCCGGGCGCAGTCCTTGGCGCGCGCGGTATCATCACGGTATGCGGCCCGCGTCCGCCGGCGGGCATTGCGCTCCTTGTGATGAACACCCAGGCCCTGCGCCGCGGGGCCGACCTCGCGACCGTGCGCGACACCCTGGGGCATGCGTCGATCGCGACGACCAGCCGCTATCTGCACGCCCGACCCGAGAAGTCTAGTGGCGATTACCTCGCACTCTGACCTGCAGATGAATTAGTTCCTGCGCCAGCGATGCGCATCAAGGCCTCCGTCGCCGCCGCCATCGGTCAAGAACGAGGTTCTCCCGATGCCGTCAGTCTCTGGGGCACGCACTGTCTCGACGAAGGCACATTCTAGGCTGTCCGTCGAGCGCGGTGAAAAGCCGGAAGATCGCGATCTGCGCCGACCTTCTTTGTTGGCTGCGAATCGCCCAGGGTGCCACTCCACGGAGACGAACGGCGCGGTCGTGGGTGGGACCTTCGCTTCCCGGCTACCGTTTTTGTTCGCTGTTGCATTCGTGGCAGCGGGCTTGGGCGACGCCGGAGTAGGATGGTACTCGGTTTGATGTCGTTTGGATTCTGGATCGCTCGTCGGACACCGGGGACACTTAAGCATACTCAATCGGATCTGCTCGCGGGTGCATCATCACTACAGCCACCGCAGCGAGTTGAAGAAGATCTCGCTCACGGGTCGCACCCAGTCGCGCGGCGCGCCGGCAGCCATCATTTGCCATACGGTCGGCCGCCTAACTTAGGCTCGCCGCGGCGGCGGTGATCGATCACCACGGTAATCCCGCGCCGTCGGTCAGGTCGAGTACTGGCGGAGATCGTGACGGCCCGCGCCGCCGCGGCCGAACTAGAGCAACTCGCCCTACATTCCTGCGCGCCAGGTTCACGACGGCCGCCGCGCGAGATCGACCCCCGCGGTGCAGGGGAGCGGGTTGCCCGCAAAATCAGAAGAAGGCACGACCACATCAATCTTCTTTTAGCGGTACGAACTTACGGAAACGATAGAAGCCTGGAAGTGCATCGGCTGCGGGAATATCGAGGCCCCGCAAACGTGAAACGTGCATCGGTGTTTGTCAGTACCGCAAGGTGCAACTCGTGGACGCGCTCGAGCACGAGCGCGTGGTCCGCGATCTGCGCGATTCGCAGCAGCGGCAGCGTGTGTATGACGCGTTGCTTCGCCGGCTCGCTTCTACGACGCCGCGCGACGGTCAGTGGGAGCGTTCGTACCGCGCGCTACAGAACGCGGCCCAGTCCGCACTAAACGACGCTTCCGCGTCGTGAGCGAGTTTTTGATCGTTTGCGGCGATTGCGCGCCGCCGTTGACCGGTGGGACTCAAAGGTATTCGCAGAAATAGAAAGACCCTGCGTTTCGATAAGGAAAGCGTCGATGGATCAGGCAACACATGGCGTTCAGGCAACAGCCAATGAGACCAGGGGAGATGATGCATGCTGGCTGCATCTCGTCTGCCCGAGTTGCGGAGCGCTTGCAACAGCTGAAGATGGCCACCGGGAAGGTTGCGATGCCCGTGAGTCAAGGGTCAACGATCGTCCCTAGATGTTGCGCGACAGCACGAAGTGCTCGCAGCGACGAGTGTCCCCTCTCAAGCCATACGGCTCGCCGAACGCGCCCTTAGCTACGATCCAATGACCTGCAAATGGGCACGCTCACTATTGCTCAGTCACGTACTTCTGCGGTTTAGCGCGATCGATTTGCGCAATGTGACGTTCGGTGCGTTGAAGGGCGCCCGCCGCCTCCAATTCCGCAATGGCGCGAGCGGCAACTTCTTCGCTGTTCGAGCGATGATCACAGGTTGATTCTGCATCCTGCTTCATTTGTCGCGAACCGTGAAGCTCAGCGTAACTGGCGTTGTATGTGACGGGCTGACGATCCCAACGACGGCACGCCAGACCCCGCTCATTGGAAAGCGAAGGCCGTCGGTCGCATATACGCCGTCGGTCACGCGCTTGAGAGATATACGGCGGCGCTGCATCGCCATATCGGACATGTCGAGCGTCAGCACGACGTTGGCGATCTCCAGATTGCGGGACGCGCGCGAAAGATGCACGGTCGCGGTATTCGCTTCGCCGACGATTGCGGGATCGACCACGAGCGTGGTACGCGTCGGCTCGGCGTCCGACCGTGCGTCCGTGTGATGGGCACAGGCTAATAGCCCAAACAGCAGCATGGAGAAAAAGGCGCTGCGATACGAGCTATGCCGCATCGGTCCGTCTTGCAACGACGTACGCAAGCGCGGCTGCGGCGACAGCGTAAGCGACGAGGATCGCGGAGAGCACGGGCATGAGCCAGGGACCGAAGATATCGGTTGCGAGCCGCCCGCCGGGACCGAGGACATCGACGGAACCTGACATCGCGGCAATCGCGGCGATCTTGCATGCTTCGATCGGATTGAGCATCGTCGCAAACAACAGGGCGCTCGTTCCGAGATGCAGCACCACGGCAGTCGCGAGCAGTCCGAGATCGCTAAGGATAGTCAGCGCAAGCCAGGTGCCGATCGCGACGCCCAACGCCGCCGGCGCACGCCGGACGACCGTTGCGATGAGTACGCCTAGCGCGCCCATCACCAGCGCCAGCAACCAAGTCTCGCCGGCGAAGGCAAGAAATCCGCTCGCGTCACCGCCGACGCCGACCGCGGCACAGATCGCGGCCGCCGCGCCGAATCCGGCGCAGACGACGATCGTCATCGCGACGCCGACGCCGGCCAGTTTGGCCGTCACCACGTCACCGAGCGTCATCGGCAGAGCGACGAGATAGGCGACATTTCCCCGCTCGCGGTCGCGTGCGAGCGACATCGTTCCTACGACGAGCGCAAGGAGCGGGATGAAAAGCACGACCAGATCGACGAGCGCGGCAGCGGTCGGGCCGAATCCGATTTCGCCGCCAACGTAGCGTGCCGCAGCGACGCCGCCGTAGGCCGTCGCGCCGCACAAAAGCGCGAACGCGGCGGCGTAGACGAGGACCGAGCGGTTGCGCGCGGCATCGCGTGCTTCGTGCAGGGCCAAAACAGCGACCGGAGCTCTCATACGGCGCTCCTTTCTCGTAGCGCGAGATCGACGAACGCGTGCGCCGGCGTATCGCCGATAACACATCCCTCATCGAGGAGGAGTACGCGGTCCGCGATGCGTTCGACGTCCGAGAACAGGTGCGAGGTAAAGACGATCGTTTTGCCGCGCCGGCGTTCGCGCGCGAGGATCGCGTGGACGGCGTCGCGTCCGGCCAAATCCAGGCCGGCCGTCGGTTCGTCCAAGACGAGGATCGGCGCATCCGGTATGAGCGCGAGTGCGATCGCGAGCCGTTGGCGCATGCCGCCCGAAAGCGCGGCGATCGGCTTATCGGCATCGATGGCCAACTCGTTCAACGCCTGATCTGCCGCGTCGCTGTTCAACTGGCGCAGCGCCGCGACAAGGTGCGCGAGTTCGCGGCCCGTCGCATCGAACACCGGAAGCTTTTGCGGCGCATAACCGATGGTGCGGCGTACCGCAGCAGCGCGCGGACCCGCATCCACACCGTTCACGACGACGCTGCCACGATACTGCAACTGGCCCAGGATGCAACGCAGGAGCGTCGTTTTCCCGGCGCCGTTGGGACCCCAGAGCGCGACAGATTCGCCGGCGTTCACGTGTAGGTCGACGCTGTTCACTCCGCCGCCGGCACCGAAGCGCTTGGTCAGCGCGCGAATTTCGATCGCTGCCGCGCCCGCCGGCGGCGACGGCAGAATCCGTGAACCGTCGTCGCTCGGCAACGGGCACGACACGCGGCGGCGCCGCGGGTTGCGCAACAGTCGGGCGAAGGGGACTAGCGCGAGCGCCGCGAGCATATGCCACCAGCCGAAGCCGTTCGGTACAGCGCCGGACCGAGCGCCGACCGTACCGGCCGGCAGGGTCATGAGTGGCGCCGGGTCGCTTAGTTTCTCGGGCAGCGCGATAAGCGGAAACGCGCGCGCCGCGAGGTCGAGCGCCAGCATCGCGGGCGCGTGGGCGAACAAGAGCAAGTCGGGCTGCGCGTCGCTGAGCGCATCGAACGCCTGCCGCGGCGCATACGGAAGATCGCCGACGCCCTTGCCGTCTCGGTCATAGCCGGCGTAGTCGCTCCAGTAGTTCCCGCTGCCGTTCGCGCTCCACGCCACGGCGGCTAGCGTGCCTCCGCCCGTCGCCGACACCGCTTCGCCATTTTCGATGAACGCGTTCGCGGTGATCGCGGTTCCGGCGATGACCGCGGGTGCGGCGAATCCCGCGCCGTTGAAGGCGATCGCGTTATGCGCAATGCGATTGTCGGATCCATCGGTCGAATCGGCGACCCACAGCCCGACGTGGTTATCGACGAACGCGTTCTGCTCGATCCGGGCGCGCGTGGTGCCCTCGAGTCCAAGTCCGTAACCCGCGGCACCGCGATTGTGGCGGAACGTATTGCGGCGCACGACCGGCGCGTCGGCATACATCAAATTCATGCCGATCGCGCAGCGCTCGAAGACGTTGTTCGCGGCGAACAACCGTGGCGAGTACATATCGTGCAGGCAATATCGTCCGCCCGTCACGCGGTTGCCGACGATAGCGACGTCGCGTGAATACGAGAGCAGCACGTCGCGCCCGTCGCGGATCGTATTACCGCTCACGACGACGCCGGGGCTGGACCAGATGCGAATCGCGTCGCCGGCGCGCCCCGCATCGTCGGCCAAACCCGCGAACGTATTGCCGAAGATTTGCGTGTTCGCGGCCGCGACGACGTTGACGCCGAAGGGATCGTGCACAAACACGTTGTCCGCGACGATCGCGCCGGGCGCCGCGATGTAGACCGCAGCGGCCTTGCCGCTTGGATCGTCGCCGGCCCCCCGGAGGGTGAAGCCTTGGATCCGCACGTGCGGCGCGGCGACGACGAGATTGCTGCCGCCTGAACGCGCATCGAGCGTTGCGCCGTTGCGCCCGTCCAGCGTGATCGAATGCCGAAGCACGAACGAGCCGTTCCATACTCCGCCGCGCACGATGACGCGCGTTCCGTCCCTGGAAAGCGCTAGTGCGTCACGCAAGCTCGTCGCGGCGCATCCGACGGCACAAACGTCGATTGATGCCGGCGGTTCGGTCGCGATCACGAGCGTAGTCGTGCGACGACCGCCCATGCCGCGAGCGCCGCGGCGACGATCGCCAGAATGAAGCCCGAACCAAAGCGGCTCATCGTCGTGAATTGACCGACGCCTCCGGGCCCGAACAGTGACGGCGTCCAGGGCGCAACGCTCGACGAGAGTGCCGCGTGCGGATCGAGATGATTGCCCGCGTATGCCAGCCACGCCGCCAAATCGATAACGAAGAATGCGGGCAGCGCGATCGTCGGCAGCGCGGCGAGCGCCGCCAATCGTCCCCTCACGAAAACCGGGATCAAAAGCGCGAGCGCGATAAAAGGACCGAGGAGGAAGGCGAGCTGACGCTCGACGTGCGCGATCTGCCCCAGCGGCATGAAACCGATGTAGTGGTTGAGTCCGTCGACTTCGTGCCAGTCACCGCTGACCGAGAAGAATCCGGTCGTGACGTGAAGACCGCCGGGATATTGCGGGCCGTTCATCGTGATCGTCCACCAAGGCAGCGCGAAAGCGGCGACCAGTGCCGCAAAGGCAAGGAGAAAGCGGGCCGCGCCGCCCGGCCGCGCTTGCGGCAGGGCGGCGCGTTGGCCGATCATGTTGGGTTGTGTTGCGTGGGCCATGACCCGTTCCGATCTTCGCTTAGCTGACGAGGAAGTAGCCCATCATCTCGAGGTGGAGCGCAGAGCAGAAGTCGGTGCAATAGTACGGGTAGACGCCCGGACGGTCGGCAACGAACGAGAACTCTTCCATCTTGCCCGGCTCGAGCGTGAGCGAGACGTTATGACCGGCAAGCACGAAACCGTGCATAGCGTTCGTGGTCGACTCGTAGTTCACCAGGCGCCAAGTTACCCGCTGTCCCGCTTTCGCGTGCACGACGTCCGGCATGAAGTGACTGCGTGTCTGCGACATTTGCACGACGATGTGGTCGCCATGATCGGTTACGCCTTCGGTACCGGGCTTGGGAGCATCGGGGTTGACCTTCCCGGTCCGCGAATCGAACCCGACCGGGAACTGCGCGAGCGGCTTCAACAGCGACGCGTCGATTATCTGGCCGTAGTGCGGCTCGGCCATGCCGATCGCACCATCGTAGAGATGCGTCATTTTCGGCGAATCGAGATCGACGAGCTGCAAGTTCCGCGGGAAGAGCGGGCCGACCGGCTGGAATCGGTCGATCGACCACTTGTTGAGTGCGACGAGATATTTGCCGCGCGGCTTGACCGTATCACCGTGCGCGGCGGCGAGGTGCCCGGTATTGTATTGCAGCGGCAACTTGTCGACCATCTCCCAGCCGGTGCCGTCCGCATTTCCGATCTTCCACTTCGCAACGGCACTGTCGAGGTAGAGGCTCGTGTAACCGTAGCCGTGACCGTCAAACTGCGTATGAAGCGGTCCGAGACCGATCGGTATTTGTGCGATACGAGCGGAGCCGAGCGGGATCACCGGGATGCCGTACGAGTCGTGTTTGAAACCGCCGCGTTTGATAGCTGCTTGAATGCGCTCGAAGCTGAAAATCTGCACGTGCGGGTCGAGCTTGCCGCCGACGGCGATGTATTTACCGTCCGGGCTGACGTCGACGCCGTGCGGGCTTTTTGGTTCGGGCGTCAGGAATAAGATGCCGTTCTGCGCCGCCTGTGCGATTGTGATCAGAGACAGGCCGTTTTTCTTCTGAACGGCGCCGGAGGCGACAAGCTTCTCCGCTGCTTTCCAGTTGATGATGTGCAGCCAGTCGGCGGCGTTTTGCGACAGCGCGGCTTCCGCCGGCAGTCCTCCCTTGTAGTTTGTGCCGAACGCAAGCTCGCTATTGAACGAATTGACGAACGACCAGCCGTCGCTGACGAGTTTGCCGTTATCGGCCAAGTCTTGACAATAGGGCGGAAGTTCGACCGCGAACGAACGTTCTTGGTCGATTCGACCATTCGAGCGCGAAAACTTCCAGTATGTCGCGACACCGCGGTAGTGTTTCTTATAATCTTCGGGCGTGAGTGGGACGTAACCCCACCCCAGCGGAGCGGCATACTGCGTGGTCTCGAGCAGATATTCAGTGTTCGGAGTGACCGCGTGACCGTGATCGCTGATCATCAGCGGATTCTTCACGATCTGCGTCGTCTCGAAGCGCGCCAGGTCGATCACGGCGACGCGCGCATTCACCTTATCGTTGATGAACAGGAATTGCCCATCGTAGTCGCCATCGGTCTCGCTGAGCGCCGGATGGTGCGTGTCACCGTGCGTGATCACCTTTTCACCGACGCAGCCGTCATTGAGACAGCTCTTCGATCCGTCCGAAAAGCCCCAGCCCGTGTAGGAGTCGGCGGTGAAAACCGGGATCACCTTGAGGATCCGCATCGACGGCACTCCGAGCACGAGGACTTGGCCGCTGCCTCCGCCCGAGGCGAACATGAGGTATTCGTCGTGCTTTCCGAGTGGCACGAAGGTCTTGAGCGCGGCAGTAACGTCGGCGGGCGACATCTTACGCGACGCGACGATTGCCTGGGCATCGCCCGATAAGCTGCCAACGGAGGCCGTGGCATCGGCGACTGCCTGTGCAGCGGAACTACCGACCTGCTCGGCCTTTGGAGTGCTACAGCCGGCGAGGAGCGCGGACGCGCCGATGCCGACCGTTGCAATGAATGATTTGCGACCGGGATGAGAATCAGCCATGACCGCGTCTTCCTGCCCGGCTAGTGTAAGCGCCGGGCCCTATCTGAAAATACAGTGGATGAAGGTGAATGGGCCGTGAAGGCCGTGTGACCGCTTTGAGAGACCCGGCAGTCGACAGACCAATCGCGGTCTGCTATAGTCAATATACTCAAACGACCAGTTTAGTATATTGACTTTTGTCGGCGCTTCCAGACGTTCCGCGCGCCAGAATCGAACGAGATGAAACTAACCCAGGAGACGCACGTCGCGCTGTCCGCGTTGACCGATCTCGGCTGCCGTCCTGGCGGTGCCATCGTCGGCTCTGCCGAACTTGCCGACCGCATCAACGTCTCGCCGGCATTTCTTTCGAAGATCTTGCAGCGACTGGGCGCTGCTGGCATCGTGCGCGGCCACCGCGGCCGGCAGCGCGGTTACAGCCTTGCGCTCCCGGCCGATCGCACCACGGTCCGCGCTGTCGCGGAGGCCCTCGAAGGAGAGTCGCTTTTTGAACGCTGCGTGTTTTGGACGGACGCGTGCTCCGACGTACACTCGTGTCCGCTCCATGATATGTGGAAACGCATTCGGCCGATCATGCGCGACGAGTTCACTGCGTTGACCATCGCAGAACTGGCTCGGCGCCAAAATCGCGGCGGCGCCGTAGACGTACCTCTCGCCGCACCGCCACCCACGAAGAAAGCGAGTCCAAAACCGATCGACTCGCGCAGCACTGCAAAACGCAAGGCGGTTAGTCGCCGAAAAGCACCGGCTGGGCGATCTTCGTGACGCTGTTGTGAGCTCTTTGGCGTACGAACGGTGCAACGGCTTGTAGTCGTGCGAACGCGGTCAGTCGTTGGGTCTGGTTGCACCAGGCGCTGGATCCACTCGGCTATGCCCACCGCCCGAAACGCCGGCGATCACTATCGATGTCTGGGCCCTGAGCGCGATCAATCGCTGACCTGCAAATGAGCACGGCTACTATTGCTCAGTCACGTATGTCTGCAGTTTAGCGCGATCGATTCGCGCAATGTGACCCTCGGTGCGTTGGAGGACGCCCGCCGCTTCCAATTCCGCAATGGCACGAGCGGCAACTTCCTTCGCTGTTCCAGCAATGATCGCAAGTTGATTCTGCGTCATGCGTTGCAGTGGCTCAAACGCGGGCGAAAGTCCGACATCCGGTGACGCATAGGGAAGTATTGCGGCCGCAACGCGGGAAATGGCCGGTTGAGCGACGTGGGATAAAAACTGTGCTCCGAGACTTCGTGCGCGTTGCGCGCAGATCGTTGCTAACCTTCGCGCAAACACCCCATCGGCAAGCAGTGCCGATAGAACGATGCCACGGGGAATCAAGACGACGTGCGCGACCGCGGACGTCACCGCGATACGCGCGAGCGTGCGGCCTCCGTCGAGGGTCTCGATATCGCCGACCGTGTCACCCGGTAGAATGTCGAAGAGATGCCTATCGCGACCGTTCGCCGAGCCGACGACGGCCGCGAGCGTTCCGCTCCGCAGTAGCCCGCGAACGCGGTCACCAGCGTTCTGCTCGCCGGAAGGAGATACAATGCCAACGCGAGCACGATGAGCGTTCCGGCCCACGGCAACGCGGCCGTCGCACCAGTCCAAAATGCACAAACGAGCACGATGACGGCCGCCTCGAAAACAAAGAGCGCGCCGCGCGCGATGCGTTCGCCTCTCCAGGTCGCGTCGATAAAGCCGGGAATGACGTGGACGAGGATCGTCAGCGCCGTCATCGTCAGCCAGCCCAACGCGACGAGGTGCAACCAACCCAGTGCGGGTGCTCCCAGCGCGATTGGACGGTGCAGCGCCAAGACGAGCAGCAGAATCCATGACGCGCCGTGCGCAAGCTGTCCGGCAACCAGCGCAACAGGCGGTATCCAATGCCGACGACCCAGGGCGTCCACCATTAATGCACGCCGGGCGGCGGATGGCGCGGCGCACGCACGCGCTGCCAGGCAACGATCACGAACAGCACGATGGCCACGGGTTGTGATATCGCGGCCAGCGCTAGCAACGTCGCCGCGGCGGGCGCATTTCCGCTCAATTGATACCATGGCTCCGCAATAAGCCGTAACACCAGGCCGCTATTGAGCAGCACGAAGCTCGTGTAAACAACAAGGGTCGGATACCGGCCTTGCGTCGCCGGAAAGCGTTCCCGATTAAGCGGCAGCATCCAAAGCGCGATGCCGATGACGATGTTGACCAGCCAGCCAACTTCCCCTAGGTGCGCGTGTTCGACAGAAAAAACGTACGGCACGGAACGGCCCAACGCTTCAAGCATTAGTAGCACACCGCCCAACGAGAACGTCAGCACGAGATAGACCAAACCGGTTTTCACGAAAATGCGTGGGTCCGAAAGCGGAAGCGGCAATCGCGCGCGCCTTGCTCATCACGCTGGGCTCGCTCTTCATCACGGCTCTCATCGGTGCGGCGCTGGCGTGGGCGCTGGCCGTTGGCGGTCCGGTCGCGCTGTTGTCGTCGGGACCGCCGATTCACGCCTCATTCGGGATGATCGGCTGGCTGACGGTGCTCGTGATGGGTGTTTCGACGCGGACCGTGCGCCCGATTAGCGGCGCCCGGTCGCGCCGACCGTGGGCGCACATCGCCGCCGGCGGCTGCGAGATCGGCGGGGTGCTTCTGTTTGCTGTAGGTCTGACGTTGCGCGCACCGGCGGTCGAATGGGTCGGCGTGCTTGCGATCGTGGTGGGTGCGCTCGTCTACGGCACTGATCTGCTCGATATCTTGCTTCGCGCGACCGTTGCGCACCGACCGCCGCAGGCGTTCCTGGGTGTGGCGGCGGGTTGGCTCGTGGCAGGCTTAGCGTTAAGCGTGGGCGCCGCCGCAGGTTCGCCATGGGGAGCGGCGGCAGTCTTCGTGTTGCTCGTCGGCTGGCTCGGCCAAATGGTCAATGGCCATCTTTATCACATCGGCATTCGACTGATCGCAACAATCGCGCGCGGCGACGACGACGAAACGCGGCCGGGCGAACTGCTCGTGGCGCCGCTGAGCTGGGCGTCTTTCGCGCTCTTCCAAATAGCAGTCGCCGGTGGAGCGTGCGCGCTGGTCTTGACTTGGTCTTCGCTCTTGGCGTTAGCGGCGAGCGCCGGCATCTGCGCATGGATCGCGACGTCCGCCAATGCTGCGATCGCTGTTCATCGAGCCCTGAGCTTTCGCGAACCACCGGATTCACCGCTGACGGTGTCTCTGCTCCGCAGTATCCCGTAGATTCTCGATCACAACGCTCGTAGGAGATCGCATCCATGGCTAGCGTAAGACGGAAACTGCTCGTCCCGCCGGGTTGGTGGCAAGCCGCGATCGTTGTAATGATCTTCGGCTTTACGATCATGGGCATCTTGGCATACTTAACATACACCGATGAGCCGCCCATTCCCAGTCGCGTCGTGTCGCCGACGCAGAGCGAACTTTTCTCGGCGGAAGACGTGCGACGCGGCCAAGAGGTCTTTCTGTCGAACGGCCTCATGGAATACGGTTCGATGTTCGGCCACGGTGGATATCTGGGCTCAGACTACGCCGCGGACTATTTGCATCGCGCCGCGCTAGACGTACAGCAGTTCTATGGCGGACAGACTCCACCGAGCTGCGCCAGATCGATCCGGTACGATCGCTCGCGCAGTTCAGCATCGAGCACATCTTCGTCGAACGCGGTAATGGAAGCGTGCCAATCCTGAGCGGATCGGTGACGATCCCGGCCGGTTCATTGATTCCCTCCAGCGTGACAGCGGTGCTCGACGCAACCCGAACGAACTCCGGCGATCGTGATCGGGACAGCTCCCTTGAAAGTCCCGATTATTTCGACACCAAGACTTTCCCGACGTGGACATTTATGAGCACCACGATCGTGCCGTCGGGGAATTCCGCATACGCGACGGATGGAATGCTCACCATGCACGGCGTGACGCGCCCGGAACATTTCGACGTGACGGTGCGCGGGAACAGCGTGCATCCCGTCTACTACGCGGTCGGGCACATCGACCGGCACGTCTTCGGGATGAAGGGCGCGCGGCCGATCCGGTCATCGGTAATGCAGCCGACGTGACGCTGGACGTCGCGCTCAAGTGATTGAAATCACGCCGAAAATTCTGTCATCGGGTCACAGCATGCTGCTGGTTATAGCGTAAAGCTCGTTTTGGATAGTCGGCGACAAAAGTCAGGATAGTAGTAGTCCAATGCACCGAGGCGTATGGATGATGTTGCGCCAACATGGCATGTTCGGCCCGTTTTGCTCTCCGCGAGAGGTGGTCTGGAGTGAAGTGGCTTCCCATAACGTCGACTATGCGACGCGTTCTGATCGCATTTGTGCTCACCACCGTAACGGTGGGTTGCTCGAACAGCAGCAGCGTCGTATCGCATCCCGGCAATTCGCTCGGTCTAGCAAATCCGCCCGAGATCGTGAGCACGAACGGCGTTGCGCGCGTGGCTTTGCAGGCCGTGATCAATCCCGCCACCGGAGGCCCCGCACTGCAGTACGCGGGTGCTTTGGTGCCGCCGACGATTCGCGTCTCGCCCGGTGACACGATCGCCATCACCTATACGGACTCGTTGCCGGTCTCGAGCTCAGGCGCCCTCAATTCGGCGAATCTGCACTTCCACGGCCTCTCCACTTCGCCGAATCCGCCGGCGGACGACGCGATCGATATCCTCGCCATGCCCGGGCAGACCGTGCACTATCTCGTGCCGGTGCCCAAGACGCAGCCACCCGGCCTTTACTGGTACCACTCGCACTCGCACGGCGAAGCGAACTGGCAGCTGTATAACGGGATGTCGGGCGCAATCGTCGTGAACGGCACGGCGTCGTTCGCCTCCGAGACGTCCGGACTTCCGGAACGCGTCATCATTCTGCGCAACGTCCTGTCGCATCCCGAATATTCTGCTCTGTCGATTGCGCGTCGCGTCGCGCTGCACAAGGCGCGAAAGGCGAGTTCTCTCCATACCCTGGCCGATGACGGTATTTGCCAACAGCCGTTTGCCATTGATAGCGAGTACACGACGATTAACGGCCGCACTCCGGGCGTGAGTTTAGCGATGCAGCGCGGTGCGCGCCAACTCTGGCGCGTGCTCAACGCCTCGGCCGACGGCTACTACGACGTGAGTGTTGATGGGCAAACGCTGCATGTGGTTTCCATCGACGGCGTGCCGATCAAAACATACCCGGGCGCTCAGGAACAAGACGTTCACGACGTGCCCATCCCGCCCGGCGGCCGGGCCGAGTTTATCGTAACCGGGCCGGCGGCGGCAACCGCGTTCCGCACGACCTGCTTTGACACCGGACCGGACGGCGATCCGAATCCCTCGCAAGTGCTCGCCGAGGTCGGCCCGGCTGCGACCGCGCAACTCCCAACAATTCCTCTGCCTGGCCCCACCGCACCGGCGATCGGAACGTATCAGAGCGCAATGGGCGGCTCCATCGCCGCGCAGCGAACCCTGGATTTCAACGAAGACGACAACGGATTCTACCTTAACGGTCTGGCCTTCGCGTTTTCGGCTCCGCCAATGTTCGTCGTCCAGTCCGGAACCGTCGAGCGCTGGACGTTGCGCAACACGACGGGCGAAGTGCACGCGTTCCACATTCATCAGCTGCACTTCGTCGCCCAAGACGTCGACGGCGTCGCGCAGCCCGCTGTGTGGCGCGATACGCTCAATCTTCCCATTGCGCATGCCGACGGAACGCCCTCGGTCACGCACGTGCTGCTCGATTTCCGTGACCCGATCATTCGCGGCACGTTCTTGTTTCATTGTCATCTGCTCGAGCACGAAGACGGCGGCATGATGGCCAAGATCGTCGTGCAATAGCCGTGACCGGCCTGTGGCGCACGGCACTGGCGGCGGCAATCCTCGCCGTCTTCGCTAGCGCGATCGTCGTCTTCCGACCGAATGTCATTGAGCGCTGGGGAATCTACGCGTCGACGACCGCCGGGCCGCCCGAATCCTACCCGGCATTCTTAGAGCCATTCCCGACAGAGTTCTCGTGCGAAGTCGAGGCAAGAATCATCAATCAAAACGGCGGTCACGCTGTTTGCCGAAGCCACTGGAAGCTCGAACTGGGCACCGCCGAACAGGACTTGTTGTGGGCCCAGTTCTGGCCATCGGCGAAGTGGATTGCGTTCTGCCAAGCCCAGGTTCGCCGGCATGAGATCACCGAACGGTCGCGGTTATCGAGCGCTGCCGTGGCTCGCAATCAAGGAACCGCCATTCCTCACTTGGGTTCATCAACGCCATGAACGACCTTTCCGTCGCGAAGCCGCCGGCCGGATTGCGGCGGCCGACGGTGATGTTTCTCGCTGCACTGCTCAGCGCAGTGATCGCACTTCCAGTCGCCGTGCTGTGGCGCTCGTTCAGTCCGCAAACCGCACTGGCGCCTGTTTTTACGCTCATCGACCAGGTCCGTCAGCCATTCACACTTTCCACGCTGCGTGGGCATCCCGTTGTGCTCTTCTTCGGATATACGCATTGTCCGGACGAATGTCCGACGACACTTGCGCGTCTGGCGAAAGCGGTGCGTGCGTCAGGCGTGCCGAGCGACGTTCGCGTCGCGTTTATTACGGTCGATCCCGAACGCGATTCGCCGGCGACCCTCAAACGCTATGTCCGGCTTTTCGATCCAGGCTTCATTGGGCTCACCGGCAGCTTACGGACATTGAGTCCCGTCTATGCCGCCTATCACACCGCGCGAGAAATCGATCAGGTCGACCATGAGCGGCATGACTATTCCATAACACACGGCACAACAATTTATTATGTCGGACGTGATGGATCGATCAAGGGAGTCGGGCAATGGGACGACGCGATTGCAGAGATCGTCCGCGACTTGCGCAGCTTTCAATGAAGCCGCGAGAACACGCTTCAAGCTTAGCCCCGATGCGATCGGCGAGTGGATAGCGGATCCAACGCGCCCCACGGATTTTGGCGATCCGCTCCTCGCGCGTCATGGCTCCTCAATCTCGAACGGCGTGATGTCCTCGGATCGATAAGTTGGAACTACCGATTCGTTCGCGGCCGCGGAAGTGATGGCTTCTGTCAGAGGCGATGCCGCCCGCGCGGGCCCGCTCCGCCATGACGCTGCGAGGCAGACGCGCCCTCTCGACCACGGGCTCGATGAGATCCAGGCGCCGGCGCGCCTCGGCCCAGTCCCGATCGTCGAGCTCGGCGAGGTTGGGCGGCGGGACCGATGGCTCTGGAGACGAGACCGCTCGCAAATCTGCGATCGGAAGGCACCCGAGCAACGCCGTAGCGTTGTGACCGAACAGCGACGAAGAGCCGGGCGAAAAGACGAGTGAGATTTCGTAAGCGAACTTCCGACTCAGGACACTAGTACTAGTTTATTTCACGGGGGTTACGAGGCGCGGGTGGTGAGGTTGCGCTGCATGTCGGCGATGTATTTGCGGTTCATGGCGGTTTGAAAGGCGCGAAAGCGCTGCCACAGCTCGGACTCAACGGCGGCCCAGGACATCGGCGCCGCGTGCAGTGCGAGCATCGAGAGCCCCCAATTTCGGATCCCGGCCGCCTGCGGCTCGCCGTCGAACACAATTTCGGTCGAAAGATCGGCGGGATCAAACGTCGACCAGCGCATCGTTCCCGTCGACGTATCGAGGGTTCGGAAAACCGGGATGTTCCACGGTCGCGGATCGCCCGCGTGCGCGATGATGCGCGGCCATTCGCCGCTGCGCAGACCGTGTTCGTCGCACACGCCGATGAGGTCGGCATCACCCGGGGAAAATGCGAGCACATCGGTGCCGGACGGCACGCGCTCGAAGAAACGAGCGAAGAAGTATCCCAGAATCGCGCCGCCGGCATCCACCGCCGCGGCGCGGCCAACGGCAAACAAGCCGAACCGGAGGGGAACGGCGAACCAGTCGCCTGCGCTATAGGAACGCGCCACGGTCAGATGTGGTCGGTGCTCCAGCACCGGTCGGCATCGTCGGCCAAGATCGCCGGCGCTTGCAGACGCCAGGCGGACCGCGCGGCGGGAGAGATAGGTGCGATCATCGTGATACCGTTCTTGCGTTTTCTTACCGCGCCTCGTGGAAGCGCCGGGCGGGCGACGTCGGGCGGGAGCCAGCCGGTCACCTTGCGCAAGTCGCCCGCGGCACTCCGGACGAGTGGCGCGATCGCGTCGAACCCGTCGTCTCCCGTATAACCAAATTCATCGAGCACGAACGCGTCGGTCTTCGGTAGACGCCGACCCAACACGTAGGCCGCGGTCGCCCGCTTGAGCCGTGCGATGAGCGCCACGCGCCCACCGTCGGACGGGTTCGCACGGGCTGTCGTTCGGAGCCATTCCCAGATCAGCGGCGTGCGCTTGAACGAGATCGGGCGGCGGCTATCGAGCGCGTCGAAACAGCGCCGAATCGTACTCCAATCCGCATCGACGACTGGTGCGATCTCGAGTCGTGTCGCGGGCAGCGCATCGGCACGCAGACTGAACGTGCGCGACGGCAGCGCGACGAAACCGAGCCGCTCGTAGAATGCCGGATGGATGTCGCTGAACAGGTAGGCGATATCGGTACCCGCGGCACGTTCGCTGTCGAGCAACACACCGATGAGCGCCGAGGCATAGCCCCGCCCGCGTAACTCCGCCGGGGTGAAAACCGCGCCGATTCCCACCGCGCGCATGGTGCGCTCGCCGCAGCGGATCTCGCGTTCGTAGCGCTTGCACGAGACGGCGATCGATCCGTCGACGCGCAGCCCGATCGTTCGAAAGCGCCGCTTGCCGTACGCCGAGGCCGCGACCGCGATGAAATCCCGCACGTACTCCTCGAGCGAACGGTTTCCCGCCCACAGCGAACTGGAGTGAGGAAGAACGTCACGCGCGTAGTCGGCGGGTGCGATCGTGGTGAGCTGCACCCGCCAATTCTACATCATCACCGGCACCAGGGATCGCTTTGACCAAAACACGCGCGGCGTTACCCGGTTCTCGGACGCAATTCGGCTCGCGGCCGAGCCGACAAGGCCGCAGACGTCAGGCGTCACCGAGCGCGGTGCACCGCACACCGCAGACGAGGCGAACGCGAAGATTCGTTATGTCCGGTTAGCCGCCGTTGCTCAGGCAGGCGCTCACCAGTGCTGCGCGACTCGATACACCGAAGACGCGAAAGACATGTTTGGTGAGCATGTTCTTGATCGTTTGCTCGCCGACGTTGCGGACCTCGGCGATTTCGCGGTTCGTCTTTCCACGGCAAACGAGCACGACGACTTCGCGCTGCGCGCGCGGCAGCGACGCGACGATCGGATGACGCTCGAGCGAAGCGACACGATCCGTTTCTTCGGACGTCAGTGACGTGGTGATGAAATTTGACGTCCCTTGTATGTTTGCGATGACGTACGAGCGCACGTCCGGGTCGTCGGCAAGGCGCAGCAGCGCACGGCCCGCAATAACCGCGCGGCGAACGTACCCGATATCACGGAAAAGCTCGAACGACGTGCGATAGCAGCGGCCCGATTGCTCGCGCTGATCGCGTGCCTGCGCGACGACGCCCGAGATGAATGCCTCGTCGGCGGTCAGGCGCACGTCGCCGGATGACACGTGCAGCTTCTCAACCGGCGCGAGGCCGAAGTAACGCGCACACAGTTCGGCGGCGCGCTCGGGATTAAAATACGCGCAGCACTCGGCGACGGCGAGCAACGAGAAGCGCTCATCCCCGGTCAACGTGCTTAGATCGAGCGTGACGAGCAATCGCTCCGCTTGATGAGCGAACATCGTTGCCGCATTCGGCTCGCCGGCATTGCGCGCCAGCATCGAACTCAATGTCCAGGCGCAGACCTCGAAGGCGACCGTGGGCACGCTGTCGCGTGCCTGCGCGGCATGCTGGTACGCCGTCAGCGTGTTCCCCGCGAATTCGTTGAACAAGGCTTGATGCACGAGGGTGACGTGGCGTTGCGCGGTGAGCCCTGACGACCATTCCATGCCTGCTGCGCGGACATCGACGAACGCCGCCATGTCGCGGTCGAAGAGTTCGGCGGCGTAGATTGCAAGGGTGCTGATCGCCGTCGTGGTGATCGCACGGTCGTGCGCCTGGCAATCATCGAGCCGCAAGAGCGTCGCCCGGAATCCCTCGGCCGAGCGCCGGTAGTCACGCCGCGCGGTGTGGCACCAAGCTTGCAATTCGAGCGCGCGCGCGTGGATGATATCAGACCGCGGGTCGACCTTGGCCAAATACGATTCGGCCGCGTCGAGATCGCGCTTCACCCAATAGCCGAGCGCGGTGCTGAACGCGATCTCGGATCGAATCGCAAAGTGCGCTTCGTCCGCGCGAGATGCCGCGTCGAGGAGGATCGCGATACCGGTGTCGGCGTCATCCTGGCGGATGCGGGCACTGGCGACGAGCATCTGGGCGGTCAGCGATGCGTCGACGGTCGTATGTGTTTCAAGGGTGTCGACGATGGCACGCTGCGCCTCGTGCGGTCGCCCCGTCCGCAGATAGGCGCGCGCCGTTAAGAGGGCGACTTCGGAAGCGGTCGCGACGGTACGGACCCGCATGTCCGAACAGATCTCAAGACAGCGCTCGAAATCGCCCTCAAAGTACGCCGCCTTCGCATCCGAAACGGATGCGCGCCTTCCGGCGAGGATCGGCTTGGGTGCCATCTCCATTGTTGGCCGATATTCTACAGGTCTGCCAAAACCTTTACCTTTGCTGCCCCCCGCTGCGAAAATTGCTCTGAGTACGCCCGCTCCCCTTAGCTTACAGACCCGGTATAAACGCAGATGATGTAATGGGCAATGGCGGTTAAGGTCGTCAGAACGTCGTGCATGTGTCTTTCCTGCCTGCCGGTTGAACCGGCGGTTGAAACAGTACAAAGGTACCGTCACCTAGGACGGTACGCTGCAACGTCGTGGCTCGCCTCGCTCGAAACACCAGTCGATCATAAAGACTAATTCACAAACCAGTGAGGGAACGAAGCGCTTGGATCGAGTGGGCCGATAACGCACCGCAAAAGGTGAGCGCTCCCTCGTGTAGGGCCCGGTTTGCCCCTCTCGGGCGATCGGCACGCGGGCGCGGGTCGGTAGGCGTAGCAAGTAAGCCGCCGGCGGCGTTTTGCGCCGTTTGCGATTGCTTGGAGCCGCCTTATCGCCCGGCCGCCCGAGCAGCGCAACAATTCGGTCGTAGCGATTTGGGTAGCTTACGAATCAGTTGCGGCGGGGCATACGAGATGACGCGCGCAAACGAGAAAGTGCAGTTCCATTCATAGTTAACGCGGATGCCGGCAACCGGACGTAAGCGGGTGTAAAGTTTTCGTGCCCCTATCCGTTGTCGAATGGGACGAAAGCCTCTCTTGCCGTCCGACGAAAGCGCGCTGCGCCGTTTTTCAGCGTCGTTCGTGCAGCCGGCACCGCGGCATGACTGCGCCGCGAAGCACCTCGATCGCGCGATCGAGAACCTCGTCCGGCGCGACGGGATGCGGACCGCTCAGAACGCCGTCGGACGATTCCACGAAGAACATCTCGCCCCGAACCCGGTCCATGAGGCCGCGAATCGAAAGTGCGGCGGCAAGCGGATTGTGCTGCGCCAAGGCGACGTACAGAAGCCGCTCGTGGCGCACGAGCGCGCACGCGGTGCCGTAGACCACCGCTGGGCCTAGCGCGAACGCGAACGCGATATCGCGCGCCTCGATCCGTTCGTCGCGGGCGGGAAGCCGGCCCGACAGCAGCGTGAAAGACGCCTCGACGGCGGCCGGAATGATCCTCCGCGGCGCACAGTGGACGCACGCGAGCATCTCCGCGACGCGTTCGACCGCAATGACCTGGATGTTCGCGTCCGCGCTTGCGCTCGGCGGCGTCGGTGGTTGCGCCGTTCGCACGATCGGCGGCGGCTCGGCTGTGGTTGCCCGGCCCGGCAGCTCGGCACGGCCGAGTTCGGGCCGCATCGATTGCAGTTCGACCAGCAATTCGGGCGCGGCCACGCCGCGCGTCGGCCGACCCGACGCCGAGACCGTAACCGCGACGTCGGCGCGGGTGAGCGCGACCGCCAATGCGCGCCGGTCCTCGCGCGAGTAGTTTTCGCGGAGTTTCGCGTGATGCGCGTACCAGGTGAACTTCGCCGTTCGTGCCGTCACCGCGTCGCCCACGCTGTCCTTGGGGATCATGCCGTAGGTCGGGCTGAACAAAAACGCGTCGGGAACATAATATGGCGGGAACGATCCGGCGCGCACGTCGACGACGTACACCCGATCGAAGCGCCGCGCTTTGACGGCGTCGATGGAGCCGACGACCACGGCGTCCGCGGACGCGTCGGCGATCGCGGGACCGGTTTCGCCGCGCGCGATGCGTTCGCAATACCCCAACGCCGCGGCGAGATCGCTGCCGCGGTTGCGGCGCGCGTAGCGGGCAATGCTTTCGAGCAGCGTGTCGACTACGGCGGTTCGGCGCCGCGTGCGCGCGTCCGTTTCGTTGGGCCGCGGTTCGTAAAGTCCGCCGTCGGCGACGATCGCGGCCGCCGCTTCGGCGACGCCGGCGGTTCGCGCAAGCTTCTGCCATGCGTCGCGCCGCGCGCGAAACGCGATCAGCCGCTCGCGGGCCTCCGGCTCGAGGTCGGCATCGCGGTCGCCGCGCGCGATGTTGGTGCCCAGCCGCAAATCACGCCGCCGGTCCCACCGGCGCGTGCCGTCGCCTTCATCGGGCGGTAAGTCGAAGAGCAAGGCTTGCGGGTTGGCGGGTTCGCCGCACAGGATCGCCAGCGACGCGTCGTTCAACCCGAGGGGCGGAAGCTGCAGCACGCGCAAAAGCCATGCGTGCGCGAAAGGATCGACCGTCGCCCAGAGCAATCCGAGCGCGTCGAGCGTGTCGTGCCGGGCGAACAGTGCGGCGTCGCCGTTGAGCGCGATCGGGATGTTGCGCTCGACGAGTGCCTCTTCGTAGACAGCCAACGTTCGCAGCGAGCGATGAACGACCGCGATTCGACCGGGCGGCACCCCGGCGGCGATGTGCGCGGCGACGTCGTCGGCGACGAACGCGGCTTCGTCGGGCGGCGTTGCGGCGCGGTGGAGACGAACGGCGTCGCCGGGTGGAATCGCCGGCGCGTGCCGCGGATCGAGAAGCGCCGCGGCGACGGCGGAGATCTGCGCCGGAACGCGGTGGCTCGCCTGCAGCCCCAGGGTCAGTGCCGCGGCGCCGAAAACGCGTTCGGGGCGCGCGCCCGCGAAGGTTTCCGTCGCGGCTTGCGGATCCCCGGCGATCGTCACGCCGGCGAGCGTCTTGCCGAATATTGCCGCGAGAAGCCGGAATTCGCCGGTCGGCAGATCCTGCGCGTCGTCGACGACGGCGATTCGAAAGCGCTGGCGGTACGTGCGCGCAAGGGCGGGATGCTCCTCGAGCAGCCGCGTGGCTTCGGCGATCGCGTCGGCCGGCCCCAGACACCCGTGAGCAACGAGCTCGTCCAAATACGAACGGTAGATTTTGGTGATGATCTTGGCCAGATCGAGCTCGCGCCGCCGCTGGCGGTCGAGTTCCACCGCGCTTACCGCGAGCGCGCCGCGGTGTTCGTCCTTGGTCGCGAACAGCAGCGCGGGTGCCGAAAGGTTCGGCGGTGCGGCGTAAAACGTTGCCGCTCCGCGCAGCGCCGACGCCAGGAACGCGTCGGGCGAGATCTGCGCCGCGCGGAGTTTGCGGATCAGCCGGAGCACCGCGGTAGCGAACCGGTCGGGAGCGCGCAAGCCGGGGATTTCCGGGTCGATATCGGGGCCCAGGAATTCATTCCAGTCGGCTGAGAACAACGGCGCGATCGCGCGTTCGAAGATCTCCTCGGCATCGTACGCGTCAATGGCTTCGAGGTCGTACGCGAGGTCGGTGAGCGTCGCGTGTTCGGCCAGCATGTCGAACGCGAGCCGATCCAGCCGGCAGCCGAAATAGCGGCCGTCGCGGGCGCACTCGGCGGCCCGCGCCGGCGGCAGCAAGATCGCGATCCGTTGGGCCAGCGCCGTCGCGGCTTCGGCGCGCGGCGCCAAGACCAGCGTCGCGCCCACACCCAGCGACGCATCGCGCGCCAGCAGGCCCGCGTACCGGCGGGCGATGGTTTCGGTTTTACCGCTCGCCGCGCGTCCGGTGATCGCCAGCAGCGGTGCGTCGGCCGGTGCGTCGATCGCGCGGCGCGCGTTCACGTCGGCGATGTCGCCGCCGTTCGCCGCACGCGCGGCGCGCGCCGCTGCCAGGGGGAGTTCGCGGCCGTTCATCGGCCGAACCGTTCGGCCGCCACGAACGGCCGTTCGCGGCAGCCGTCCTTGTAGGCGCAGTAGCGGCAGGCCTCGGGATCGTCGGTCGCCGGATACGCCGCAAGCGTGCCGCACGAAAGCAAATTCGCATACTCGATCATTTTCGCGCGCGCGCGTTCGAGTTCGCGGACCGAGATCGTTCCCACGGGGCTTTCGCTGCGCCGTCCGCCGTCCGCGCTCACGGCGAGCGTTATCTCCAGCTCGATCGGCGCCACGTCGAGCAGCGCGTCTTTGAGCGGGATCAGTGCGAGTTTGGTTACGCGGTCACCGGCCGCCGTGCGGGCCCAGTAGTAGAACGGCAACTGAAACTCGCGGAACGCGGCGACGTCCGCGCGATACTGTGCGGCGCTCGTCGCGATACTGCCCGTTTTGTAGTCGACGACGGTGACGCTGCCGGTTCGTTCGTCGCGGTCGAGCCGATCGATGTAGCCCACGAAGGCATGACCGTTGAGATCCAACTCCGTCGCGACCTCGCAGCCTATCACGTCGAACGGCGCGCGGCGCGCACGCTCGACGAGCCACTGTGCGTAGCGTTTGGCGGTGCGGCGTGCGCGCCGGCGCTGCAGCTCGAATTCGACCGGCGCATCGAAGCGGCCGCGGTAGCGTTCGAACGCGCTCGTGATACAGGTATCGAGATAGGCTGTTGTTTGCGCGAGATCGAGGTCGGCCGCGCGCGTGTAGCGCAGGTGAAACTCCTCGAGTGCGGCGTGAAACGCCGTGCCGTAAAACGACGCCGACGAACCGCGATCTTCGACCGCCGCGCACACGTAGCGGAAATACCATTTTCGCGCGCACTCCGCGTATGCGTTGAGTGACGATGCGCTGAAGTGCATGCGCTTCACGGCGACGGCGCGTGCGGGCTCGGCTGCCGCCGGCGCGGCGGGTTCGGATGCTAGCGCCGGTGCGGGCGGTGCTTGCGCGCCCGCGAACTCGGCCGCGAATTCCGCACGAAGCGCGGCAGCGTCCCATTGCGGTCCGACGGTCCGGGCGCGGTCGAAATCGCGCGCCACGCGGATGAGCGCCGTGACCGTCGGGTCGTGATCGAGCGTGAACGCCGCGCCGATGGCCGCAAGCACCGTCGACGCTCCGGCGTCGGGCGCGCAGTAGGCGTGCGCCACCGCGCGCAAGCCGCGTGCGAACGCAGCGGCGTCGGCGCGTGCCGAGCCGCCCAAGGCGACTTTTCCCGAGTCGATGAGGTCGAGCAACGGCATGCGCCCGGCACTCGCGGTGAGCAGGGCTTGCGCGTCGTCGATCGCGACCCCCGAGATGCGGCATAACAGCGCGCGGCGTGCCGCGGCATCGCTCTCGGTGGCGGCGAATTCGAGGATCGTGCCCACGGCGCTCACCAGCGCGGGCTCGATGACCGGCGCGGCAGGTGCTCCAAGGTCGATGGTTTCGAGCGTGATCCCGGTTGCCGCGCACAGCCGGCGCCAGGCGAAGCCGCGGTCGTCGTCGGGCGCCAGCAGAGCGGCGTCGATGCGCAGCGCGCCGCGTTCGATCGGCCGGCGCTCGCCGGCGAGCGCGCGGTGCAGCGCATCGGGGACGTCCAGAACGTTGGCGAAGGCGAGCAGCGTGCGATAGTGCTCGATGAGCGTCTCGAAGGGCGCGCGTTCGCCGGTTTCGTCCAGCGCGGCGATGACCCGCTGCGCGAACGAGGAACTGGCGCGGACGTGGGGCGGCAAACCGACGTCGTCGCGCGTCGCCGCGATACGGCGGACGATCGCGCGCCGTTCGGCGTCGCCGACGACCCGTACGCCGGTCAGCCGTTCCAGGAATGCGGCCGGGGTGATGATTTCACTCGCGGCGCGGGCCGTAAGCGTCGCAAGCGCGGCGTCGAGTCCGGCGGCGAGCCGCCGTTCGTCGACGAGGATCGGAATCACGAGCGGAAGAGTTCGCGCTGCGGCGGCGTCGGACCCGTGCCCGGGCTGGAACCCTTCGCCGCCCGTTGAAGTCCCTCGATCGTGCGGAAGCTCATCCTCGGCGTGTCCGGAGCCAGCGGCAGCGTGTACGCGTTTGCCGCGCTGCACGCGCTG
>Ga0182013_10001759_pt1 | contig 29200 bp, 26 predicted proteins | sample 612S2MmetaG_FD_120487 | JGI IMG/M metagenome (GOLD analysis project Ga0182013, IMG submission 120487) | Permafrost microbial communities from Stordalen Mire, Sweden - 612S2M metaG | ecosystem: Environmental > Terrestrial > Soil > Wetlands > Permafrost | place: Sweden: Stordalen | collected... | reverse complement strand
ACCCCGGGATCATGGAGGGCACCGAAGAACCCGACTACGCGACCTGCGTGGACATCGTCACGCGTACAGCGCAGCGGGAGATGATCCTGCCGTCACTGCTGCCGATCGGCATGACGGTGATCGTCGGGCTGATCGACACCCAGGCACTCGGCGGGATGCTGATCGGCGTGATCGTCGTCGGCTTCTTCTTCGCAGTCCTGATGACCGCCGGCGGCGGCGCCTGGGACAACGCGAAGAAGCTGATCGAGGACGGCGCGTTCGGTGGCAAGGGCTCCGATGCGCATGCCGCGTCGGTGACCGGAGACACCGTCGGGGACCCGTTCAAGGACACGGCCGGGCCCGCGATCAACCCGATGATCAAGGTTGCGAACATCGTCGCGATCCTGATCATTCCGCTGATCACCTGATTCGGGCGCGCCTGCGCGCCGTGCGGTCCTAGGATCAAGAACAAGGGATGAACCGGGGCGCACATAGGACGGGCACGATCGTGCTCTCCGTGGTGATGATCGTGATCGGCATCGCGCTCATCACGGAGTCGCTGTCACACGGCGGCGTGATCAGCCCGCGTGGGCTGCTCGGGCTGCTGTTCATCGCCGCGGGCGTCCTGCGGCTGCGTCTCTCGCGCCCCAACGACGGCGAGCCCCAGGGATGAGCGAGGAGCCGGCGCCCGGCAGCGGCCCGCCCGACGCTCCGCACGGCCACTGGCGCGCCGCGACGGCGACGCTGCGCGGAGGCGAACTCGCGAAGCGCAGCCTCGGCTCGCCGCTGCTGTTCACCGTCACCTACTCGTCGGTCGCCAGCGCTCTGTACTTCACGCTCGGCGTCGTCGCCGGACACGCGCTTGGGCTCACGCCGGTCGTCTTCCTGATCTCGGCCGGCGCGTACACCGTCACCGCGATGACCTACGCCGAGGGCGCCTCGCTCTATCGCGAGCGCGGCGGCTCGAGCATGTTCGCGCGCCACGCGTTCAACGAGCTCATGAGCTTCGTCGCGGGCTGGGCGATCCTGCTCGACTACACGATCCTGATCGCCGTCACGGCGTTCACCTCGACGCAGTACCTCGGCACGTTCTACGCGCCGCTGGCGCACAAGGGGCCGGCGCTGGGGCTCGTGATCGCCTTCATCGCCGTTGTCGTGTACTGGAACATTCGCGGCTTCAGCAACAAACGGGCGCACCGCGTCGGACTGCTGCTCGCCGGCGACCTCGCGCTCCAGGCGCTGATCGTCGTGATCGGGCTGGTGCTCTTCCTCGAGCCCGGAACGCTGGCCAACTCGATTCACCTGGGCTCCGCGCCGACATGGCGCAGCCTGCTGTTCGCCCTGACGATCACCGTCGTCGCGTTCACCAGCCTCGAGTCGGCTTCGGGGATCGCCTCCGAGGTGCGCATCGGGCGGCGCGGGCTCAAGGCCCTCGTCGCCTCGACGGCGGGCACCGTCGCGATCCTCTACGTCGGCATCGCGCTCGTCGCGGTCAGCGCCTACCCGGTCAAGAACGGCAAGACGCTGCTCCAGACCAAGTACGAAAACGTCCCGATGGTCGGGATCGTCAAGGCGATGCACCCGCACTGGCTCGCGCAGTCGCTCGAGTACATCGTCGCCGGCATGGCGGCGCTCACGCTGCTCGCGGCCGCCAACTCGGCGATGCTCGGCCTCTCGCGGCTCGCCTACGGCTTGTCCACCAACCGGCAGATCCCGACCTCGCTCGGGCGGCTGCACCCCCGCCGCTCGACGCCCTACGTGCTGATCATGCTCGCCGGGGTCGCCGCCGCCGGACTCGCGTCGCTCGAGAACCTCGACACGCTGATCGGGATCTACGCGTTCGGGGCGCTGCTCGCGTTCGCGATCGCGCACGTGTCGATCATCCGCCTGCGCTGGCGCGACCCGGACCGCGACCGGCCGTATCGCGTGCCGGGCTCGATCCGCGTCTGGGGCGCGAGCCTGCCGCTGCCGGCGCTGCTCGGCGCGGTGATCTCGATCGCCGCAGTCGGTTTCGTGCTCTGGCTGCATGAAGCCGCGCGCTACGTCGGGCTCGGCTGGATGCTTGCCGGCCTGGTCTTGTACGGCGTCTATCGCAAGGTCTCAGGGCTGCCGCTCCTCAGCCGCGTCTCGGTGCCCGCGTCGATGCTCGTCGGCGAGCCGATCGGCGCCCACGAATACGGCTCGGTGCTGGTGCCGCTGTTCGGGACCGACCTCGACGACGACATCATGCAGACCGCGGCACTGCTCGTCGCCGGGGAACAGACCGACGCCGCCGCGATCGACACCGCGACGATCGAGGCGATCTGGATCAGCGTGATCCCGATGGCGCTGCCGCTCGACGCGAGCCTGCCCGCGGACCAGATCAAACGCGCACGCGGCGTGCTGGCCCGCGCCAAGGCGATCGGCGAGGAGTACACCGGCGTCGAGGTCGCGACGGCGATGCTCCGCACCCGCCGCGCGGGTTTCGCGATCGTCGACGAGGCCCGTCGTCGAGGCGTCGAGGCGATCGTGCTCGGCGCCGAGGAACCGTCGCGGATCAGGGGCGGGAGCATGTTCGGAGGCGTCGGCGGCCCGCGCGACTCGGGCGTCGGGGACGTCGCCCGCTACGTGCTCGAAAAGGCGGAGTGCCGCGTGATCGTCACGGCGCCGGCCGCACGCGACACGCCCGTGGAGCTGGCCCGGGGGCGCGGCGAGACGCACGCGCCGATCGTCTAACCTGCGCGATTGTGACTACGACGGGCCAGTCGTGCTGATCCTGATCGTCGGTGCCGGGCGCGTAGGCTCCGCGGTTGCCAAGACAGCGCTGGCCGAAGGCCACGAGGTCTCGGTCCTGGACTCCGACCCACTCTCTCACGAGCGCCTCGACGTCGGGATGCCCTCGGGCTGGGAGGATGCCGGAGGGCAGTTCACCGTCGGCGCGGCACTCGAGGTCACGGCGCTCGAGTCCGCCGGGATCCAGAACGCCGACATGCTGATCGCTTCGACCAGCGGTGACAACACCAACATCCTGATCGCCCAGATCGCGCAGAAGCGCTACGAGATCGAGCGCGTGATCGTGCGCGTCAGCGACCCGGCGCGTGCCGAGTGGTACGCCAGCCAGGGGATGCACACGATCTCCCCGACGCGCAAGGCGATCGAAATGTTCAACGAGGCGCTCGCGCAGGAGGTTGCGTAGGGATGTACGCGATCATCGCCGGCGCCGGCAAGGTCGGACGCAACCTCGCACGCGAGCTGACCTCAAAGGGCCACGAGGTGACCTTGATCGAGAGCTTCCGCCCGCGCTACCTCGCGCTCGAGGATGAGTTCGAGCACGCTGTCCAGTACGGCGACGCGACGGAGCTGTGGGTCCTCGAGCGTGCCGGGATCCAGCGCGCCGACCTGGTGATCGCCGTCACCGGCGACGACGAGGACAACGTGCTGATCTGCCAGGTCGCCAAGGAGAAGTACCTCTGCGCCCGTGTGATCGCGCGCGTGAACAACCCGCGCAACCACGACTACTTCCGGCTGCTCGGCATTCAGCCCGCCGTCTCCGCGACCGAGGTGATCATGCGCCTGATCGAGCACGAGGTCCCGCGCTACGGCTTCGTGCACCTGCTCGAGCTCGAAGAGGAGCACCTCGAGATCATCGAGCTCGAGGTCACCGACGGTGCTCCGGCCGCCGGTAAGCGGGTCAGCGAGATCCCGATGCCGGAGGGGAGCCTGCTGATCACGGTGCTACGTGACAACAAGGGCATCGTGCCGCGGGCGGACACCGAGATCCGCAACGGTGACGAGGTACTGATCGTGCTCGACACAGACCTCGAGACCGAGATCACCGGGATGTTCGCGCCGACGGCGCGCGCGACCGCCTGAGCGCGGGCCGGGCTCCACTATCCTTGCCGGGGCGCCATTCCGGGATGGTGTAATTGGCAACACGCGACACTCTGGATGTCGAATTTGGGGTTCGAGTCCCTGTCCCGGAGCTGAAGAGGGCCCCGTCGTCGCGGGGCTTTCGCCGTCGGACGGCCACGGCGGGGAAAGAGCACCGGCTATCGTCGCAAGCGGCGGCGCCCGGCGCTCCGCGAGCTCGTGCGGCGTCCAGGCGAGCTGCCGTGGCACAGCCGTGCCGGCGGCCGGCGGCGCATCGAACTTTGGACAACCAGTGAGGTACAGATGAGCACCCAGGCAGCGCTAACTACGGTCCAGCACTTCATCGACGGCGAGCTCACGGCCGGCAGCTCGGCACGTGATTCGGTGATCTGGGAACCCGCAACGGGCGAGGAGCAGGCGCGCGTCCTGCTCGCCGAGGCCGACGACGTCGATCTCGCCGTGCAGGCCGCCAAGCGCGCGCTCCCGGGCTGGTCGGGAGCCTCGCTCGCCAGGCGCACGCGGGTGATGTTTGCCTTCCGTGAGCTCGTCCAGGCGCGCCTTGACGAGATTGCACGCCTCGTGTCGCGCGAGCACGGAAAGACCGTCGACGACGCCCGCGGCGAGGTCACGCGCGGACTCGAGGTCGTCGAGTTCGTCTGCGGACTCGCGCAACTGCTCAAGGGCGAGTTCTCCGACCAGGTCTCGACCGGCGTCGATGCTTTCTCGTTCCGGCAGCCGCTCGGCGTCTGCGCGGGGATCACGCCGTTCAACTTCCCGGCGATGGTTCCAATGTGGATGCATCCCGTGGCGATCGCGACCGGCAACACCTTCGTCCTGAAGCCGTCTGAGCGGGACCCCTCGGTTTCGAACCTCTTTGCCGAGCTCTACAAGCAGGCCGGTCTGCCGGACGGCGTCTTCAACGTCGTGCACGGCGACAAGGTCGCCGTCGACGCGCTGCTCGATCACCCGGACGTCGCCGCCGTCTCGTTCGTCGGCTCGACGCCGATCGCGCGCTACGTGCACGAGCGCGCAACCGCCGCCGGCAAGCGCGTCCAGGCACTCGGCGGCGCGAAGAACCACGCGGTCGTGATGGACGACGCCGACCTCGACTACGCCGCCGACCAGCTGATCGCGGCGGGGTTCGGCTCCGCCGGACAGCGCTGCATGGCGATCTCCGTTGCCGTCGCTGTGGGCGACGCGGCCGACGAGCTAGTCGCGAAGGTTGCCCAGCGCGCGCGAGCGATCCGCGTCGGTCCCGGCTTGGACCCCGACTCCGAAATGGGCCCCGTCGTCACGGCGCAGGCGCGCGAGCGAATCGTCGGCTACATCGACGCCGGCGCCGCGGAGGGCGCGGCAGTGGTCGTCGACGGGCGCGAGCTCGAGACCGGCAGTGGCGGCTTCTTCGTCGGCCCGACCCTGTTCGACGCCGTCGAGACCGACATGTCGATCTACCGCGACGAGATCTTCGGACCGGTGCTCAGCGTTGTGCGCGTCGGCTCGCTCGACGAGGCGATTGCACTTATCAACAGCTGCTCGTTCGCGAACGGCACGGCGATCTTCACCGCCAGCGGAGGCCATGCGCGCCGTTTCCAGCGTGAGGTCGAGGTCGGGATGATCGGCGTCAACGTGCCGATCCCGGTCCCGATGGCCTACTACTCGTTCGGGGGCTGGAAGAACTCGCTGTTCGGCGACCACCACATCCACGGTGCCGAGGGAGTGCGCTTCTACACCCGTGCGAAGGCCGTCACAGCCCGCTGGCCCGAGCGCCGGGCCGAGCCCGAGAGCACGCTGCACTTCCCGACGGCCTCCTGAGCACCGTGGGGCGGGCGTCGACCGCCAGCACCCTGCGGCGTAAGCGGGCGCTCGCAGCCGAGGGGGCCGCATGCTGACCGTCTACGGGATCCTCGCGCTGACGTTCATGATGGCGATGTACGCACTCGAGCGGCGTGGGCCGCTCTACGTGCTGGCGTTCGCGCTCGGCTGCCTGCTCTCGAGCATCTACGGCTTCGCGGCCGGGACGTGGCCATTCGGCGTCGTCGAGCTGATCTGGGCCGGCATCGCGCTCGGGCGCTATCGGGCGCTCGGTGCGCAGCGGCCGGGCACCGACGCCTAGCAGCCGGGTCCGCGGCGGCTCGCGTTGCGTCTGGCATCCGCCCCGGCACAGGCGTAGTATCCCCGGGGCATGACCCCCGGCTACCACCGCGCTGAAGGGACAAGGCACGCGGCGCTCGCGTGGCTGCGCGCGACGGACGCTGAGTGGATGGAGCTGATGGGCGACCGGTACGTCGAACTCGCGAAGAGCCTTGGCTCCAGCGACGACGAGGTCGATACTGCGCTTGCCCAGAACGGCGAGCTGGGCCTCAGCGCCGCGCTCGCCGAAGACCTCGCCTGAAGACGCTCGGCGGCCGCCCCGCCGCCCGCCACTCGGGTCGGCGGATTCGCGAGCCAGATCTGTCGTCGGCGGACGACGGTTATACCGGGGTCTGCACGAGGACTTGAGAAAGTTGACAGGAACTGGACGTATGTGTGACACTGGCTCGTAGCGGGGTAAAGACCGCTGTTGTGCGAGCCGGATGGTCGGCTCGGGAGAATGGAGCACGAAGGGCATGGATGCCTGGGGGGATGTTTCACATGGATGTCACCGGAACTGGCCTTGAGCGCGAGGCCACGGACGCCTCGTCCAACACGGACGTAGCAGCGCGTCAGGGCCGCGCGCGGTCACGCGCGCGGGCCGTTCTGGTGTTCGCAGTGCTCACGCTCGCCGCCTTGATGGCGCCGCAGCTGACTGCCGGCGCGTCGGCCCACGGGATCGGCGAATGCGAATCGGGCTGGTCGTCAAACTGGGGCGGAAGCTGCGAAAACGGCTCTCCGAAGGGCATTACAGCGACGAAGACCGCGGTCCCCTCGTACACGCTGACCTACAAATGGGCTATCGAAAAGTCCGTCGCGCAGCCGGTGATCAACAGCTCGGGGGCGGCCACGGCGCATTACACGGTCAAGGTCACCCACGACGCCGGCACCGAAAGCGCCTGGCACGTGACCGGCGAAATCAAAGTCACGAACTCCTATTCGACGACGGTCAAAGGAGTCAATGTGACCGAGCTCGGCGTCGGCGACAGCGACGCGGTGTGCAAGGTCGAAAGCGGCACAAACCTCACCATCCCCGCCAGTTCCTCCGTAACACTGCAGTATTCGTGTACTTACAGTGAAAAACCTGACAGCTCTACGCAAACCAACACCGTTGAAGTCAAGTGGCCCAGCCAGGGGCCGTGCAGCGGCGGTCTCGTGAGCGAAGGCCATACGACCGCGACGGCCCCGGTCGAATGGTCGAAGGTCGTGCCGACGATCATCGACGGCGCGGTCAAAGGCAGCGACACGATCTACGGCTCGCTCGGCGAAATCAAGGCCGGCGAAGCGCCCAAGACCTTCAACTACGAACACACCTTCAGCGAAGATCCGGCGGGGACGTGCACGACGCACGAAAACGTCGCGACGATCAAGACCTCGACGACCGGTACCGAAGCGAGCGCACACGCGCAGGTCAAGCACTGCGTCGGCGCGGACCTGAAGGTCGGGGTTTCGGCGAGCGGAACGTTCAAGCGGACCGACGGCTGGACGATCCACAAGAGTGCGAGCCCGACCGAACAGAGCACGTCGACCGGGAGCGCGAAGTACGCCTACGAAGTCACGGTCGCCCACGACAGCGGCACCAACTCGAGCTACACGCTGAGCGGCAAAGTGACGGTCAAGAACCCCAACACCTGGGAGGCCGTCAAGCTCACCGGCGTCACGGTCGCTGTCGACAACGGCGGCACCTGCCACATCACCTCCGGCGAAGCGACGGCATCCGTGCCCGCGAGCGGCGAAGTGCAACTTGGCTACGAATGCACGTACGCCGGCCCCCCGACCAAGGCGGCGTACAACGTGACGGCCAAGGCGTCCTGGGAAGCAGCGGCTGCCTCCACGCCGCAGGGCTCGGCGGAAGCCACCGCGAGCGGTGAATTCAGCTCACCGACGACCGTGGTCGACGGTTCGGCTTCGGTCAACGACAGCTTGAAGGGCTCGCTCGGCACTTTCAGCGCCGAAGAAACCTCCCCGAAGGTCCTGAAGTACGAATACGAATTCAGCGGCGATCCGGCCGGTCAGTGCACGACGCACGAAAACATCGCGACGCTCGAAACCTCGACGACGAAAACGAAGATGAGCGCAAGCGCCAACGTCAAGCACTGTGTCGGTGCCGACCTGACGGCCTCAGTCAACAGCAAGCCGTCGTTCACGCGGACCTACCACTGGACGATCAACAAGACCGCGTCGCCCGGCGAACAGACGACCAGCGGGCCCGCGACCTTCGGCTACAAGGTCACCGTCGCCCACGACGGCGGTCTCGACTCCGCCTGGCAGGTCACCGGCGATGCCACGGTCAAGAACCCGAACGCCTGGGAGTCGGTGACCCTGACCGGGGTCACGGTCACGGTCAACAACGGCGGTTCGTGCAGGATCACCTCGGGCAGCCCGACCGCGACACTGCCCGCAGGCGGCGAAGAGCAGCTCGGCTACGAATGCACGTACGCGGTCGCGCCATCGCCGAGCGGGTTCACGGTCACGGCCCAGGCAAACTGGAGCGCCGCCGCGGCGCACACGCCGCAGGGCTCGGCGCAGGGCACGTCGGCCGGCGAATTCTCCGCACCGAGCACGATCGTGAACGGGTCGGCAAAGGTCAGCGACTCGATGCAGGGGAGCCTGGGGACAGTCTTGGCGAGCGAACCGTCGCCGAAGGTCTTCGAATACTCGCGCGAATTCGCTAGCGACCCCGCGGGTCAGTGCACGACGCACGAAAACATCGCAACGCTGACCCCGCAGGGCGGTCCGGAACAGGACGTCCAGCCGCCGCTCCAGGCGAACGCCTCGGTCAAGCACTGTGTGCTCGGCGCAAACCTGAAAGCCTCACTGGACGGTCAGCCGTCATTCACCCGTACCTACGGCTGGTCGCTCCAAAAGACCGCGTCGCCCGAAGAACAGACGACAGAAGGCCAGTCGGCGATCTTCCACTACAAGGTCACGGCGAGCCACGACGCGGGCACGGACTCGGCGTGGGCCGTCACCGGCACCGCCACCGTGAAGAACCCCAACGGCTGGGCGGTCACGCTGAGCGGCGTGACGGTGAAGGTCAACGACGGCGGCACGTGCCAGATCACGTCGGGGAACCCGACGGGTGCCGTACCCGCCAACGGCGAAGCTCAGTTGGGCTACGAATGCACCTACGCAAGCGCACCGTCGCCGAGCGCCTACACCGCAACCGCCGAAGCGACGTGGGACGCCGCGACATCGTTCACGCCGGATGGCTCCGCCCAAGGGAACACGAGCGGTGAATTCAATGCGCCGACGACGACCGTCAACGGGACTGTGAAGGTCACGGACTCACTCGAAGGCACCGAAACGGTGCTCGGGACGATCGGCGCCGGCGAACCCTCGCCGAAGGTCTTCGAATACGAACACGAATTCACGGGCGACCCCGTCGGCCAGTGCACGACGCACGAAAACATCGCGACGCTGACTGCCGCCGTCCAGGAGACCCAGCGTTCCGTCGCGCAGCTGCCCCCGATCGAAGCTCGCAAGACGGTGACGCACTGCGTCGAACGCACGGCGGACCTCTCGCTCCAGAAGACGGCCAAGTCGGCCTCGGTCTTCGCGGGCGAAGACCTCAGCTGGCAGCTGACGGTGCACAACGCCGGGCCTTCGACTGCGGAAACGCCGACCGTGACCGACAAACTTCCGGCCGGCACGACGTTCGTGAGCGCCAGCGCGGGCTGCACGGAAAGCGCGGGGACGGTGACCTGCCACGCGGCTGACCTGCCGGCGGGCGGATCGACGGAATTCACGATCACGGCCCTCGTCGGCGCGAGCTTCGAAGGCAGCAAGGTCATCAACGAAGCCGAAGTCACGAGCCCGACCCACGACGGGAACAAAGAAAACAACCACGCGAAAAGCGAAACCCCGGTCGAACACTCGTCGAAGATCCTGATGGTCAAGAACGGTCCCTCGAGCGTCATAACCGGCGAACCGATCACCTGGCAGGTCACCGTGACCGGCGAAGGTCCGTCGACGGCGACCGGCGTCAAGTGGGAAGACCCGCTCCCCGCGTCGGTTGAATACACCGGCTCGAGCACCGACAAGGGCACGTGCGCGCTCGTCGTCACGACGGTGGTCTGCGAAATCGGTGACCTTGCGCCCGGCGAAACGGTGCACATCGAAGTCCACGCGAAGGTCCTCGCCGAAGCCGGGACGATCGTCAACACGGCCCACGTGACCGCGAAAGAAGGCACGGAATCGCCGAAAAGCAAACCGTCCGCGAAAACGGCGATCGTGCACCACGCCAGCGTCACCATCACCAAGAAGGTCAACCACCGGATTGCCGCACCCGGTGCCCTGCTGCAGTACAGGATTGTGGTGCACGACAGCGGCCCTGCGCCCGCGAGGAACGTGCGCGTCTGCGACCGTCTGCCGGCCGGGATCAGCGTCCTGGAGCCGGACGGCGGGCACCGCCATGGCAAGTCGCTGTGTTGGAGCATCCCGACGCTCGGCGTCGGGCAGAGCCACGGTTACAGCATCAAGGTGCGCATCGATGCCAAGACGCGCGGCACGGTACACAATGTCGCCGTCGCTGAAGGAAGCAACTTCAACCGCGTCAGCGCATCGGCCAACACGCGCGTCAAGCCCAAGGCCAAAAAGCACGTCGGCGTCACGGGCTAGCGCGCCCGTCACGCGGGATCTCCCTCTCGATTAGACGAGAGGGGCCCGCACTCACGCGGCGCAAGCCGGACGGTGCCGTCCCCAGCGCAGATGCTCTGCGCGGAGCAGAGGCGTCGGCGGTGATTAGACGGCAGCCTGCTGCGCCCAGTCACGGTAGAGGTCGAAGTAGCGTCCGCGCTTGGCGATCAGTTCGTCGTGCGAGCCCTGCTCGGCGATCTTGCCGTGTTCGAGCACGATGATCCGTCCGGCCTGGCGGATCGTCGAGAGCCGATGGGCAATCACGATTGACGTACGTCCGGTCAGCAGCCGGGCGAGTGCCTGCTCGATCTTTGTCTCGGTGTGCAGGTCGACGTTGCTAGTCGCCTCGTCGAGCACGAGGATTCGCGGGTCGGCGATCAGAGCGCGTGCGAACGCGAGGAGCTGACGCTGGCCGGCCGAGAGCTGCGTGCCGCGCTCACCGACCTGGGTGTGGATCCCGTCGGGGAGCTCTTCGACGAAACTGTCGGCGCCGACAGCCCGGATCGCATCCCAGAGCTGCTCTTCACTGGCCCCGGGGCGCCCGAAACTGATGTTCTCCGCGATCGTGCCCGAGAACAGGAACGCCTCCTGCGGAACGATCCCCATCTGCGAGCGCAGCGAGTGGCTCGAGACCTCGCGCAGGTCGTGGCCGTCGACGAGCACCGCGCCACCGGTCGGGTCATAGAAGCGCGCGACGAGCTTGGCCATCGTTGACTTGCCGGCCCCCGTGGCGCCGACGAGCGCGACCGATTCGCCGGGCGCGATATCGAGGTCGACGTGGCTCAGCGCCGGTGCGGGATCCTCGCTCGCGCCGCGTCGGCGCGCGTAGGCGAAGCTCGTGTCCGCGAACGTGATCTCGCCACGGATCGTCGGCAGCTCGATCGCGTTCTCGGCATCGCTGAGGGTCGGCTTCTCGTCGAGCAGCAGGAAGATCTTCTCCAGCGCGGCCATCCCCGACTGGTAGGTCGTGTACAGCTGGGAGAGCTGCTGGATCGGTTCGAACAGGTAGGCCAGGTAGCCGACGAACGCCACGATCGTTCCGGCTGTGATCAGGCCTTCGATTGCCTGCGAGCCTCCGTAGAGCACGATCAGCGCGATCGCCAAACCGGAGAGCAGTTCGACCGCGGGGAAGTACGCCGCGTTGAGGTAGACCGTCTTGAGGTTGGCGTCTCGGTTGTCGGCGTTCAGCGCACCGAACTGCGCCTCGTGGAGTTCCTCCCGGGCGAAGCTGCGTACAACACGGATTCCCGACAGACTCTCCTGCAGGTAGCCGGTGACCGCGCCGATCGTCTCGCGGGTGCGGCGGAAGGCACTCGTGGAAGCGAATCGGAACCACAGCGATCCGGCGAGTACGAGCGGCACCGCCAGCATCGCGATCAGCGCGAGGTGCACGTCGAGCACGAACATGATCACCACGACGCCGATGAGCGTCAGTCCCGACTGGAAGAGGATCACGACCGAGTCGGTGACGAGGCTTTCGAGCGCTTCGACGTCGTTCGTGATCCGGCTGATAAGGATCCCGACCGGACGTGACTCGTAGAAGCCGATCGGCATCTCCTGCAGATGCCTGAAGATCTTGATGCGCAGGTCGGCGAGCGTTCGCTGGCCGACCCAGCCGACCATGTAGGTCTGCACGCGCGTCATCACGAGCACGACTCCCGCCGCCGCAAGGAGCGCGACGACCACCAGCACGAGCGTCGTGGTGTCGTGCTTGTCGATGCCTTCGTCGATCGCGACTTTCGCCAGCGCCGGGGGAGCGAGCGACGCGGCAGTGCCGATGACCAGCGCGACGACCGTGAGCACGGCACGCGCGCGGTAGGGGCGGAGAATTTCGAACAGGCCGCGCAGGTTGCGTCCGCGAGTGCCCTTGGACGGACGCGAGCCATCCCAGTTGGCGCCCATGCGTCCACCGCCGCCGCCCCCGCCGGGGCCGCCGCGACCGCCGCCGCCCCCGCCGCCGAAGCCACGCGCGCTCACAAGCCGCTCCCGACGCGTTCCTCGGCGGACTCGCGGGTCAGGAACACCTGATCCGGCAGCCCCTTCTCGACGATTTCCCGGTAGAGCGGGGATCGCTCGAGCAGTTCATCGTGGTTGCCGCGCGCCTGCACGCGGCCGTGCTCGAGCACGACGATTTCGTCGGCGAGCGCGATCGTCGACAGGCGGTGGGCGATGATCAACGTCGTGCGACCGGCCATCGCATCGTCGAGGGCGACCTTGATCTGACGCTCGGTCGAGGAGTCGACGGCACTCGTCGCGTCGTCGAGGATCAGGATCCGCGGATCTGCCAGGAGCGCCCGGGCGATCGCGAGGCGCTGGCGCTGGCCACCCGAGAGCGTCAGGCCGCGCTCGCCGACCTGAGTGTCGTAGCCCTGGGGCAGGCGCTCGATGAACTCATGTGCCTGGGCTCGTCGCGCGGCTTCGACGACTTCCTCCCGGCTCGCGTCCGGTCTCCCGTAGGCGATGTTGCCCGCGATCGAGTCGGAGAACAGGAACGGGTCGTCGCTGACGACGGCGACCGACCTGCGCAGGCTGACCAGGTCGACCGAACGCACGTCGGCTCCATCGATCTCCACCGCGCCCTGCGTGACGTCGTAGAGCCGCGGAATCAAGGCCACCAGACTGGTCTTGCCCGAGCCCGTGGCTCCGACCAGCGCGACCGTGCGCCCGGCCGCGATCTCGAGGTCGATGTCGCGCAGCACGGTCCGGCTGAGCCGGGCGCTCGGCGAGGCGCCTTCGACGTGTTCGGCCTCTTCGCCCGAGTCGTACGCGAGCGACACGTCGCTGAAGCGGATCGCGCCGCGACCGGGGGGCAGCGGCGGTGCGTCGGTCGGCGCGGTCAGTCGCGGCTCGCGGTCGAGCAATTGGAAGATCCGGGCGCCCGACGCGGTCGCGCGCTGGGCGAGCCCGAGCGTCACGCCGAGCGTCCGCATCGGTGTGATCAGCATGTTGAGGTACAGGTAGAACGTCGTGAACGAGCCGAGCGAGAGCCGGTCGCCGATCACCGCCTCGCCGGCGACGAGCAGCACCGCGGCGAGGCCGAGCTGCGGCAGGAAGCCGATCAGCGGGTTGAACTTGGCTTCCAGCCGGGTCGCCACCATCGACTGCTCGAACACTCGGCCGACGCTCTCGCGGAAGCGGCCCAGCTGCTCGTCCTCGCGGGCGAACGACTTGACGACACGCACGCCGGTGATGTTCTCCTCGGCGTTGGCGGTCAGCTCGGCGATTCGCTGCTGTGTCTCCTGGACGGCGGGGCGGGCCTGGCGACCGTAGCGTTGGCTGATCACGATCACGAACGGCGCGGGAACGATCGCGATCACGGCCAGCAGCGGATTGATCAGGAGCATCGCGATCGTCGCGAGCACGATCGTCAGCGCCGACTGCAGGATGAACACGAGGCCGTAGCCGAGGAAGAAGCGCACCGCCGAGAGGTCGACTGTCGCGCGCGACATCAGCTGGCCGGTCTGCTGGCGGTCGAAGAACGCCAGCTCAAGCGCCTGCAGGCGCCCGTAGACGATTTTACGCAGGTCGAATTCGATCGCCAGTGAAACGCGGCCCGCCACGATCCGACGGGCATATGAGAGGCCCCAGCGCACCACTGCCGCGACGGCGATCGCCAGCGCGAGCAGTTCGAGGTTGTGCTGGTAGTGGCTCTTGGCGGCCGCATCGTGCGCTTTCGATGCGTCGACTCCCTTGCTCACCGCTTCGACCGCCCAGCCGGTCAGTCGAGGAACCAGGACCGTCATCACCATCGCGCCCGACGCGAGCAGCGCCGCGATGATCACGCTGCGCTTGTACGGACGAAGGAAGCCGAGCAGGCGGTAGAAGGTGCTCACCGCGCCACTCCCCGGGGTCTGTGGCAAGCTCTGAGCGTGAGTGCAGCGCCACTGGATCGCAGTCTCTGTGCGGGCTGCGCACACATGCGCGAGGTCCGCAACACGCGTGGCTCGCTGTTCCTGCTCTGCCGGCGTTCCAAGGACCAGCCGGAGTACCCGCGGTACCCGCGCCAGCCGGTGATCGAGTGCCCGGGCTTCGAGCCCGCCGCGCGCGAGTAGCGCACGGCTAGGCAGCCGCCCCGGCCGGCGCGACCTCGGCCGGCGCCTCGTGGTGCGACCCGGCCTGGAAGTCTGAACGGCGGATCAGCGCGAAGGCACAGATCGCCCCGGCGAACGCGATCGCCGTCGCGACGAGCAGGATCTCCGTCAGGCCGGCCGTGAAGGCACTGTGGTAGGCGCTCTCGAGCGCCTGGCGTGCGGGGACCGGCAGGTGCGCGGCGAGCGCCCGCACGTTGCCGGACTGCAGCGCGCTGCCGACGTTTCCGTGCGCGGCCCGCGCAACGGCGGCGCCATGCCCGGAGGCGGTGAGCGAGGACGTGGCTTCTTCGGCGACGCGGTGCTGGAACAGTGCACCGAGGGCGGCGATCCCCGTGGCGATGCCGACTTGGCGGAAGGTGCTGTTGATGCCCGACGCCATGCCACTTTTCTCCGGCGCTACGACACCGATCGCCGTGGCCGCGAGCGGCGGGTTGACGAGCCCGATCCCGGCGCCGGCGATCACGAATCCCGGGATCAGGACAGTCCAGCCGCTGGTCGCATCGATCTGGGTCATCAGCAGCAGACCCACGGCGATCAGCACCAGGCCCCCGCCCAGCAGGATCTGTGGCGCGACCTTCACGATCAGGCGCCCGGCCAGCGGCGCGACCGCGAACGAGAGCAGCGTGATCGGCAGGAATCGCAGGCCGGCCTGGAGCGGGGAGTAGCCCAGCACGTCCTGGATGTAGAGCGTGAGGTACAGGAACATCGAGAAGATCGAAGCGGAGATCGCAAACGCGACGATGTTCGCGCCGGTGAACGAGTGGCGTGCGAACAGCGTCAGGTCGAACATCGGATGGCGCCGCCGCCACTCGATCAGCACGAACAAGGCCATCGAGACGACTGCGCCGACGAGCAGCAGGATGATCTTCGTCGAGCCCCAGCCGCTGTCGTTCCCGCGCACGAGCGCGAACACGAGCATGAACAGTGACGCCGAGAAGGTCACGAACCCGGGCCAGTCGATGCCGCCGGGGTGCGGGTCGCGCGTCTCGTCCACGCGGCGCAGCGACACGATGACCGCGGCGATCCCGATCGGGACGTTGACGTAGAAGATCCACTGCCAGCCGATCGCGGACGTGATGATCCCGCCGATCAGCGGGCCGACGGCGACGGCGGCTCCCGTGACCGCACCATAGATCCCGAACGCCTGCGCGCGCTCGCGCCCCTCGAAGGCGCCGGCGATCAGTGCCAGCGCGGTTGCGAACATCATCGCCCCGCCGACGCCCTGCACGCCGCGGGCGAGGTTCAGCATCAGCGGTGTGGAGGACAGTCCGCAGACGGCGGATGAGAGTGTGAAGACCACCAGGCCCCAGATGAAGATCGTGCGCCGTCCGATCTGGTCGCCGAGCGAGCCGCTTGTCAGCAGGAACGCCGCCAGCGTCAGGGCGTAGGCGTCGACGACCCACTGCAGGTCCTGGAAGGAGGAGTGCAGGTCGTGCTGGATGTCCGGCAGCGCGACGTTCACGACCGTGATGTCGAGCAGCAACATGAAGATCGCCAGCGATACGGCGACGAGCGTCCACCATTTGCGCTCCAACTCAGCCTCCTTCGTGTGGGGGGAACACGGACCGGGCCGCGGTAGTTGCCTTGCGAACTATATGAAGCTGGCCGCGGATCACCCGGCGGCGTCGCGCAGGTGCCGGCCGAAGAACGGCACGATGCGCGTCCAGAGCAGCTGCGCCGGCTGCGGCCGGTAGGTAGGACGGTAGTCCGCGAAGAATGCGTGGCCCGCGCCGTCGTAGACGTCGACCTCGACATCCTTGCCGGCGTCGATTGCGAGTCGGCCGAGCTGCGCGCCGAGGGCCGGGGAGGGGTTGGTGTCCTCGGCGCCGATCGCCGCCATCAACGGGCATTCCAGGCGCGGCACCAGCGTGATCGGGGGGACGGGGCGCTCGGGCGTTGATAGCTCGTCGGGCGTCGAGCGCTCGATGAACCCGCCCCAGCAGTCGGCGGCGGCGTCGAGTTCGGCTCCCGAGCAGGCTGCGAGCAGCACGTAGCGCCCTCCCATGCAGAAGCCGATCGCGCCGACGCGTCCGGTCGCGTCCTGTCGGCTTCGCAGATACGCCACGGCGGCCGCGATGTCGCCGACGACACGCTCGTCCGGGAGCTTTTCGACCCGGCGCATCATCCGCTCGACATCACCGAACGGTGGTGGTCCGCCTTCGCGGAAGTACAGGTCGACGGCAAGCGCAACGTAGCCCTGCGCCGCCAGTCGCGCGCACACGTCGCGGATGTGGTCGTTCACGCCCCACGCCTCGTGGATGACGACGATCCCGGGGTGGCGCTGCTCATCGTCGGGGCACGCGAGGTGGCATTCGACCTGCTCACCGTCGTGCCCGCTGATCGTCACCGTTTCCGCGGCCAGGCCGCGGTCGCTGGTCACCGCGCCGGGCACGCCGTCGGGGCTTGGCAGAACCTCAACGATCGCCACTGCCGCTCTCCCTTCGGGCCGGCGCTGCGCCGGCCATCGCTCTTGTTTCGCCGCTGTCGAGCTCGCGCAGGCGCCGGCGCACACGGCGCCGGGTTGCGGCGAGTTCCTCTTCGAGTCGCGCGAGCTCGCCGGCCCGCCGGCGCACGAGGTCCAGCTGGCGGTCTAGGTGTCCCGCGGACTCTTCGAGCAGCTCGCGGCGGCGGGCGTCGTCGATCGCGCTGCTCTGAAGGGCGGCGCGCACCTCGGCGCGCGCCTCCTCGGCGGTCAGCAGCTGGCGTAGCTCGTCGACGCTGACGCCGAGCAGATCTTTGAGCCGCAGCACCTCGCGCAGACGCTCGATGTCGGCTTCGGTGTAGATCCGGTGGCGTCCCGAGGGGCGGTCGGTCGCCGGGGCCAGCAGCCCGAGTTCCTCGTAGTAGCGGATCGTCCGCGGCGTGACGTCGAGCATCCGCGCGACGTCGCCGATGCGCAGCGGGCCCGCGCTCACGCTGGTGCCTGTGCCGTGCGGACGTGGCTTGGGCGCAGCATGCAGACGCCTGCTCCGACGAGCGATACGGCCGACAGGCACCAGAGCGCCGTGTGCATGTTCGCGATGAACGGCGCGAGTGCGGCTTCCGAGAGGCCGGAGGCAACACCCGAAAAGATCGCGAACAGCGTGGCCTGGGGGATCGCGGACGTCACGACCGCCATCACGAAGGCGATCGAGAGGACCGCACCGGTGTTCTGGAGCAGCACCCTCGCGCCGGCGGCGACGCCGCGGCGCTTGGGCTCGACGGTGCCCATCATCGCCGCCGTGTTCGGGCTGTTGAACATTCCCGAGCCGACACCGACGAGCGTTAGCCACAGCGCGCTGTCGACGTAGGGGCTCTTGACGCCGAGCATCGTCATGCCGGCCAGCCCGGCCGCCGTGATCAGCATGCCCAGCGCCGCGAGGGTGCGCGAGCCGTGCCGGTCGGCCCAGATCCCGGCCAGGGGTGATGCGACGAGCATCCCGATTGCCAGCGGGGCGAGCTTGATACCCGCTTCGATCGCGCTGTCGCCCTGGGCCCCCTGGTAGTAGAAGACGAACAGGAACATCAGCGCGAAGCGTGAGAGGCCGTTGATGAACGCCGCGGCGCCGGCGGCGGCGAACAGTCGGTTGCGGAAGATCGCCATGTCGAGCATCGGTGCGCGCACGTGATTCTCGATCACGACCCACGCCGGAAGCAGGATTGCTCCCGTCAGCAGCCCCGCGATAACGATCGGGTCGTTCCAGCCCGTCAGACCGCCGCGCGAGACGCCGAGCACGAGACCGGTAAGGCCCACGATGAACGTCACTGTGCCGAGCGGATCCAGACCGCGAACCTCGTCGGGGCGCGCGAGCTCGTGCAGGACCGCGGCTCCCCAGGCCGCGCCGAGCAGCGCGAGCGGGACGTTGAACCAGAAGACCCACTGCCAGCCAATCGCCACGAGCGCGCCGCCGAGCACGGGTCCGAGCACCAGTCCGACCGCCGCGACCATCGTGTTGGCGCCCATCGCAAGCCCAAGCTGCTCCCGCGGGAAGGCGTCGGTCACCAGTGCGGCGGCGTTTGCGAACAGGAACGCCGAGCCGATGCCCTGCAATACGCGCCAGAGGATCAGGACCGTCGCAGAATCCGAGAATCCTGCGCCCAGGGACGCCAGTGCGAAGAGCAGAAAGCCGCCGATGTATGAGCGTCGGCGGCCGAAGAGGTCACTGAGCCGACCCGCTGTCAGCACGAGCACCGTGGCCGCGATCATGTACGCGAGGATCACCCAGACGAGCGCGAGCAGGCTCGCGTGGAGCGAGCGCTCGAGGTCCGGCAGGGCGATGATCAGCGTTCCCGAGTTGGTTGCCGCGAGCAGCATTCCCAGGCTCGTGCACGACAGGGCCCACCAGCGGTAGTGCGGGCTGTCGGCGGCGACGCCGATCCGGCGGCCTGAGCCTGTGCCGGGGGAACTCTTCTTCGGGGTCGTGGTGGCCAAGGTGGGTGCTCTCCGTCCTATGAAACTGACGCTTGCGTAAAGATCAGAATAGTAGAGCTTTGCCCGGCCGGCCGAGTGCTAAAACGTCGGCATGGCCAGCGACGCACGCAAGGTCGAGCGCAGCGAGCAGGAGTGGCGCTCGATGCTCACGCCCGAGCAGTACAGGGTTCTGCGCGAGGCCGGAACCGAGCCCGCGTTCACCGGCGAGTACACGTACAACAAGGATTCCGGCGAGTATCGCTGCGCGGCCTGCGACGCGCTGCTGTTCACGGCCGATACGAAGTTCGAGTCCGGCTCCGGATGGCCCAGCTTCACTGAGCCCGCGGTCGCGGCGGCCGTTGAGCTGCGCCCCGACAACAGCTTCTTCATGCGCCGCACGGAGGTCCTGTGCCGCGCGTGCGGCGGGCATCTGGGCCACGTCTTCGACGACGGACCCGGCCCGGGCGGCCAGCGCTACTGCATCAACTCGGCGGCGCTCGACTTCCGCCCCGAGGGCGGCGGCAACTGAGTCCGCGCGCCGCCGCGCGCGAAACAGGATGATCCGGCGATGATCATGGTCGACCGCCAGCGCCAGCTGGCCAATCCGTTGCACGTCGGTCGCGGGGGACGCATCGCGCTCGCCGTTGTTCTCGCCGCGATCGTGGCGGGCCTGATCGTGCTGTTCACCGCCAGTTCCTCGCCGCGCCACGGCTGCATCGAAGTCGTGTTCGCCAGCACACTTGGCGCTGCGCGCTTGGAAAAGTGCGGGCGCCAGGCGCAGGAATTGTGCGCGCACCCCGAGCGGATGTCCTCGCTGACGGCCCAGATTGACGAGGCCTGCCGGCGCTCCGGCATCTCGCGCTAGCCCATCTAGACATCTGTCTAAACCCGCGCCGCAAGTCTTGGCCACCGTGCCACTACCGGCGTGCACCGGTCGCGAGTTTCATAACCCCATCGCAAAACCGCGGTGTTCGGCATTGCTGCCGAGCGCCGCACTGACCCCCAAGGGAGGCATATGTTCGCCACCGCAGCAACCTGGCTCGCATGGCCCCACTGGCTCAATCCGGGAGACAACGCATGGCAGATGACGGCCGCGACGTTCGTCGGCCTGATGAGCCTTCCGGGCCTTGCAGTCCTCTATGGCGGGGTGATGCAGAAGCGCTGGTCGGTCAACAGCATGATGCTCACGTTCGTCGCGTTCGCCGTCGTGCTCATCGTCTGGGTCCTATGGGCCTTCAAGATGGGCTTTGGCACGCCAATCGGAAGCGGCCATAGCTTCTTCGAAACGTTCATCGGCAAACCAGGCAGCGTGCTGTCGCCGGGAGCGCTCGAGGGGCAGGCCATCATTCCGTCGATCACGACGGGACCAGAATTCCACTTCCCCGAGTCGTCACTGGTCTACTTCCAGTTCGTCTTCGCGGGGATCACGCCGATCCTGATGCTCGGGTCCGTCCTGGGCCGGGTCAACTTCAAGGCGTGGATCCCGTTCGTGGCACTGTGGATCACGTTCGTGTACGCGATCAACGCCTTCCTGATCTGGGGCGGCGGGTTCTTCGCGGCGCACGGCGCGCTGGACTATTCGGGTGGGTACGTGATCCATCTATCCGCCGGGATATCCGGGTTCGTCGCCGCGGCGGTGATCGGACCAAGACTCCAGCGGGACCGCGAGGTCGATGCCCCGAATAACCTGTTGATGGTCGCCTGTGGTGCGGGTCTGCTGTGGCTCGGCTGGAACGGCTTCAACGGCGGGGACTCCTACTACGCCGGTGCCAACGCCTCGGCTGCGGTGCTGAACACCAACGTGTGCACCGCCGTCGCGATGATGGTCTGGATCGGTTGGGACTACGCCTTCCGTGAAAAGCCGTCGCTGCTCGGCTCGGTGAACGGCATGATCACCGGACTCGTGGCAATCACGCCGGCGGCCGGATTCGTGAACGGATGGGGCGCGATCTTCATGGGGATCATCGCCTCGACGATCGTGTGGTTCGCGATCCGCTACCTCAGCCGCGCCCCTGTCTTCCGAAGCGTGGATGACACGCTGGGGGTGATCTACACGCACGGCGTAGCGGGCCTTGTAGGTGGCCTGTTAGTCGGAGTGTTCGCCGATCCACACGTCATCGAGTATCTCGGTGCCGGCGGTGGTGCGACGAACCTGCCTGGTGTCCAGGGCGTGGCCTTCGGCAGCTGGACGCTTCTGCGTTGGCAGGCCGAGACCGGGCTGTGGGTCATCGTGTTCAGCGGCGTGATGACGTTCATCCTGCTGAAGCTCGTCGGGATCTTTATCCCTCTGAGACTCTCCGACGAGGAGCTGGAGATTGGCGACCACGCCATTCACGGCAACGAGGTGTACCCCTCGGATGTTCCGACGCTCGGGGGACCACACACCCGGGAAGGTGCCGGAGGCTCAGCAGGAGCCCCGCTACCGGCGGGGGCATAAAGCCCGCGGGACGGGGGCGCGGCTTTATTGTCGCGCCACCCGGCCCAACGGGGGTCAGAGGTGGGGGCGGTCCGCAAGGGCCGCCCCCATCGCTTTTCCGGCAGGGGCTAGAGTCCGGAGATGCGTTCGGGTGAGGTTGATCCGTACTCCCTCCTCGGCGGCTGCGAATGCGGGGCAGTCGAGTATCGCGTCCGGGACGAGTTCGTCTACGCGGCGAACTGCCACTGCTCGCGATGCCGCGCGGCCACGGGTGCTGCGTTCAAGCCGTTTGCCGGGATCGAGCGTGAGAAGCTCGAACTCACGCGCGGCGAGGATGCACTCCTGACCGTCGGAGAGCCTGAGGCAAACGACACACGGTGTCGGGCGTGCGGATCGCTGCTCTACTCCGTGGTTCGCTCCGGGCAGTACGTGCACGTCGCCATGGGCTCGCTCCGCGACGTTCCGAGTATCCGGCCCGAAGGCCACATCTTCGTGGGCTCGAAAGCCGGCTGGTTCGAAATCACCGATCAGCTTCCACAGTTCGAGGAGTACGGCAGCTGACCGGTGAACGGCGGCGGCGTCCACCGCCGCGGCAGCAGCCGTCCGGCTACGTCGTCAGCCCGATCGGGCAGCTGACGCCGGTAGGGCCGAGGCCGCAATAGCCGCCGCCCGGGTTCCTTCGCGGTTGCATGTTGGTCGGTGCGCTGTTCGAGCCGGTCGTTCTGATGGGCTGACTTCGCGGCGCGCCGCATTCAGCCACGCCTGGGGCTATTCGCTTTCGATAAAACGTGCGGACTTGGCTCGCGCTCGCTAGCCCTTCGGACCGAAGGCCTCGGACATTCGGGCTGCCAGCAGCTTCTGAACAAGGTGCGATGGAAGCGGCGTGTCGACCGGGAAGTGCAGTGAGCCCTTTGTCTTGGTGTATTTCTCGGTGTCCCGGGCGAGCTGTGAGAGTACGGACCCGCTGTGTGGGAGGTAACTCAAGTGGCTCTTGAAAGCGGCGAATCCGGCGATCGTCTTGCCCCGAAGTCTGAACGCCGGCATGCCGTACGAGAGATACTGCTCAGCGTCGGGAACCAACTCGGCGATCGTGTCTCGAAGCAGGGTGAGTGTTGCGCGCTTGGGCTCATCAAGGGCTTCGAGGTAGCCGTCGACCTCTTGAACGGACACGGCTGCATTCTCAAGGCCGACACCGAGCCTGTCAAAGGTGGGCGTCGGTCGAGGGGCCCCGACCGCGGAGAGCCGACGTCTCGGCCGCGCATCCGGCGGGTCGGGAGCGGCGGTCGTTCCGGGTCGCCGGACGAGCGGCGACGCGCTCAGGCAGAAAGGCCGATCGGGCAGCTGACGCCGGTACCGCCGAGGCCGCAATAGCCGCCCGGGTTCTTGGCCAGATACTGCTGGTGATACTCCTCGGCGTAGTAGAAGGCACCGGCCGGCTCGATCTCCGTGGTCGGCTCGGTATAGCCCGCGTCGGCGAGCCTGTGGCGGTAGCTGTCGCCTGATGCCTCGGCCGCCTCGCGTTGCGCCTCGTCCGCGGTCAACACGATCGAGCGGTATTGCGTGCCGACATCGTTGCCCTGGCGCATGCCCTGCGTCGGGTCGTGCCCCTCCCAGAAGATCCGCAGCATCTCGACGTAGGAGGTCTGCTCGGCGTGGAACGCGACGAGGACCACCTCCGCGTGCCCCGTCTGGCCGCTGCAGACCTCCTCGTAGGTCGGGTTGGGCGTAAAGCCGCCCGCGTAGCCGACGGCCGTGGTGTAGACGCCCGGCGCCTGCCAGAACATCCGCTCGGCGCCCCAGAAGCAGCCGAGGCCGAAGATACCCGTCTGCACGCCGTCCGGGAACGGGCCCGTCAGCGGGGTGCCGAGCACGAAGTGCTTGTCCGGGACCGCGACGGGCGTCTCGCGCCCCGGGAGCGCGGTGGCAGCCGTCGCCATCTCGGGGACGCTGCGCGCAAAAAGGCTCATGCGCCCAAGGTAGCCGACCGGCGAGCGCTACTTGGAGAAGACGGCGAAGAAGTCGCGATCGTCCGGTTCGAGGTACCGCGTGTCGGACCGTTCCATGTTCGGCAGCAGGTTGCGTGGCAGGGCCCCACCGTCGGCCCCGTAACTGATGAAGCTCGTCCAGTACGGGTTGATGTCCAGCGTCATCGCGCGCACCGCGCCCGCGCGGATCAGGGTCTTCGCGAGACTCGCCGCAGTCTGGTCTTCACCGGCGGCGTAGAGCAGATCGCCGTGTGCCGTGATGCCCGCCGCCGAGCGCCAGGTCAGCACCGCACCGCCCAGCGTCGCGCCCCATTCGCCGGAGTTTTCGATGTTCGGCGCGAGCTTGCCTTCGTTGACGGTGAGATCCAGGTTCTGGCGCGCGAAAGAGACCCCGGCCGGGACGGTCGAACCAGATGTCCAGCTGATGATGTCGACGTGCCCGTCGGTGTAGCCGACGAGCGTCGCGATCCCGTCACGCATCGGCGCGTACATGTGTCCGCGGTAGATCACCCCGCCGCCGGAGTCGACCACCTTGAACGCGCTGTTGAAGGTCGCCAGCAGACTGCTGCGCAGTTCCTGCGGCACCTCCATCGGCCCGCGCGAGGGCAGTTCGACGGCCGGCTCTTCGCGCCCCGGGTAGTAGACGATGTTCGTCTTCTTGGTGTTGATCCACGCCACACCGGCCAGCACCCGCGGGTATTCGGGCTGGTCGCGCACCGTGGTGATCAGTAGCGGCGCTTCACCTTCGAGGCTCGGCCTGGTTGCTCGCCAGACGCCCTCGCCCGGGAGCGCCGGCTTGATGAACGGTTCAATGTTCGGGGGGCGATAGGCGGCGTTGGCCCCACCGGCGCCGTAGCCGAGCTTCGGCAGCGCTTTGAGCGTCGGCCCGCCCTTGCTTGGAGCCGTGAGCGTGTAATACAGGGACTCCACTTCGGCGACGATTTCGCTCGCTCCGTTTTCGCGCAGCCACTCGACGGCCCTGATGTTCAGGGCCGTGTTTGACGCACGCGTGGCCATCGCGAGGAAGGAGAAGAAGACCGGCACGAGCACGATCACGGCCGCAACGAGAGCGATTCGCCGCACGCGGGTCGAACGCGGAACGACCGGTCCGCGGGGGCCGCCCGCAGGGGGCGTGCGCGGGCGTACGGGGCTGGCTACGGCGGGGCCCATCCGGGACCAGACTACAAGGGAGCTCGCTCGATTCCTCCCGCTACGCGCGAGCATGAAGCGCCTCTTATGAACGGGCTGCCGGGCCGACAGCGGGGTATGTCAAGCTTCTGCGGGCGCGCCGCCCTTGGCAGCGTGGCAATCAACGACTACTCCAAGGACCAGCCCGATCGGCTCATCGCAGGTGATCACGAGCGAGGCAGACGAGCCGGTCGCGCTCAGGCGCGGCCGTCGCATGCCAGGACCCGAGCACGGCTCGAATGCCGCGCTTGCGTTACTGCGCGCCTGTAGGCCCCGACAGTGGGCCAAGAACGTGCTCGTCGTCGCGGCCCCCGCCGCCGCCGGAATGCTCTTCCATCCGCGGATCGCGGCCGAGGTCGTCGGTGCCTTCGTGGTGATGTCGATGGTCTCGAGCGCGACCTATCTGCTCAACGACGTTCGCGACGTCGAGCAGGACCGCCGTCATCCGCGCAAGCGCTTTCGCCCGATCGCGGCGGGCGAACTGCAGGTCCGCACGGCCCTGATCTGGGCCTCGGCGCTGGCCGTCGGCGGCGTGCTGATCGGCGCGCTGATCGCGCCAGCGCTCGGTGGCGTCGCCCTCGTGTACATGCTCCTCACGGGGGCGTACTCGATCTGGCTCAAGCACATCCCGTTCGTCGATGTCGCCGCGATCGCCGCGGGGTTTGTGCTGCGCGCGCTGGCCGGCGGAGCGGCGACTGACCTGCACCTCTCGCGCTGGTTTGTCCTGGTCACCGGGTTCGGGGCGATCTTCCTCGTCGTCGGCAAGCGCTACGCGGAGCTCGCGCGCGACGGTGACGGCGCGTCGGTGCGGGCCACGCTTGGCGTGTACACGCTGCGCGGTCTGCGGATCGCGTTCAACACCGCCGCGTTGTTGACGTTCGCCTCCTACTGCGGCTGGGCGGTGACTCGCCTGGACCACCGGGCGATCTACATCATCTCCGCACTGCCGCTCGGCCTCTGGCTCGGGCGCTATACCGCGCTTGTGCGCCGAGGTGAGGGAGAAGCGCCCGAGGACGTCGTGCTGCGCGACCGTTCGCTGATCCTGCTCGGTGCGCTGTGGGCGGTGCTCTGTGGGGCCGGGATCTACGTTGGTGTCTGAGCAGACGCGCGTTCGCCGCGACCGACGCGAGCTGTGGGGCTGGGGACGCTCGGTCAGGGCGCAAGCCGACGTCCTGACGCCAGAGCACCCGCAGGAGGTCGAAGCCGAGCTGCGGGCGGCGGGGTCGGGCGTGCTCGCGCGCGGTGCGGGCTGCAGCTACGGAGATGCGGCGCACCTTCAGGGCGGTGTTGTGATCGACACGACGAGCCTGCGGCGAATTGTCTCTGTCGACCCGGAGCGTCGCACCGTCCGCGCCCAGGCCGGCGCGACGATCGCGCGACTGATGGCCGCACTCGCCGACCACGGGCTGACCGTGCCGGTCGTGCCGGGAACCCGACACGTCACGCTCGCCGGTGCGATCGCCAGCGATATCCACGGCAAGAACCACCATCTCGACGGTGCGTTCGCGCGCCACGTCAAGTCGATCCTGCTCTGTACGCCGGCCGACGGGCTGCTCGAGGTCACGCCCGAGGGCGATCCGGATCTCTTCTACGGGACGCTCGGCGGCATGGGCCTCACCGGCGTGATCGTCGAAGCGACGCTCGGCGCGATGGATCTCCCGACCCCTTGGGTGGCGGACGACATCGACCGAACCGACGGCCTCGAGCAGACCTTGGAACTGATGGCTCCCGATGAGCCGCGCCGCTACTCGGTCGCCTGGCTGGACATGCTCGCCGCCGGCCCGGCCTATGGCCGCGCTGTCGTGAGCCGCTCGGACCTGATGGACAGCGAACCCGAGGGCAAGCAGGCGCGCACCGCCGCATACCCCGGGGAGCTCGTCAGCGCACTGACTGTGAAGATTCCGGACCGCATCCCGCGCGGCGCACTGATGCCGCCCGCGATCCGCGCGTTCAATGCCGCCCGCTGGATGGCCTCGCCGCGCCGGGCACGCGAACACCCGACCCCGATCGTGCCTTACTTCTTCCCGCTTGACGCGCTCGCCGAATGGAATCGGCTCTACGGGCCAGACGGCCTGCTCCAGTACCAGTTCGTGATGCCAGCCGGCCGCGAGGAGGATCTGCGCCGCTGTTTTGACATGCTCCGCGGGATGCCTGTGTTCCTGGCCGTCTTCAAGCGCTTCGGCGAACAGTTCGGTGGCCCGCTGTCGTTCCCGCTGGCAGGCTGGACGCTGGCCGTCGATCTGCCGGCCCGCGCGCCCGGTCTGCAGGAGCGCTTGCGCGAGCTCGACGACGTCGTCGCCGCCGCCGGCGGGCGCGTCTACCTCGCGAAGGACGTGCGCATGGCCGGCGAGCACCTGCGCGAGATGTACCCGCGGCTCGGTGAGCTGCACCAGCTGCGCGAACGCGTCGATCCTCACGGCACGCTGCGCTCGGACCTCGCGCTGAGGCTCGGACTCGTGGAGGCGGCGGCATGAGTTCGCGCCGGGTTCTGCTGATCGGCGGCACTTCGGAGATCGGTCTGGCGATCGTTCGCGAGCTCGCCACACGCGAACCTCGCGAGGTCGTGCTCGCGGGCCGTGACGGAGTTGCGCTCGCCGCGGCCGCCGCCGCCCTGCGCGAGAGTCCCGGCATCGAGGCCGTCCACACCGCGGCGGTGGATCTCCTCGAGACCTCGACCCACGCGGCGCTCGTCACCGAGTCGGTCGAGCGGCTCGACGGGCTCGACGTCGCAATCGTCGCCGCCGGGGTGCTCGGCGAACGCGGCGGGCTGCCGCAGGACATCGACGCGGCGATCGACGTGCTGCGCGTGAACACCGTCGGCGCGGGCTCCGTGCTGATGCATGTCGCCGCCTACATGCGGGGCCAGAGCGCGGGCCAGATCGTAGCGATCTCCTCGGTCGCGGCCCAGCGACCGCGCCGGGCGATCGCCGTCTATGGCGCGTCGAAGGCCGGTTTCGACGCCCTCGCCCAGGCGCTCGCCGACGACCTGCGCGAGCGCGGCGTGCGGATCCTCGTTGTGCGCCCGGGTTTCGTGCGCACAAAGATGACCGAGGGCCTTGCCGCTGCGCCGCTCTCCACCGACCCGGAGACTGTGGCGCGCGTGACGGTCGAGGGCCTCGAGCGGGGCTCGCAAACAGTCTGGGCGCCGCGTGCATTGCAGTTGCTGATGCTCGTGCTGACGAGCATTCCGCGCCCGATCTTCCGGCGGCTGCGCGCGTGAGCGCCTACCCGCCGCAGCAACCCCAGCCGCGTCCGCGCGACATGACCGAGATCCGCGCGCGCCGCGAGCGCTCGCGCCAGCGCAGCCGGATCGCGCGGCTCGACGTGATGATCGGCGTCGCCGTCGCGGTCATCCTGCTGATCGTCTCGCCCGGCCTGGCGATGAGCGGGATCATCGCGCTGCTGGCGCTGCTCGCGATCGGGGTCTCGATCGCGGTTCCGGCCTACAAACGCCGGCGCGCCGAACGCAACGCCAGGCCGCCGGCACCGCGACGCCGATGAGCGAGTCGCCCGCCGTTCTCTATGAACGCGACGGGCGGATCGCACGCCTGACCCTCAACCGGCCCGAGCGGGGCAACGGCATCAACGCCCGTCTGCTGGGAGACCTCGTCGCTGCCGTAGAGCAGGCCGACCTGGACCCCGCAGTCCATGTCGTTGTGCTGGCGGGCGCCGGAACGGGGTTCTGCGGCGGCTATGACCTCGTCGAGAGCGCCCAGGAGATGACCAGCCCGCAGTCCGGCGGCCAGGCACCGGCCGGTTCGCCGATCGACCCGGCAGTGATCAGCTCAAACCACGACCCCGACGGCACCTGGGACCCCGTCGTGGACTACGCGATGATGAGCCGCAACGTTCGGGCCTTCATGAGCCTGCTGCAATGCTCGAAGCCCGTGATCTGCATGGTTCACGGCTTCTGCGTCGCCGGCGGCACCGACATGGCGCTCTGCTCGGATCTGCTGGTGATCGCCGAGGACGCCAAGCTCGGTTACCCGCCGGCCCGCGTCTGGGGGTCGCCGACGACTTCCCTGTGGGCCTATCGCCTGGGGCCGCAGCGGGCTGCGCGCCTGCTCTTCACGGGCGACAGCCTCTCGGGCCGCGAGGCGCTCGAGTGGGGGCTGGCGGCCGAGGCGCCGCCCGCGGATCAGCTGCGCGAGCGCACGGACGAGCTGGCAACGCGGGTCGCCCGACTGCCGGTCAATCAGCTCACGATGATGAAGCTGCTGATCACGCAAGGCCTCTACGCGCAGGGCCTGCACACGACGCAGGTGCTCGGAACTTTCTTCGACGGAATCACCCGGCACACGCGCGAGGGCTACGCCTTCCAGCAGCGGGCCGCGCAGGCCGGCTTCCGCGAGGCCGTGCGAGAGCGGGACGAGCCGTTCGGCGACGCCGGCCTTTCGACGTTCAAAGGCTGAGCCCGTGCGGCGCGAGTCGCCGCGCGTGGCTAGAATGCCATTCTCTCGCGGATGTAGCTCAGCTGGCTAGAGCGTCGCCTTGCCATGGCGAAGGTCGAGGGTTCGAATCCCTTCATCCGCTT
>Ga0182013_10001758_pt1 | contig 29222 bp, 24 predicted proteins | sample 612S2MmetaG_FD_120487 | JGI IMG/M metagenome (GOLD analysis project Ga0182013, IMG submission 120487) | Permafrost microbial communities from Stordalen Mire, Sweden - 612S2M metaG | ecosystem: Environmental > Terrestrial > Soil > Wetlands > Permafrost | place: Sweden: Stordalen | collected... | reverse complement strand
GTCACAAAGGTCTCGCGTTCATCATCGACGAGCACCTCCGAGCCGACGGCCTCGTTGAACAGATTGCGGAACAGCGGGAACGCGGATTCAGTTCCGACCACATCCATTGTCGCGAGATTCTCAAGTGCTACAGCCACATGGCGCCACTCGGGAGGCTCATCCACATTGCAACCGAAGGTCTTGACCATTGGGCTGGAGAGCGCCAGACGTTGAACGTCGCTGCAGGCGCGAAATGCGGATATAAGAGCTTTTTGATCCGTGAAATCGAGATCGCGAGCCATGTCCACCAGAGAGTCGATGCCCGTGACAAAAGTCTTGAGCAAATGACTGGTGTTGGGACGCGAGAGCAGTTTGAGAACCAGCAGGCGTTCGGCCAGTTCCTCAAAAGGGTCGCGCAGCATCGCGGCGACGACATAACCCGCATTGCGCAGGTATAACGAATAACGGTTGAAATTGGAGCGTCCCGAGAAAAACAGCGAATGGCTGAAGCTGTTGTTGAGAAGGACAATCATCGTTTCCAGCGAATAACGCTCCGAACACGTGTAGTTCAGGCCAAAACTGCGGGCGGCAGCGGAGACTATGCGCCGCTGCGGCATGACCGAACAATCGAAGAGGAAAACCTTCCGTTCGACATGGCGCTCGGGCTGGCGCCGGCGAAAAATCGGCAGGCGCATGCTCGCTTCGAGGAGCTCGACATCCTGCATTTGTTCCAGGTTTGGCACGATCAGGTTTGTGACCTGGAACCCAACCATCCCCGTGGCGTGAACGCCAAGTTCCCGCACATCGGGTCGCATTACGTCGGCTTCCAGCTCGAATTCCTCCTGGTCCTGAATTCTGACCAGGATTTTGGGAATCTGCGACGGATTGTCAGGAGCCAGCCATCCTTTGATCGTATGCCCCTCGTCTGCGTCGATATGGAAGAACATTGCGCCTCGTTTATCCGCATTTGCCAGCGCGTCGGGGCGGCGAGCCGACCCTCGACTTTCAACATTTTAACATGGATGTTGCTAAATGCATGGATGATTTGGAGCTGCGGTCGCCCAGGAAAAATGATAGAGGTTTGCGACAGCCGCTGTTCTGGCGCAGCTGCTGGCGGCGGGCTTTTGGCGCCTCTGGCGCCGCTTGCGGTTCGAGACCGATGAAGAGGGATCAGCCTGTTTTGAAAAGAACCAAATTGTCTTCGTTCATTTGCCCGCGTCGGGGCGCAGCCATGGGCGCCTATAGCGCGATGAGCGTTCCGCCGGAAGGGCGGGCGCGCTGATCATGACCTCGAACAAGAAGGAAACCACGCTACAGGCCGTGCGCAGGCATCTGCGCAATGGCTATATCATCTTGACCGAGCGGGGCGTCGTCTCGCTTTATGGCGCGGCGATGCGAGAGGCCGCCAAGATCATCGATTCTCCGGTTGGCGTTTTTCTGGCCCCTCGGGATATTTTGAAGGACGGCCCCGAACTCGTCCGCACCCAGGGGCTAAGAGTCGCGGTTGGCGCGGTGCTGCGCCAGGTCGCCGCCGAATATGACCCGCCGCTTGGGAAGAGCCGCAATCCCGTCAACGCCGCGGCGCGCGCCACGGCCATACGCTATCACTATACCTATGAGTTGTTGAAGCCGGACGGCGTGGCGCCTTCGCGTCGCCCCGTAAACGACGTCGACTTCGCGCTGGAGACGCCATTTTCATACCCGGTCCGGCCTGTCTCCACGGGGCCGATCGCGGCGATCATTCACGTTTTTTATCCTGATATATTGCCTCTTGTTCTTGAGAAACTCACCAACATACCTTGCGCGGTCGACCTTTACCTGTCGACCGACACCACCGAAAAACATGCGCAGATCGCCGTGGATGCGGGGAAATGGACCAAGGGGCGCGTGGAAATTCGATTGCTGCCCAACCGAGGCCGCGACGTCGGCGCGAAATTCGTGGGATTCCACGACGTCTATGACCATTATGACTTGTTCCTGCACCTTCACACGAAGCGTTCTCCGCACGGCGGCGAGCCCCTGGCTCGGTGGCGCGATTATCTGATGGAAAATCTGTTTGGTTCGCCGGAGATCGCGGCCAGCAATCTCAGTCTCTTCGACGATCCGCGCATCGGCATCGTATTTCCGCAGCATCTGTTCGAGCTGCGGGGCGTTCTGAATTGGGGTTACGACTATGATCTGGCGCGCGGGCTGATGCGCCGGATGGGGGTGTCAATCAACAAGAACCTGGTCCTGGAGTTTCCGTCGGGCTCAATGTTCTGGGGGCGTAGCGCTGCGATCCGGCCATTGCTGGACGTAGGGTTGGAATATTCCGACTTCGCCGAGGAGCGGGGGCAGATTGATGGCACATTGGCCCACGCCATCGAACGCTCCGTGCTCATGGTAGCCGAATCATGCGGCTTCGAGTGGCTGAAAGTCGTTCGTCGGGATCTCTATCCCGCGCTGAAAACCGTATTGCCGGTCAACGCTCCGGAAGACATACCCCATCACAGATTGCGTGTGTTTCAGCCCTGTCTCGCCAATGTCGACATAGAGCTGCCTCCCTTCGCGCGCTTGGTCAAGGAGACGCAGCCAATCCCCGTCTATCCGTCGCGCAATGCGCGTCCCCGATTGAATCTCATCGTTCCCACCATCAATCCGCAACAGACCTTCGGCGGCGTAGCCACTGCGCTTGGCCTGTTCAGGGACATCGCGCAGGCGCTTGGGGAAGGATTTGATCGAAGGATCATCGTTACGGACGCGGAAATCGATAGTTCCGCATACGCCAATTTTCCCGATTACAAGCCCTCGCCTTTCGCCGCCAGCGTCGACGAGCTTGCGCGCACGATTGTCGACGCAAGCGAGCGGGATGGCGGCAGACTCGATCTTCGAGCGAACGACCTCTTCATAGCGACGGCTTGGTGGACCTCGGATTTTTCGGTGGCTTTCGAGCGCGACCGGCGGCGCTTCTTCGGCGGCCGGCTGCCTTTCGTCTACGTCATCCAGGATGACGAACCGAATTTCTATGGCTGGAGCAGCAAATCGGCGATTGCGGAGGCGACATACGGGCATTCGGAGGAGACGATCGCGATCATCAACTCCGAAGAACTCTTCAGCGTCATGACCGCGAAGCACAATTTCCGCGCTGCATTCTGCCTGCCATATCGCACGAATGAACAGGTCGCTGCGCTGCTTAGTCCCATGCCGAGAGAACGGCTCATTCTCGTGTACGGGCGGCCTGCGGTGATACGTAACGCGTTCGAACTCGTTTGCGCGAGTATTTGCCTCTGGCAGCAGCGCGATCCCATTCGCGCGAGCCGATGGAGCGTGGTTTTTCTTGGCGAGGAGTTTGAAGCGGCATTGGCCTATCCCGTGCAAAACGCGCACGTCGGTGGCAAGGCCACCCTGTCGGATTACGCGGACTATCTCAACCGCGCGTCAGTCGGCGTTTCTCTCATGGTGTCGCCTCATCCCAGCTATCCGCCGCTGGAGATGGCGGAGGCCGGCCTTCTTACAATCACGAATGATTTTCCTGGCAAGGAAATGCGGAAAAGATGTCCGGAGATCGTGTCGCTGGCGGGGCTCAATGTGGAAGCGCTCGCTCAGGCAATCGAGGACGGCGTTGAAAAAATGGAGCGATTCGTCGGAAAGATCACGCCGCGCCGCTCTCTGATTGCGCCGGAGGCTGTATCGTTGCCGATCGCGAAGCCGGAAATGATCGCGGACATGATTCGGACGAGTGTAAAAGCGCTGGCGTCCTGACGCGCGGCGACGATCCAGGCGCCCAGCCAAGCAGCGGACAGAGCCGGATGAGCATTTGATAACGCGAACTAATTCAACCCATGGACGCAAATCCACGTCTTGAACCCGATGGACGGGCGGAGAGACGTCATGATAAAAAATTGAACTCCGCAAGTGGTTGGAATAGTTACTACGTAAGCCAGTCGATCGCGTTGTTTCACGCAGCGGTCGTTTTAAGCGTCAACGCGGCCAATCCGGGCGCCGTCCATGGGAGTCTGGTAGTTGTCGGGAAAAGGGCTGAACAAGAGTTTCCTGGCAAGGCCGGAGCGCATTCTGCTCCAGCGCCTCGTGCGCCTGGTGCCAAGGTCTCTTAAGCCGTCCGATCTGACCCTTGTAGGCGTCCTAGGCGGAATAACGGCTGGCGTTTCGCTTGTTCTTTGCAATCTTTCTCCGCTGTTTCTGCCGCTCGCCATCGCGGGCATTCTGGTCAACTGGTTTGGCGATTCGGTCGACAGCGTGCTCGCCAGGGTGCGCAGCGTTTCAACGCGTCGCCACGGATTCCTCTTTGAACACTCATGCGACCTTATCGCGCAGAGCGCGATGGTGATCGGTCTCGGCTTTTCGCCATATCTGACGCTGACGTCAGCGCTGATGCTGCTTTCGCTCTACCTTCTGATGAGCTCTTACACCTATCTGCGCATCACTGTGGAAGGCGTGCACCGGCTGTCATACGCCGGCCTCGGCTCCACTGAATTCCGCGTCATGCTGGCGGCGTGGCCGGTGCTGGTTCAGTTGACAGGCTGGCGACTGGCTGGAAGCCATTATTTCGGCCTGGCGGCCGTCGATTTTGTCATTGCCGGGCTGTCCATTTGTGTGTTTGTCGCCTTCATTGTGGTCATGCGTCAGGATCTCGAACGCATCGACGCGGACGAAAAGCGGTTCGAGCAGGTATATTCCTGCGACATCGCCGAGCATCTCGCCGAGGGCGCCGTGGCGGGCGATGACAAGGTGAACGAGCCCCCGCCCTGACGGTCAAATGTCTCAGGGCGCGCATGCGGGCCGCTATCACGCCCTGGCCCACCGCATCGCCGGCGTCTTTGTCCGGCGGGCCAGTCCAACCTGGGTCATCGCGCCTATCGGCTCTTGCCCTTGGCCTGGAACTGCCTTATAGAGCGCTCCATCCCACAGGCGAGAGTTTAAGCGGCGTCTGCTTCAAGATGTCGTTCCGGTGGCCGAACCCTCGGCCGCAAACTGCTTTCGCCGAGGTTCAACCGGAGAAAAACACATGGCGTTGCCTGATTTCACTATGCGCGGCCTATTGGAAGCCGGCGCTCATTTCGGCCACCAGTCGCATCGCTGGAACCCGAAGATGGCGCCCTACATATTCGGCGCCCGCAACAATATTCACATCATCGATCTGGCCCAGACGGTGCCTTTGCTGCATCAGGCGCTCAAGACGATTTCCGACACCGTGGCCAAGGGCGGCCGCGTGCTGTTCGTCGGCACCAAGCGCCAGGCGCAGGAGCAGATCGCGGACGCCGCCAAGCGCAGCGCGCAATATTACATCAACTCCCGCTGGCTGGGCGGCACGCTCACCAATTGGAAGACGATTTCCGGCTCGATTCAGCGCCTGCGCAAGCTTGAGGAAATGCTGGGCGCCGGAGCGTCGGGCGTCACCAAGAAAGAGCGCCTCCTGCTGACCCGCGAACGCGACAAGCTGGAGACCGCTCTTGGCGGCATCAAGGACATGGGCGGCACGCCCGACCTGATTTTCGTGATCGACACCAATAAGGAAGCGCTGGCGATCAAGGAGGCCAACCGCCTCAAGATCCCGGTGGTGGCTATCCTCGACACGAATTGCGATCCGGACGGGATTACTCATCCGATTCCCGCCAATGACGACGCTGGCCGCGCCATCGCATTCTACTGCGATCTGATCGCCCGCGCCGCCATCGACGGCATTTCGCGCAGCCAGGGCGCGGCGGGCGTCGATTTCGGCTCCGCCGAGGCTCCTCCGGTCGAGCCGGCGCTTGAAGTCGCCGAATCGGCTGAAGCTCCGGGCGAGGCTTTCGAGCTTCTTTCCGCGCCGCGCGGCGCGCCCGATGACCTCGCCAAGCTGCCGGGCGTCGGTCCGCAGATTGTGAAAAAGCTGAATGACGGCGGCGTCTTCCATTACTGGCAGATTGCCGCGCTGAAGCCGGAAGACGCGGCGAAGCTCGACGCCGACCTCAAGCTCAGCGGCCGCATCGCTCGCGACAACTGGATCGAGCAAGCGCGCACGCTCGCCTCCGCCTGATCCGGGCGTCTTTCAGCGGCGCCATGGCGCGCCGCAAAAGGGAAGTTGGGCGCCGGTCCGGATTGGGCCGGCGTTCTTTTCAAAAGGCCTCCGCCGTAACGGAATGACGCCGCGCGTCGCCGTCCTGTTCAAATGCGCGCTGGATGGGAAAGCCCAAGCCCCGGCGTCCAATAAACTGAAGGATTTTGCTCATGGCCACGATCACCGCCGCTCTTGTCAAGGAACTGCGTGAAAGCACCGGCGCCGGCATGATGGATTGCAAGGCGGCGTTGACCGAGAACAACGGCGACATGGAAGCGGCCGTCGACTGGCTGCGCAAGAAGGGCCTCTCCAAGGCCGCGAAGAAAGCCGGCCGCGTCGCCGCCGAGGGACTGGTCGCAGCGCTGACGGGCGAGAAGTCCGGGGTCGTCGTCGAGGTCAATTCCGAGACGGATTTCGTGGCGCGCAACGCGGATTTCCAGACGCTGGTGCGCAATATCGCCGAGGTCGCGCTGAAGACCGGCAAGACTGAAATCGACGCCTTGGGCAAGGAATCCTATCCCGCGGGCGGGACGGTGGCGGAAGCCGTGACCACGGCCATCGCGAACATCGGCGAAAATCTCACGCTGCGCCGCGCCGCCGGCTTCAAGGTCGGCGAAGGCGTCGTCGGCCGCTACGTGCACACCCAGATTTCCGACGGGCTTGGCAAGATCGCGGTCATCGTGGCGCTCGAGTCGAAGGGCGACAAGGAAGTTCTGGCGACGCTCGCGCGCCAGCTCGCCATGCATGTCGCCTCCGCCAATCCGCTGGCGTTGACGGCCGCCGAACTCGACGCAGCCACCGTCGAGCGCGAGAAGAACCTGCTTGCCGAGAAGAACGCGGGCAAGCCCGCGCATGTGCTTGAGAAGATCATCGAATCTGGCCTCAAGACCTATTACAAGGAGGTCTTGCTGCCCGAGCAGGTCTCCAACCACCCCGATCACGCCGGCAAGACCGTCGCGCAGGCGGTCAAGGAGACCGAGGGCAAGGCCGGCGCGCCTATCGCGATCAAGGGCTTCGCGCGCTATGCGCTTGGCGAGGGCATTGAAAAGGCCGCGGAGGATTTCGCCGCCGAAGTGGCCGCCGCCGTCAAGGGCTGAGGTCCTGGCGCTCACGGCATGTGAGCGAAACCTCCGATTTGGCGTCATGAACGACGACGCGCCTGTGCGCCGCTTGCGGCCCGGGCGCGTCGTTTTGTATGAAGGTCATGCGGCTTTGCGCGAATCGTCCGATTGAAAGCAGGATTTAATGACGACCACCAGCCCGGCGAAAAGTTGGAAGCGTGTTGTCGTCAAATTGTCGGGCGAAGCGCTGATGGGCGACGGCCAGCACGGGCTCGACGCGCCGACGCTGGCGCGCATCGCCCGCGACCTCGCCGCAGCGGCGGAAACCGGGGTTGAAATCGCGGTCGTCGTCGGCGGCGGCAATTTCTTTCGCGGCATCCAGGGCGCCGACAAAGGCATAGAGCGCGCTCGCGCCGACTCCATTGGCATGCTCGCGACAGTGATGAACGGCCTCGCGCTTGAGCAGGCCGTCGAAGCCCAGGGTAGACCGGCCCGCGCGCTGTCTTCGGTGCCAATGCCCTCGATATGCGAATCCTATTCGCGGCGCGCTGCGCTGCACCATCTCGCCAAGGGCAGGGTGGTGATTTGCGCGGGAGGCACAGGCAATCCATTTTTCACCACGGACACCGGCGCGGCGCTCCGCGCGGCGGAACTATCCGCCGACGCGGTCCTCAAGGCGACGCAAGTGGACGGGGTGTACACGGCGGACCCCAAGCGGGACCCAACCGCGCGGCGTTATGAGGTCTTGACCCATGACGAAGCTATCGCCAAGAATCTCGCCATTATGGATACGGCGGCTTTCGCACTCGCCAGAGAGAACAAACTCCCTATAGTCGTGTTCTCGATCCGCGAGGAGGGAGCCATCGCCGCGACCCTGAAAGGGGAGGGGCGAGCCACCCACGTCGTTCCATAAAGAGATGCAACTTTTTCTTGGCGCCTGCGATGCAAGAGCCATCAGACAGCGAAAGCCGCGCGGGCGCGGTTCCCCTTAGCTCCGCCGATAACCCGAAACCAGACGCTATACAGGTTGTTCCGATCATGAGTCAGACGTTTGATCTTGCCGAATTGAAGCGCCGCATGCAGGGCGCCGTCGCCACATTGAAACATGAGTTTGGCGGCTTGCGAACGGGGCGCGCCTCCGCTTCTCTGGTCGAGCCGGTTCATGTCGACGCCTATGGCCAGTCCACGCCGCTCAATCAGGTCGCGACGATCAGCGTGCCTGAGGCCCGCCTGATTTCCGTGCAGGTATGGGACAAAGCTCTGGTGGGCGCGGTGGAGCGTGCGATTCGCGACGCCAATCTGGGGTTGAGCCCGAACGTGGAGGGCCAGACGCTTCGCATCCGCACCCCTGAGTTGAACGAGCAGCGGCGCAAGGAATTGGTGAAGGTCGCCCATAAATACGCCGAGGAAAGCAGGGTGTCCGTGCGGCACGTTCGCCGCGACGGCATCGATATATTGAAGAAACTGCTTAAGGATCACGCGATACCGGAAGATGACGAAAAGCGTCACGAAGCCGAGGTGCAGAAGGCCACTGACGAAATCGTGCACGAGATTGACGCCTTGCTCGCCTCCAAGGAAAAGGAAATTATGCAGGTGTAGCAGGCCTGTATAAGTGTATATATTCCGCGGCTCGCCCTGACGGCTGAAGGCGGTTTTTGCACGGAAATAGCGGGATTGGCCACGGTTTGGAACATTCAGATGGCGGATAGCGATATTATGGGGTTGAAGAGCGCCGCTATGGACGCAGCATCTCGTTTGCGCCCAGTTCCCCGCCATGTCGCGCTGATCATGGATGGCAACGGACGGTGGGCGTCCGAGCGCGGCCTGCCGCGGGTCGAGGGGCACCGGCGCGGGCTGGAGGCGCTGCGCCGCGCTGTGCGCGCGGCGATCGACCTGCGCATCGAATATCTCACGGTCTATTCGTTTTCGGTTGAGAACTGGTCGCGCCCTCGCGAGGAAGTGCAGAGCCTGCTCGGCCTGTTGCATCGCTTCATCCGCAATGATCTTGCGGAATTGAACGCCAACAATGTGCGCGTGCGCGTGATCGGCGCGCGCACGGACCTCGACACGGATGTCGCTGGCCTCCTTCGCGAGGCGGAGCAAGTCACCAAGGATAACACCGGCCTCACTCTCGTGGTGGCCTTCAACTATGGCGCGAGACAGGAGATCGCCGCCGCCGCCCGCGCGCTGGCGGAGGCGGTCGTCGCAGGCCGTCTCTCTCCGGAAGACATCGACGCGGACGCCATTTCCGCGCGCCTCCACACCGCCGACATTCCTGATCCCGATCTCATCATCCGCACCTCGGGTGAGCAGCGGCTGTCGAATTTTCTGCTTTGGCAGGCGGCTTACGCCGAATTCGTGTTTCTGCCGATCAACTGGCCGGATTTCGACAAGTCGGCCCTGGAGGCGGCGATCAATGACTACTCGCGCCGCGATCGTCGTTTTGGACGGCTTGAGCCGATTCCCTGCAACGCGAAGACCGCTTCATGAGCGAAGCGGGAGCGCGAGGGCCGGGCGGGACCGAATCGTCCCCGCAAGTCGGAAATGATCCGGGCGCGGCAGCGAAGAAATCAGCGGGCTTCGGAGACCTCGGCCCGAGACTCGCCTCGGGGGCGGCGCTCATTGTTTCGGCGGTAATTACATTGATCGCCGGGGGCGACGTCTTTGTCCTGTTCTGGTTGCTCGCGGCCTTCACGATCAACTGGGAGTGGCAGGGGCTGATCGGCGGCGAGAGGCGCCTCGCCAGAGTCGTCGTCGGAGGAGCCGCGCTGGCTGCTGTCGCGGGGCTCGCTCACGGGGGCATGATGCCGGCAGCAGCAGCCGTGCTTGCTGCTTTCGCCGGCGCCTTGGCCGTTCTGGCTGGCGCCGGCAGGCGCTTATGGTCTGGCGCAGGCCTGATCTATTCGGGCGCCTTGATCATTGCCGTTTGCGCCCTGCGCGATTCGGCGGACCTCGGACTGCTGGCGATCGCCTGGGTCTTCGCCGTGGTTTGGGGCACGGACATATTCGCCTATTTCGGCGGCAGAATGATCGGCGGCCCAAAGCTCTGGGTGCGCGTTTCCGCCGGAAAAACCTGGTCGGGCACGATAGTCGGCGTGCTCTGCGGGGCTTTTCTCGGTCTCGCGGCGGCCCATGTTGGCGCTTCCGGCGCGATCAAGAGCCTGCCCGTCTTCGTCGTCAGCCTGTTCGCCGCAATTCTTGCGCAGCTTGGCGATCTGGTCGAGTCCGGCGTGAAGAGGCGTTTCGGCGTGAAGGATTCAAGCCAGCTCATACCTGGGCATGGCGGCGTGATGGATCGGCTCGACGGATTCATCTTCGCAAGTGTTTTCGCGGTCCTTCTCGGGGCCATACGCGGTCTGCCTTCCGCAGCCGCCGGCGTGTTTTTCTGGTAGGCGGGCATCATGGTTTCAAGCTTGAATGGAGCCGGATCGGCGCCCTCCGCCGGCAGGCCGCCGCGTCGCATCGTTTTGCTCGGAGCCACCGGGTCGATCGGAAAATCCACCCTCGACCTCATTGAACGCAATCCACAGAGCTTCACGGTCGTAGCCTTGGCGGGCGGGCGGGATCATGCGGCGCTGGCGCGGGTCGCGCGGGCGGTCAAGCCGGAATTCGTGGCGATCCGGGACGAGGGGGCTTACGCCGCGCTCAAGGAAGCCCTGTCTGACACAAATATCCAGGTGGGAGCCGGCCGCGAGGCCGTGATCGAGGCTGCGGTTCGGGAAGCGGACCTCGTGATCAGCGCCATCGTCGGCGCGGCGGGGGTGGAGCCCACGCACGCCGCATTGGAGGCTGGCCGCGACGTGGCCCTGGCCAACAAGGAGTGCCTGGTCTGCGCGGGCGTTCCTTTCATGCGCACCGCGCAGCGGATGGGCGTACGGCTGTTGCCGATGGACAGTGAGCACAATGCGATTTTTCAGGCGCTCGGCGGCGCCGACCCGGCCACGATCGAACGCATGATCATCACCGCCTCGGGCGGCCCCTTCCGGACCTGGACCAGGGAAGCCATTGAGAAGGCGACGGTCGCCGAGGCGCTGAATCATCCCAACTGGTCGATGGGACCGAAGATCACCGTCGATTCCGCAACCATGATGAACAAGGGCCTCGAACTGATAGAGGCGCACCACATTTTTGGCGTCCCTGCCGAAAAGCTGGATGTCGTGGTTCATCCTCAGTCGATCATCCACGGCCTCGTTTCCTTCGCGGACGGCGCCGTGACGGCGGGAATGGGGGCACCCGACATGCGCGTGCCCATCGCCCATTGCCTGGGGTTTCCGGAGCGCATGGCCGCGCCGACGCCCCGACTTGATCTCGCGGCGATCGGATCGCTAACCTTTGAGCGGCCTGACTACGAAAGGTTCCCGGCCCTCAAGCTGGCGCTCGACGCGCTCAAGGACGGCGGCGGCCTGCCGACGGTGCTCAACGCCGCCAATGAGATCGCCGTGGAGGCCTTTCTGGCCGGCAGGATCGCTTTCGGGGGAATCGCCCGCCACGTGGCCGCCGCGATCGAGGCGGCGGTCAAGGACGGTTCAGCGAAAGAGCCCGGAAGTGTGGCCGAAGCGCTCGGCGTTGACCATATTGTGAGAGAAAGGTCCCGGGCCATCTTGGCCGGATGACCCGCTTCAGGCATGTTAACGTCTTGGTAACCAAAGCGGGGTCAACGCCATCGACCTGCGCCGAGGCAAGCGTCAGCGTGCAAGGAGTTGAGATCCAATGGGTTTCATCATGACTCTGTTAAGTTACATCGTGCCATTCGTCGTCGTGCTCAGCGTCATCGTGTTCGTTCACGAATACGGCCACTTCATCGTGGGACGCTGGTGTGGAATCAAGGTCGACGCCTTTTCGCTCGGTTTTGGTCCGGAACTCTGCGCCTTTGACGACAGCAAGGGAACGCGCTGGCGCATCGCCGCCATTCCACTGGGCGGCTATGTCAAGTTTCACGGCGACGCCAATGGCGCGAGCGTCGGCGACCCGGAGGCCCTGGCCGCCATGCCGCCTGAAGAGCGGGCTGTCACTTTCTACGGTCAACCCGTCTGGAAGCGCGCCGCCACCGTCTTCGCCGGCCCCTTGTTCAATTTCCTGCTCGCCATAGCGATCTTCTTCGGCCTGTTCGCCTCTTTCGGGCGCCCGGTGATCGTCAATGGGCAGGCGATCCTGAAGCCGCGGATTTCCTCCGTGGATGAAAATCGCGCGGGAGCCGCAGCCGGGTTTCTGCCCGGAGACATGGTTGAATCCGTTGACGGACAGAATGTTGAGAGCTTTGCCCAGTTTCAGCGGCTGGTCTCAGCCGCGGCCGGCAGGACGCTTCATATCCTCGTGCTGCGGGGCGAACGCGAAGCGAGCCTGATTGCGACCCCGGACGAGGTCGAGTCCGACAGCCCGACAGGCAAGATCAAGGTCGGCCGGCTCGGCTTGAAATCCAGCGAGGATTTCCGCGACATGCGGATGCAGCCCTGCTCGGTTCCCGAGGCCATGGGTCTCGCGGTCAAGGAAACCTGGTCCATCGTCGAGCAGACCGGACATTTCTTCGGCGGCCTCATCACGGGCAGGGAGAGCGCCAGCCAGCTTTCCGGTCCGATTGGCATAGCCGAGGCCTCCGGGAATATCGCCCAGAAGATCCCCACGCTTGGCGTATGGCCGCTGATCAACTGGATCGCGCTGCTCTCGGTATCGGTTGGATTGTTGAATCTTATGCCGGTTCCGCTACTTGACGGCGGTCACCTCGTGTTCTTCGCCATCGAGGCGCTGCGCGGCCGGGCGCTCAATGACCGTGTGCAGGAATACGCGTTTCGAATCGGACTGGCGATGGTGGGCTCGCTGATGTTGTTCGCCACCTACAACGATTTGGCGCGACATTTCCGGCGGCTCGTCGGAATCGGTTCCTAAGCGACGAAGGAGAAAGAGATTTCGCCCGCCTCGCGCAGTCGCGCGGGGCGGGTTGTCCTACTCCGGTTGCAGTTGAGCGCCGATTTCTTGTCATGCTTAACGAATTCATCTTGTCGAACCGTGGCGTTAACCTTGCATTCGCCATGAATTGTGGCTCCCCCGCCACGGCTTCGACAAATTGATGTAAGAAGTCTTGTTACGCATTTGCAGCGTTCGTTAAACCTTGTAGAAGGGATAAACGGATCCAGCAGGGGCGCGTTCGTTACGCGTCAGTTGCGAGAGCCCGCGCCGCGCTCTAGGGCGGCGGAAGTTGCGACAAGGACAAAGGTTACATGCTGTCGACCAGAGCCATTTCGATACGTCGTTCTTTCGTGGTCGCGTTTCTAGTCGCTTTTGTCGGCTCCGTCGCACTTGCATCGACCTCGGACATTGAGGTTGTTGGCGGCTCGCATGGCGACGCCGACGTGATCCGCTCTTATTTCGCGGGAACGAGCGACGCGGAAGTTCAGGCGGGCCTGGAAGCGCTCCGCACCAGCGGACGCTTCACCAATGTCAGCGTCAGCCGTAGCGGTGGCCGCGTGATCGTGCATGTTTCAGAGGGCAATCTGATCAATCGCGTCGCCTTCGAGGGCAACAGCAAGGTCAAGACGGACACGTTGCAGACCGAAATCCGCACAAAGGCTCATGGTTCGTTCAATCCGCAGGTCGCCGATCAGGACGTGGCCCGGATGACCGAAATCTACAAGCGTTCGGGCCGCGCCGCGGCGAAGGTTTCCTATCGCACCGTCCAGCTGCCGAACGGCAAGATCGACGTCGTCTTCTCGATTGAAGAAGGCGACAAGACCGGCATCAAGGAAATCAAGTTCATCGGAAATGAGGTCTATTCCACGAGCCGTCTCGTCGGCTTGATGGAGACGACCGAGATGAACTTCCTGTCCTTCATCAAGACGAGCGATGTCTATGATCCGGACCGGATAGCCACCGATCTCGAACTGGTTCGCCGGTTTTATCTGAAGAACGGCTACGCCGACTTCCACGTCGTGAATTCGGAAGCGAACTTCGACGCGGCGCAGGGCGGATACATCCTCGCCATCACGGTCCAGGAAGGACCGCAATACCGCATTTCCACCGTGGACGTTGAATCTCATCTTCCCGATATCGACCCCGAATCTCTTCGGCCGCTGGTGAAGCTTGCTCCCGGCGACGTCTATAACGGCGACGCGGTTGAAAAGACCGTCGACGTGCTGACGCGCGAGATCGCGCGCAAGGGCTATGCCTTCACGCAGGCCCGTCCTCGCGGCCAGCGCAATCCGGCGGACAGGACCGTGGCGATCAGATTCGTCATCGACGAAGGTCCGCGCGTCTATGTCGAGAGAATCAATATTCGCGGCAACAACAAGACGCGCGAATATGTGATCCGCCGCGAGTTCGATATTGGAGAGGGCGACGCCTACAACCGGGTTCTGATTGACCGCGCCGAGCGTCATCTGAATGGTCTTGGCTACTTCAAAAAGGTCAAGATCAGCAACGAGCCGGGATCATCGCCCGATCGCGTGATCGTCAATGTCGAGGTTGAAGAACAGCCCACAGGCAGCTTCAACGTCTCTGGCGGCTATTCGACGACGGAAGGCTTCCTTGGCGAAGTTTCTGTCGCCGACAGCAACTTCATGGGTCGCGGCGAGGCGGTGCGTCTTTCAGTGAACGAAGGGCAATATTCGCGCGGCGTCAATTTCAGCTTCACCGAGCCCTATTTCCTCGACCAGCGCATGTCGGCAGGCTTCGACCTGTTCGCGAAGAAGCAAGACGCCTGGAACTACTCCTATTATAGCACCACGTCTTTCGGCGGCACCTTGCGCCTGGGCGTGCCGATCACCGAGGAACTCAGCCTCCAGCCGCATTACTCGATCTACAGCACGACGATCTCGATACCCAACACCACGCAGAAGCCATACGACGACTGTCAAAACCCGATCCCGTTCTACACGCCGGGATTCGGCTATTGGCTCGCGCCAACGCCGAGCAGCCTGAACGTGTTGTATAACTGTCTGAGCAACGGCGAGGCGTCGCTCGCCATCAAGCAGTCGCAAGGCTCGCTCATCACCTCGTTGGCCGGCTATACGCTCTCCTACAACAGCCTGGACAATTTCAAAAACCCCCGGAACGGTCTCACCACGCATCTGACCCAGGATTTCGCGGGATTGGGCGGGGATGCGCGCTATGTGCGCACAACCGGCGAATTCCGCTACTACTATGAGTTCCCTTTCCTGAGCGACATCGTTGGCATCGGCCGGTTGCAGGGCGGCAATTTGCTGCCGCTGGCGGGCTATGATCTGCGCGTGTTCGACAACTTCAATCTTGGTCCGACGCTGGTGCGCGGCTTCGCCCCGGGCGGCCTCGGTCCGCGCGATGTGTCGAACTGGACCAGCACGGTCGGAAACGCGGTCGGCGGCACCAATTATGTCGGCGGCACGATCGAAGTGCAGTTTCCGATCTGGGGCCTGCCGAAAGACATTGGCCTGCGTGGAGCGCTGTTCAGCGACGCTGGTTCTCTATGGGATTACAGAGGGCCGACCAACTTCAGCAAATATCTCTATGGCGTTCCCAACCTGCCCTGCGTCTATCCCTATTCGCCGCCTAACTATGGTCAGGGTAGCTGTATGATCTTGTCCGGTCAGGAATTCAGACTGCGCTCATCGGTCGGCGCCGGCCTGCTCTGGCAGTCCCCGCTTGGTCCTATCCGCTTCGACTATGCGGTCGCGACATCGAAGGGACCCTTCGACGTCACCCAGCGCTTCCGCTTTACGGGCGGCACCAGCTTCTGACGCCTTCGACAACGGTGGGATAGCCAGCTATTCCGCCGTTGTCGCTTTTGTCGCCGGCGATTTCGGGGCGAGCGCCAAGAGCTGTTCAGATCGCCAGGCGACTCCCTTGAAGATATAATTGGCTGGATATTTCACGCCTTTGAACACGCTGTAGGCTAGCGCAGCCTCATTGCGCGTCTTGCGCGAAGGCTGGATTGCTGTCATCCAGTGCCGCGAAATCCACCATGCGTGAAGAGTGGCGGCGAGGCGGACACCGTGACCAGCGTCGGCTTTTTCGAATCTCCGGGCGGCATGCCCCTCGCCGATATAGCGGCCTTGACTGGCGCGAACGTCGGCGCGGACGAAGCCAGGCTTGCCGTCGTAATTGCCGGCGTGGCTTCGCTGGAGGACGCTCGCCCTGGCGATCTGACCTTTTACGACAACGCCCGCTATTCAAAGGCGCTGGCGCTGTGTCGAGCATCGGCTTGCTTCGTGAAGGCGTCCGACATTGAATTGCTGCCCGCCGGCGTGATCGGCCTGATCGTGGCGAAGCCGCAGCTGGCCATGACGCTGGCGATGAGCCGCCTGTTCCCCGACGCGCTGAAGCCCGTCTCCCTTTTTGCCGCCTCGGGGGTGTCCCCCGGCGCAATCGTGCATCCGCAGGCGCGCATGGAGGCGGGCGTGACGGTGGATCCCGGCGCCTCCATCGGTCCCTTCGCGGAAATCGGCGCCGGCACGATCATTGGACCCCATGCCGTGATTGGTCCGCATGTGCGGATCGGGCGCGGATGCCATATCGGCGCCCAGGTCAGCATCACGCACGCCTTCATTGGCGACCGGGTGATCATTCACCCCGGCGCGAGGCTAGGGCAGGACGGCTTCGGCTTTTCGCTGTCCGCGAAGGGCCATTTGAAGACGCCGCAGCTTGGACGCGTCATCATTCAGGATGATGTGGAGATCGGCGCCAACACAACCATCGACCGGGGTGCGCTTCGGGACACGATAATCGGCGAAGGCGCCAAGATCGACAATCTCGTGCAAATTGCTCACAACGTCACAGTTGGAAGGGGCTGCGTTATCGCCGCCCAGACCGGCGTTGCTGGATCGAGCGAGATAGGAGATTTCGCGCAGCTCGGCGGACAATCGGCGATTGGCGGGCATCTGTCGATCGGCGACGGCGCCGGGATAGCGGCAAAATCGGGCGTGATGCGCAATGTTCCCGCCTTCGCGCGCTACGGCGGAGCGCCTGCGAGGCCCATTCGCTGGTTCCTGCGGGGCGAGGCGTTGCTGGAGCGACTGAGCCGCAGGAAGTCGGACAAGAGAAACGACCAAATATAAGAGCGAGGACGCAATGAACGTCTCGCGCGAAGGGAGAAGAAAATGAATGACGCCGCCGCGGCCGCCACGGTCGAAACCCTGGATGTCCTGCGCATCCTCGATTACCTGCCGCATCGCTATCCCTTCCTGTTGATTGATCGCGTCATTGAAATTCGTGGCGACGAATTCGGAATCGGCATCAAGAACGTGACCATCAACGAGCCGCAGTTTCAGGGCCATTTTCCGCAGGCGCCGGTGATGCCGGGCGTGCTGATGATCGAGGCGATGGCGCAGACGGCAGGCGTGATCGCCATGCACGCCAACAGAGCGACGCAGCGGCCCAAGACCGTGTATTTCGTCACCATCGACAAGGCGAAGTTCCGCAAGCCGGTGGGGCCGGGCGACCGCCTCGAATTTCACATGACCAAGACGGCGAACAGGCGCAACATATACTGGTATGACGGGCGCGCGATGGTCGACGGCGCGCTGGTATGCGAGGCGCAGATCAGCGCCATGGTCGGGGTCTGACGTTTCAGTGCGAGCTTTTCCGGTCTCGCCAGCCAGAGGTGGACCAGACATTTGAGCACGCGCGTGCATCCTTCCGCGGTCATCGACGCGGGCGCTCGCATCGGCGCCAATGTCGTCATAGGCCCGTTCTGCAGCATCGGGCGGGAGGTCGAGCTTTGCGACGGCGTTGAGCTCACGTCGCATGTCGTCGTTGCGGGCAGGACGCGCATCGGCCCGCGAACGCAGGTTTTCCCCTTTGCGTCGATCGGCGCGCCAGCGCAGGACTTGAAGGCGCGTGGAGACGAGGGTCGGCTGTTGGTCGGCGCCGATTGCATCATTCGCGAGGGCGTCACGGTGAACGCCGGCACCATCGCGGGCGGCGTCGAGACGCATGTCGGCGATCATTGCGCCTTGCTCGCCTATTCCCATGTCGCGCACGACTGCCGCCTGGGGGAGGGCGTCGTTCTTTCAAACAACGTGCTTCTCGGCGGTCATGTCGAAATAGGCGATCATGTGATGATTGGCGGCGCCAGCGCCGTGCATCAGCACACGCGCATCGGCGCCCATGCTTTCATCGCGGGGCTGGCGGGCGTCGAGGGCGACGTGCCGCCTTTCGCGCTGGCGGGCGGCAATCGGGCGCATTTGTTTGGGCTCAATCTCGTTGGTCTGCGGCGCCGGGGCTTTTCGGCGGAGCGCATTGCGCGGTTGAAGAACGCCTTTCGGATTTTGTTTTCGCGCGGCGAGGAGTTCGATGCGCGATCTCTCGCCGAGCGCGTCGAGAGTCTGGCCGCGCATCATGAAGGCGATCCCGATTTGCGCATTCTTGTCGATTTCCTGCGCGCGCCCTCAAACCGCCCGCTCTGCGCGCCGCGAGCAGGCAAGGCGCAAGCGCCGTGACGCGCATATTCCTTGTCGCGGGCGAAGCGTCCGGCGATCATCTTGGCGCGCTGCTGATGCGCGCGTTGCGCGCCGCTGATCGCGACGTGGAGATCGCGGGCGTGGGCGGCGAGGAAATGGCGCGCGAGGGACTGTCGAGCCTTTTTCCCTCTTCCGATCTCGCCGTCATGGGCTTGCTTCCCGTTCTGGCGCGGCTGCCGCGTCTCATCGCGCGCATCAATGAAACCGCGAACGCGATCGTTGACGAACCGCCCGATTGTCTTGTGCTGATCGACGCGCAGGATTTTACGCATCGTGTCGCCCGCCGGGTGAGGAAGCTGGCGCCGCAAATTCCGATCATCCGCTATGTGAGCCCCAGTGTCTGGGCGTGGCGTCCGGGGCGGGCGCGGGCGATGCGAGCCTGTATCGACCATGTTCTGGCCGTTCTCCCCTTCGAACCGGAGGCGCTGGCGCGGCTGGGCGGACCGCCTTGCGACTATGTCGGTCATCCGCTGATCGAACATCTCGACGCGCTTACAGCGCGACCCGGAGAGCAAAGCCCCGACGGCCCGTTGCTGATCCTGCCGGGGTCGCGTCATGCCGAGGTGCGGCGCATGATGCCGGTTTACGGCGCGGCGGCGGCGCTGCTCGCGCGCGCGCGCCCCGGTCTCGAAATGGCGATGCCGGTCGTGCCGCATGTCGAAGCGGCGGTGCGCGAGGAGCTCGCGCGATGGCGGGTTAAACCCCGGTTGCTCGCCCAAAGCGAGAAATTTCCTGCTTTTCGGCGTGCGCGCGCCGCGCTCGTCACATCTGGCGTCGCTACTCTGGAGCTAGCTCTGGCTGGCGTTCCGATGACGGTCGCCTACAAGGTTTCGCCTCTGGAAAGCCGGCTGAAGTTTCTCGTGAGCGTCGATTCAATCGTCTTGCCCAATCTGATCGTTGGGGCGCGTCCCGTCCCGGAGTTTTTTCAGGGCGAGGCCACGCCAGGGGCTCTTGCCGAGAGCGTCACACAATGCCTCAATGAAACGCCGGTCCGGGCGGCGCAGCTTGCCGCATTTGGCGACTTGCGCGCCAGGATTCTGGCGAAAGGCGCCGCGCCAAGCGCCCGCGCGGCGGGGATAATTCTGGAATATGCCTCACGCGGCCAAACGTCGCGGCGGCGAATAAGGGAGGAATAGGCTTGGCGCCGACGAATTTTGAATTATTCTAAGTAGCGACGCTTTCACCTGCCGCGCGGCGGACGGCGAGCGTTTTTCGGCAAAGATTTCACTAGGGAGCAAAAGGCTATGGCTACGCTCAAGGGCAGCAAGACGGAATCGAATTTGAAGGCGGCCTTCGCCGGCGAATCGCAGGCTAACCGTCGTTACCTGTATTTCGCTCAAAAGGCCGACGTTGAGGGCTATAACGACGTCGCCGCCGTGTTCCGCTCCACCGCGGAAGGCGAGACCGGCCACGCGCACGGCCATCTCGAATTTCTTGAGACGGTTGGAGATCCGGCCACCGGCCTGCCGATCGGCAAGACCTCCGACAATCTGAAGGCCGCCGTCGCTGGCGAGACCCATGAATATACGGATATGTATCCGGGCATGGCGCGCTCCGCTCGCGAAGAGGGCTTCGAGGAAATCGCCGAATGGTTCGAGACGCTGGCCAAGGCCGAGCGTTCGCACGCCGGTCGCTTCCAGCGCTCGCTCGACGAACTGAAGTAAACTCCGCCGACCCTCCTCCCGATTGCGGGGGGAGGGCGCGCTCCGCCACGAGGCGGCCTTGGCTCCATATAGTGGCGCTATCCGTCTCGCGCCTCGCGCGCGAGAACATGAGACGTGACTCAAAAATCGCAGGACCGATATGCGGGAAGGCAGCCTGGAAGCCCCGACGCGGCATCCGATTGATTGGCAAAGCGCGGATTTCTACGACGAAGCCAAGCTCGACGCCGAGATGCGGCGCGTGTTCGACATTTGTCACACCTGCCGCCGCTGCTTCAACCTTTGCGACAGTTTCCCGCGCCTGTTCGATCTCGTCGACAATTCGAAGAGCGGCGAACTCGATACTGTCGACAGCAAGGATTTCAAGCCGGTCGTCGACGCATGCACGCTTTGCGACATGTGCTTCATGACCAAATGCCCCTATGTGCCGCCGCATGAATTCAATATCGACTTCCCGCATCTGCTGCTGCGCCATCGCGCCGTCGAGGCGGCGAAGGATGGCGTGAGCTTCAAGGACCGCGCGCTGGCGCAAACGGATTTCGACGGCGAGGTTGCGACCAGAATATCCGGCCTCGCCAATTGGGCGACGAACATCGGCAACAAGACCGCGCGCCGCGTCATGAGCAGCCTGTTCGGGATCAATCCCGAGGCGGCTTTGCCGAAATATGCCAGCAAGACGCTGGAAACGGAAGCTAAGGACAACCCTCCGCCGCGCGCCGCCGACGCCCCCGCGAAGGCCCGCAAGGCCGTGATCTACGCCACCTGCTACGGCGACTACAACGACACGTCGATCGGCAAGGCGGCGCTCGCCGTGCTCGCCAAAAACGGCGTCGAGACGAAAGTGCTGCACCCGCATTGCTGCGGCATGCCCAAACTCGAACAAGGCTTGATCGGCGAGGTCGCCGATGCGGCGAAACTCGTCGCAGCCGCCTTTGCGCCCTATATCTCGGAGGGCTACGACATTGTGGCGCTGGTGCCGTCCTGCGCATTGATGCTCAAATTCGAATGGCCCCTGATCCTGCCGCATGACGAAAGCGTGAAGCGCCTCGCCGCCGCGACTTTCGACCTGTCCGAATATGTCGTCGACATTTCGCGCAAGGAAGGACTGGCCGAGGGCGTCAAGCCGATCGAAGGCGGCGTCGCTTTCCATGTCTCCTGTCACTCGCGCGCGCAGAACATGGGGCAGAAGGGCGCGGATCTCCTGCGCCTCGTGCCGGATGTCGACCTGACCGTGATCGAGCGCTGCTCGGGCCACGGCGGCGCCTGGGGTTGCAAGGGCGCCAATTTCGACACGGCGCTCAAGGTCGGCAAGCCCGCCGCGCGGCAGATCGCGGGCTCGGGCAAGAAATACATGGTTTCGGAATGCCCGCTCGCCGGGATGCATCTCGCTCAGGGCGTCGAGCGATTAGGCGGCGAAGAGCCAAAGCCCGAACTGATCGCGCATCCGATCGAATTGCTGGCCCGCGCCTATGGCGAGGCGGAGTAGGGGCGGGGCCTCTCGGCCTTGCGAACGGGGGCGTTGGAGCAAAAAATGTCAAAGAGCCATGAACTGACCGCCGCCGATATTCTCCCCTGGGCCGAATACGCCAAGGACCGGATGGAGCATCGCCGCCGCGTCAGCGCGATGAAGCGCAACCGCCGCATCGAGGTCGGTCCGCATGTCACATTCTATTTCGAGAATTTCGACACCATGTGGCTGCAGGTGCAGGAGATGCTGCATATCGAGAAGGGCGGCGCCGAACAGCTCAAGGACGAGCTCGAAGCCTATAATCCGCTGATCCCCAAGGGGCATGAGCTGGTCGCGACCTTCATGATCGAGATCGATGATCCGCTGCGACGCGCCCGAGTGCTGGCGGGGCTCGGCGGCATCGAGGAGACGGCCTTTTTTCAGCTCGGCGGCGAGAAAATCCCGGCGCTACCGGAGGCGGATCAGGATCGCACCAGCGCCGACGGCAAGGCCAGCTCGGTGCAATTCGTGCATTTCCCCTTCACCGAAGCCCAGATCGCCGCCTTCCGCCAGCCAGGCGCACAGGTGATCCTGGGCTTCTCGCATCCGGCCTACAGCCACATGGCCGTCGTGCAGGAGGCGGTGCGCGCGGAGCTTGCAGGGGATTTCGCTAATTGATGGGGTCGATCTCCCCGCGTCGCCATGCGCTCTTTTCGTTGCGTCTCAGGCATGGTAAGCGCATGGCCTCACTCATGCGCGTCACAGGACCGGCGGCGTCATAAAGCGTCTGAAAAAGCCGGAAGAAGCACAGGTTTCGCGCCCTTTGGCATAAGAGGAAAATAATGAGCCAGTCCGGTTTCTTCACAACCCCGCTCGCGCAATCCGATCCGGAACTCAACAAGGCGATTGAACTCGAACTTGGCCGCCAGCGCCATGAGATCGAGCTGATCGCGTCCGAGAACATCGTTTCGCGCGCCGTGATGGAGGCCCAGGGCTCGGTTCTGACCAACAAATACGCCGAGGGCTATCCGGGCAAGCGCTATTACGGCGGCTGCCAATTCGTGGACATCGCCGAGAACCTCGCCATCGACCGCGCCAAGCAGCTTTTCGGCTGCGGCTTCGCCAATGTGCAGCCCAACTCGGGCAGCCAGGCCAACCAGGCGGTGTTCCTCGCGCTCGCGACGCCGGGCGACGTCTTCATGGGCCTTGACCTCGCCGCCGGCGGCCATCTTACGCATGGCTCGCCCGTGAACCTGTCTGGCAAGTGGTTCAAGCCGGTTCCCTACACGGTGCGCAAGGACGACAACCGCATCGACATGGAACAGGTCGCCGCTCTCGCCAAGGAGCACAAGCCGAAGATCATCATCGCGGGCGGCTCCGGCTATTCGCGCATCTGGGACTTCGAGGGCTTCCGCAAGATCGCGGACAGCGTCGGCGCCTATTTCATGGTCGACATGGCGCATTTCGCCGGCCTCGTCGCCGCCGGCCTGCATCCCTCGCCGTTCCCGCACGCCCATGTCGTCACCACCACCACGCACAAGACGCTGCGCGGCCCGCGCGGCGGTCTGGTGCTGACCAATGACGAGGACATCGCCAAGAAGATCAATTCGGCGGTGTTCCCCGGCCTGCAGGGCGGTCCGCTGATGCATGTCATCGCCGGCAAGGCCGTGGCTTTCGGCGAGGCGTTGAAGCCTGAGTTCAAGGCGTATCAGCAGCAGGTCAAGGACAACGCCCGAGTGCTTGCCGAGACGCTTGTCGCGGGCGGCTTCGCCATCGTTTCCGGCGGCACGGAAAACCACCTCATGCTCGTCGATCTTCGTCCCAAGAAGATCACGGGCAAGGCGGCGGAAGCAGCATTGGGCCGCGCCCACATCACCTGCAACAAGAATGGCATTCCCTTCGACCACGAGAAGCCCTTCGTCACCTCCGGCATTCGCCTCGGCTCGCCGGCGGCGACCTCGCGCGGCTTCGGCGCGGCGGAGTTCAAGCAGGTCGGCGGCTTCATCGTGGAGGTGCTCGACGGCCTCGCCGCCAAGGGTGAAGAAGGCAACGCCGCGAATGAAGCGGCCGTGAAGGAAAAGGTTCACGCGCTGACCGCGAAGTTCCCGATCTACTAAGAGGCTTCAACGCCCTTCACGCGCCCCCTCTCCCGTTCCGGGGAGAGGGGGCGTCTTTATAAAGGCCAGAGAGATGCGCTGTCCTTATTGCAGCTCCTCCGACACGCAGGTGAAGGACTCGCGCCCCGCCGAGGACAACTCCTGCATTCGGCGGCGCCGTGTCTGCCCCGTTTGCGGTGGAAGGTTCACCACCTTCGAGCGCGTGCAGCTGCGCGAACTCGTCGTCATCAAGAAATCGGGGCGGCGCGCGCCCTTCGACCGCGACAAGCTGATGCGCTCGCTTGAAGTCGCTCTGCGCAAGCGCCCGGTCGATCCCGAGCGCGTCGAGCAGATGGTCAATGGCGTCGTGCGCCAGCTGGAGAGCTCCGGCGATCCGGAAGTCGATAGCACCCAGATCGGCGAACTCGTGATCGAAGGGCTGCGCTCGCTCGATCCCGTCGCTTACGTGCGCTTCGCCTCGGTCTATCGCGATTTTCGCGAGGCGAAGGACTTCAACACGCTCATCGACGAACTCGTCGCGGGCGGCGGCGATGCGCCGGACGAATCCGACGAGGCTTCGTCCGAAGACAAGGCGTCAGCGGACAAGGCGCCGGAACGGGCATGATCGATTTGCACAGAGACGAAACCTATATGACGGCGGCGCTGGCGCTTGGACGCCGCAACTTGGGCCGCGCCGCGCCCAATCCGGCGGTTGGCGCGCTGGTCGTGCGCGATGGCGTCATCGTCGGGCGAGGCTTCACCGGGATCAGCGGACGGCCGCACGCCGAGACAATGGCGCTCGCCGAGGCGGGCGAGGCGGCGCGCGGCGCGACACTTTATGCGACGCTGGAACCCTGTTCCCATCATGGTGCGACGCCGCCCTGCGTTGACGCGATCACCGCCCGTGGCGTCGCGCGCGTCGTCACCGGCATGGACGATCCCGATCCGCGCGTCGCCGGGCGCGGCCATGCGCTGCTTCGCGCGGCTGGAATCGAGGTCGCGACCCATGTGCTGGAGGGCGAGGCCAGACGCGACCATCTCGGCCATACGCTTCGCGTGACGCAGGGCCGCCCGATGGTGACGCTCAAACTCGCGCAGACGCCCGACGGCTACGCCGCCGGCGCGACGCATGACCAGCGCCTGCACATCACCGGGCCGCTCGCCGACTCCTATACCCACATGCAGCGCGCGCTGCACGACGCGGTCATGGTCGGCTCCGGCACCGCGCGGGAGGACGATCCGCTGATGACCATTCGCCTGCCGGGGATGGAGGACGAGAAGCGATTGCGCGTCGTGCTCGACTCGCGGCTTTCGCTTTCGCCGGGATCGCGCCTCGCCACGACGGCGCGCGAGATTCCGACGCTGCTGGTCGTGGGGCAGAGCGTGGCGATGAACGAGATAGAGAAATTCATCGCCGCGACGGGCGCCGAGATCCTGCGCGTGCGCAGTGATTTGCTGGGTCGCGTGGCTCTCGACGCCGCGCTGACGGAGCTTGGGCGGCGAGGCGTGACGCGCGTGTTTTGCGAGGGAGGCCCGCGCGTCGCCGAAAGCCTCATCACCGGCGGCCTCGCGGACGAGGTGATCGTGCATACGGGCGCGAAGCCCTTTGGCGGCTCCGGGCGTCTCGCATTGCGTCCGGCCGCGCGCGCGGTGCTTGAGGACGAGCGGCTCTATCGCCTCGCCGAGACCGCGCAATTCGGGCCCGACGCAATGGTCCGGCGAGAGAGGGCGGCCTGATGTTCACGGGCATCATCACCGATATGGGCGAGGTCGTTTCCGTCGAGGAGCGCGGCGCCTTGCGGCGTCTGCGCATCGCCTGTTCCTATCCGGCCGAGAGCATCGCGCTTGGCGCATCCATCGCCTGTTCCGGCCCGTGCCTGACCGTGGTTGCGGCGGCAGGTGAGGGCGAACGGACATATTTCGAGATCGACGCGGCCGCGGAGACTCTCGCCCGCACCACGGCCGCGCAGTGGCGCGTCGGGACGAAGATCAATCTCGAACGCGCGCTGAAGATCGGCGACGAACTCGGCGGCCATATCGTCACCGGCCATGTCGACGGGATGGCGAAGATCGTCTCGCGCGACGACTTTGACGGGATGGCGCGTTTCATGATCGAGGCGCCGCATGAGCTTGCGCGCTTCATCGCGCCGAAGGGCTCGGTGACGCTGGACGGGGTTTCTCTGACCGTGAACGAGGTCGAGGGCGACCGATTCTCGGTGCTCATCATCCCGCATACGCTCGCCGTGACGACGATCGGCGCGCGCAAGGCGGCGGATTTCTTCAACCTCGAAGTCGATCTTATGGCGCGCTATGCGGCGCGGCTGACGCAGGCGGGTTAATCAAACAAGCCGCTACTGCTTCCCCTCATCTCCCATAGGATGCAGGTCGCGCACCATCGCGCACATACGCTCGTCGAGGACATGGGTGTAGATCTGCGTCGTCGAAATATCCGCGTGACCCAGCAGCTCCTGCACGACGCGCAGATCGGCGCCGTTCTGCAAGAGATGGCTGGCGAAGGCGTGGCGCAGCGCATGGGGGTGAATGTCGCTCGCGGCGATGCCAGCTGCGACCGCCGCAGTCTTAAGGTCGCGCGCAAAGGCCTGTCGCGTCATATGGCCGCTGTCGCTGTCGGAGGGAAACAGAAAGGGCGTCGCGGCGAGCGCGGGGCTCTTGGCCTCCAGCAATGCGCGATAGGCGGCGATGGCCTGTTTGGCGTGCGTCGTCAGCGGCACAATTCTCTCGCGCCCGCCCTTGCCCTTGATCGCGATGAAAGGGTCGCGCGCCCGCGCCGCGCTCTTTGGCAGCGATACAAGCTCGCTGACGCGCAGGCCGGTGGCGTAGAGCGTCTCCAGCAGCGCATACATGCGCGCCGCGCGCATGCGCTCGCCGAGCGGGCGCTTCTCGTCTTCGAGTCCTTCCTTCGTGACGCGCAGAAGGCCGTCGATCTCGGCCATCGACAAGACGCCCGGCGCGCTTCTGACGCGGCGCGGCCCGTCCAGCGAGGCGGCGGGATCATCCGTGCGATGGCGGTCGACATAGAGAAACTTGTGAAACTGTCGTAGCGCCGAAATGCGCCTGGCGACCGTCGCGTTGGACAGGCCGCGCGCGCCGAGCGCGGAAATATAGTCGCGCAGGCTGTCCGTGCTCGCGGACGCGGGCTCTTTCCCGGAGCGCGCGAGATAGTCGATGTAGTCGGAGAGGTCGCGCCGGTACGCGTCCTGCGTGTTGCGGGCGGCGCCGCGCTCGGCGGCGAGCATGTCCAGGAAACAATCTAGCTGGCGGAGTGCGCGGGGCTGAGCGTTCACTTTGCGCTCTCCCTGGAGCCTATTTGTTCAATCGCGCCGGAGAAATCGTTTGCGTCATCTCGCGCGGCTGCGGCGTCACGAAGGTGACCAGGGCCAGCATGGCTCCATAGCCTAGCGCCGCCAGAACGGCCAAGGTAATCAGGAAACGAATGAGGCTTGGCAAGGGATTGGCCTCTGCGGATAAAAAGGTGGCTACGCATCTGCTATCGCCCGAAGCCGCCGCAATTGCAACATCCTCGCCACCTTTGGGGCTGCTCTATTTTGAAGCCGGCGCTTTTGGAGCCGGCTTCGCCCGGAGCCCGCCGTAGGACGGGGATCAGCGCACCACGACGCGCGTGCCGACTCTTACGCGCTCATAGAGATCGGTCACATCCTCGTTCATCATGCGAATGCAGCCCGAGGAGACGTTCTGGCCGATGGTGTAGGGCTCGTTGGTTCCGTGGATGCGATACAGCGACGATCCGAGATACAAGGCGCGGGCGCCCAGCGGATTCTCGGGGCCGCCCGGCATGAAGCGCGGCAGGTCTGGGCGGCGCGCCAGCATTTCGGAGGGGGGAGTCCAGTCCGGCCATTCGGCCTTGCGGCTGATCGTCTTGACGCCCGACCATTCGAAGCCGGGACGCCCGACGCCAATGCCATAGCGGATGGCCCGGCCCGGAGCCTTTACGTAATAGAGATATTTGCTGTTGGTATCGACGACGATCGAGCCCGTCTCGGCGCCGGAATATTCGACCTCCGCACGCAGATAGGCGGGGTCGACCTCGCGGCGCAGGTTAATCTGCTGCCCATTCGAGGCTGCGGCCCGCTGGCGGGAGGGATCCGCGTATTGCTGCTGACGATAGCCGCCTCGCGCGCCGGGATCGCCCTGGGTGACCAGCATTTCCAGGAAGCCGCCGCCCAGCGGCCCCTGGTTGGCGGCCGGAACAATCTGGTCCGATCCGGGAGAGGGCCCGTTGCCATGCAGGATTATTGGGCCGGCCTGAGCTCCGCTCGCCAAAGCCGCCGACAGAGCGGCGGCCGCGACGGCGCCACGGAGGGCAGAGAAAAAACGCTTGTGAAACATGGACGCACACCGTTCTCGTAACGCGCCGCGAAAAACGCGCTGGCGTCGCTCTTGATGATGCGCAAGAGCATAGCCCGTAAATTTTTATCGTAAATGTAAAGCATTCGCCGTGGTTATTGATTTGAAAACGCGAGTTCTGCTTGGTGACTTCTTTGCGAATATTTATCGTGAATAGAGCGTTACGGCGTTTTGGTTAATGAAATCGACAAGCGGCCCAAGCGAGGCGGAAGCTGGAAATCGGCCCCGACGTTAGTGGTTCAAATCCGAGGCTTCGAACCCTATTTGAGTTTCGGAGCGGGGAAGGCGTGAACTTCGGCAATGCGCCACAAGCTGTCGTTCGCGCGTCGCCGTAGGTTGCGACAATTCGTGGTTTGACCCTGAGCTCACCGCCGCCTTACTCTTCATTCATGGAAGGACGGCGAACCTTCGAGAAATTCTCGTTATTCGGTGGCCCGCTGCACCGGATGGGTGAACGTTTGGGCTTCGTCCGGGGTGGGAGGAGTGCGATTGCTCTCGGGCTGGCGCTGGGCTTGCTGTCATGGTCAATCCTGTGCGGGTTGGCGCTGATCGACGGCGTCGGATACAAGTTTTTTTCACTCCCCGTGATCGCCGCGCATGTTCGCCTACTGTTAGTCATTCCGCTGTTGTTCCTCTGCGAATCCTTATTGGATACTCGGTTGAGGGAGTTTGTCAGCCTGATTGTCCGTTCGGGCGTCGTGCCCACGAATGCGCTGCCGGCGCTGGAAACCGAAATCACGCGGACCAATCGGTGGCGAGACTCCTGGTTTCCGGAAGCAATGTGCCTCCTCGCAACTGTGCTGCTGACATTGTTCGCCGCGCATTTGCGCCTGTCTGGAAAAACAATAGGGTCCGACCTGGGCCGCGCCATAGACGAGTTTCACTTGGCTGGTTTTTGGTATTGGATCATTTGTCTGCCACTCGTACGCTTCCTTGGTTTTCGCTGGCTCTGGCGGGTTGCGCTTTGGTGGTGTTTCCTCTGGCGCGTGGCAAGATCGGAACTCCACCTCGTGCCGACTCATCCAGATGGCGCCGCCGGGCTTGGATATCTTGAAGTTGTGCAGACCTATTTCACGCCGTTGGTCATGGCGATCTCGGCGGTCATATCCGCATCGTTCGCCGAGGAAAT
>Ga0182013_10001754_pt1 | contig 29239 bp, 21 predicted proteins | sample 612S2MmetaG_FD_120487 | JGI IMG/M metagenome (GOLD analysis project Ga0182013, IMG submission 120487) | Permafrost microbial communities from Stordalen Mire, Sweden - 612S2M metaG | ecosystem: Environmental > Terrestrial > Soil > Wetlands > Permafrost | place: Sweden: Stordalen | collected... | reverse complement strand
CACTGACACTGCCGAGCTCGGCAGGCACCGCCAATTATGTGCTGCAGACGGATGGTTCCGGCAATACAAGCTGGGTCAATCTGGGCGGCAGCGGCACGGCGCTTAATCTCGGCACCTCGGCGACGGCCACCAATCCGCAACGCCCGGGCCAGCCGGGCACCGGCTTTTACTCCGACACCAGCAACGAGGTTGAGGTCGCGATCAATGGCGCCAACCTCGTCACATGGTCATCTTCGGCCGACAATCTTGCCGGCACGATCACACAGGGCAGCTATTCCATCGGTTACAAGATCAACGGCAACAATGCCGTGTGGCAGGATGCGGCGAATTACAATATAGCCGTCGGTTCGACGGCATTCCCGACGAGCGTTTCACAGGCGGGCGGCACACCGAACGGGCAGGCCGATGTGGCCGTTGGCTATCAGGCGCTGAACATCAACACGACAGGATACTGGAATACGGCGGTGGGGTATCAAACATTGGCCGCCAATACGACAGGCGCACAAAATACGGCCGTTGGTTATCAGGCATTGAACGCCAATATACGGGCACTGCCAATACGGCGATGGGCCTATATGCGCTGGCCACCAATACGACGGGCAGCAGCAACACGGCCTTGGGCAACGATGCGCTCTATCTCAACACGACAGGTACGAATAACACGGCGGTAGGTTCCGGCGCGCTTTTTGGCAATTCGACGGGCATAAGTAATACGGCGGTTGGCTATCAGGCGCTGACTGGCACTTCGACGGGCTCTTATAACACGGCCATGGGTTATTCAGCCCTCACGGCGAACACGAGGGGCCAGTACAACACAGCCATGGGTTATTGGGCGCTGGTAGGCAACACGACGGGCAACGGCAACACGGCCTTGGGGTATCAGGCACTTTATAGCAATAAGACTGGTACATACAACATAGCGGTGGGCAATTATGCGCTTACCAGCAATGTAACGGGCAGCAACAACACCGCACTTGGTTACAACGCCGGATATGACGTACTAAACGGCGGGCAGAACATCATTATCGGTTATTACCCGACGACGGGAGTCGGCATCACATCAGGCTCGAACAACATCCTGATCGGCTACGATTTGCAGAAGCTTACACAGACTTCTTCAAACCAACTCGATATCGGCAACTTAATCTTCGCAACCGGTCTCGCCAGCGGCACAACTCTCTCGACCGGCAGCGTTGGCATCGGCACATCGTCACCCAGCGCAATGCTGGATATTGGCAATAAGGGAACAACTCTCGGCACCCTGCGCCTCGAAAGCAGCACAGCGGCGAGCTATGTGCAGTTGCAACCCTCGACGACATCCGGCTCATGGACGATGACATTGCCGTGGAGCGCCGGCACGTCGGGCTATGTGTTGCAGACGGATGGTTCGGGCAATACAAGCTGGGTTTCGCAGGGCAGCGGCGCCACGATCAATCTCGGCACATCGGCGAGCGTGACAAACCCGCAGCGCAGCGGGCAGCCGGGAACGGGTATCTTCAGCGCGACGAGCAACACCGTCAGCATCGCCGCCAATAGCACTGACGAAGCGGACTTTGCCTCGACCGGCCTCAACCTCCCCGTCGCGACGGAAAGCTACCAGATCAATGGGGTGAATGCGCTCTGGCAGGACAACGCCAATTACAACCTCGCTGTTGGCGATACAGCGTTTTCAACAAACGTTGCGCATGGCGGCACATATTATGGACAATATGACACCACCGTGGGCTATCTGGCGCTGAGCACCAATACGACTGGCTGTAGAGTCGAGGATGGGCGCGAGCACTGACGTAGTAAGCGCCGCCCCGTCTCCCATCCCCGCTCATCAAACCGGACGTGCCCAATTAAGGCATCCGGCTTTCCGACTGGCTTCACCGCAGACTCACGAACGAGTTTTCACCTTGGCTCGACTGAGTTGCAATACACCCAACTCGCCAAACACCGCTTTGATGCTGAAACGGTTGGTGCCGCGCGACGGCACCTGATGACGCCTCCGCAAGAAATGCCGTACGCTCTCATAAACGTAGTTGTCAACAGCATCGTACGCCGCTGCCCGGGTTCCGTAGCTGAAGTACGCCAACCAGCCCCTCAGACTCTGATTCAGCCGGTTCCGCACCTCCTCCCAGGTCCCCGTGTTGCTGGGTACCAGTAGTTGTCCCACCTTTTCCTTGATGCGTGCCACCGCTTTCTTCGACGGACTTGCCCCCAAATACCAGTGGCCATCCTTCTTGTAACGATGCGGCCCGAACGTGTAACCCAGAAAGTTAAAGCTCTCCTGCCGGGCTTGCTTGATGCTGGTCTTCGCCTCATTCAGGGTGACCCCCATCCGTGTTACTACCTGCCGCGTCCAATTCAGTGCCTCTGCCGCTTTGCCGCGACTGAGAATCACGAAATCATCCGCGTAGTTCACGATATGGGCGTCAAACTGCTCTCCCCGTTTGGTGTTCCGCCAACCCTTTAACAGACGGTTCATGTACACGTTGGCGAGCATGGGACTGGCCACCCCACCCTGCGGAGTTCCGCAGTGGCGGTCCTTCCCTCCCGTCAACCGACGCTTCCCGTTCTCGTCCCGTTCCTCGACCGGAGCTTGCAGCCACATCTTGATCAGACGCAGCACCTCCCGATCGACGATCCGGCGAGCCACACACTGTAGAAGTTCGCAGTGTGGAATGCTGTCAAAGTACTTGGACAGATCAGCGTCCACTACATCGGTGTAGCCTTCGCAGACTAGCTTATGCACTTTCCGAATGGCGTCCTGGGCGCTTCGCTTCGGTCGGTAACCATAGGCACTTGGTTCCAAATCCGCTTCGAATATCGGTTCCAGCACGATCTTGGCGGCGGTCTGCACCACCCGGTCCCGAATAGTCGGAATCCCGAGCGGCCGCTCCCCGCCTCCGGGCTTCGGAATCATTACCCTCCGCACCGGCTGTGGTCGATACGTCTTGTTGCGTAACTCCTGTCGGATGCCGGCCAGCCACTTCTCCCGCCCTGTCGACTCGATTTGTTCGAAAGTCTGTCCATCTACTCCTGGCGCGCCCTGATTGGCTCGCGCCCGTGCGTAAGCATGGGCCAGAATATCCTCGCGATGGATCTTGTCGTAGAGCATGTAGAAGCGGTATCCCGGCTCGTTCTTCGCCTTGCGATACAGCTTGATCTGAAGTTCCCGGATCTTACTCGGTGTTGCCAGACTCATCGTCAATCACCGCTCCTTCCCTCCTTCACAAACACACCAGAAGTAAGGGCCCTTTCCTCCGCCGGCATTACCCGGCCTCATCGGTCTTATGGCCCTCTCCGACTCCCAGATTGGCCGCCGCCCTTTCTGGCGACGTTCGGGGCCGCGACCCCCGGCCAATCCCGAGCCTCCCTCACTCGCTCAAACCACCTTCCCTGCATGCCGTGCTCAATACCCCGGTGGACCGGATCAGGTGCTCGTTGGTTGGCGAGTTGCGCGCTCCCGCGCCGGGTTTCTTCCCTGTCCGTGCTGCCTTCCCCGTTATCGTGGCGGGTCGGCGTCCACATCACTACTTTCGAGGCCTGCTCAAGCTTCACACGCGTTACGGCCTGCAAAGTTGCTCGCCCACCATACGTGGGCTTTATCGCGAGGCTTCGCCCTGGCCGGTTTCCCAGCTCGGACGCTCGCAAGCTACCAAGTTCAACCAACAACCTCCTTGGGTGGGTCCTTCCCCCACTGGTGATTTGCGCTGTTGAGGCGCACACGATAACACGGCTGTAGGTACTCAGGCACTGCAGGTCAATACGACAGGCAGGGATAATACCGCGATTGGCACATGGGCGCTCGTATCCAACACCACCGGCTATCAGAATACAGCCCTCGGAAGTGAGGCGCTGGTGACCAACACGACCGGCTACAACAATACGGGGATTGGCACCTATGCGCTTTATGAAAATCTGACCGGAACGGACAACACGGCGGTCGGTTATGAAGCCATGGTTGGAAACAGCAGCTCGAAACTGACCGGGCAGTACAACACCGGCATCGGCGACAGCGCGTTGTATGCGATCCAGGGCGTGGGCGCCAACAACACGACGCTGGGCTATAAATCCGGTTACGCCGTAACCACGGGCACCGATAACACGCTGGTGGGATATGAAGCCGGTCTTGGCGTCACCGGCAACGGCAATATCATTATCGGCGAGGACACGAACAGCGCGGTCACCACCGGCGGCAACAATATTGTGATCGGCCAGAACACGTCGTTACTGACAAACACATCCTCCAACCAACTCGATATCGGCAATCTGATATACGCCACCGGCCTTGGCAGCGGTTCGACGTTGAGCACAGGCAGTGTCGGTATTGGTACATCGTCGCCAAGCGCGATGTTGGACATTGGCAATAAGGGAACAACTCTCGGTACGTTACGTCTGGAAAGCAGCACATCGTCGAGCTATGTCCAGCTTCAGCCGTCGACGACATTAGGTTCATGGACGCTGACGCTGCCTGCGAGTGCCGGTACCAATACCTATGTTCTACAGACGGATGGCTCCGGCAATACAAGCTGGGTTGCGCCAGGTACCGGGGTCACGCTTGGTCTCGGCACGGCCGCCACGGCAACGAATCCGCAGCGCCCCGGCCAGGCGGGCACCGGGTTTTATTCCGACACCAGCAACGAGGTCGAGGTCGCCATCGGCGGCGCCAACCTCGTCACATGGACAGCCTCGGCCGAAAACCTGACCGGTACGATCACGCAAGGCAGCTACTCCATCGGCTATCAGATCAACGGGAGTAACGCGGTTTGGCAGGACGCGGCGAATTATAATCTCGCGGTGGGATCGACGGCGTTTCCTACAACTGTCTCGCGTGGTGTGGGCGCACCGCTTGGGCAATCTGATACGGCGGTCGGGTATCAGGCGCTGAACGCGAATACGACAGGCTACTACAACACGGCGGTGGGTTATACAACGCTTGCCGTTAACACGACGGGCATCCAAAACACGGCGGTGGGTATGGAGGCGCTGGCCAACAGCACAACCGGTTCGAACAACACGGCCCTGGGCTTCAATGCGCTCTATCACAATACAACCGGCTCAGGCAACACAGCGGTGGGTATGGAGGCGCTTGTTTCCAACACGACGGGCACCGCGAATATTGCAATGGGTAGCGGGGCCGGATTAAGCATTTCCAGTGGCACCAACAATACTGCCCTCGGCAGTTCCGCGATGGGCCAGGGTCTTTGCGGCTTTTTCCCTTGCAATGCAACTGGCAATTACAACACGGCGGTCGGTTCTTCAGCGCTGTATGGTATCCAGGGGGCGGGGGCGAACAACACGACGCTGGGCTACAAATCCGGCTACGCCGTGACGACGGGGACGGACAACACGCTGGTGGGTTATGAGGCTGGTCTCGGCGTCACCGGCAACGGCAATATCATCGCGGGTGAGGATGCGAACAGCGTCATCACCACCGGCAGCAACAACATCGTCATCGGCCAGAACCTTGCGGCGCTGACGGCGACGACCTCCAACCAGCTCGATATCGGTAACCTTATCTTCGCCACCGGCCCGCCAGCGGCTCGACCATGAGCACGGGCAATGTCGGCATCGGGAACACGTCGCCGGGGGCGAAGTTGGATATCGGCTCGGCAGGAACAACGCTCGGCACGATGCGGCTGGAGGGGAACACGTCCGGCTATGTGCAAATTCAACCAACCTCTGCCTCCGGAAGCTGGACGCTGACGCTGCCGAGTTTTGCCGGTACGGCGAATTACGTTCTTCAGACCGACGGTTCGGGCAACACAAGCTGGGTCAGTCTTGGCGGCAGCGGCACGGCGCTTGGTCTCGGCACATCGGCCACGGCAACAAACCCGCAGCGTCCGGGCCAGGCGGGAACGGGTCTTTACAGCGATACGAGCAACGAGGTCGAGGTCGCGATCGGCGGCGCCAACCTCGTCACATGGTCAGCCTCGGCCGAAAACCTGACCGGTACGATCACGCAAGGCAGCTACTCCATCGGCTATCAGATCAACGGGAATAACGCGGTTTGGCAGGATGCCGCGAACGAAAATCTTGCGGTGGGACTAACGGCGTTCCCGACGACGGCGAACGCGGCGGGCGGCGGCACAAATAACACTGCTATCGGTTATCAGGCGCTCAACGCCAACACGACGGGCGCGGGCAATACGGCGGTAGGTTACAATACGCTCGGCGCCAACACGACGGGCAATTTCAACACGGCGCTCGGTGGCGGAGCACTCGCCAACAACACAACAGGCGTCAACAACACAGCGGTGGGTATGGAGGCGCTTGTTTCCAACACGACGGGCTATTACAACACGGCGGTCGGTTACTACGCGCTCAGCGGCAACACGACGGGCAATTTTAACACGGCAGTGGGCCTTCAGGCGCTTATCCACAACACAACAGGCGTCAACAACACGGCGGTCGGTTACTATACGCTTCAACATGCCATGGCGAGCACGGATAACACGGCGTTCGGTTATCACGCCATGGGAGGGCCCGCCGGCGGCGGAAACTATCTGACAGGGCAATACAACACCGGCATCGGCGACAGCGCGCTTGGCGAAATCCGGGGCGCCGGGGCGAACAACACTGCCCTTGGCTATAGCTCAGGCGTTGCGATATTGACCGGCACGGACAACACGCTGGTGGGATATGAAGCCGGTCTAGGCGTCACCGGCAACAGCAACATTATCATCGGCGAGGATACCAGCAGCGCCATCACCACCGGCGGCAGCAATATCCTGATCGGCAACAGCGTGTCCTCTGGGCTGACGAACACCGCCAGCAACCAGATCAATATCGGCAACACCATCTTCGGCAAGCTTGTCGCCGCAAGCGGCGGCACGGCGCTGGTCATCGGCACGTCTTCCGACGATGGCGCGATCATGACCTTTGCCGGTGATGGCGGCATCGTGCTGCCGTCGGGTTCAACCGCGCAGCGCCCCGGAGCGAGCGTCGCCAACGGCATGATCCGGTATAACAGCGACAGCTCCGGCGCGGTTGAGGCCTATATCAACGGCGCATGGGATACGCTGCTAACCTCGGCGGGCAGCACCTCGGGCGTCAATCTCGGCACATCCACTACGACCACCAACCCCTCGCGCAGCGGACAGATTGACACGGGGTTATATTCGGCGACGGCGGGGCATGTGTCTATCGCCGTCGATGTGTCGGGCACCGGAACGCAGGTGGCGGATTTCCTCTCCACCGGCGAAAGCGTCACCGGCAGCGTGACAGCTTCAACCAGCGTCATCTCGCCTCTTTACACAGCCACAGGCGCCACGGTCATCAAGTCCGGCAGCGACAGCACAACGGCGGTGCAGATCGAGACCAGCGGCGGCTCCGGCATCGTCGATATTGACACTACCAACAGCCTCGTCGGGATCGGGACGACGGCGCCGGACGCACTCTTGCAAGTATCGGCTACAGGAGAAGCTATCGATGTCGGGAACGGCACAGGGACTGATACTTACATTTCAATGACGGGAGATAGGGGGCGGGTTGGCAACAATGGTGGATATTCCTACCTGTATGGCAATAGTAAGTCGGTGGCACTGAAGTCCACTCTCGGACCGGGAGTCGTTTTGACGACTGCTGGAAACGTAGGCATTGGCGGTAATATCACGGACACAACTGGACTGACTGGCGCTCAGATGGTGGTAGATGCCAGCGGCAATGTCGGCATCGGAAACACGGCGCCCGGCGCGAAGCTGGATATAGGTCTGGCCGGCACAACAGAAGGCACCCTGCGCCTCGAGAGCAGTACGGCGTCGAGCTATGTTCAGATTCAACCTTCGACCACCTCCGGCTCATGGACCATGACGCTGCCTTCCAGCGCCGGTACGTCGGGCTATGTGCTGCAGACGGATGGTTCCGGTAACACCAGCTGGGTTTCGCAGGGCAGCGGCGCCACGATCAATCTCGGCACTTCGGCAAGTGCGACAAACCCGCAACGTAACGGGCAGCCGGGAACGGGTCTTTATTCCGACACCAGCAACGAGGTCGAGGTCGCCATCGGCGGCGCCAACCTCGTCACATGGTCCGCCTCGGCCGAAAATCTCACCGGCACGATCACACAGGGCAGCTACTCCATCGGCTACAAGATCAACGGCAATAACGCGATCTGGCAGGATGCGACGAATACCAATCTTGCCGTCGGGGCAACATCGTTTCCGACGACGGTCTCGCAAGCAGGTGCAGGGAACAACGGTCAATACAACACGGCGGTTGGCGTCCTGGCGCTGAACGCCAATACCACCGGCTACGCCAACACAGCGGTGGGAACCGATGCGTTAGGGGCCAACACGACGGGTAATTATAATACAGTCGTCGGTTCATATGCGCTCAACAAAAACACCACGGGCACGCTTAACACGGCCATCGGGCAAGGTGTTCTCACGGCCAATACCACGGGCAGCAGCAACACGGCGGTCGGGCAATCGGCGCTTGCTGCCAACACGACGGGTGGCAGCAATGTCGGGATCGGGAATAGCGCGCTCGGTGGTAATACGACCGGCAACAACAACACGGCCGTGGGCTATGCGGCGCTCTCTTCAAACAGCACTGGCGTCAGCAACACGGCGCTCGGCTATCAGGCCGGGTATGACGTGACGAGCGGCGGCCAGAACATCATCATCGGCAATTACCCGACCACCGGCGTCGGCATCACGAGTGGCTCCAACAACATCCTGATCGGGCAGAATCTTCAGGAATTTCCACTGGGCAGAACCTCTTCGAACCAGCTCAATATCGGCAATCTGATCTTCGGCCAAAGTCTTACCAGCGGTACGACGATGAGCACCGGCACCGTCGGAATCGGAACGACAGGAAACACCAATTATATGCTCGATGTCGGCGGCAGCGCGGCCATCGTGAACAACAATAACACCTCGACCTACAAACTCTTTTTGGCGAGCGGCGACGCCAACCATTACATTTATTCGAAAGGCTCCTCCGGTAACTCCATGTATTTCGGGGAATGGACAGGCACATTCCATTTCTATGATACGCAAACCAGCACAGATGTTTTGACGCTATCCACCGCATCAGGCGTGAACGTCAACAGCAACAAAATCATCAATGTCGCCACGCCGACATCCTCCACCGATGCGGCGAACAAAGCCTATGTCGACGCGCATGCCGGTTCGGCGCCGACCTGGCATCTGACCACCTTCACCTCATCCGGCACCTATACATTGCCGACGGGCGCCTATGCGTATCAGGTTGTGCTGGTCGGCGGCGGTGGTGGCGGTGGTAGTGGGACAACGTACAACAACGGTTACACCACTTATTATGATTCCGGCGGCGGTGGTGGTGGCGGCGGTATGACCTATATTTCAAGCGCGCCCTCTACGGCAAATGTCACGGTGACCATCGGTGCCGGCGGTTCGGCAAACACCGCCGGCGGCAATACAACCGCCAGCGACGGAACAATTACCCTCACAGCTTATGGAGGTGGCGCGCCCACTGGCGGATCAGCTGGTGGAGTTACACAAGGCGGTGCTGGCGGCGCCCTTCCCAGCGGCGGCGTTGGCGGTCCGGGCGGTACTGGCGGAAACGGTGCCTCATGGTACTACTATGGTTATCCCACTCAAGCGCTGTACGTGAGCACTGCAGGCGGTGTGTATAACTTCCTGTTTAGTAGTTCCGGCGGGTCTTACGGCTATTACTGCGAGTACTCCAATTGCTATGGCTCTTGCGTGGCCTATGAAGGCGGTGGCGGCGGCGGCGGTTCCAAGGGCAACGGCGCCAATGGCGGCAGCAGTAACGGCAGCAGCGCCTCGGCAAATAGCGGCGCCGGCGGCGGCGGTGCGGGCGAATGGTATGGCGCTGGTGGTACAGGCGGCTCGGGCGGCTCGGGCTATGCCATGATCTATGCGTTGTATTGATCCGTCCGGCGCGTCTTGTTAAAGAAAACCAAAAGCAAGACACCGCGGACCCTTCGCAATCTTGCCGCACGTGCTGCCGGGGTTTTGCAAAGCAGATCCTTTTCCAGATCATTCCAGATTTCTTTGGCGCTCCTTCTTCTCATAGCTCTCTCTCCCGCTCCGAACAGGATTTCCGATTGCCCCGAAGCCGTGTTTCACGTCATCGGAACGTCGCTCATGCCTCTCCATAAGGACGGCGATCTGGTCGAAGGCCATATCGGCGCTTGCGCGCGCGTACCGGAAAGGGGAGGCCTTGCCATTGTCAGTGTCGGCGGCGAGACCTACATTAAAATTGCTGTCGGCATGCCCGGCGACCGGTTCGCTCTGCAAGCGGCGCCGCGTGACCCGAATGTGACCTTTCAGCCAGCCATGCCGATATATATGGCCGGGCGTTTCAAGCCAGGCCCGCCGGGCGAATGGAACCTGCTTATCAATGGTAAAATCGCGACAAATTCACAACACATTCCCTACAGCTTTGGGTATTGGCGGCAGAAAATGCTGTCACTTTATGTTGACGATAATCACGGTGTGATCCCCCCGCACAGCTATCTTGTTCTCGGCGACGATCCGGGGGGAACGATTGACTCCACGAAATTCGGGCTCGTCGCGGAAACGGATATTATCGGCACGGCACCCTAATCCAAGAGGTGTCATTGCGGGACGCGCCGGGAGTGGGCCGCTGGTGTCAGCTATAACGCGTGACGGTCCGTTCCATCCGCATGGGCAGGCTTGTCGTGGGAGGCCGAACACGACGCTGAAGCGGCCCTGAAGACAGCCAAAAACGAGCAGTAACGCACGAGATCAAAATTCACGCCGGACGGTGCCGGCGCGGGTCATGGTCGTTAGTGCTCACTCGGAAGATAGATCACGTTATTGCAAAACCAGAGCGAAATTTCATCGAGAGGGAAGTCCGTATACTCGATCTCTTTTGTGAAAACGATATTGCCGTTGCCGTCATCGCAAGTGAGCGTCGCACGCCGATCGGGGCGAACGACCAGCTTCCAGACCTGAAATTCCTCGGCGGCAACACGCTTGTTGTGGGGCTGGATGATGGCGATTGCGTCGAGAAGCCAGTAGGCGCCGCCGCGCTCGGCGAGGAATTGCACGCCTTCGGTGTAAAGGACATTCCGGTTGATCGCGTGCCGGTACCAGGTCTCGGTTCCGGTGAATTGCGCCAAATCGGCTTCGGTCAGCTTTTCTGTGTTCGTCATGATGGCCTTTTTCGTTTGAGTGACCCCCCATCTGGCGGGGGCGAAAGAGGCACGCGCTGCCGATGACGCGCGGCTGTCATAGCTTTTTGGGGGTTACCTCAAAGCAGGGGGAGCCAAAAAGCGTCATTGACAGCAAGCGGCGGCAGCAAGAGTGCCTGAAGCCCCGCTGATTGGGGCGGCAGGAAAGAGGAGATCATGAGAAATCGGAGAAAAGTGACGGTTCGCGATAGCGGCCTGCAGCGGTGCGATCCGCCTCAGGCCGCCGATCATCCTTCAATTCGAAGAGCGTGGGCTGCATGGCGCGCGCGACGGCTTTCTTCTGCTCGCGGCGAAGCTGCCGGATGTCGCGCCAGAGATAGCGCTTGCCGTCAATTTCGATGTGGCGAAGCCTGCTCATAGGCCGCCTCATTTTGCCTTGGCGATCGCCGCACGAACGATCTCAAGCCTTCCGTCGAGAATGACCGACCTGCGCCCCTTGTCTTCGGCATATTGGTCGGCGGCAAGGCGAAGCGCGTATTCGGCTTCTTCCAGTGCGTCGAGCATCTCCGGGGCGGCGGCGATCAGCCTGGCGTTGGCTTTCCATTCTTCGTGTCCTATCGGACTGGCAGAACCACCAGACCAGACAGAGCAAATGCTCTTGTTTTGTGCTGTTATCAATTCGGGGCTATGTGCGCTTGTCACGCAGCAGTGCCACGGTCCCGGCGTGTGGACTATTATGTTCGTCATTTTAGGCCTCTTTGGTTTGAGTGACCCCCACAGCGGGGGCGAAGAGGCACGGCTGACGCCGCAACCGAGCGAAGCTGTCATAGGAATTTGGGGTGACTGCCCCGCCACCCAATACAATTCGGCGGGCAGGGGAGCCAAAATCCGTCATTGACAGCGAGCGGCGGCGGCTAAAGTGCCTTCGCCCCGCTGTATGGGGCGGCGGGAAAGAGGGCCGTTATGACAGACCGGAGAAGATGCAGGCCAAGAGAGCAGGACCCGCTGCCGGGTGCGAGCGTCCCACCCAACTCTGCTGACACCTAAGCAGTAGCCCGGCGAAAGAGGTAGACCCTTGCAGAACGCGCGGCGCGGTTTTCTGCGACATCAAGGTATTCTACGGATTCCGATTCCTCTCGCTCGGGGCTCAGGTTCCGGAGCAGCCACGGGTGCCCGCCAGCCTCACATTCGTAAACGCGAACCCATTCGGGCTTCTGGCCGCGAAAGATCAGCTGGACGGTGCATCGCCCCACCGTGCGCTGATCAAATGACAGCGTGGAGGTGTAATACGCCACCCCGGCCTTGTAGGTTCCGGGCAGGCGACAGTGCAGCATAATATCGAAGGGCTGCTGGGCGAGAAGCGGCTCAAGAAATGGCACGGCTATTTTCTTTGAAATACTGTCTGGCCCAATGAGAAGGGGCTGAATCCGATGCAGTTTGTCAGGATCGCGCTTCAGGTCGTACCCGACACAATCCAGATGGCTGAAGGGGATGGTGTTCTGTGAATCCACGCTGAATTCGAAGGTCGCGGCCTGCTTCGCTAGGCAGTAACCCGCATAACGCCAGATGATTTGGAGATCCGCTCCCTCGATCATGACGATGTGGTCGACCGTTTGGATGACAAAACTCCGGCTGACCCGGCGTCTCAAATTCGCGGCGTTGAGGGCATCGATGCTTATTCCCTCGATTTCGATTGACGCTGCCTCCACCCGGAGCCGCTGGCTTCTGGCGTAAACGAGGGCGATGATCGATGCGCAGGCGAAGATCGCGCCGAGGCCTGCAAGCCAGCCACGGGACTGAATGAGACCAATCAGCGTGACGACGGGTCCGATGACGGCGGTTATGGAGGTCAGTGATTGCAGGACGGGGGGCATGGGGGGGAGCCTGCGAGCCACGGACGGGCGCGTCAGTGGCCCGCAGCTGATTGAGGTTGGCGAAAAATCCTGGCGGGACTATGCCCGAAGGATCGGGACGGTTCAAGCGAATTGCTGGAAATGACGAAGCCGCGAGGGTCTATCGACCGCCGCCACCACCACCACCGCCACCACCGCCGTTAAGAAACACATTCACTGTTATGGGCAATGGGACCTCCTTTCCGACCGTCGCGCTGGACATGCGAGCAGTCATCGTATGACTCTACCACAGTTATAAACAGACCAGTTATCAATGGACCTTTTATAGATGTGAGACGAATCTCCGCAAAACAGCCAAACTATTGGAAATGGATGAGTTCCAGAGACAGCTCGGCCTGCGAATCCGGCGTTTGCGCGAAAAGCGAGGCTACACGCAGGAGTCGTTCGCGGATGCTTGCGGACTCCACCGCAATTTCATGGGTTCCGTCGAGCGGGGCCGCCAGAATCTGACGCTCAAGAGCCTGAGCATTATAGCGAAGGGCCTTGGCACCAGCATGTCCAAGCTTCTCTCAGGTTTGGGGTAGTCTCCCGGCATTCAAGAAGCTCGTCGCGGCGTGTCGCTCGATCACTTGCTGTTCCCGCCCGGAATTCCGAGTCGTGCGGCGCTTCGCCAAAAAGCGAGACTTCCTGACAGATCAGCCCGGTGCCGGGTTTCGCGCATGCGTGTCGACGGCAAAGAACTTCAGCGGAGGCGTCAACAGCGTTCCAGTAATCGATGAAAGGTGTGGGTTCGTCGATCATGCGGCCCTCCGTTCTTTGGAAACGCGGGATGAAGCGGTTCCGTAATGGGTGGGGTCAAGCTCGATTCCAATATAGCCACGGCCAGTCTCCTTCGCAGCTACGCAGGTAGATGCTGATCCCGCGAACGGGTCGAGGAAGGGTTGCGGACGATTCTTCCACCTTGCGAAGGGAAACGGGTCTCGCTGTAATCTGCAGAGCGAGGTTTTCGCTCTTGCAGTTGTAGAAAACCCGTGCGGCCAAAGCGTGAACGGTTGCGGCAAAGGCAACAGCGGGATTTTCCAGCAGAACCGCGCTGATCGCAGCCGAGCGCTGCGCTGTGAGGCTCTCGATCAGAGCCGCGGAGTGGGCATCGCGCGTGGCTTCGACGACGGTTCCGTCGGGCAACGTGACCGTCTTGCCGTTTCTCGGCTTCGGCGGCGCATCCTCCGGCCTGACAAAGCCGCAGTGGATGACGACTTTAGCGTCATGACCGAGGGTGACCACGGCGCCGGCGATGGCCAGAGTTTCCGGCGACCAGACGGTCTCGCGGTTCTCGAATTCATCAAGGCGGTCCTGGATGGCATCGAGCCGTGCCTGCTGATCGTCGTTCGGTTGGTCCATTTGCGACAGCGTGTCCGCCTCGGTGGCGAGATTGTTCATCTCTTCCTGCTCTTCGGGCGATAGGGGAGAAAGTTCGGGGAAACGACGCCCGCAATCCGACCATTCGTCGTGATCGAAGGAGGTGCGGATTTCGACCCATTTCCAGCCTTCCTTGCGAACGTCATTCGCGGCTTTGTCCAGCTTTTTGGCGACGAGGGTTTCGAGCAGGATCCCGTCGTCGATGAAGACGCCATCATCGCCTTCGCTGAACAGGTCGCGCCGGACGGTGCCGCCGGCTTTCTGGTAAGCCTTCAGCGTCACGAATTTTACGCGCCGGTCGCGAGCGGTGACCTTGTTATCGGTGAGCATCTGGCGGATGGCGTTGGGATCATCGCTTCGCCAGTCGGAGAGGCTGTTCCAGACACGCTCCTGGGCGTCGTGATCATCCGTGACCGCGAAAGCTACGACGTGCTGCAAGGTCATCTCTCCGTTGCGATAGGCCTCGATGAGAACCGGGCTGACCCGCGCCAGCTTGAGCCGCTTTTGCACGACGGTTTCGGTAACGCCGAAGCGTGCCGCGACATCGGCTGGTGGCATGCCGCCGTCGATCAGGGCCTTGAAGGCCTCGAACTCGTCGGCTGGATGCATCTGTTCACGTTGGACGTTTTCGGCAAGGCTGATCTCGGCCGCATCGGTGCTGTCCGCGATGACGGTGCACGGGATGGGCAAGTCTTTCGCCGCGGTTCCGCCATCCGCAAGTGCCTCCAGAGCGAGAAGCCTCCGGCGTCCGGCGACGACGGCGTATTTGCCGCGCTTGTCCCTACGGACGACAAGCGATTGAAGCAGGCCATGCGCTGCGATGGATGCAACGAGTTCGTCGATGCCCTTGTCGGGATCGGTTTTGCGGACATTGCCCTCCCAGGCCAGCAGCTTGTTCAGGGGAACGGTGATCGTGTCGGTCATGTTTGCCTCTTTGGTTTGAAGTGACCCCCACAGCGGGGGCGAAGAGGCACGGCTGACGCCGCAACCGAGCGAAGCTGTCATAGGATTTTGGGGTGACTGCCCCGGACCAGAGCGCGGATCGTCAACCGGGGGAGGGGAGCCAAAATCCGTCATTGATAGCGAGCGGCGGCGGCTAAAGTGCCTGCGCCCACTGTTCATTGGGGGGCAATGCAAAGAGGGCAATTCATGAACGAAGCCCCCAGCCATGGTGATGAAACACGGCCGGGCCGGTGAATTGGGATCGGCGTCCGGCCGCGCCCGCGCTATCAGAAGCAAGTGGCAGCGAAGTCCCCTGCGAAACGCTCGCCACGCAAGAAGCTGGAACCCAAGGAAAAGGAAGAACCCGAGGCGTAACTCGTCTCTACGGTCCTTGGTGGAACGAGTAATTCCTGGGAGTAGGGTGACCCTTGCAAGTGTTAAGAAAAAATAGTATAGTTTTTCTTAATCCATAGAGCAGGCTGATCATGCAAACCATGCGAGATCAAATAGTTGCGCGGATCGAGCGTCTCGGCGAGGGGAAGGCCTTTTCGGCGAAGGACTTTCTCGACATCGCTAGCCGGACGACGATTGACGTGACCCTCGCAGAGCTGACGCTCGATGGAACCATTCGTCGTGTCCGGCGCGGACTCTATGATATGCCGAAGGTCAATCCGGCGCTCGGCGGGAAGCTGAGCCCGGATATCGACGAGGCGGCGCGCGCCATTGCCCGAAAGCAAAAATGGAAAATCGTGCCGGAGGGCGCATGGGCGGCAAATCTGCTCGGCCTCTCGACGCAAGTGCCAGCCAAAATCATCTACCTGACCGATGGCCCGAACAATGAGGTGCCGATCGGCCGCCGCAGCATCTATTTCAAACACGCCCGGCCGAAAGCGATGGCCGGGCTTGGGGGTAAGTTCGCGCTCGTGGTTCAGGCGCTGCGCTATCTTGGCAAGGAAAGCGTGGGCCCCCGTGAGATCGCGACGCTGCGCGCAGCGTTGTCTCCGGCCGAGAAACGCAAGCTCGTGAAAGACACGCGGTTCGGCGTGGACTGGATCTACGAAGTGGCGAAACGGATCGCGGAGAAAGCGGCTTGAACCGCATCGCACGGATGCGTGCCGCCGAGCGCGCCGAAGTCTTCGCCGAAACAGCGGCGCGCAAGGCACTGCCGGAAGCCATAATCGAGAAGGATTTCTGGGTCTGCTGGGTGCTGAAGCAGCTTTTCTCGATTGAGGCGCTTTCCGGCCGGCTCCTCTTCAAGGGGGGGACATCGCTATCGAAGATTTTCCACGCGATCAACCGGTTCTCGGAAGACATCGATCTCGCGGTGGATTACGCGGCGCTCGGCTTTACGGGAGAGAAGAACCCTAGGCGGGAGAAGATCTCAAAGACGAGGCGCGAGAACATCCTTGCTGCGATGATGGCCGAGTGCCAGCGGTATATCGCTGGTGAATTTCTGGAAGCTCTGACTGCGCGGTGCGAGGAAATCCTCGGAGGGCCCGGACCGTGGAGCCTCGATGTCAGCGGGCAGGACCCGAACGTGGTTCAGTTCCGCTATCCCGGAGCTAGCGCCAAAAGCCTTGCCTACGTTGCTCCCCAGGTGGTGCTTGAGCTCGGAACCCACGCGGAATTTGTGCCGCGCGATCAGTTCACGATCCGCTCATTCGCGGCTGAAGAGTTTCCGGATGTGGTTTCCGATGGCGATATCGGCGTCGTTGCGCTCCTCGCCAAGCGGACCTTCTGGGAGAAAGCGACGATCCTTCACGCGGAATACCATCGCCCGCCGGAAAAGCCGCTCCCCGACCGATATTCCCGGCACTACTATGACGTTGCCATGCTGGCCGAAGGGCCGATCCGGTCCGAGGCCGTGGCTGACATGACGCTCCTCACCCAAGTTGTGAGGCACAAAGAGACGTTCTATCCTTCGGCCTGGGCTCATTATGATCTGGCGCGTCGCGGAAGCTTCCGCGTGCTGCCGGCGGAGAAGCGCTTGGCGGCATTGGAGCGGGACTACCGCAATATGGGCGTGATGATTTTCGGCGAGCCGCCGGCATTCGACACGATCATGGGAACCCTTGCGGCACTCGAACGGGAAATCAACGGATAGCCGGATGAACAAAAAGGACCTCAGCGAACGCGACATCTGCTCCAAGTACATCGGTCCCGCCGTGAAGCGCGCGGGCTGGGATGGAATGATGCAGATCCGCGAGGAGGTCGCCTTCACAAAGGGCCGGATCATCGTCCGCGGAAAGCTCGTTACGCGCGGTAAAGCGAAGCGCGCCGACTACATTCTTTACTTCAAGCCCAACATCCCCATCGCCATCATCGAAGCTAAAGACAACAACCACAGCGTCGGCGATGGGATGCAGCAGGCGCTCGACTATGCTGCCACGCTCAATATCCCATTTGTATTCTCCTCGAACGGAGATGGTTTTGTCTTCCATGACCGCACCGGCCTCAGCACTGAGAAAGAAGCCAGCCTGACGCTGGACCAGTTTCCGTCGCCGAAGGACCTATGGGAAAAATATCGTGCCTGGAAGGGACTGACACCCGAAGAGGAACAGATAGTCCTTCAGGATTACTACGACGACGCCAGCGGCAAGGCACCAAGATATTACCAGATCAATGCGGTCAACGCCGCCATCGAAGCCATTGCCAAGGGCCAGAATCGCGTCCTTCTCGTCATGGCTACCGGCACGGGCAAGACCTACACCGCGTTTCAGATCATCTGGCGATTGTGGAAAGCCGGCCGCAAAAAGCGCATCCTCTTTCTCGCCGACCGCAACGTCCTCGTTGATCAGACGATGGTGAACGACTTCCGGCCGTTCGGCGGCGTGATGGCAAAACTCAGCACGGGCGCGAAAACCATCGAACGCGAAGATGGCTCTGAAGTCGCACTTCCGACCGCGCTTGATCGGAAGCGCCGGATTGATACGGCTTACGAAGTTTACCTTGGCCTCTACCAGGCCATCACCGGCCCAGAGGAGCGCCAAAAACTCTTCCGGGAGTTTTCGCCGGGCTTCTTCGATTTGATCGTCATCGATGAATGCCATCGGGGCAGCGCGGCCGAGGATTCAGCATGGCGTGAGATTCTTGAGTACTTCTCCGCCGCGACCCAGATCGGTCTCACGGCGACGCCGAAGGAGACCGAGTACGTCTCCAACATCCATTATTTCGGCAAGCCGGTTTATACCTATTCGCTCAAGCAGGGCATTCAGGACGGCTTCCTCGCGCCATATAAGGTGGTCAAAGTCCATATTGACGTGGATGTCGAGGGCTACCGTCCAGAGCGGGGGGAGACGGACCGCTACGGGAACGAGATCGAGGATCGGATTTACAACACGAAAGACTTCGATCGCACGCTCGTGATCGATGACCGCACGAAGCTGGTCGCACAGAAGGTTTCGGAATTCCTCAAGGAGAGCGGTGACCGCTTCCAGAAGACCATCGTTTTTTGCGTGGATGAGGAACACGCCGCGCGCATGCGGCGGGCCCTCATCAATGAGAACAAGGACCTCTGCGACAAAAACCAACGCTACGTGATGCGCATCACCGGCAGCGATGCCGAGGGACAGGCTCAATTGGGAAATTTCATCGACCCGGAAGCGAAATATCCCGTTCTCGTCACCACCTCACGGCTGCTGTCCACCGGGGTCGATGCCCAGACTTGCCGCCTGATCGTCCTGGATCGTGCCGTTGGCTCCATGACAGAGTTCAAGCAGATCGTCGGGCGCGGCACGCGCGTACATGAGGACACGAAGAAGTTCTATTTCACCCTTATCGATTTCCGCGGCGCGACCAGTCACTTTGCCGACCCCGACTTCGACGGTGAACCCGTGCAGATTTACGAGCCGGGGGACAATGACCCCATTACGCCGCCTGATGACGTGCCGCCCTCGGGCGATGATGGGGGAACCATTCCGCCAACACCCGGCGCCGATGAGGTGATCGTTGATGGCGAACCGCCCGACATCACGATTAAGCCCGGCGAAGACAAGCCGCGCAAGCTTTATGTAGATGGAGTAGGGGCCACGGTCGTCCCCGAACGTGTGGAATATCTCGATGAGAACGGCAAGCTCGTTACCGAGAGCCTGCGGGATTTTACGAAAAAGGCCTTGAAGAAACGCTTTGCCAGTCTCGACGATTTTCTCAAGCGTTGGAAAACAGCGGAGCGCAAGCAAGTCATCATTGAGGAGCTTGAAAACGAGGGGCTGTCCCTAGACCCGCTCGCGGAGGAAGTCGGTAAAGACCTCGATCCTTTTGATCTCATCTGCCACGTGGTCTTCGATCAGCCGCCGCTTACCCGCCGTGAGCGTGCAGATAACGTCCGTAAACGAGATGTCTTCACCAAGTACGGTCCCCACGCGCGCGCCGTGCTTGAAGCGTTGCTGCAAAAATATCAGGACCAGGGTGTCATCGACCTTGGCGACCCACGGGTCCTTCAAATTCCACCCTTTGACGCGATGGGCACACCCTACCAACTCATTAAAGAATTCGGCACACGTGCGGATTTTCTGTTTGCCGTGAATGAACTGCAATCCGCGCTTTACCAGAGAGCAACCTGAACCATGTCCGTTCGCAATACTGTCAAATCGATCCAAGACATCATGCGCCAAGATAGCGGCGTAGATGGAGATGCCCAACGCATCTCGCAACTCTGCTGGATGTTCTTTCTCAAGATCATCGATGACCAGGATCAGCAGCTTGAGCTGATGCAGGACGGCTACCGCTCGCCCATTCCCGAAAAACTCCGGTGGCGGGCCTGGGCTGCCGACCCCGAAGGCATAACGGGTGACGAACTCCTCGCTTTCATCAACTTGCAGCTCTTCCCCCAACTCAAGGAACTCTCTGCATCAGCGGGCAAACAAGCTGATCGGCGTCGCGTTGTGCGTGAGGTATTCGAGGACGCCTACAACTACATGAAATCCGGCCAGCTCATGCGGCAGGTCATCAATAAAATTAACGAGGTAGACTTCAACAATCTCGCGGAACGGCAGCACTTCGGCGACATCTACGAGCAAGTCCTCAACGATTTGCAGAGCGCAGGCAATGCCGGCGAGTACTACACACCACGGGCCGTTACTGCCTTCATGGTTGACCGCATCGACCCTCGTCCCGGTGAAATCCTTTTAGACCCGGCCTGCGGTACGGGCGGATTCCTCACATGTGCTATACGTCACATGCGGGAGCTTTATGTAAAGAAGGTCGAGGATGAACAGCGCATGCAGGAAGCTCTTCGCGCGGTCGAGAAGAAACAGCTACCGCACATGCTCTGCGTCACCAACATGCTGTTACACGGCAGTGAGAACCCCGGCTTTGTTCGCCACGACAACACTCTTGCGCGCCCATTTATCAGCTACACCGCTAGTGATCGTGTAGACATTGTACTTACCAATCCGCCTTTCGGTGGGCGCGAGGAGGATGGTATCGAAAGCAATTTTCCTAAACACTTCCAGACTCGCGAGACCGCTGATCTTTTCCTTGCTCTTATTGTTCGTATTCTGAGGCCGGGCGGACGCGCCGCAGTCGTTCTGCCGGATGGCTCGCTCTTCGGTGACACCAGCGTTAAGAAGGCGCTCAAGGAGCACCTCTTGGAAGAATGCAATCTCCATACCATCGTGCGATTGCCCAATAGCGTGTTCAAGCCCTACGCGAGCGTCGGTACAAATCTCTTGTTTTTCGAAAAAGGCTCGCCAACCAAGGAAATCTGGTATCACGAGCTCAAGGTTCCGGCTGGCCAGAAGGCCTTCTCGATGACGAAGCCTATTCGTATTGAGCACCTCAAGGCGTGCGCCGACTGGTGGGGCGGCAGGAAGCGGAAAGGGCGTTTGGAGAGCGATCTGGCCTGGCGCATCACTGTCGAGGAGGTGAGGGCGCGAGGCTTCGATCTCGATGTAAAGAATCCCCACGCAATTGCTGAAGACCACGGGGACCCGGAGAAGCTGTTGGTCAGGCTCAATGACACCGAACGTCAGGCGGGGGCAGTGCGCGGCGAGCTCGGCGAGATCCTGGGCAAGGCAGTACACGCCCCGGTGTTCTTCGACTATCTTCCCCGCCTCACTGCCAACTCCGATCACATTCAGGAGCTGCGGCTGGCGGTGCTCACCCTCGCCGTACATGGTCAATTGGTACCCCAGGACGTCAACGACGAACCTGCATCCAAACTGTTGGCACGAATCCAAGATGAAAAGGCGCGCCGGGTTCAACAAGGGAGCTTGCGGAGGGAAAAACCTTTGCGCCCTGTCATCGAAGGCGAGCTGCCGTTCCGTGTTCCAAGAAATTGGAGTTGGACAAGAATCGGTAATTGTTCGCTCTTAACGGAATATGGTACCTCAGTAAAAGCGGACCATAGTAAGGACGGAATTCCCGTTCTCGCCATGGGCAGTATCCAGGGAGGTCAGGTGGTTTTAGACGACAGGAAGAAAGTACCGTGCGATATCGAAGATCTTCCCCAGCTTTTCCTCAAGAAACTCGATTTACTGTATAACCGCACCAACAGCGCGGAACTCGTGGGCAAAACCGGAATCTACCTCGGGGAGGACGACGCCTACACGTTCGCTTCGTACTTGATACGAATACGGTTTCTGAACGAACTCACCGACCCGCGTTACATTAATCTCGCGATGAATGCGCCGTACTTCCGCCAGACGCAGATCCTCCCCGAATTGAAACAACAATGTGGACAGGCGAACGTAAACGGTTCGAAGCTGCGAAACATGCTCATACCTTTCCCTCCGCTCGCTGAACAGCTCCGGATCGTCACCAAAGTGGATCGGCTCATGGCACTGTGCGATCGTTTGGAACACGAACTCAAGAACTCTCAGTCCGAAAGCCGTCTCCTTCTTAAATCCCTTCTTAACCAGGCGCTGAACGAAGAAAGGGTATCGGAGTCTGATCAGAACGGTGATATTGGGGATGGTGGGTACGTGCATGTTCCGGCGGTGGAGCGATGGCAATGAAAACGGCGGATCCCGCATTTACGGACATGTCGGCCGCCGCCGCGCCGATTGAAGCACCGGACAGCCGTGGTCCTTCCAGGGCAGCCTGCATATGGCGAGGATGTATAACTCAATGCTGCTTCTGAACATATCTGATATTCATTTTCGGCATCCTCATTGCAACACTGGAATGGACCCGGATCAGCCGTATCGGACCCGCCTGATCCAGGATGCGCGCGACTTTGCGCAAAAAATGGGAACTGTCGATGCGATCCTGGTGGGCGGCGATATTGCCTTTCGCGGCGCGCCGGAAGAATATGCCGCCGCGCTTGAATGGCTGAAAGAGCTAAGCGCGCAGTGCGGTTGTCCGCTTGAACGCGTCTTCGTCGTTCCCGGAAATCATGATGTCGATCGAGCGGTGATTACCGGGAGCGCTAGCGTCCGAAATGTACAGGCCGCGATCAGTAATGCCTCCAATAGAGAGAAGGAATTGCGCGACCAGTTTGGAGACCCGGAGGCGGGGCGTTCGCTGCTGGCCCCGATTGAGGAGTACAACGCCTTCGCGGCACGCTTCAACTGTCAGATTTATGCTTCAGACAAACTGTTCTGGCACCAGGATTTACACCTTGATGGATGTACAATTCTGCGGGTCTATGGTCTCACCTCGACTCTGTTATCTGGTGCTCGAGGGCAAGATGACACGCAACTGAGCCTCTACCTCAGCCCTTTGCAGACCGTCCTTAATCCGGCGGATGGGGTCGTGAACCTCGTCATGTGTCATCACCCACCGGACTGGTTCATGGATCGGGACGATATAGAGGATGCCGTGTCTGGCCGTGCGGCAATCCAGTTGTTCGGTCATCGTCACCGCCAGAGACTCCTGCGCGATCCTTCTTATATTCGCTTTAGTGCGGCGGCCGTCAATCCCGACCGCCACGAGCCGGGCTGGGAACCCGGATATAACGTGATTCGCCTAACGACTTCCCAGGGGAATGGAGAACGATTCCTTGACATTGAGGCGCACCTAAGGGTTTGGCAGACAAACCCCGACATGTTCAGGGCCAAAATGGCTTCTCAGAACGATGAAGTCTTCAGGCATCAACTTCGGATTTATGGCGTGGCCCCTTCTCAAGGGAATGGTGTGGCCTGTGTGGGTGTTGGGCAACCGTCGCCCGAGACAGGTGCGGTTATGGACGAGTGTGCGGCGGCGCCGGTGGTGGAGGCAACGATGAGCGATGAAAGAACGCGGAATCTTGTGCTTCGATTTTGGGAGCTCGCTTCGAGCGAACGGCGTGAAATCGCGACAGAGCTTGGCTTACTTGAGAACGAAGAGATCCGGTTGCCAGAGGCAGAACGTTACGGTCGAGCTCTTACACGGGCAGGCGAACGCGGTTTATTGGACGAGATCGCTGACGAAATCGAAAAGAGGGAGAAACGCTGATGTCGAACGACGGAACAACTACGATGCATCCCGACTTCCCGCGTTGGTATCGGGAGGTGGGCGTCGATGAGAACCGGGACCGCCTGCTGCGGCAATGGAAGGGAGTTTCAACCCTTGTGCAGGGGATGACCGAGAAGAATATCGAGAACGCGCTTCGCATCGTTTTCCGAGCAAAGATTGTGGCTTCGGCAGACGGCCTTGCCCACATTCGTCAAGTCTTCAAGGACGAGGATGATCTTTTCGACATGCAAGGCAATGACCGCGAAATGGAGGTGTTGTGCGGGGCGAGCCTGGCGGTCGTAATCGAACGCAATGACCATCTGGCTGCCTCTGGCGCGCTATCCGTAACGACAGCCGCATTGAACGGAACGCGCGCCGTCGAACTGCCAATGAACTTACCAGCTCTGGCGGAGACTGCGATAGCGAGGATTGCAGAAGGCAACCGAACTCGCCCGGATTTGCAGCATGGACTTACCGATCTTCCGAAAGTGTCATTCGCGGCGGCGAAGGACAAGTTGCAGCAATTTGACCAGAACGGTGTCGGCGCGGCTTTCGACGTCGCGGCGGCGGCCGTCGCGGACGGATTGGAAACCTTCAGCAAGCGCGTTGCGGCGGCTATTGACAGCACTGGCAGATATATTGCGATACAAGATGAGGAGCTTGAGATGTTGTGGTGGGTTTTTGGCGAGCGCAGCGAGGACCTCAATCAGCCCTTCAAGGATGTAGCAGCCAAAGCCCAGCCTCTGGTGTTCGCGAAGGAGTTGGCCGATTCAACGAAGTTCCTGCCGGGACCGATTTCGGCCAAGGGCCTTTTGTCGCGGGTGGGGCTGAAGGAGAGTAAGAAGGTCACCATTCCGGAAGCCGTCAACGCGTGTGAGGCTTCGTGGCTTAAATCGCTCGGGCAATCCGTCGATGTATCGCCGCTGTCGCTGCCAATACATTTCGCCATTGCCCGCAAACTGGAAACGAACGATGATGCCTCTTGGGTTGCGGGATGGGCGAATAGCTGCGGGATAGATGAGAAGCATTTGTTTCCGACGCTGACTGTTGGCAACCTTTTTTATCGCGAGCGGTTGCTCTCACTTTTTGCGAGGGAGTGAAGCGTGACACCTCAAGCATCTGAGATTCAGTGTTCAAACCCGGACTGCCGCGTTTCCCAAACCGGCAAATGTGTCGAAGGCCATGCCCTCGACAAATGCCCCCATATAGCCAGGGCCGCGCCGGACGCGGACGTTGTGGCCGTTACCGACGATGCTGAGGCTCCAGATTCGACGCCGGAAATAGCACTCGCCAAATCGGAACGGCTCAACCTTGAAGAGGCCTCTGCCGTCATGCGGGCGGCTCCAACAAGAGTCATTGCGATTATCGGACCCACATCCTCTGGCAAAACAAGCATGATTGCGTCCTTGTGCGACCTTTTCCAGCAGGGACGTATCGGTGAACTTCACTTCGCGAGATCTCGGACTCTGTTTGCGTTCGAGCAGGCCTGCCATCACGCGCGCGCGGCATCGCGGCGTAATTCTCCGCAGACTGAGCACACCAGCCTCGCAAGCGGGCTTGGATTCTATCATCTGGGTGTTCGGAACGAGGCAACCTCGAAGATGCCCCACTTGCTGTTTGCGGACCGGTCCGGTGAAGATTATCGTTCCGTCGCAGACGACCCGACGGTCGCGGCCGAATTTATGGAAGTCCGACGCGCGGACGTCGTGACCGCCCTGGTCAACGGAGAGCTTTTGCTTGATCTAAGATCCCGCCACAACGTCCGTCATGAAATTGTGATGATCCTACAGGGACTGTTGAATGGTGACGTCCTATCCGCAAAACAGCGGCTGGCGGTGGTCTTGACAAAACTGGATGTCGTCCGCACCGCGCCAACTGCCGATCGGGAACGAACCGAACGCGACTTCGATGGCCTCGTGAAACAAATCGAGACGATTTTTGCTCAGGTGTTTCGCGAAATCCGCCCTTTCAAGATTGCGGCGTCACCGGCAACGACAGCCCTTCCGCATGGATTTGGCGTGTCCGAGCTGTTGGCGTTCTGGACGGAGCTCTCGGTTACGAGTTCCTCCGCGCCATCGCCCGTACTTAAATCGGCTCGGGCGATGGGTCGGTTTGGCATGTCTGACTCAGGGGGTGCTGCGTGAAGGAGCGGTCGATAACAATTTGCGGATTCCCCGAATCCGGAAAAACCACTTATTTGGCGGCGCTCTGGCATCTTGTGACGGCACGCGCCGATTAGATTAATCTTCGGTTTGAATCCCTCCGAAACGGCGACTCCTCTCACTTGAATGCTTTGTCGACACGATGGCGGGACGGGATGACGCAAATTCGAACCGAGACTCGTTCGAATCAGTTGGTTAGCATGAATTTGCTGGACGCCGCGAAGGTTTCCCTGCGCCTGACATTTCCAGACCTTTCGGGCGAGTCTTATAGGGCGATGTTCGAAGATAGAGACTGTTCGCCGGCGGTAGCGGAGATTCTAACCCGCGGCGAAGGGATGCTCTTTTTTGTCCACGCCGACCGAATCCGGCAACCGCATTTGGTTGTGAATGTGGTGTCGCAGTCCAATGCTTTGGGTAGCACCATACCGGCGGGGCAAGAGATCGCTTGGTCTCCCAGTCTCTCGCCTACGCAGGTCCAGATTGTGGACCTCCTCCAACTCCTTCGCCTTCCGCCGCTCCAGATAGGTTTCCGGCGAATTGCCATTGTCCTCTCTGCCTGGGATAAAGTCGCGGATGAAGGCCGGACGCCCGAAGAATTCTTGGCGGAGCGGCTTCCACTCCTCGATCAATATCTGCGCTCCGGAGCTGATAACTGGGTGTGGCGTGTATATGGCGTCAGCGCTCAGGGCGCCGATTATGAAAAGGAAAACGAGAAGCTATCGGATTCGCAACGTGCGAAGCTTCAAGAACTGAGGGCTCTCGACGAGCCTTCGATGCGCATTCGGGTCGTATCCGAAGGTCCTGAATCGCGCGATCTCACGGAGCCGATCGCATGGCTCATGGGCTGAACGACCCCAAAATCCGCGTACATCAGGCGCTACATGGATATGCCGATGGTCATCGATTGCTGGCATGCTCAACGACGCTAAAACCGCGCGATCAGAAATCGATGCTCATAATGAGCGATGTTTCTGGCCCGAACGCGATCATCGGGGATGCAGGTTATCTTACAGGCTATCCTCTTCCTGAATCCGGGGTCTATGCCCTCGCATGTACCTGGGCAGCTACGGAAATGGCGCGGCCCGGCTGCGTGTGGACTCACACCCTGCTGTTGGATTTTGCGGACCTGGCAGTCCTACCGTCAATGGCATTTCTCGTGAATGTCTTTCGCAGACCGAGCGTTGGGTTTTCAGCGCGCAGCTTTGAAGCGATACTGGAGATTGAGGGCCCCCTGCCTTACGCCCGGCCCATGGAGATCGACCAAAACTCTCTAAAACGGATTGTTTGGGGTCTTTACGAACACCCAAGAGATCGCATCATCGCATCGAATGACGAGACAGCGTTGGACTCCACCTTTCTCTTGTGGGCCCAACAGTGGCCACGCCTTCGCCGCACGTTCCGTTTCTGCACCCTCGCATTCGGAGATCGTTCGAGCGAGGGGAACCCTTTTGACCTTCAGTTCATTCCAGCTCGTGAGCGATCGGTTCGGGCACGCTTTTCCGGAACAACGGACGCGGAACGGCTACGACCAGCACCGGAGGCGTGGATGGATACCGCGCTCGCAGATCTTCTCGAAGGGGCTGAGGGCAAGCTTCGAACGTTTCTGCGGGAGGTGGGAGGCGACTTGGCCGGTGGACGTGAAGCGTTTGTTCCACTATGTCGTCTACATCAGTTGATGCCTCAATTCACTGATCGCGATAATGCGATCGAGGAGGCGGTCGAATTGCTCGATGGCTCCTTCGGTGCAGCAGCGGCAAATTCCTTGCGGACGATATTTGTGAATGCCATCGCCAAACAGCCTGCCGTCATCGGCGAGCGCGCTCTGAAGTTCGTTTTAAGCCATCTGGATCTGCTGACCACAGATGGTCTCCAGCAGAGCGCGGCCACTCTCGGACGTGCGCTTTGGACTTATGATCCCAACGCGCTCGTCAAGCTTCTCCACGATCTTCCACCGCGTCAATCCGTCGCCGAACAAGGCTTGGTTAACTTGTCTATTGACGATGTGATTGAGGGCGTCCGGCGTAGCCCTCAAAGCATACCTGCTGTGCTCGGGCGCCGGCCCGAACTAACCGAGGAACGTGATTTGTGGTCAATAGTGGGCCCCTGGTCCGAAGACGGACTGAACGTTGTCGCCAACCGCCCTGAGCGTACAGAAGTCGCGTTGGCCGCTATGCTCAATGCAAGAAGGAACGACCTTGCCCCTAGGGCAGTACAGGTTCTTGGGAGCGCGAGGGTTCTGAGGGCTATCTGCAACTGGGCATCTGGGCCGAGGACGGAAAGCCACGCGGAAACGCTTTCAGCCTGGCTCGCAGCTTCGGTTCAGAGCGGTGAGGGACTCGCGGAAGTGCTAAGTGGTGATTGTGTACCGGATCGGATGATTCTTTTGCTGATTGCCCGTATGACCTATCCGGACCTCGTTCCCAATACCTTCGGCGAGGACCCATGGTGGACAAGCGTGAATCACGCGAAGGGGGATCTCGATGGCGTGCAACGCCAGTATCTGTCCGCGTATTTATTGGCGCGCGCGCTCGGCTATCGATCCCGCAATCAAGCCGAATTGATTGAATGCTCGTTCGATGATGTGTACATTCCCGCTTCGCAATCCAGGCTGTCCGCCGAGGCATGGAACATCATAGAGCCGCGTCTGCCGAAACCGTGGTTCTTCGATTGGGATTACTGCCAAAGGATGCGCGATGCTCTTGTGGAAGCTTTCGTTAACCGCGATTTGGCGCCAAACAGCTTCATGCGAGTCACACGGAATGATGACGTTTTTGAGCAGTTGACGAGAGCAATTGCACGCACAGGGAGGGGACGACGCTTTCTAAAGAAAGCTCTCCAATCATTGATGAACCAGAACGAATGGTCGAAAAGAGCGGAGATTATTCAGGATGCCATCTGAGCGAACGAGAAGCCGAGAGACGTACCGGCGGTCGTTCTAATACGCGATTTTGAACGTCGGACTATCCTCCGGCCTGGTCTTCCGGTGATCGTAGAGCCGGCTCGTAGCGATGTTCGCATGCCCGAGCCATTCTTGGACCTTGGCGATGTCCGCCTGGTGGTCAAGCGCGTTGGTGGCAGCCCTCAAACGCTCCGCGCAGCAGGCGGCATTCTCCTAATTAAGGGACCATTCTACGATTTAAGGGACACACAATGCGTCAGAACTTCAGGAGGGGAGTGGATTCTACGAATTAAGGGAATCCGACAACTCTTTACCGATGCCCGTTTTTCCGCTATAACAGCGCATGATAAAGGACGATATCATTCATGGACTTCGGCACTTCCGAGAAGTTTCCCGGTTGCGTTCATTTGAGTTGACCCACTCTTGGAACAGGATTGGAGCGAGGATGTCGCCAGCGATATCATCCACGCCGAAGGCGTGCTGGGGTGGTTTT